>Ga0102590_1002143_pt1 | contig 24817 bp, 23 predicted proteins | sample AraplaMF_Col_mMF_FD_76859 | JGI IMG/M metagenome (GOLD analysis project Ga0102590, IMG submission 76859) | Arabidopsis root microbial communities from the University of North Carolina, USA - plate scrape MF_Col_mMF | ecosystem: Host-associated > Plants > Roots > Endosphere | place: USA... | reverse complement strand
CGGCATGGAGAAGATCGAAGGGCTGCTGCGCGATGCCGGCCAGCTCAAGGGCGAGTCGCTCTACGACGTCGAGAACGTCTCCGTCGTGCATCACATCAACCAGGCGCTGCGCGCCCACACGCTGTTCACGCGCGACAAGGACTATATCGTCCGCGACGACGAGGTTGTGATCATCGACGAGTTCACCGGCCGCATGATGGCCGGCCGGCGCTATTCGGAAGGCCTGCACCAGGCGCTGGAAGCCAAGGAGCACGTGACGGTTCAGCCCGAGAACCAGACGCTCGCCTCGATCACTTTCCAGAACTATTTCCGCATGTACGAAAAGCTCGCCGGCATGACCGGCACGGCGCTGACGGAAGCGGACGAGCTGTTCGACATCTACAAGCTCGAGGTCGTGGAGATTCCGACCAACCTGTCGATCGCGCGTCTCGACGAGGACGACGAGGTCTATCGCACCCAGAACGAGAAATACGCCGCGATCCTCGCCGAGATCGAGCGCGCCAATGCGCGGCTGCAGCCGGTGCTGGTCGGCACGGCCTCGATCGAGAAGTCGGAAGTGATCGCCGAGTACCTCAAGAAGCACGGCTACCGGCAGATCGACTTCGGCAACGAGAATTCGATGCAGAAGCTGTACGCCGCAGCCCGCGCCGGCAAGCCGGCAAAGCTGTTCGCGGTGCTGAACGCGCGCTTCCACGAGCAGGAAGCCTATATCGTCGCCGAAGCCGGCGTCCCCGGCGCGATTACGATCGCGACCAACATGGCCGGCCGCGGCACCGACATCAAGCTCGGCGGCTCGCTGGAAATGCGTATCCAGCAGGAGACCGCCGGCATCGAGGACGAGGCCGAGAAGGCCAAGAAGATCGAGCAGATCAAGGCCGATATCGCGCATTTCCGCGACATCGTGCTGAAGGCGGAGGAGAACGTCGAGATCGAGCCGGCGAAGGGCAGCAAGCCCGCCAAGACCGTGAAGAAGCCCGGCGGCCTCTACATCATCGGCTCCGAGCGCCACGAATCCCGCCGCATCGACAACCAGCTGCGCGGCCGTTCCGGCCGTCAGGGCGACCCCGGCCGCTCGAAGTTCTTCCTGTCGCTGGAAGACGACCTGATGCGCATTTTCGGCTCGGACCGTCTCGACAGCATGCTGCAGCGTCTCGGCCTGCAGGAAGGCGAAGCGATCATCCATCCCTGGATCAACAAGGCGCTCGAGAAGGCGCAGCAGAAGGTCGAAGCCCGCAACTTCGACATCCGCAAGAACCTCCTCAAGTTCGACAACGTCCAGAACGACCAGCGCAAAGTGATCTTCGACCAGCGCGTCGACCTGATGAAGGACGAGAGCGTTGCCGAGACCGTCACCGACATGCGCCACGCTTTCATCGACGACCTCGTCGCCAAGCACGTGCCCGAGCATGCCTATGCCGAGCAGTGGGACGTCGCCGGCCTGAAGGAAGAGCTGAAGCGCGTGCTCGACCTCGACTTGCCGGTCGAGGACTGGGCCAAGGAAGAGGGCATCGCCGACGAGGAGCTGCTCACGCGCATCGAGACCAAGGCCGACGAGCACATGGCGGCCAAGGTCGCGCAATGGGGTCCCGACGTGATGCGTTACGTCGAGAAGACCATCCTCCTGCAGACGCTCGACCATCTCTGGCGCGAGCATCTGATCATGCTCGACCATCTGCGCCAGGTCATCGGCCTGCGCGGCTACGGCCAGCGCGATCCCTTGCAGGAGTACAAGACCGAGGCCTTCAATCTCTTCCAGGAGATGAGCGCTCATCTGCGCGAGGCCGTCACGGCGCAGCTGATGCGCGTCGAGATCGTCCCGCCGGAACAGGAAGCTCCCGTGCTGCCGCCGATGGAAGCGCACAAGTTCGACCCGAACACCGGCGAGGACGAGATGGCGGTCGCCAGCGTCTCGCTGGGGGCGCAGCCCACCGATGCGGCGCTGCGCGATCCCAAGAACCCGGCGAGCTGGGGCAAGATCGGCCGCAACGAGGACTGCCCCTGCGGCTCCGGCAAGAAGTACAAGCACTGCCACGGGCGGTACGCCTAGCGGCCGGATAGCTGACGCCATCGTGCCCCGCTCGTGCGCGATCGCGCACCGGAGCGGGGCGACCGGCCGACTGCAGGCTTTCCATTCAATCAGAAGCGACCGCCGCGCCGGATGGGCGCGCGCTGGCACGTACCTGGCGCGTTCGCGGAGACAAGGGCGCCCCGGGGTGTGGCGGCTCGCGCGTCGCGCCGGAGCCTCACACCATCCCTTCGGCCACCACCATGTAGTTCACGTCCATGTCGGACGAGAGCGACCATCTGTCGGCGAACGGGCTGTAGACGACGCCGGTCTGCTCGGTGATGACGAGGCGGTTGTCGAGCAGGTATTTGGTCAGCTCGTCGGGAGTGACGAACTTATTCCACTCGTGGGTGCCGCGCGGCAGCCAGCGCAGCACATATTCGGCGCCGACGATGGCGAGCGCAAAGCTCTTCCAGTTCCGGTTCAGTGTCGAGACCACCATCAGCCCGTTCGGCTTCAGCATCGAGGCGCAGCGTTTGAGGAAAACGCCGACATCAACGACGTGCTCGACCACCTCCATCGCCAGCACGATGTCGAAGCGCTCGCGCGGGTCGATCTCCTCCACCGTGGTGCAGCGATAGTCGATCGACAGATGGCTCTTGTCGGCATGCAGCTTTGCCGCCGCGATGTTGCTCTGCGAGGGATCGACGCCGATCACCTGCGCCCCCAGCCGCGACAGCGGCTCGCACAAGAGGCCGGCGCCGCAGCCGATGTCCAGCACGCGCAGGCCGCCGAGGCAGTTGAGGCTGCGCACGTTGCGCTCGAACTTGCGGCAGGCCGCGTCACGGATGTAGCCGAGCCGCAGCGGGTTGATCCGGTGCAGCGGCGCCATCTTGCCCTTGGGGTCCCACCACTCGGCCGAGAGCTTGGAGAATTTCGCGATCTCGGCGGCATCGACGGTCGAGCCCGGCTGGGCGGCGGCGGAGAGGGAAGTATTTTGCTGCATGCTCATGGTTGCGCGCGGTCCTACCGCGTGGTGATCGAACTACGGAAGGCGAGCGGCGAGGCGATGGTGGTGATCGTCTCGATCCCCTCGCCGACACCGCGAATCGTCACGTCCCCGTAGTTGAGAATACGTCCAAGAATCGACTGGTCGACGTCGACACTCTCGACCTTGTCCAGCGCCATTTCAAAGGTCCGGCGCTTGATGAACCCGGTCTTGTGCACAACCCGCAAGTTGGTGACATCGGTCTCGGTGGTGAAGCGATGGAACCAGCCCTTGATGGTCCAGAACAGGCCGGCCAGGGCGGCGACGCCGGCGGCGGCCAGGGACAGCATCGTGAGTCCATCGACCGTGCTCTGGCGCGACAGGATCAGAAAGACCAGCGCCACGATCCAGGCCACAATGGCCGGGAAATAGAAGATCCAGTGCGCATTGGTCGAATACAGCACCCGCTCGCCGGGCTGCAGGATCTCGTCGATATAACGCGCCATGATCTCGGTTAACCCATACCCCAGCCCGACGTTAGGTCCGACCCTCAAGCCCGACCGTTCCCTGCCCCCGCAGGAACCCGCTTGCCCCCGGCCCCGCCGCTCTGTATACGCGCGGTCGGTGTCCGCAGGCACGTCCGGTGCGGGTCACCATACTGATCCTTATGAGGGAATGCACGCGTCGTCATGAGCCGCCTCGTGATGAAATTCGGCGGCACATCCGTCGCCAACATCGAACGCATCCGCAACGTCGCACGCCATGTGAAGCGTGAGGTCGACGCCGGCCATGAAGTGGCCGTGGTCGTCTCGGCGATGTCGGGCAAGACCAACGAGCTAGTGGCCTGGTGCACCGAGGCCTCGTCCATGCACGACGCGCGCGAATACGACGCCGTCGTCGCCTCGGGCGAGCAGGTCACGTCGGGCCTGCTTGCCATCGTGCTGCAGGGGATGGGCATCCAGGCCCGTTCCTGGCAAGGCTGGCAGATCCCGATCAAGACCAGCGACGCCCATGCCTCGGCCCGGATCGAGGACATCGACGGCAGCGAGATCATCAAGCGCTTCCAGGAGCGCAAGGAGGTCGCCGTCATCGCCGGCTTCCAGGGCATCAACGCCGAGACGGGCCGCATCACCACGCTCGGCCGCGGCGGCTCCGACACCTCGGCCGTGGCCGTCGCCGCAGCCGTCAAGGCCGACCGCTGCGACATCTACACCGACGTCGATGGCGTCTACACCACCGACCCGCGAATCGTGCCGAAGGCCAAGAGGCTCGACAAGATCGCGTTTGAAGACATGCTGGAACTGGCCTCGCAGGGCGCCAAGGTGCTCCAGGTCCGTTCGGTGGAACTCGGCATGGTCCACAACATGCCGATCTTCGTCCGCTCGAGCTTCGACAAGCCCGAGGATATCGACCCGCATGCCAACCAGCCGCCCGGCACGCTGATCTGCGGCGAGGAGGAGATCATGGAAAACCACGTCGTCACCGGTATCGCCTTCTCGAAGGACGAGGCCCAGATCTCGGTGCGCCAGATCGAGGACAAGCCGGGCGTTGCGGCCTCGATCTTCGGGCCGCTGGCGGACGCCAACATCAACGTCGACATGATCGTGCAGAACGTCTCCGAGGACGGCAAGACCACCGACCTCACCTTCACGGTGCCGGCCGCCGACTACACCCGCGCCAAGGACACGATTACCGCCGCCAAGGCCAAGATCGGTTATGCAAGGCTGGATACCGCCACCGACGTCGCGAAGATCTCGGTGATCGGCAGCGGCATGCGCAGCCATGCCGGCGTCGCCGCCCAGGCGTTCTCGGCCCTCGCGGGGCGGAATATCAACATCCGGGCCATTACAACCTCCGAGATCAAATTCTCGGTTTTGATCGACACGGCTTACACCGAGCTTGCGGTGCGGACCCTGCACACCCTCTACGGCCTCGATCAGGCCTGAAGCGCGACCCTGGTCGCGCTTCACGTGGCTGTTGAGCAGGGTCTTTCCGGAAAACCGCTTCGCATTTTTCCGGACCATGGCTTAGGCTAATTTTCTCTTAGCGGTCGCAGCAAACGCGAAGGTGTACACACCTTCGCGTTTGGCAGGCGTTTTGCTTGGCAAAACAAGCCCCAGTTCGCTATACGGCGAAGAGGGTGGGCTGCCGCAGACTGTGTCCCAGTTCGGGCGGCGCTGATTCGGTGCAAGCGAGAGTTTGCGCCTGCGCCGGACAAACAATTTGGTTGTTTTTCTGGAGTTTTGGTCCAGCCGCCGGCCGATACCGCCGGGCCGGGCAGACGGAGGAGATTGAGGGTTCATGCGGAGCGCGTCGGGAGGTCCCCGCGTCTTGTTGAGACGGCTCCGCGAAACCATGGCGGAGCAGGTCTCGGCCCAGGAGCGGCTGGACAAGATCGTGGTGCTGATCGCCGCCAACATGGTGGCCGAGGTGTGCTCGGTCTACGTGCTGCGCATCGACAACACGCTCGAGCTCTACGCCACCGAAGGCCTCAACCGCGAGGCAGTGCACCATACCGTGCTGAGCGCCCATGAGGGCCTGGTCGGCCTCGTTGCCAGCGAGGCGACGCCGCTCAACCTCAGCGATGCCCAGAGCCACCCGGCCTTCTCGTTCCGTCCCGAGACCGGCGAAGAGATCTATCATTCCTTCCTCGGCGTGCCGATCCTGCGCGCCGGCAACACGCTCGGCGTGCTGGTGGTGCAGAACCGCGCCAAGCGCAATTATGTCGAGGAGGAACTCGAGGCGCTGCAGACCACCGCGATGGTGCTGGCCGAGCTGATCGCCTCCGGCGAGCTGTCCGCGCTGGCCCAGCCGGGCCAGGAGCCGGCCGCGCGCCATTCGGCACAGAAGGTCGGCGCCATCCTGTCGGAAGGCATCGCGCTCGGCCATGTCGTGCTGCACGAGCCGCGCGTCGTCATCAAGGACTACATCGCCGAGGACCTGCCGAAGGAAATCAAGCGGCTCGACACCGCGCTCGCCAAGCTGCGCGCCGATCTCGACCGCATGCTGGAGCGCGGCGACGTCGCCGAGGGCGGCGAGCATCGCGAGGTGCTGGAAGCCTACCGCATGTTCGCCAACGACCAGGGCTGGTCGCACAAGCTGCACGAGGCGGTCGCCACCGGCCTCACCGCGGAAGCCGCCGTCGAGCGCGTGCAGTCCGACACCCGCGCGCGCATGCTGCGCTCGACCGACCCCTATTTGCGCGACCGGCTGCATGACCTCGAGGACCTCGGCTACCGCCTGATGCGGCAGCTGGTCGGGCAGGACCACGCGCCGTCACGCGAACAATTGCCCGACAATGCCATCGTCATCGCGCGCGCGATGGGACCGGCGGCGCTGCTCGACTACGACCGCAAGCGCCTGCGCGGCATCATATTGGAGGAAGGCACCGCCAATTCCCACGTCTCGATCGTGGCGCGTGCGCTTGGTATCCCCGCCGTCGGCGAGGTGCCGAACGCGCCCGGCATCGCCGATCCCGGCGATGCCGTCATCGTCGACGGCACCTCCGGCACGATCTATGTGCGCCCGTCGCAGGAGGTCGAGGCGGCCTTCGCCGAGCGCGTGCGCTTCCGTGCCCGCCGCCAGGCGCAATATCTGGCGCTGCGCGACCGGCCCTGCGTCACCAAGGACGGCCAGAAGGTCGAACTGATGATCAACGCAGGGTTAGCCATCGACCTGCCGCATATCGAGGACACCGGCAGCGCCGGCATCGGCCTGTTCCGCACCGAGCTGCAATTCATGGTGGGCCAGAGCCTGCCGCGCACCAGCGACCAGCTCGCGCTGTATCGCACCGTGCTGGATGCCGCGGGCCCCAAGCCCGTCACCTTCCGCACGCTCGATATCGGCGGCGACAAGGCGCTGCCCTATATGGAAGCCGTGATCGAGGAAAATCCCGCGCTCGGCTGGCGCGCGATCCGGCTCGGGCTCGACCGTCCGGGCCTTTTGCGCGGCCAGATCCGCGCGCTGCTGCGTGCCGGCGGCGGCCGCGCGCTGCGCATCATGTTCCCGATGATCTCGGAGGTCGCCGAGTTCGACTCCGCCAAGGCACTGGTCGAGCGCGAGCTCACTTATCTGCGGCAGCACGGCCACACGCTGCCTGAAAGGATCGACATCGGCACCATGGTCGAGGTGCCCGCTTTGCTCTACCAGCTCGACGAGCTTCTGAAGAAGGTCGACTTCATCTCGGTCGGCTCCAACGATCTGTTCCAGTTCCTGTTCGCGGTCGATCGCGGCAACGCCAAGGTCTCCGAGCGCTTCGACACCATGTCGGCGCCGATCCTGCGCGTGCTGCGCGAGATCGCACGCAAGTCCAACGCCGCGAAGAAGTCGCTGTCGCTCTGCGGCGAGATGGCCTCGAAGCCGATCGGCGCGCTCGCCCTGATCGCGATGGGCTATCGCTCGCTGTCGCTGTCGGCGACAGCGCTCGGCCCGGTCAAGGCGCTCGTCATCGACCTCGACGCGAAAAAGGCCGAGGCGATGCTCGACCCGCTGCTGGACGCGCCCGCCGGCAGCGTCTCGATCCGGCAGAAGCTGACGGAATTTGCCGAGGCCGAAGGCCTGGCGTTGTAGCGGGCCTGTCCGCTCGCCTTCGCCACCCTGCTTCCTCCGCTTTTTTTTGAGACCAAACCGATGTCGTCACTCCCCGAAACCAAACTGGACGTCCTGCTCGCGCACCACGCCTCGCTCGAGGCCGAATCGCTTAGCCAGCTCTCCTCCGAACGCTACGTGCAGGTCACGCGCGAGCTTGCCGAGATCACGCCGCTGATCGAGGCGGTGAAGACTTACCGGTCTGCCGTCAAGGAACTCGCCGACACCGAGGCGCTGATCGCCGATCCCGCAACGGATGCCGAGATGCGCGGCATGGCGGAAGCCGAGCGCGACGAACTCCATCCGAAGATCGAGGAACTCGTCCAGAAGATCCGCGTCGCGCTGCTGCCAAAGGACGCTATGGATGACCGCAACGTGGTGCTGGAAATCCGCGCCGGCACCGGCGGCGACGAGGCCTCGCTGTTCGCCGGCGACCTGTTCCGGATGTACGAGCGTTTCGCTGCCTTGCAGGGCTGGAAGGTCGAGGTGATCTCGGCGAGCGAAGGCACCGTCGGCGGCTACAAGGAAATCATCGCGGAGGTGCAGGGCCGCGGCGCGTTCTCGAAACTGAAGTTCGAATCCGGCGTGCACCGCGTGCAACGCGTGCCCGACACCGAGACGCAGGGCCGCATCCACACCTCGGCGGCAACGGTGGCCGTGATGCCGGAGGTCGAGGAGGTCGACGTCGAGATCAAGAACGACGATCTGCGCATCGAGACCATGCGCGCGCAGGGCGCCGGCGGCCAGCACGTCAACAAGACCGAATCGGCGATCCGCATCACCCACATCCCGACCGGGATCGTGGTGATGATGCAGGACAGCCGCTCGCAGCACAAGAACAGGGCTTCGGCCATGAACATCCTGCGCTCGCGCATCTACGACGCCGAGCAGCAGCGCCTCGATGCCGCGCGCTCGGCCGAGCGCAAGGAGAAAGTCGGTTCGGGCGACCGCAGCGAGCGCATCCGCACCTATAATTTCCCGCAAGGGCGCGTCACCGATCACCGCATCAATTTGACACTCTACAAGCTGCCGCAGGTGATTGCGGGCGAAGCGCTCGGCGAATTGATCGACGCACTGACCACCGAGCACCAGGCCGCCCAGCTTGCCGCGCAGGGTGTTGCAGCGTGACGGGCGCGTGAGCACTCCCTTCACCGGACTATCGATCGAGAGCGCGCGCCGCGCGCTCGCCGCGCAGCTGAAGGCCGCGCAGCTCGACGAAGCCGAGCTCGATGCCCGTATCTTGCTCGGCGCGGCGGTCGGCCTCGACCTCACCGGCCTGATTGCACAGGCCAGCCGGCTCCTCACTGAGGCCGAGGCATCGCGTCTCGCGCAGCATGCGCAACGCCGCATCGCCGGTGAGCCGGTGGCGCGAATTCTCGGTGTCAGGGAGTTCTGGGGCCTGCCGTTCCGGCTCTCGGAAGCAACCCTGGTCCCGCGGCCCGATACCGAGACCGTGGTCGAGCTCACACTTGAGATTTTTCGCGAACGGAAGATAACTCACCCGCCGCGCATCGCCGACATCGGCACCGGATCCGGCGCGATCCTGCTCGCGCTGCTGCATGAAATTCCCGGCGCCTTCGGCGTCGGCACCGATCTCAGCCTCACCGCGCTCGAAACCGCGAAAGGCAATGCCGCTTCTCTCGGCCTCGCCGGCCGCTCGGCTTTCGTGGCCTGCTCCTATGCTGCGGCGCTGCGTGGCCCGTTCGATCTCATCGTGTCGAACCCGCCCTACATTCCCTCTGGGGAAATTCCGACCTTGAGCATCGAGGTGCGCGAGCATGATCCGCAGCTGGCGCTCGACGGCGGCAATGACGGCTATGATGCCTATCGCGCGTTGATCCCGCAGGCAGCCGAACGGCTCGCGACCGGCGGAGCCCTGATCGTCGAGGCCGGACGGGGCCAGGCGCGGAATATCGAGGCCTTGGTGACGGCCGCCGGGTTAGCGGTGGACAGGCCGCCCAGGGCGGATCTGGCAGGCATTCCGCGGGCGGTTTCGGCCCGAAAAATGCCCCCATAAAAGCCGGATTGGCCTGCAAAAACCTCTTGGAATATCCCTTGGGAACGACTACCTTCCCTCCAGCACATCAGTGTCGGCCCCGTGGACTTACGGGCGAAAGCCGGGCTCAAGCGAGAGCTTCACTGATTTTAGGTTCCAAGCCGCAGGTCCTGTTAAGCGCGATGGCCCATTGAGGTGCGCTGCTTTCCGACCGCAAAGTGAACGAAAGCCTGATATTGCGCGCGAAGACTAACGCAAGAAACCAGGGCTTGTTTTGGCAGGCAATATGAATGGGTTCGCTGGCAATGACTGCTGGCGGGTGGGGAACGCGTCCTTGTTGAACGCGGCGGTCGACGAACATCGGCAGGGTTCAAGCCGCTTCTCGCGCTGTGTGCGCGAGGGATGTGGACCTTTGTCATCAGGTCACTCTCAGCAATCAGTAATGCGTGCAACCTTTAGGGCTGGAATTAAAGGCAGGACATGAGAAACGGTCAGAACAAGCAGCGGATGCGCAACCGCAACAATAATAATAACAACAACAATAATAACCGGCGCGGCCAGAACCCGATGACCCGGGTCTACGAGTCCAACGGGCCCGACATCAAGATCCGCGGCACCGCTTCGCATATCGCTGAAAAGTATCTTCAGCTCGCGCGCGATGCGCGCTCCTCCGGCGACCCCGTGGCAGCCGAGAACTACTACCAGCACGCCGAGCATTATTTCCGCCTGATCGCGACGGCCCAGGAACAGTTCCGCCAGAACCAGCAACCGCGCGGCGACGAGCCGATCAGCAGCAACAGCGGCGACGATGGCGAGGACGACGGCGAGAATTTCTCGAACTTCGGCCAGGAGCCGGGATTCGTCCCGCAGCCGCAGCAGCAACCCTTCGTTCGTGATGGCCAGCGCGATCATCAGCAGCGTGACAACCAGCCGACCTATCAGCGCGACAACCAGCAGCCGCGCGAGCATCGCGAACGCGACCACCGTCCGCAGCCGCAATATCAGCCGCCGCAGCCGCTGAACCAGCCCCAGCCCGTCGTTGCCGACACCGGCAGCGTCGATCGCCTGCCCTCCTTCATCACCGGCCCGCAGCCGCAGGTGAACGGCGCCCCGAATGGCGGTCCGGGCAGCTTCGAGGGCGGTGGCGGTGGCGAGCGATTCCCGCGCCGGCGTCGCCGGCCGCATGGTCCGCGTCCCGAGCGCGAAGCCGCTCCGGCCGGCTCGAGCGACGAAGTCGCCCCCGGCGAGTAGGCCCCAGGGCTTCTTCTGATTTCATCGACCGCAAACGTCCCGGCCTTGCCGGGACGTTTTGTTTTCAGTTGCGCCCGACCGTCGTCGAGGACGGCACCAGCACCGGCTTGGTCAGCGCGGGAATCAACCGCGCCCGCTCGCGCTTGGCGGGGATCGCGCGATAGACCTGCTTGGAAGCCTCGACGATATGTACGCCCGCAAAGGGCAGTGACAGCGCCGCGCCGGCGCGCTCCCACATCTGCGCCGATTTCAGCACCCATCCGCCGGCATAGGGCGGCATGAACAGCGCCTCGCCCCATGAGGTCGGGGTGAACCAGGTCTGGCGCAACAGGTCCGTGATCTGCGAGCGGGAATAGGGCCGGCCGTGACCGAACGGCGTGTTGTCGCTGCGGGTCCACACGCCGCGCCGGTTCGGGATCACCGCGATGACGCGGCCGGACGGCGACAGCACGCGCCACACCTCGCGCAAGAGTGCGGCCGGATCGTCCGACATCTCCAGCGCATGGACCAGCAGGATGCGGTCGACCGCGGCGTCGGGAAGCGGCAGCGAGAATTCATCGACCAGCGAGGCCAGCGCCGGCCGTCCCGTCGGCCATTTCAGAACGCCCTGGGCCGCCGGCATGAAGGCGATGCAGCGCTCCGCATCTTCGCGGAACAACCCGAGATAGGGCGTCGGATAGCCGACGCCGAGCACGCGCTGGCCCTCGGCGTTCGGCCAGCGTTCTCTGATGCCGCGATTGATCATTTGCCGCGCCACGATCCCGAGGCGGCGGGAATAGAACTCGCGGAGGTCGACGACGTCGATGGTCATGACGGCAATGTAACATGCACAGGGGCGACGCCGCGCGCGGAATATTGCATTGCCTGTGCAACGTTAACGCCATATTTGTCTGACGGGGCTGAGCCCGATGGAGATGACATGGCCGCCGAAATTCGTACTTTCACCTGTTTAAACGACAATTTCGGTTATCTGATCCACGATGTGGAAACCAAGGCGACGGCGTCGATCGACGCGCCTGAGGCCGGCCCCATCCTGAAGGCGCTGGAGCGCGAGGGCTGGCAGCTCACCGACATCCTGATCACCCATCATCACGGCGATCATGTCGGGGGCGTCGCCGAGCTCAAGCAGAAATACAATTGCCGCGTCGTCGCGCCGCATGACAAGACGACGAAGATCGCCAACGTCGATCTGCGCGTCGCCAATGCTGACGTGGTCAAGATCGGCAATCTGCTCGCGCGCGTCGTCGAGACGCCCGGCCACACGCTCGACCACATCTCCTACGTGTTCGACAACGAGAAGACGCTGTTCGCCGCCGACACGCTGTTCTCGATCGGCTGCGGCCGCGTGTTCGAAGGCGACTACCCGATGATGTGGGACTCGCTGTTGAAGCTGCGGGCGCTGCCCGACGACTTCAAGCTCTATTGCGGTCACGAATACACGGCGTCGAACGTCAAGTTCGCGCTCACGGTCGATCCGGACAATGCGGCGCTACAGGCGCGCGCGGCGGAAGTCGCGAAGCTGCGGGCCGAGAACAAGCCGACGATTCCCTCACTGCTTGGTGACGAGAAGCGAGCAAACGTGTTCCTGCGGGCTGATGCGCCCGAGGTCGCAGCCAGGCTACACATGAAGGGCGCGGATGCCGCAGCGGTATTCGGCGAGCTGCGCGAGCGCAAAAACAAATCCTGACGGGGACCGATGCCGACCGCAGCCGAGATCATCGCACGCCTCGAACTCCGCCCGCATCCCGAAGGCGGACATTACCGCGAGACGTTTCGCGACCAGACCAGCGACACCAACGGCCGGTCGCGCTCGACTCTCATTTACTTCCTGCTCGCACGCGGCGAGCGTTCGCACTGGCACCGGATCGATGCGGTCGAGACCTGGCACTATTATGTGGGCAGCCCGCTGACCCTGCGCATCGCGCATGAGGGCTGCTCCCAGCACGAGGTGCGGCTCGGCACCGACCTGCTCGGTGGCGAGCGGCCGCAGGGAATCGTCCCGGCGAATGCGTGGCAGATGGCGGAGACGACGGGCGAGTGGACGCTGGTCGGCTGTACCGTGGCACCGGCGTTCGAATTCGCGAAGTTCGAGCTCGCTCCAAAGGGCTGGGAGCCGTAGGCAAAACCGTCATCGTTTCCGCAGCACCATATCCTTCGCGGCGATCAGGCCACCGCCCGCAATCAGCACCGCGGCGATGGCGATGTTGGCGCTGGCCTTGGCAAAACCGGCGGCGATGAGGAAGCTTGTCGAGAGCAGCGGCGTTGCATAGGAGGCGGCGCCGAGCACGCGGATATCCCCCCGTTTCATGCCGATGTCCCAGGCGTAGAAGGCGGCACCGACGGGTCCGATGCCGAGCGCGATGACGGAAAGCCATTGCAGCGTCGTCCCTGGCCAGACCGTGGTTTCGAGCAGACCATGCATCAGAGCGGCGAGCACAGCGGTGGCGAGGCAGAAGCCCGCGACTGCATCGGTCGGCACCGCCTTGAGCCGGCGCGACAGCACTGAATAAATCGCCCAGACGAAGGCGGCGATGAAGGCCGCAATCAATCCCGGCACTGCTCCCGGCGCGAAGCCGCTGGTGTTTCCGGCGAACAGCAGCACGGTGCCGACGAGGCCGAGCACGGCGCCGATGACGTGATGCGCGGCAAGCCGCTCGCCCGGCAGGAACGACGAGAACAGCACGATCAAGAGCGGCCAGAGATAGTTGAGCAGCCCGGCTTCAGCCGGCGGCGCGAAACGCAGCGCGAGGAAATACAGCGCGTGATAGCCGAACAGGCCGCCGACACCGACCGCCCATACCGCGAATGGCTGACGCAGGCTCTTCGCCGCCTCGCCGCGACCGATCCAGGTGAGGAGGCCGACGAGACCGCCGATCGCGAAGGTCATCGCGGCGAGCTGGAACGCCGGGATCTTTCCGGTCGCCACCGTCATCACGGACAGCAGCGACCACATCAGGATCGCGGTCAATCCGATCAGCGTCGCGGTGCGGGGAGTCATCGGCCACTATTTCCGTCATGGCCGGGCTCGTCCCGGCCATCCACGTTGCTCCGTGGCTCGGCTGTTGTAAGGCCATGGATGCCCGGGACAAGCCCGGGCATGACGGGAAATTGGCTTTAAGGCCGCGCGTGATGCGATCGCATCACACCATGTACTGGCCGCCATTGACGGTCAGCGTCGAGCCGGTGATGGCGCCGGCCTCGTCGGCGGCGAGGAACACGACCGCGCGCGCGATTTCCTCGGGCTCGCCGAGACGGCCGATCGGGATCAGCGGCAGGATGGCCTTTTCCAGCACGTCCTTCGGCACCGCCTGCACCATCTCGGTGTTGATATAGCCTGGGCAGATCGCGTTCACGGTGACGCCGGCCTTGGCGTTCTCCAGCGCCAGCGCCTTGGTGAAGCCGATCTCGCCGGCCTTGGCCGCGGAATAGTTCACCTGGCCGAACTGGCCCTTCTGTCCGTTGATCGAGGAGATGTTGATGATGCGGCCGAACTTGCGTCCGCGCATGCCTTCGATGACCTGGCGCGACATGTTGAACAGCGAGCCGAGATTGGTGCCGATCACGGCGTTCCATTGCTCGAGGCTCATCTTGTGGAAGGCGCCGTCCTTGGTAATGCCGGCATTGTTGACGAGCACATCGACCGGTCCGACCTCGGCCTCGACCTTCTTCACGCCTTCGGCGCAGGCCTCGAAATTGCTGACGTCCCATTTGTAGGCGGCGATGCCGGTCTCGGCCTTGAACTTCTCCGCCGCCGCATCGTTGCCAGCATAGCTCGCCGCGACCTTGTAGCCGGACGCCTTCAGCGCCTTGCTGATCGCAGCTCCGATGCCCCGCGTACCACCCGTCACCAACGCAACACGTGCCATTTCGCATTCCTTCCCTTGGACTCGTCGGACGTTTCTAGGTTTCGTTTTTAGCTACGGATTATGGGGGACGTTTGACGGACATCAAGAACAAAACGCCCGGCGTTGAGCCGGGCGTTTCTCTTTAGTCGAGGCTGGTACGGTTGCGAAGAATATTTGATTTGCAACCGCCGCCTTTTTAGTCGCGTGCAACGCACGCACTGCTGTGTGCAGCGCACGCGTCAACGACGCGCAAGCTGCCTTCAGTCACGCGCCAGACACATCGCGATACCCATGCCGCCGCCGATGCACAGCGTGGCGAGGCCCTTCTTGGAATCGCGCTTCTGCATCTCGTGCAGCAGCGTCACCAGCACGCGCGCGCCGGACGCACCGACCGGATGGCCGATTGCGATCGCGCCGCCGTTGACGTTGACCTTGGCGGTATCCCAGCCGAGGTCCTTGTTGACGGCGCAGGCCTGCGCCGCGAAGGCCTCGTTGGCCTCGATCAGGTCGAGATCGCCGACGCTCCAGCCGGCCTTCTTCAGCGCCGCGCGCGAGGCCGGGATCGGGCCCGAGCCCATGATCTTCGGATCGACGCCAGCCTGCGCCCACGACACGATGCGCGCGAGCGGCTTCTTGCCTTCCTTGGCTGCCTGCTTCGCCGTCATCAGCACCACGGCGGCAGCGCCGTCATTGATGCCGGAGGCCGAACCCGCGGTGACCGTGCCTTCCTTTTCGAAGGCGGGCTTCAGCTTCGCCATCGCCTCGAGCGTTGCGCCATGGCGCGGATATTCGTCGGCGCTGACGACGATGTCGCCCTTGCGGGTCTTGATGGTGACGGGGACGATCTCGTCGCTGAACTTGCCGGCCTTCTGCGCGGCCTCGGCCTTCTGCTGCGAGGCGACCGCGAACTCGTCCTGCTGAGCGCGGGTGATCTGCCACTGCCGGGCGACGTTCTCGGCGGTGTTGCCCATGTGGTAGCCGTTGAAGGCATCCCACAATCCGTCCTTGATCATGGTGTCGACGAACTCGACCGGGCCCATCTTGACGCCGCCGCGCAGATACTGAGCGTGCGGAGCCATGCTCATGGATTCCTGGCCGCCGGCGACGACGATTTCGGAATCGCCGTTGAGCAGCGCCTGATAGCCGAGCGCGACCGTACGCAGGCCCGAGCCGCAAAGCTGGTTGACGCCCCAGGCCGGGCTCTCCACCGGAATACCGGCGCCGATCGAGGCCTGGCGGGCCGGGTTCTGGCCCTGAGCAGCGGTCAGAATCTGGCCCATGATGACTTCCGAGACCCGGCCGGGCTCGATGCCGCCGCGCTCCAGCGCGGCCTTGATGGCGATGGCGCCGAGATCGTGGGCGGGAAGGGTCGCGAACGCTCCGTTGAAGCTTCCGACCGGGGTGCGGGCGGCGCTGACGATGACGACATCGTCTGACATGGGCATCTCCTGAGAGGTTGAATGGGGCAGACGGGGCTGGGGAAACGGCTCGCCAGTCTCGGACGGCATCCTGTTAACGTCGTTGCGGCATGTCAATTGTCGGGTGACCGAATTCATGCCGCATCGCGTTCAAAATAGCGTTCTTGGCGATTTCGCAAGCACGTTTTTGCTGTGCAATTAACCGTGGCGCACAAAACGGTAGCGTGAGCCCGTTGAAAATGCTTATTTTGTTGCGTTGCGTACTCTTCCCGCCCTGCGGCATAGCCCGGCAGGTTCCCGTTCTCAGCGTTTGCAAGTGAGAGCCCATGGCGAAATCAGACCAACCCACCACGATCAAGAAATACGCGAACCGCCGGCTCTATAACACCGGAACGAGCACCTACGTAACGCTGGAAGACCTCGCCTCCATGGTCAAGGACGGCGAAGATTTCCTGGTCTACGACGCCAAGACCGGCGACGACATCACCCGCTCCGTGCTCGCCCAGATCATCTTCGAGCAGGAGAACAAGGCCGGCCAGAACCTGCTGCCAACCACTTTCCTGCGCCAGCTGATCCGCTTCTACGGCGACAGCATGCAGATGGTGGTGCCGAAATATCTGGAGCAGGCCATCGCGTCGCTGACCCAGGAGCAGGAGAAGTTCCGCAAGCAGATCGCCACCTCACTCTCCGGAACCCCGTTCGCTCCGCTGGAAGAACAGGTTCGCCGCAACATGGAGCTGTTCCAGCAGACGTTCTCGATGTTCAAGCCGTTTGTCCCCACTGCGGGCCGTCCGGTGACGGCGACCACGGAGGCCGAACCCGATGCGAGCGCAGAGCCGGCCAAGGACACCAACATCGACGATCTGCGCCAGCAGATGAAGGACATGCAGGAACGCCTCGAGAAGATGTCGAAGAAGGAAGAGTAAGCCTTACGTTCGTACCGACGCGTCCGCTCGCGGCGGGCGCGCAAGCTGCCGGTGTATGGGGGTGCCACCACTTGCATGCTCTCGTCCCGGTAGGGGCCGGAGCCGCCATGCCCAACCGCAGCTCACATTGGGACAATGTCTACGCCACCAAGAGCGAGGCCGAGGTCAGCTGGTTTCAGGACAGCCCGACGATCTCGATCGAGATGATCCGCACTGCAAATCCGGATCATGGCGCGGCCATCATCGATATCGGTGGCGGTACATCCCGGCTGGTCGATTCGCTCCTGCAAGCCGGATATCGCAATGTCGCCGTGCTGGATCTTTCAGCCAACGCGCTTGATGCAGCAAGGAAACGCATCGGTCCGACCGCTTCACTGGTCGACTGGATCGTTGCCGACGCTACGACATGGCGGCCCGCCAGGACCTACGATGTCTGGCACGACCGCGCGGCGTTTCATTTCCTGATCGATCCGCGCGACAGAGCAGCTTACGTCGATCGCCTGCAATCGGCCGTTGCACCCGGCGGCCAGGTCATCATCGCGACGTTCGCGCCCGACGGCCCGGAGAAATGCAGCGGACTGCCGGTGCAGCGACATGACAACGCGAGCCTCGTGGCAGAACTCGGACCGGAGTTCGAGCCCGTCGAAACGCGGAGCGAGACACATCGCACGCCGTGGGATTCGACGCAGGCGTTTCAGTTCAGCCGGTTTCGCAGACGAGGCTAGCTCCGTCAGGCCGCCAGTTTCACCGCATGCGCAAACTCCCAATAAAGCTTGCGCGCTTTGGTGTAGAACGGACCCGGTTTCAGCTCGCGCTCGTCGATGCGGATTACCGGCGCGACCTTGGCAAAATTGCCGGTTGAGAAGATCTCGTCGGCGGCGAGGAAGTCGGCATAGCGCAGCGTTGTCTCGACCACAGTGACGCCATCGCCGCGCAGCAGATTGATGACGCGCTGGCGCGTGATGCCGTTGAGGAAGGTGCCGTTAGGCACCGGCGTGAAGACCACGCCGTCCTTGGCCATGAAGACGTTTGAATTACCGAACTCTGCGACGTTGCCGAGCATGTCGAGCATCAGCGCATTCTGGAAGCCGCGGGAAGCCGCCTCCGAAAGCGCACGCGAATTGTTCGGATAGAGGCAGGCGGCCTTGGCCTCGACCGGCGCGCATTCGGCGGTGGGCCTGCGGAGCGGCGACAGCGTAATCGCGTTGCCGACGGGCTTCGGCATCGGCGCCTCGTAGATGCACAGGCACCAATTGGTGGTCTCGGGGTCGAACAGCACGCCGCCGCCCGAGCCGTTCTGCGCCCAGTACATCGGACGGACATAGAGCTCGGCATTCGCCGCGAAACGCGCGATGCCTTCGTTTGCGAGCGCGAGCCAGGTGCCGGCATCGACCACCGGCTTCAGGCCGAAGTTGATCGCGGATTGATTGGCGCGCGCGACGTGACGGTCGAGATCGGGCGCAACGCCTTCGAACGCGCGCGCACCGTCGAACACGACGGAGCCGAGCCAGGCCGCATGCGTGCGCGGCCCCATGATCGGGACATTGCCGTCGTGCCACTTGCCCTCGAAGAAAGTCCAGCTCGGCGAATATGCGATGGGTTTTGCGATGTTGGCCACGACCGGCCTCCCCTTGGAAATTATCCGGGCACTATTCTCCCAATTTCTAAAGGATTTCCTGCGGAGCAATGGTGAGTTACCCTCTCGGCTCGTGGGATGAGGAAAGGTCCATGCCGCTCGATCCGCTCGCAAAGCGTTTGTTGACCATGATGGGTGCGGCTGCGCCGCAGGCACGGAGTCGGCCGAGTGTGGAGGCGCGGCGGCAATCGCTCGCGAAGCTGATGCAGTTTGCGCGCGCTGATGCGGGAGATGTGACGGCGTCCGACGGCATGCTGCCCGGCCCCGGCGGCGAGCTGCCTTATCGGCTCTATTCACCCGCGTCTGCCGGCGAGCGTGCACCGGGCTTTGTGTTCTTTCATGGCGGCGGCCTCGTTGCCGGCAGCATCGCCACGCACGACCGCATTGCCGCGGCGCTGGCGCATGTGACCGGCTGCCGCCTCGTTTCGGTCGACTACCGACTCGCGCCCGAGCACAAATTTCCGGCCGCCGCAGACGACGCGATCGCTGCCACCGAATGGGTGGCGCGGCAGGCCCCGTCGCTCGGCATCGATGCCGGGCGTCTGGTGGTCGGCGGCGATTCCGCCGGCGCCACGCTCGCCGCGATCGTGTGCCAGGAGGCGGCGCAGAGCGCCGGCCTCTCCATCGTCGCGCAATGCCTGATCTGCCCGGTGCTGGATTTCGAGGAGACCTCGCCGTCGCGCGAAGCCTTTGCCGAGGGCCATCTGATCGATCGCGGCACGATCGAGGCGGATCTCGCCGACTATCTGCCTGAAGGCATCGATGCCGCCGATCCCCGCATCTCGCCCTTGCGGGCGACGCGGCTTGCCGGCCTGCCCACCGCGATCATCCACACCGCCGAATTCGATCCGATGCGCGACGAGGGCAATGCCTATGCCCGCAAGCTGCTCGCCGCGGGCGTCGCGGTCGAGCATGTCTGCCATGACGGCATGGTCCACAACTTCCACGCCATGGGCGCGATCCTGCCGCAGGCGCAGCTCGTGCTGTCGCAGATCGGCGAACAGGTGCGGCGGGCGGTAGAGAAGTAAAGGCGCGAATCAGACGCGCGCGTCGAGCACGGCCCTGGCTGCCACGACATATTCCGGCCAGTGCGCGTCCGCATACCGCTCCGCCTGCCGCGCGCACGTGACGTCGGGTGCATGCGCTGCGGCGATCGTGCGCGCGAAGCGCTCCTCGGCGACCGTCACGTCGCCAGGCTCGGGAGACGGCACGGCGGCAGCCACGGCGGTCGGAGCAACAGCGAGCCCAGCCAGACCAGCGAGCAGGATGCGGCGTGACGTGTTCATGGGCTGATGTCCTTCCAATGTCCGGCCTGCACTCTGGCCGGTGCGTGTGGCAGTGCGATCACGACAGGGTAACCGCACGCATTCCTACAGTCCATCGCTTACGCGATAGTGCTTGACCGCACGAGCGATCACGTCCCATCTAGCCACCGTTCCGCCATCAAATCGTCGCGCGTCGGATTGTCACGTGTTCCATCACGGCCCATCGCATCTTCAGGCTTTGCGCGCGACTGCGATCGGACTGTCTTGTCTGACGTTGTCGGCGGGCGCCGCCTTTGCCGTCGACGATGGGGACGCACCGGCGAAGCCGACTGTGCCGAACATCTACCTCGATCTGCGCACAACCTATGCGACGATTCCGGCGGGCACGCTCGGGCTCGGTTTCGGTAACACGTCATTGTCGGCGGCGTTCGAAGCCCTGGCGGCACGACGCGGCGCCACGCTGCCCAGTGGCCTGCCCGCGGCAAAATCGATCGCCATTGATCTGCCGCTGACCGTCGACGTCAGTGATCGCGTCTCGCTCTATGGCGGCGTGTCGGGCTCGACGACCGATATCGGCAGCGGCTGGTCGACGTTCGACATCACCAGCTGGAACATCGGGATACAGGCCGACCTCTATCAGCAGAACGGCGGCAAGATCCCGACCATCACGCTGCAATCGACCCTGACCCAGTCGGTGCCGACCGAGCAGGGCATGACGACGACGTTCAACAATATCCTGGAGTTCGACTACGCGCTGAACGAGGACGAGACCCGCGGCTGGCTTGCCGGCGTGCAATATACCTATACCGACATCGCCAGCCAGCTCGCCAGCATCAAGCCGAACGCGATCCTTTATGCCGGCGGCTATTACCAATGGCCGAGCAACTGGAAGTTCACCGGGCGCCTTGGGGTGCAGTCGTTCGGCGGCGCTCGGATCGCCAGCCGGACGCTGGCGGAGTCCTTCACCCAGCCGATCCTGCGGCTCGACCTCGATCGCATGGACGACAACGACAACCGCCTGTTCGGCATCACCGCCCAGATCGCGTGGATGCCGAAGCCGTCATACCAGCTGACGTTGCGCACGCCGCTTTACGCCGTGCGCAAGTAGGCGCGGGCTACTCCGGAACCGGTACGTCAAAGGTGTTGAGCGTGACCGAGACCATGCAGTAGACCCCGACGAGATAGGACAGCTCGGCCGCGCCGTGCTCGCCGAACTCCTTCACCGCCGCGCGATAAGTCAACTCAGGCAGCACGCCGCCGCTCACCAGCGCGGACGCCATGTCATAAGCGATCGCCTCCTGTCTGGTGAGATCCACCGGCCGCTGGCCGGCGACGATGGTCGCGAGTTTTTCGTCGGAGAGGCCCCGCTGCTCGGCGACCAGCACATGGGCGTAGAGCTCGTAGCCCGAGCGGAAATGCGAGCCGGTGACGAGAATCGCGACCTCGCGCACAGGCGCGGGCAGCAGCGGGTTCGATGCGATCGCCTTGACCAGCTCCCACACCGGCTTGCCGAAACGCGGCTCGCGAATCCAGGGATTCCAGGGCCCGAGCAGCGCGCCGTCGTCGCGCATGTTCACGAAGCCCTTGAAGTGGTCCGTGATGCCGGCTCGCATGTCGTCATAGAGCGGCTTCTGTTCGGCGCTCAGATCTTTCGGATCGAGAATGGGAAGGCGCACGGTGGAGGTCTCCTCGTTGAGAAGACAAAAGGTCGCCCGCGCCCGTGCGCATGGCAAGTGAAGTTGCCGTGACGACCGTGCCATTTTGCGAATCCGCACGGAGACGTCAGCTCAGGCCCCAACGCTTCATGCGCTCTGCGGATTGACGACGTCTTCGACCGTGAGTGCCAAGGGCTGCCCGGTATCGAGGAACGACGCCAGCGCCGCCTCGAACGGCGCCGGATCGAGACCGCGCGCGGCGAGCCAGGCGGGTTCGTAATAGGTCTGCCGGTAGCGCTCGCCGGAATCGCAGATCAGCGTCACCAGCGATCCCGTCGTATTGGCCTTGAGCATCTCCGAGGCCAGTCGGCATAACGCCAGGAAATTGGTGCCGGTCGAACCGCCGACCGCGCGGCGCAGCCGGCGCGACAGCACGTTCATCGCCGCGATCGTCGCCGCATCCGGGATCTTCATCATGCGGTCGACCACGCCCGGCACGAAGGACGGCTCGCAGCGGGGACGGCCGACACCTTCGATCAGCGAAGGGCGCTCGCAAACATGGGTGCGGTCCTGCGAGCGGAAGCAGTCGAAAAAGGCTGAATTCTCGACATCGGCGACGCACAGCCGGGTCGGATACTGGCGATAGCGCAGATAGCGGCCGATCGTGGCCGAGGTGCCGCCGGTGCCCGCGCCCATCACGATCCAGTCCGGCAACGGGCGCCGCTCGCCCTTCAATTGCGCGAAGATCGATTCGGCGATGTTGTTGTTGCCGCGCCAGTCGGTGGCGCGCTCGGCGAAGGTGAACTGGTCCATGTAGTGACCGCCCAAGCGGGCCGCGAGCGTAGCAGCCTCAGCATAGAGCGCGCGACCGTCGTCGATCAGATGGCAATTGCCGCCATAATGCTTGATCGCGGCGATCTTCTCCGCCGAAGTCGTGCGCGGCATGACGGCGTAGAAGGGAACACCGATCATCTCCGCGAAATAGGCTTCCGACACCGCGGTCGATCCCGACGACGCCTCCACGACGGGCGTGCCCTCGCGGATATGGCCGTTGCAGAGCGCATAGAGGAACAGCGAGCGGGCCAGCCGGTGCTTCAGGCTGCCGGTCGGATGTGTGGACTCGTCCTTCAGATAAAGGTCGATGCCTGATAGCGCCGGCACGAACAGCCGGATCAGATGGGTGTCGGCGGTGCGGCACTGGTCGGCTTCGATCGCGGCCACGGCCTCGTCGACCCAGCCGCGCCGGTAGGCCGGCGTGGCGGGATCGTGCGGTCGGAAGGGAAGCGGCTGCATCGGACGATATCTCTCATGATGCGAACTGCGCATCAATAGCTACGGCTCAGAATTCCAGCGGCGCGTTGTCAACGACTTCCTTCATCACGAAGAAGGTGCGTGTCTGGCGCACGCCGGGCAGCGCGATCAGCAGCTCGCCGTGGATGCGGTTGAAATCCTCCATGTCGCCGACGCGGATCTTGAGGAAATAGTCGAAATCGCCAGCGACGAGGTGGCAGTCGAGCACGAATTTCAGCTTGGCGATCGCCTGCTCAAAGGTGGCAAAGCTCTCCGGCGTCGAGCGGTCGAGCACGACGCCGACCATCACCAGCGTGCCCTTGGCCACCTTCTTCGGCGCCACCATGGCCCGGACGGCGGCGATGAAGCCGTCTTCGAACAGGCGCTGGGTGCGGCGATGGCAGGTAGCGGGGCTGATGGCGACGGTTTCGGCCAGTTCGGCGTTGCTAAGCCGGCCGTTATTTTGCAGCAATCTCAACATCTTGAGGTCGATGCGGTCGAGCCGTGGCGACATGACTGAATCTTCCGATAATTAGCTATTTTTCGGAAGAAATCCTATCACAATGCCCCTTCACCGCAAGTTGGCGCGCAACATCAGCGCAATATTCGAGAGCACCTTCTCCGGCAGCAATGCTAGCCAGCTCCCAGACAGCAACGCCAATCGGGGTGCCCCATGATACTGGACAAATTCGCGCGCTATCCGCTGACCTTCGGCCCGACGCCCATCGAGAAGCTGGAGCGGCTGTCGAAGCATCTCGGCGGCAATGTCGAGATCTATGCCAAGCGCGAGGACTGCAATTCCGGCCTCGCCTATGGCGGCAACAAGCTGCGCAAGCTCGAATACATCGTTCCCGACGCGATCGCCTCCAACGCCGATACGCTGGTGTCGATCGGCGGCGTGCAGTCCAACCATACCCGCATGATCGCTGCCGTTGCCGCCAAGATCGGCATGAAGTGCCGCCTGGTGCAGGAAGCCTGGGTGCCGCACGAGGACGCCGTCTATGACCGCGTCGGCAACATCATGCTCTCGCGCATCATGGGCGCCGACGTGCGCCTGGTCGACGACGGCTTCGACATCGGCATCCGCAAGAGCTGGGAAGAGGCGATCGACGAGGTGAAGGCGGCGGGCGGCAAGCCTTACGCAATTCCGGCCGGCGCCTCCGTGCACAAATATGGCGGGCTCGGCTATGTCGGATTCGCCGAGGAAGTGCGCAAGCAGGAAGCCGAGCTCGGCTTCAAGTTCGACTACATCATCGTTTGCACCGTTACCGGTTCCACCCATGCCGGCATGCTGGTCGGCTTTGCCGCCGACGGCCGCGCGCGAAAGGTGATCGGCATCGACGCCTCGTTCACGCCGGCGCAGACGAAGGCGCAGGTGCTCTCGATTGCGCAGAACACGGCAAAGCTGGTCGAGCTCGGCAAGGACATCGTTGCAGACGACGTCGTGCTGATCGAGGATTACGCCTATCCCGCCTATGGCGTGCCGTCGGAGGAGACCAAGGAGGCGATCCGCCTCACTGCACGGTTGGAGGCGATGATCACCGACCCCGTCTATGAAGGCAAATCGATGCAGGGCCTGATCGACTTGACCCAGAAGGGCCATTTCGAGAAGGGCGCGAAGATCCTCTACGCGCATCTCGGCGGTGCGCCGGCGCTGAACGGTTACGGTTATGCGTTCCGGAACGGGTAAGGTTGCGTAGCTCTCGCCTCCTCTCCGCTGTCGTCCCGGGGCGCGACGAAGTCGCGAGCCCGGGACCCATAACCACAAGATCGCGTTTGGCGAAGACTCGTAGGTTGCCGGCTTTCCGTACCACATCGGCCTGTGGTTATGGATCCCGGATCTGCGCTGCGCTTGTCCAGGATGACGACGTGGAGAGATCGGGGCGAAGCTACCGCGTCCTGACGATCTGCAGCAGCTCGTCGCCGTAATGCTCGAGCTTCTTGTCGCCGATGCC
>Ga0102590_1002142_pt1 | contig 24822 bp, 20 predicted proteins | sample AraplaMF_Col_mMF_FD_76859 | JGI IMG/M metagenome (GOLD analysis project Ga0102590, IMG submission 76859) | Arabidopsis root microbial communities from the University of North Carolina, USA - plate scrape MF_Col_mMF | ecosystem: Host-associated > Plants > Roots > Endosphere | place: USA... | reverse complement strand
CGCGCTTGCCGGGGATCTTCTTCACGTCCCAGAAATCGGCCCAGCTCGTGGGCGCGGTCTTGAGCTTCTCGCCGTTGTAGGCCATCACGGTCGACCACACGAACAGGCCCACGCCGCAGTCGGTGACAGCGGCCGGCAGGAAGTCGGACTTGGTGCCGATCTTGGAATAGTCGAGCTTCTCGAACAGGCCCTCGTCGCAGCCGCGCGCCGCGTCGGGCGACTCGACCTCGACCACGTCCCAGGTGACCTTCTTGGTCTCGACCATGGCCTTGATCTTGGCCTGCTCGCCGTTGTATTCGACCGCGACGATCTTGGTGCCGGTCTTCTCGTAGGGCTCGTAGTAGGCCTTTTTCTGGGCGTTGGCATTGGCGCCGCCGAAGTTGACCACGGTGAGCTGCTGCTGGGCGAGGGCCGGCAGGGCGAAGCTGGCGGCGACGGTGCAGGCGAGAAGTGTCTTTTTCATGGTGGAAATCTTCCTGGGTGATGAACGGGAACGAGGGGGAAAGCGATCGGGGAAGGGAAGGCCGGCTTCAGGGGGCGTAGATGCGCGCATGCGCCGTCGGGAACTCGAGCACCACCGCCTCGCCGGCCCGCGGCGCGGCGGCGCCGTCGAGGCCGTCCAGCGGCAGCTTCACGGTGGCGTCGGCCTGGCCGCCGCCGACGCTGCACAGCAGCCGCAGGTGGTCGCCGAAGTAGATGACGCGCGCCACCTCGGCCTCGAGCATGTTGGCGCGCTGCACGTCCGTGCGGCGGTGCAGCACCACGCGCTCGGGCCGGATGCAGGCCTCGACGGCCGCGCCAGAAGCCGCGCCGCTCACGTTGAGCCCGTGCAGCACGCGGCCGTCGGGCAGCATCATTTCGGCATGCTCGCTGCCATGACCCTGGCGTTGGCCCAGCTGGCCCCTGAGCACGGTGTTGTCGCCGACGAAGCCGGCCACGAAGCGGTTGGAAGGCGTTTCGTAGAGACGGTCGACCGTGTCCAGCTGCTGGATCACGCCTTCGTTGAACACCGCCACGCGGTCGCTCATGGTGAGCGCCTCGCCCTGGTCGTGCGTCACGTAGACGAAGGTGACTCCCAGCTGGCGGTGCAGGTCCTTGAGTTCGATCTGCATGTGCTCGCGCAGCTGCTTGTCGAGCGCGCCGAGCGGCTCGTCCATCAGCACCAGCTGGGGCTCGAACACCAGCGCCCGCGCCAGCGCCACGCGCTGCTGCTGGCCGCCCGAGAGCTGGCCGGGCAGGCGGTCGGCCATGCCGCGCAACTGCACCATGTCGAGCGCGCGCTGCACGCGGCGCTGCTGCTCGTCCTTCGGCACCTTGCGCACGGTGAGCGGATAGGCCACGTTCTGCCCCACGCTCATGTGCGGGAACAGCGCGTAGTTCTGGAAGACCATGCCGAAGTTGCGCCTGTGCGGCGGCGTGCGGGTGATCGGCTTGCCGTCGAGCAGGATCTCTCCCGAGGTCGGCGACTCGAAGCCCGCCAGCATCATCAGCGTGGTGGTCTTGCCCGATCCCGAAGGGCCGAGCAGGCTCAGGAACTCGCCGCGGTGGATGTCCAGGTCGAGCTGGCGCACCACCAGGTGCTCGCCGTCGTAGGTCTTCTGGACGCGCTGGAAGCGCACCAAGGGTTCTGCGGTCATGGAGGATTCAGGAAAAGGATCGGTCGATCAGCGCAGTGCGGCGAAGCTGTCCGCGAGAAGCGCCAGGCCTTCGTCCACAAGCAAGTCGGATGCCGTGAGCGGCACCAGCACGCGAATTACATTGCCGTAGGTGCCGCATGACAGCAGGATTAACCCGCGCCGTGCCGCCTCCGCGACCACCTTGCGGGTCAGCGCGGCGTCGGGCCGCGCGGTGTCGCCCTCCTCGAACAGCTCGATGGCCACCATGGCGCCCAGCCCGCGCACGTCGCCGATGGACGGCTCGCCCGCCGCGATGCGGCGCAGGCCGGCCATGAGCCGCTCGCCCAGCGCACGGCTGCGCGCCAGCAGCTGCTCGTCGTCGAACACCTTGAGCACCGCGAGCGCCGCGGCGCAGCCGATGGGGCTGCCGGCATAGGTGCCGCCCAGGCCGCCGGGGGCGGGGGCGTCCATCACCTCGGCGCGGCCCACCACGCCGGAGATCGGGAAGCCGCCCGCCATCGACTTGGCGGTGGTGATCAGGTCGGGCGCCACCGGCCATTGCTCGCTGGCGAACCAGGTGCCGGTGCGGCCGGCGCCGGTCTGTACTTCGTCGGCAATGATCAGGATGCCGTGGCGGTCCGCCAGCGCGCGCAGGCCCTCGACGAAGTCGTTGGGCGCCACGTAGAAGCCGCCTTCGCCCTGCACCGGCTCCAGGATGAAGGCCGCCACGCGCTCGGGCTCGATGTCGTTCTTGAACAGCAGCTCGACCGAATGCAGGGCCTCGTCCACGCTCACGCCGTGCAGCGCGTTCGGGTACAGCGCATGGAACACCTCGCCCGGGAAGGGGCCGAAGCCGACCTTGTAGGGCGCGACCTTGCCGGTGAGGCCCAGCGTCATCATCGTGCGGCCGTGGTAGCCGCCGGTGAAGGCGATGACGCCCGGGCGCCGGGTGTGGGCACGGGCGATCTTGACCGCGTTCTCCACCGCCTCGGCGCCGGTGCTCAGGAAGACCGACTTCTTCGCGAACGCGCCCGGTGCCAGTGCATTCAGGCGCTCGGCCAGTTCCACGTAGGGCTCGTAGGCCAGCACCTGGAAGCAGGTGTGCGAATAGAGCTCGGCCTGCGCCTTGACTGCGGCGGTGATCTCCGGGTGGCAGTGGCCGGTGTTGAGCACCGCGATGCCGCCCGCGAAGTCGATGTAGCGGCGACCCTCGACGTCCCAGAGCTCGGCGTTGGCGGCCCGGCTGACGAAGATTTCATGGGCCTGGCCGACACCGCGCGCGACGGCCGCGCTGCGGCGGGTCATGAGGGCGGCGTTGCTGAGGTGGGGTTCGCGTTGCATGGGGGGACGACCTGTGCTTGAGTGCTGGAAGGAAAGGAATGCCGGCACTCTAGGTCGCCCGATCCGGACCGGCCATGTACACCGGAAGCGGTCGTCCGGAGGACTGTACTGGTCTTGTATCCTGTACATACTTTCCTCAATATGGTGCAGGCCGGACCGCCGGAGACACCCCCGATGCTCATTCTTCGCCCCGAACAGCCGACGCCACTGGTGAGCCAGATCGTGGAAGGGCTGCGCGGCCTGATCGGCGCCCAGAAGCTCAAGGCCGACACCAAGCTGCCGTCGATCCGCGCCTTCGCCGCCGCCCATGGCGTCAGCGTCTTCACGGTGGTCGAAGCCTACGACCGGCTGGTGGCGCAGGGCCTGCTGGTCTCGCGGGCCAACGCCGGTTTCTTCGTCAAGCGGCGCAGCGAGGAGAGCGCCGCCGGCACGGCCAGCGCGCCCCGCGCGGACCCCCGCTTCGACGCGCGGTGGTATCTCCAGCAGATCTTCGAGAACCGCAACCTGCCACTCAAGCCCGGTTGCGGCTGGCTGCCGCACGACTGGCTCTTCGAGGACGGCATGCGCCGCAGCCTGCGCCACCTGGCCTCCGAAGGCAGCGACATCGGCGGCTATGGCCTGCCGTTCGGCCACATGGCGCTGCGCATGGCCACGGCCGAGGCGCTTTCGGAGCAGCAGATCGTGGTCGAGGCCGCCCAGGTGCTGCTGACCCAGGGCTCGAGCCAGGCCCTGGATCTTGTCGCGCGCCGCCTGCTCAAGCCGGGCGACCGCGTGCTCGTGGACGATCCCGGCTATCCGAACCTGATGTTCATGCTGCGCTTCCTGGGCGTGGAGATCGTCGGCGTGCCGCGCACTCCCTCGGGCTACGACATGCCCGCGCTCGAAGCGCTGCTGGCGGTGCACCGCCCCAAGGCCTTCTTCACGCAGCCGCGGCTGCAGAGCCCGACCTGCTCCATGGCCTCGCTGCCCCAGCTGGTGCAGCTGCTGCAACTCGCGCAGGCGCACGACTTCACGCTGGTGGAGAACGACATCTACGCCGAAATGGACGCGTCGATGCGCCCCTCGCTCGCCAGCCTCGGGCAACTGCGCCGCGTGGTCTACGTGGGCAGCTACTCGAAGACCATCTCGCCGAACATCCGCGTCGGCTACGTCGTCGCGCAGCCCGAGCTGCTCGACGAGCTGGCGCAGCTCAAGATGATCTCGGGCCTCACATCGTCCGACATCACCGAGCGCCTGGCCTTCGGCACCGTGACCGACGGCCGCTGGCGCAAGCATCTCAAGGCCCTGCGCGAGCGCCTCGCGCAGGCGCACGGCAGTGTCGCGCGGCGGCTGGGGGGACTGGGCTTCGAGCTGTTTCACGAGCCCGCGGCCGGCATGTACCTGTGGGCCCGGCATCCGGACATCACCGACAGCGCCGAGCTCTCGCGGCGCGCCGCGGCCGAGGGAATCATGCTGGGCCCGGGCCAGCTGTTCCTGGTCAACCCGCGCCCCACCGGCTGGCTGCGCTTCAACGTCGCCTTCAGCGAGGACGAGCGCCTCTGGCGCTTCCTGGAGCGCAGCATCGAGGAGCGCCGCAGCGACTGAAGGCGGCAGCCGCAGAGGGCTCGCAAAGGTTCGCGAGCAGGCGCACAATGGCTCTCAACCCTTGGCGCAGGCGCATCCTGAATCAGCCATGGTGGAGTAAACATGCGATGGGATGAAGCGCCGCGGCGGGGCTACGCAAGGAGCCATGTCATGACCCGCTTCATCGATGTTCACAGCCTGGTCCGCCTGGTGGACGAGACCGGGGTTCCGCAGTTCCTCACCGCGCTGGCCGACGCGCTGCGCGACGACTTCATGCGGTGGCGCGAGTTCGACAAGAAGGCGCGCGTGGCCAGCCATTCGCACCTCGGCGTGATCGAGCTGATGCCGGTGGCCGACGACGGCGCCTACGCCTTCAAGTACGTCAACGGGCATCCGCACAACACGCAGGTCGGGCTGCCGACCGTCATGGCCTTCGGCGTGCTGGCCGAGGTCGACACGGGCTACCCCGTGCTGCTTTCCGAACTCACGCTCACCACCGCCCTGCGCACGGCCGCCACTTCGGCGATGGCCGCGAAGGCACTGGCGCGGCCCGATTCGCGCAGCCTCGCGCTGATCGGCAACGGCTCACAGAGCGAGTTCCAGGCGCTGGCCTTCCATGCGCTGCTGGGCATCGAGGAAGTGCGGGTGTACGACATCGACCCCCATGCCACCGACAAGCTGGTGCGCCACCTCGCGGCCTGCACGCCGCTGGAGATCGTGCGCGCCCGTTCGGTGGCCGAGGCGGTGCGCGGCGCGGACATCGTCACCACCGTCACCGCCTACCAGGGGCGCGCGACGGTGCTCACGCCCGACATGATCGAGCCGGGCATGCATATCAACGCGGTGGGCGGCGATTCGCCCGGCAAGACCGAACTGCATCCCGGCGTGCTCGGCAAGGCGCGCGTGTTCGTCGAGTACGAGCCCCAGACCCGCGTCGAGGGCGAGATCCAGCAGGTGGCCGCCCACTTCCCGGTGCACGAGCTCTGGCGCGTGCTGCTCGGCGAGGTGCCGGGGCGCGAGAGCGCGGCGCAGGTCACTCTGTTCGACTCGGTGGGCTTCGCGCTGGAGGACTACACGGCGCTGCGCTACATCCAGCGCATCGCGACCGAGCGCGGCATCGGCCGGCAGATCGCGCTGGTGCCGGAGCTCGACGACCCGAAGGACCTGTTCGGGCTCACCGCCTCGGGGCGGCGCCGGGCGGTGCTGCGGCGTGCGGCATGATGGACGGCTTCGTCACAGCCGCTCCTGTTGCACATCTTCATGCTCACCATCTACAACGACCAGCACGTTCTTCACCAAGGCAAAGTCGAGATGTTCCGCGGCGAGCTCGTGCCGTGCTTCGAGGTGCCCGCGCGCGTCGATCATGTGAGGCATGAGCTGGAGCGCAGGAACATCGGCCCGCTGCAGGCGCCCGATGCCTTCGACGAGGCGGTGCTGGCCAAGGTGCATGCGCCGCGCTACCTGGACTTCATCGCGCATGCGTGGGAGGAGTGGGTGGCGCTCGACCCGTCCAACGCGACGCGCGACGTGCTGCCTTCGTACTGGCCCACGCGCGGCATGCGCAGCGATGTGCTGCCGAAGAGCTTTCCGGCGCGCCTGGGTCTTTTCTCCTTCGACGCGGGCACGCCGCTGATGGCGGGCAGCTGGACGGCGGCGCGCCACGGCGCGGCATGCGCGTGGACCGCGGCGCAGCGCGTCATCGGTGGCGAGCGCGCCGCCTTCGCGCTCACGCGGCCGCCGGGCCACCATGCGGGCGCGGATTTCTTCGGCGGCTACTGCTTCCTCAACAACGCCGCCGTCGCCGCGCAGGCGTTGCGCGACGCGGGCGTCGAACGCGTGGCCGTGCTCGATGTCGACTACCACCACGGCAATGGCACCCAGGCCATCTTCTACGAGCGCGACGACGTGCACTTCGCGAGCCTGCATGGCGATCCGCTGACCGACTATCCCTACTACCTGGGCCATGCCGACGAGCGCGGCGCCGGGCGGGGCGAGGGCTTCAACCACAACCTGCCGCTGCCGCGCGGCACCGACTTCGCGGCGTGGCGCGCCGCGTTGGGAACCGCGCTGGCCCGCATCGCCGAAGTGAAGGCCGGCGCGCTGGTGGTCTCGCTGGGCGTCGACACCTTCGAGGGCGACCCGATCTCCGGCTTCAGGCTGAAGAGCGACGACTACCTGCGCATGGGCGAGGACCTGGCACGCGCCGGACTGCCGACGGTGTTCGTGTTCGAGGGCGGCTACGCGGTGGCGGAGGTGGGCGTCAACGCGGTGAACGTGATCGAAGGCTTCGCGCAGGCCTAGCAGCTGACGCGCAGGCGACTCGGACGCCGGAATTCGCCCCTGTTTCCCACGGAAATCAGGGCAGCCCCGATTGCCTTCGCCGGTGCGGCGGGGCCCAATCGGCGCTTTCCCAAGTCAGGACCCAGTCAGCCATGCTCCGCCGCTCCACCTTCCTCCGTACCGCCGCCGCACTCGCCGTAACCGGCGGCCTCGCTTTTCCGATGGCGGCGCTCGCGCAGGCCTTTCCCGCCAAGCCCATCAAGCTGGTGATCGCCTTCCCGGCGGGCGGCCCGACCGACATCACCATGCGCCAGCTCGCGGAGAACGCGAGCAAGATCCTCGGCCAGCCGGTGATCATCGACAACAAGCCCGGCGCCGGCGGCACGCTGCCCGCGCAGGCGCTGCAGACCGCGCAGCCCGACGGCTACACCGTCGCGCAGATTCCGCTGGGCGTGTTCCGCCTGGGCTACACCACCAAGATCAACTGGGATCCGCTCAAGGACATCACCTACGTCATCAACGTCACCGGCTACGCCTTCGGCATCGTCGTGCCGGCCGACAGCCCCTTCAAAACCTGGGCCGACTTCGTCGCATACGCCAAGGCCAACCCCGGCAAGCTCACCTACGGCTCCACGGGCACGCTCACCAGCCCGCACCTGACGACCGAGATCGTCGCGCAGAAGGCCGGCATCCAGCTGCAGCACGTGCCTTACAAGGGCAGTGCCGACCTGATGCTCGCGGTGGTCAGCGGCCAGCTGATGGCCGCGGCCGACAGCACCGGCTTCGCGCCGCAGGTGGAGGCCGGCAAGCTGCGCGTGCTCAACACCTGGGGCGAGAAGCGCCTGGCCAAGTTCCCCGACGCGCCCACGCTGAAGGAACTTGGCTACGACGTGGTGCAGAACTCGCCCTTCGGCATCGGCGCACCCAAGGGCACGCCGCCCGAGGTGGTGAAGAAGCTGCACGACGCCTTCAAGCAGGCCATGGAGGAGCCGAGCTACGTCGCCGCGCTGGGCCGCTACGACATGCTGCCGAACTACATGAGCTCGGCCACCTATACCAAGTTCGCGCAGGAGACGGTGGTGAAGGAGAAGGCGATCATCGAGAAGCTGGGGCTGGCGAAGGAAGTCAAGACGAACTGAGGACGAAGAGCTCGTCCACCAGCCGGGACGCCAGTTCCGGCTGCACCCCGTCTCCACCGAACACCAGCCGGAACACGATCGGCGCGATCAGGTGATCGATCACCTGCTGCGGCTCGGGTGCGGGCTCGCCGCGGGCGCGGGCCTGCTCGACAAGCGTGAGCGCCTCCCTGCGGCGGTTGCGCAGGCAGTCGGTGTCGGCGCCATCGTTGGCCAGCGCGGCCGCGGCTTTCAGCAACGAGGTATTGCACGGCCTGGCCAGGTGCTCGATGAGTTCGCGCGCCCAGGCTTCCAGGTCGGCGCGCAGCGTTCCCGTATTCGGCAGCGGGCGGTTCGGGTCCAGCCGATGGGTGGCGGTTTCGGCCAGCAGCCCCTGCAGGTCGCCCCAGCGCCGGTAGATGCTGGAGGCGCTGACGCCCGCGCGCTCGGCCACCGCCGGCACCGTGACGCGCTCCCTTCCTTGTTCCGCCACGAGTTCTTCGAGGGCAGTGCGCACCAATGCCTGCACCTGGGCGCTGCGGCCGCCGGGGCGTTTGTGGGGGAGGGCGATGTCGGTCATGGTCTGGACTTTAACGCAAAGATATTTGCTTTAGAGGATTCGCATGTCTAGAATCACAAAAGCAAAAAAAGTTGCATTAAGGATTCGCCATGCCGTCCTCCTGCCCCGAACTCGCTTCCGTCACCGCCGACCTCGCGGCGCGCTCCAGGCCCTGGCGCCTGCCGCAGCGCGCGGCCTTTCCGCTGCTCGCGGCTGTGCTGTTCGCCTTTTTCTTCGCGGCTGCCGCGCCTTCGCCGCTGTTCGTGGTGTTCCAGCACGCCTGGCATTTCTCTTCGTCGCTGCTCACGGTGGCCTTCGCGGTCTACGCGATCGCGCTGCTGGTTTCGCTGCTGGTAGCTGGGTCGCTGTCGGACCACATCGGGCGGCGCCCGGTGGTGCTGGCGGCGCTGGTGCTGCAGGCGGTGGCGATGGGGCTCTTCCTGCTGGCGAACGGCATCGGCGGGCTGATCGTCGCGCGCGTGGTGCAGGGCATCGCCACCGGCATCGCGAGCGGCGCGCTGAGCGCGGCGGTGGTCGAGGCCGCGCCGGCAGCGCGCAAGCGGCTGGGCGCGCTGATCACCAGCGTGTCGCCGCTCGCCGGCCTTGCGGTGGGGGCGCTGCTCACGGGCATGGCGGTGAAGTTCTCGCTGCAACCGGTGATGCTGGTGTTCGGCGTGCTCGCCGCGGTGTTCGCGCTGGGCGCGGCGGTGGTGCTGTGGATGCCCGAGACCGTCACGCCGCGCGCCGGGGCGCTGGCCTCGCTGGTGCCGCGCGTGTCGATTCCGGCGAAGGCACGCGCCGAGTTCGCGCGCGGGCTGCCGGTGTTCATCGTGGTGTGGGCGCTCGGCGGGCTGTACCTGTCGCTGGCGCCTTCTCTGATGCTGCATGTGTTCGGCATCGACAACGGCGTGGTCAACGGCCTCACGGTGGCGGTGCTTTCCGGCATGGGAGCCATCGCGCCGACGCTGCTCGGCCGCCTTGCGGCTCCGCGCCCGGCCATCGTCGGCATGGCCAGCATCGCGCTCGGCCTGGTGCTGCTGCTTGCCTCGCTTGCCACCCGTTCGCTCGCGCTCTTCTTCGTCGGCACGGCGGTAGCGGGCATCGGCTTCGGCGGCGCGTTCTCGGCGCTGGTGCAGACGCTGGCGCCGATGGCGCAATCGCACGAGCGCGGCGAGCTCTTCGCGGCGATCTTCGTGGTGAGCTATCTCGCGTTCAGCCTGCCGGCCATGCTCGCGGGCTTCCTGGTGGCGCCGCTGGGGCTGCTGAACACGACCGAGGGCTATGCGGCGGTGCTGCTGCTGATCGCCGCCTTCGGCACGTGGAGCCAGTGGATGGTGCTGCGACGCCGGCAGCGCGAATTGCCCATGAGCGAGTGAGTGGCCGGAACGGCGTTCCGGGTCAGGAAAAAGTCAGGACACCTATGTCAAGAGGCTTGGCCCTTCGGGGATTGGGTACTTACCCTATGTAATTCGTTTGTCTTCCGCGATGGAAACACTCCGATGCAGTCTTGTGGCGCAAAAGCCCGGGCTCTCAGCAGCTGCATCCGGCATCGGAGCGGCAACTTCCCCATCCTGGAGTGATACGAATGAAAAAATCCCTGCTTGTTCTGGCTGCGATGGCAGCCTGCGGTGCCGCGTCGGCGCAATCGACCGTGACGCTGTTCGGCGTCGTCGATGCGGCCTACCGCAACGTCTCGAACAAGAGCGAGTCGGTCCCGGCCACCCTTTTCACCCCCTACTACAGCGTGAAGGCCAGCCGTACCGAGCTGGCCAACTCGGGCCTGAGTTCCAGCCGCCTGGGCTTCCGCGGCGTCGAAGACCTCGGCGGCGGCCTGTCGGCCAGCTTCTGGCTCGAAGCCCCGATCACCAACGACGACGGCGCCACCGGCGTCTCCAACTTCAGCCGCCGCTCCACCGTGAGCCTGGCCGGCAGCTTCGGCGAGTTCCGCATCGGCCGCGACAAGACCGCCACCGTGCTGAACGACGAGCAGTTCGATCCGTTCGGCGACACCGGCATCGGCGGCTCGCTGATCATCGACGCCAACGAAGGCAGCCTCTCGGGCACCGGCTACGGCAGCAACAGCACCTACAAGCGCGCCGGCAACATGGTCCAGTACTTCCTGCCGCGCAACCTGGGCGGCTTCTACGGCAACCTGGGCTACAGCTTCCACGAAATCACCCGCATGTCGCCCGACACCATCACCGGCGCCGACCGCACCAACACCGGCCGCCATATCGGCGGCCGCGTCGGTTACGCCTCGGGCCCGGTCGACGTCGCCGTCAGCTATGCGCAGAACGACACCAGCTTCACCTCCGGTTCAGGTTCCTCCGCCGTGGCACGTCCGGGCAAGATCAAGACCTTCAACCTCGGCGCGACCTACGACTTCGGCGTGGCCAAGCTGTTCGGCGAGTACTCGCGCTCGAAGGACCAGCGCGATCCGCTGAACATCTTCACGCCGGTGCCGAGCACCGACCTCACCGGCTACCTGATCGGCGTGACCGTGCCGATCGGCCCGGGCCAGATCCGCGCCTCCTACTCGCAGGTCAAGTACGACTACAACCGCGCGCCGGCCCTCTTCGCCGTGAACACCCCCGACCCGAAGTCGAACAAGTTCGCGCTGGGCTACGTGCACAACCTGTCGAAGCGCACCGCGCTCTACGGCACGATCGCGCGCGTGACCAACAAGAACGGTGCCGGCAACACGGTCGGCGCCGGCCCGTCGTACGTGGCAACGTACAACCGCGTGGCGCTGCAGCCCAAGTCGTCGATGGGCTACGAGTTCGGCATCCGCCACAGCTTCTGATCGCAGCGAACCCCGAGACTGTTTTCTCCAAGGACCCCGTCGAACGGTCCCTTCGCCCGCCTCGTGCGGGCTTTTTTTCGTCCGTATTTTCGCGCGGAGTGTTGTTTGTCCGCAGCGTCCGGCGGTGTTCAGCGCGCCGAGAGAATCGCGCTCGCCGCCTCGGCGAAGCCGGTGCCGCGCTCGCCCCGCGTCACGTAGCGCGGCAGGTGCTCCAACTGCGGCACGAAGCGCGCGACGTTCGCCACGCCGATGCTGTGCGCGAAGCTGCGGAACATAAGCTGGTCGTTGGTGGAGTCGCCCACGTAGGCCCAGCGGTCCATCTCGCCGTCTAGCGTGCGACCCCACAACTCGCGCACGATCCAGCGCGCGCCTTCGAGCTTGTCGTTGTCGCCGTACCAGCCGTTGACGTGGATGCTGCTCACGGTGGCGTGCATGCCCTCGCCGCGCATCAGCGCCACCACCTGCGCGATGGTGGCGTCGCTCAATTGCACGAACTCGCTGTGGTCGATGGCGATGTCGGTCTCGCGCCCCGGCGAGTCGGTGGCGCGACCCACGCCCGGCAGCTCGCGCTCGATGCGCTCCAGCACCGCTTGCATGCGCGCGAAGTTGGCGGCGCGCGTGGGCTCGTCCTGCTGGTAGCGCTTCTCGACCTTGCCATCGGCCGAGGGCAGCAGCGCGACCGCGCCGTTCTCGGCCACGATGGCGTCGACCGGCCAGGTGTTGACGAAGGGCAGGCTCCAGCCCACCGGCCGGCCGGTGATCGCCACCACCGAAAGCCCCGCCGCCTTCAGATCGCCCAGCGCCTGCAGCGCATCGGGCGTGATGGCGCCGTCGTGCGTGAGCGTGTCGTCGATGTCGGTGAACACGCCGATGAGCGCACCGCGCGCGGCCTGCGGCCATTGGGCCAGCGGCAGCAGATGGTGGGGCGAAGAAGGCAAGGTGGGCATGGAGAGAGCAATGCAGGGGGAGCGCCGATCGTACCGGCGCTTTCGTGTAGCATCCCGCCCCCGCCGTGCCATCGAGGCCGGCGCGGCGCCCGCCATGCCCCACATCCTCGTCGACGACCTCCGCAAGACCTACCGCATCTCCGAACGCGACCCTGGCGTGATGGGCGCGCTGCGCGGCCTCGTGCAGCGCCGCCATCGCACGGTGGAGGCGCTGTCGGGCGTGTCGTTCGCGCTGGAGCGCGGCGAGCTGCTGGGCTTCATCGGGCCCAACGGCGCGGGCAAGTCGACCACCATCAAGATCCTCTCTGGCATCCTGCGGCCCGATGGCGGGCGCGTGGAGATCGACGGTCGCGATCCCTTCGCCGACCGCGAGCGCCACGTGGGGCGCATAGGCGTGGTCTTCGGCCAGCGCACGCAGCTGTGGTGGGACCTGCCCGTGGGCGACGGCTTCGACCTGCTGCGCGACATCTACCGCGTGGACCCGTCGCGCTATCGCCGCACGCGCGACGAACTGGTGGCGCTGCTGAACCTGGAGCGCGTGCTCGCGCAGCCGGTGCGGCAGCTCTCGCTGGGCCAGCGCATGCGCGCGGAGATCGCTGCCGCGCTGCTGCACGAGCCCGAGATCCTTTTTCTCGATGAGCCCACCATCGGCCTCGACGCGCCCTCCAAGCTCGCGGTGCGCGACTTCGTGCGCCGCGCCAATCGCGAGCGCGGCACCACCGTACTGCTGACCACGCACGACATGCACGACATCGAGGCGCTGGCCCGACGCGTGATCATCATCGGCCACGGCCGCGTGCTGGCCGACAGCCCCGTCGAGGCATTGCGCGCGCAGGTGATGGCCGAGCGGCGCCTGGTGGTCGACTTCGCGCAGGACGCCGAGCTGCCCGCGCAGGTGGAAGGCGCGCGGGTGCACTCGCGCAACGGCCAGACGCTGATGCTCGACTTCGATCCGGCGCAGACCGCCGCGCCCGCGCTGATCGCGCGCATCGCGGCCGCGCATGCGGTGGAAGACATCCGCCTCGAAGGGCTGGCGATCGAGGCCGTCATCGCCCGCTTCTACGCCATGCACGGAGCGGCCGAGGCATGACGGCGGCGACCAGCCCTCGCGACCTGGCACGCCCTTACCTCGCGGCCTTCGCATCGCGTTTCCTGCAGATGCTGCAGTACCGCACCGCCGCGCTCGCCGGTTTCGCCACGCAGTGCTGGTGGGGCGGCATCAAGGTGATGGTGTTCGCGGCCTTCTACGGTCACGCGGCCACCACGGGCGCGAGCAGCTCGATGTCGCTCGCGCAGGCCATCACCTATACGTGGCTCGCGCAGGGGTTGCTCGTGCTGCTGCCCTGGCTGGGTGATCCGGAAGTGGGGCAGGCGGTGCGCACCGGCGCCGTCGCCTATGACCGGCTGCGGCCCGTCGATGCCTATGCGCTGTGGTTCGCGCGCAGCGCCGGGTGGATCGCCGCGCGCGTGCTGCCGCGCGTGGCGCTGATGGCGGCGTTCGCGATGGTCGTGCTGCCGCTGGCCGGCCTCGGCGAGTGGGCCTGGCAACTGCCGGCGGGCGTGGCGGCGGGGCTCGCCTTCATGCTGTCGGCGGTTTTCGCACTGCTGCTGTCGACGTCGATGGTGATGCTGCTGAACGTGGCCGCCACCGCCGCGCTCAACGAACGCGGCATCAGCGCGGTGGCCACGCCGGTTGTCATCGTTCTCTCTGGCAACCTGCTGCCGCTCGCGATGCTGCCCGACGGCTGGCAGACCGCGCTGCTGGTTCAGCCGCTGGCCGGGCTGATGGACATTCCGGCGCGCCTGTACTTCGGGCAGCTGCAGGGCTGGCAGGCCATCGGCGGGCTGGGGCTGCAGGTCTTCTGGATCGCGGTGCTCGTGGCCTTCGGCCATTTCGCCATGGGCCGCACGATGCGCGGCCTGCAGGTGCAGGGCGGGTAAGGGCAGGTGAGGGCGATGGGATCGATTCCGCTCTTCTTCCGGCTGGTCGGTGCCTCCCTTGGCGGACAGGCGCGCTACCCGGCTTCGGCGCTGATGTTGACCGTCGGCCAGTTCCTCGGCACCGGCATCGAGGTGATCGCCGTGTGGGCGCTGTTCCACCGCTTCGGCGACGTGCAGGGCTGGCGCATCGGCGAGGTGGCGCTGTTCTACGGGCTGGTGAACTGCATGTTCGCGCTTGCCGATGCGCTGGGCCGCGGCTTCGACGTGCTCGGCACGGAGTTCCTGCGCACCGGCGCCTTCGACCGCCTGCTGCTGCGCCCGCGTCCGCTCGCGCTGCAGCTGATGGGCAACGACTTTCGCATCAGCCGCCTGGGCCGGCTGCTGCAGGGGCTGGCGATGGTGGCGTTCGCCACGCAGCAGATGGGCATCGCGTGGACGCCGGGCGCCGTCGCCATCGCGCTGATCGCCATCGCGGGCGGCGTGGCGCTGTTCCTCGGCATCCTGGTGCTGCAGGGCACGCTGGCCTTCTGGACCGTCGAGAGCCTCGAGATCGCGAACGTGCTGACCTACGGCGGCGTGCAGGCCGCGCAGTACCCGCTGGCGCTCTATGCGCGCTGGTTCCGGCGCGTGCTGACCTTCATCGTGCCGCTGGCCTGCGTGGCCTATTACCCGGTGCTGGCGATCCTGGGGAAGGCCGACCCGCTGGGGGCGCCGGCGTGGGTGGGCCTGGTGTCGCCGCTCGCCGGGTTCGTGTTCCTGGCGGCGGCTTTCGGGGTGTGGCGCTTCGGGTTGCGCCGCTATGCGTCGACGGGCAGTTGAGGGACTGCGAACCGGCAGGAAAGCCGAACGCAGAAGTCGCAAAGGTTTCGCAGAAGTCGCAGAGGACAAATCCAGATATGACCAGGTTCTCTTCTGCGATCTCTGCGTAGTTTTTGTCTTCCTTCTGCGTTCGGCTGCCCGATCCCGTCTCTTTACCCCGCGCTCTGCAGCGCCAACCCCGCATGCTCGCGCAGCGGATGGAAGTGGATCTTCGGAAACCGCTCCTGCGCCAGCCGCACGTCATACGGGGAGGTGCACAGGAACGCCAGCGTGTCCGCCGCGTCCTTCGCCATGCGCTGCGGGTACGCGTTGACGAACTCGCGCAGCTCGGCGGGCGTGTCGGCCGTGATCCAGCGTGCGCCGGTGTACTGGCAGCCTTCGAGGCGCACGTCGGCGTCGTACTCGGCCTTCAGGCGGTGCTGCACCACTTCGAACTGCAGCTGGCCGACCGCGCCCAGCAGCATCGGGCCGCCGATCTCGGGGCGGAAGACCTGGATCGCGCCTTCCTCGCCGAGCTGGGCCAGGCCCTGCTGCAGCTGCTTGGTGCGCAGCGGGTTCTTCAGGATCACGGTCATGAAGAGTTCGGGCGCGAAGAAGGGCAGGCCGGTGAACTGCAGGCTGGCGCCGTCGGTGATGGTGTCGCCCAGCTGCACGCCGCCGTGGGTGGTGAAGCCCACGATGTCGCCCGCGTAGGCCTCTTCCACCGCCTCGCGGCGCTGGCTCATGAAGGTCACGACGCTGGTGGGGCGCAGCTCCTTGGCGGTGCGCTGCACCTTCAGCTTCATGCCCGGCGTGTACTTGCCCGAGGCCATGCGCACGAAGGCGATGCGGTCGCGGTGGTTGGCGTCCATGTTGGCCTGCACCTTGAAGACGACGCCCGCGAAGTCCTTGTCCTCGGGCTGGATCTCCTTGGTCACCGGCTGGCGGTTGACCAGCGTGGTGCTGGTGCGCGAGCGCGGCGAGGGCGCCAGGTCGACCAGCGCGTCGAGCACTTCCATCACGCCGAAGTTGTTCACGCCGGAGCCGAAGAACACGGGCGTCTGCTTGCCGGCCAGGAAGGCCTCGCGGTCCCAGGCGGGCGAGGCGCCGGTGGCGAGCTCCATGCTTTCCATGGCGGTCTCGAAGTCGGCGCCGAAGCGCTTGACCAGCGTATCGCGCTCGCTCAGCGGAATGGTCTCGAAGTCCTGCGGCAGGCGCTCGCTGCCCGACTCGAACACCGTCATCGCCTGCGTGCGCAGGTTCATGATCCCGCGGAAGCTCTTGCCCTGGCCCACCGGCCAGGTCATGGGCACGCAGGGCATGCCCAGCTCGCGCTCCACCTCGTCGAGGATGTCCAGCGGCTCGCGCACTTCGCGGTCCATCTTGTTGACGAAGGTGATGATGGGCGTGTCGCGCTGGCGGCAGACTTCGATCAGCCGCCGCGTCTGCGCTTCCACGCCGTTGGCCGCGTCGATCACCATCAGCGCCGAGTCGACGGCGGTGAGCACGCGATACGTGTCTTCAGAGAAGTCCTTGTGGCCCGGCGTGTCCAGCAGGTTGATGACGTGGTCGCGGTAGACCATCTGCATCACCGACGAGGCCACCGAGATGCCGCGCTGCTTCTCGATCTCCATCCAGTCGGAGGTGGCATGGCGCGAGGCCTTGCGCGCCTTCACCGAGCCGGCGATCTGGATCGCGCCGGAGAAAAGCAGCAGCTTTTCGGTCAGCGTGGTCTTGCCGGCGTCAGGGTGGGAAATGATCGCGAAGGTGCGGCGGCGGCGGGTTTCGGCTACGAAAGACAAGGTGGGCAATCTGCGGGGGGAATCCGCGATTTTAAAAGGCCGGCGGTTTCCGGCCCCGCCGCCCCCGTTCCAGGGGCATTTCAGCCCCCGAGCGCCTCGTTCATCCCGTACGCCCGCATCTGCGCCTCGAACCGCGCCACGTCCTGGCTCAGCACCACGATGTCGTGCGCCATGCCCTGGCGGTCCTTCACGTGCTTGCCCAGCAGCGCCTCGGGCTTGAAGCCCAGGGCCTGGAAGACGGCGATGGCGCCGCGCTGGTCGACGGTCATGCGGGCGACGAGCTTTTCGGCCCCGCGCTCGATGGCCAGCGCGCAGGCTTCGCGCGCGAGCTTGTGGCCCAGGCCGCTGCCGCGCAGCTCGGGCGCGGCGAGCACGCGCAGTTCGGCGACGTGGCTCGACCAGGAGTGCGGATCGCGGATGACCGCCGCGCAGCCGAGCACGGCCTTCTCGCGCACCGCGAGCACGCTGTCGATGTCGCCGCGCTCGATGGCGCGCACCCAGGCGTTCATCACCTTGGGCTGGGTGATGTCGCGCGGCAAAAAGAGCAGGTCGTGCGCCGGCAGCGCCTGCGCGAAGGCGAGCACGGCATTCGCGTCTTCGGCGGCCATCAGGCGCAGGACGATGTTGCCGTCACTGCTGGTCACGGTACGCGGGTAGGTCCGCGAGAAGGAGTCGGTCACGGTGGTGATGCTCATGTCGATCGCACTCCAAGCCATTCGTCCAGTCTGGGCCACAGCCGGCGCACCGCGTTGGGCCCGGCGGCGAGGCTGACGTGGCCGCCCTTGAGCACCACCTCCTCCTTGTCGGTGGAGCCGACGCCGGCCACGAGCGGCTGCCCGGCCTCGTAGGGAACGATGTGGTCGTGCTGCGCGAGCGCGTGCAGCACCGGCACCCTGATGTTCTTCAGCTGCACCTTCTGCCCGCCGATCACCAGCTCGCCCTTGTGCAGCTTGTTGCCCCACATGAGCTCCTTGACGGTCTGGCGGAAGTACTCGCCGGCCAGCGGCAGCATCTCGTTGCCCCAGCGGTCGAACATGCGGTACGACTTGACGAATTCGTCGTTGTCCATGTTGTCCCACAGCTGCACCATGCCCGCGCTGCGGCCGGCGGGGCGCAGCATGTCGAAGGAGGCGAAGAGCATCTCGGGCGGCACGTTGCCCACGGTGTCGATGAGCCGGTCGACGTCGAAATACCGGCGGTCCGACCACGCATGGAACAGCTTCATGCGGCTGAAGTCGATGGGCGTGGTGAAGAGCGCGAGGTTCTTCATCGGTCCGCCGGGGTGCAGCGCGGCGTACAGCGTGGAGAGCACGCCGCCCATGCAGTAGCCCACGAGCGTGACGTCTTCCTCGCCCGAGCGCTCCTGCACGCGGCGGATGGAATCGGGGATGAAGTCGAGCACGTAGTCCTCGATGCGCAGGTGCTTCTCCTGCGGGCGCGGCGCGTTCCAGTCCATCATGTAGACGTCGTAGCCCTGCAGCAGCAGGTGCTCGACCATGCTCTGGCCCGGCGCGAGGTCGAGGATGTAGCCGCGGTTGGTGGTCGCCATCACGATCAGCAGCGGCACGCGGTAGATCTCGTCGGCCATGGGCCGGTAGTGGTACAGGCTCAGCGTGCCGCGCCGGTGGATCTCGTCCTTGGGCGTCTGGCCGACGGCGGGCGCGGCGGTGGTGAGGAAGTCCAGGCCCTTGAGGTTGCGCTGGATCGCGCGCTCGATCTCGGCGGCCATGTCGACCGCGATGTCGGGCAGGGCGAAAGGCGTGTCGGCGGTGGTGCTCATGCCTGGCGCTTTCCTGCCGGGGGCTTGCGCGTGCGGCGCGGGGTGGCGGGCGCCGCCGCAGGTTCTGCAGGTGCTGCCTTCGGAGGCTGCCGGGTGCGGCGCGGCCCCGGCGCTGCCGCAGCGGAGGAAGCGGGCCCGCCCTCCACGGCGCGGGCAATGCGCGCCAGGTGATCGTCGATGCGCTGCAACTGCTCGCCCAGCGCCTGCAGGTCGGCGCGCGTCGGCAGGTTCAGCATCGTCAGGTAGCGCGCCATCAGCTCGCCCAGCGCCTTCTGCGCGGTGAGCGAGGCGTTCATGCCGCCATGCATGCCCTGGCGGAACGGGTCCGAGGCCATGGTCTCGTTGGCGAACTCGTTGGTGGCTTTTTCCCACTGGGCCGTGAGTTCGCGCCACATGGCCATCGGGTCGAGAGGGGAGAACTTGTTCGTCATGGCGGATGCTCCCTTGTCGCCTTGTTCTTTCTTGTCGTCGCCGTCTCAGGTGCCGGCGTGCCGCGCCGTGTGCGCCGCGATGGCGTCGACGATCTGCGGCCACATCGGGATCGGCAACGCATGCCCCATGCCGGGGATGCGCAGCAGCTGCGAGCCCGCTATCGCATCTGCCACGTCGACGCCGCAGGCCACCGGCACCAGCGGGTCGTCGTCGCCGTGGATCACCAGCGTGGGCACGCGCACGTTGCGCAGCGCGGGCTTGCGGTTGCCCGAGGCCAGGATGGCCGCGAGCTGCCGCGCCACGCCGGCCGGGTTGAGCCCGCGCAGGAAGACGAGTTGTGCCTTCTCGGCGTCGCGCGCTTCGTCGAGCGGAAAGCTGCCGGGGCCGCGCAGCACGCGCCACACCTTCGCGTAGTGCGCCTGGTAGGCCGCGAAGGTGGTCGGCGCCGGCGAGAACAGCACTGCCATCGCCTCGGGCGTGGGCGGCGGCAGTCCCGGCGCGCCGGTGCTCGACATGATGCTGGTGAACGACAGCATCCGCTGCGGATGGTGGATGCACAGCTCCTGCCCGATGGCACCGCCCATGGAGGCGCCCACGATGTGCGCCCGCGCGATGCCCAGCGCGTCGAGCAGCCCGACGCAGTCGGCCGCCATGTCGCGCAGGTCGTAGGGCGCTCGCAGCGGCAGCCCGGCCATCGCCTGCGCCATCAGCGCCTGGATGTCGGGCACGCCCAGCAGCGTGAGGTGCGTCGAATGGCCGATATCGCGGTTGTCGAATCGGATCACGCGGTGTCCGCCGGCCTCGGCGAGCCGGGCGCAGAAGGCGTCGTCCCACGCCACCATCTGCGCGCCGAGGCCCATGACCAGCAGCAGCGGCTCGGCGGCTGGATCGCCGAAGCTGTCCCAGGCCAGTTCGATGCCGTTGGCGCGCATGCGTTGCTCGACGCGGGGCGGGGCTGCGGTCATGGCCGGGCGCGCAAGCGTATTACTTGCGCTGCAGCATCTTCGTCACTTCGTCCACGTTCGCCTGGATGCGCTGGCGCACCACGTCGAAGGCATCGGCCTGCGACTTGGCGGCGAGGTTGGCCAGCTCCTTGATGTCGTCGATGGCGCGCTGGAACGACTGGCGGCCGAGCTCGTCGAGCTTGGCGAGGTTTTCCTTCGGGTCCTTGCCGGGCATTTCCTTGGCGGCGGTCTGCCACTCGGAGATGGCGCTCTTGATCATTTCCGTCTGCCGCTGCACGACGGTCTGCAGGCCCTTGTACGACTTCTCGTTGGCCTCCATCAGCGCCGCCAGGTCCTTGCGGCCGCTTTCCAGCAGCTTGCCGGCGCCACCGGTCAGGTTGAGGCTCTGCAGCCGGTCGGCCATGCCCTTCAGCGGATTGAGCATGTCCGCGGCATCGGGCGCCGCCTTCTTCGCGCCGGCGGTGCTGGTGCTGCTGCTGGCGGTGGTCTTCTTGGCGGCGGCTTTCTTGGCAGTGGCCATGGTGCGGAATCTCCTGTGACGGTGGACGTTTGGATGGCGAGGACCAGCCTGACGGCAAAAATCCCTCGCCACGATACGCCGCGCCGGTGCGCCGGAGGTCGCCGCAGCGACAAAAATGCCTGCGGGATTTCCCTTGGGTGCGTGCCCGCGTTCGTTGCCGGCTTCGGGGCCTACATCGGTGGCGCGAAGCCGTTGCGCCCGGCCGTCACGCGCAAGGCCGTGGGCGTACCGTTCTTCTCCTGCGCATTGACCAGCACCCGGGCGCCGGGTACCAGCAGCGCATCGGTGCCGGGCCGGAAGGTGACCACCGGCACGTCGGGCGGCACCACGACGGTTTTCTCTCCACCCTTGTAGGTCAGGTGCAGCTGCTGGCCGCCGCGCACCGACTTCGGCGCCGCGGCCAGGTCGGCGACGGTGGCGTTGGTCATGGTGCTTTCGGGCAGCAGGTCCCATGGGCGATGGCCTTCGCCGGTGCCGCGCGCGGCCTCGGGGAACACGACCACTTCGAGCGCCTTCTGCGTGCCGTCGGCCTGCGGCATGGCGGCGGTGCCGATGAAGCTGCCGCGCCTGATGTCCGAAAGCTTGATCGGATAGACCTCGGATACCGACAGGTGGGCCGGGCGCGCGAGCGAGACGACCTCGCCGGTGCGGTCCTGCACGACCAGGGTGTTCGCATCGACGCGCACGAGAGTGCCGCGGATGCGGACGGTGTCGGCGCTCTGGGCGGACGCGATGGCCGGAAGCAGGGCGGCGGTCAGGCCGGCGGCGGCAGCAAGGGCCGAGAGCAAGGTCCGGGGCGTGCTGGAGGAGTGGATCTTCATGTTGGCTTTTCAGGGGAGGGCTGTGGGCCGGCCAATGTACGTCGCGTCGGCGAAACGTGCTGGCGGACGTCTTAGGCCTGAATGAGCAATGAAAAAAGGCCGCATGCCACGAGCGCGGCATGCGGCCTTCCTGGCCTTCAGGGCGAAGCGCCCGCGGCGTCAGTCGATCAGGCCGATCTCCATCGCGCCGGCCGTTGCCGGGTTGCGCGAGCCGACCATCGCGAAGAGCTTGCTGCTCTGGCTGGCGAAGTGGTAGTTCGGGCCGATGAAGGTCGCCGCGCGCATGTTGAGCGGGCCGTTCGTGCCCATCGAACCCAGCGTCGCGGCGAGCGTGGCGCTGGTGCCGTCGGGCAGCGTCTGGGTGCGCGTGTAGTACGAAGCGTCGAGGCCGGTACTGCCCCAGCCGCCGCTGGTGGCGCCGCCGCGCGCGATGACGGTGGGCCATGTGGCGCGTTCGGGCAGGCCGATGCGGAACACCGACCTCGGGGGCGTCGACGCCACGTTGCCGGCCGAGAGGTAGATGTTCTCGCCTCCGACGCGCGCGACCGCGAAGGTGCCGTTGTCCGACGGATTGGCCACGTTCACGATGCGCCAGGTGTCCACGGTGGTGCCAGCCGACACGGTGTACGTCAGCACGGATGCGGAAGGACAGTTGTCGATCCGGTAGATCACGTTGTCGTTGCACAGATAGAGCACGGTGCCGCCGTTGGCGATCTGGATCTGGGTGATCGACGAATCGCCGCCGGTGGCCGTCATGTTGATGCCCAGCCGGTTGTAGGTGCCGTCGAGGGCGCTCTGCGTCTTCACCAGCGCACGCGATGCCACGAAGGGCCGTACGGCGTAGCTCTCGGGTGTGACCTGCGCGACCGCGAACGGGAACGCGCCGACCACGGTGTCGGTCGTGAAGCGGAAGCGCGCCGTGTTCGCGGTGCTCGTGATGCGGCTGCTGTCGAAGATGAAGCTGCCGGCCTCCGCCGTGTCCTCGGCGAAGCTGCCCGAGGCGACGGTGCCGGCGGCATCTGTCATCTCATAGCGCTTGCTGTCGAGGTTCAGCGCCAGCGTCTGCCGCGAGCCGTTGGTGGCGTAGACCTTGTAGCGGCCGTTGCGCGCGTCGGGCGTGGCGCCGGTGTCGATCAGGTTGAGCTGGATGTAGCCCTGCGTGGCGGTGTTGTTGCGTGCGCCGACCAGCACCGACAGCTCGCCGGCCTGCATCGCGAAGTACTTGCTCGCGCCGGTGAAGTTGACGCCGCGGATGCCCAGGGGCTGGTTCGTGTAGGCCGTGCTGTCCACCGGCATCGTGAGGGTGCCGAAGGTGTCGTCCGTGCCGGTGGAGGTGCGCACCGAGCTGGTGGTGCTGATCAGGTTCGTGCCCCAGCTGCCCGTGGTCGACGAGCCGATGCCGCGCGTGGTCGGCCAGCTCGAAGACTCGGGCAGGCCGATGCGCATGAACTGCTGGGCCGGCGAGACGCTGACGCCGCCGCCGAGGTACACGTTCTGCCCGCCGATGCGCGCCACGCGGAAGTTGGCGACGTCGCTGCTGTTGGCCACGTTGGTCGCGACCCAGGCGTCGTCGACGCCCGGCGTGACGGCGTAGGTGCGCTTCGAGGCGGCGGGGCAGAGGTCGATCTTGTAGATGATCGAGTCGTTGCAGAACTCCAGCACCGTGCCGCTGCCCGACAGGCGCATCGAAAGGATCGTCGAATCCTGCACGCCGCCGGGGCTGCGCGTGACGCTGAAGCGGTTGTAGGTGCCGTCGATGAGCGCGGCGGTGGTGACGAAGTCGCGCGCCGCCACGAAGGGCTGCGCGGCGTAGGCAGCGGGGCTCGAGTACGCGGTCTGGAACGGGAAGGCGCCGACGATGGTGTCGGTGGTCACGCGGAAGCGCGAGGTGTTGGCCGCGGTGGTGATGCGGCCGCTCGCGAACACGTAGGTGCCGGGCTCGGTGAAGTCTTCGGCGAAAGTGCCGGACTCGGCCGCGCCGAGGTTGTCCGTCATCGTGTAGCTGCCGGCGTCGAAATCGACCGAGAGCTGCTGCTGCGTGCCGTTGGCCGCGTAGACGCGGTAGCTGCCGTTGCGCGCGTCGGGCGTGCCCAGGGTCTTGGCTGCCGCGACCTCGGGTTTCCCGCTGCCGCCCGACGACAGCGACAGGCCGGAGCCTCCTCCTCCTCCTCCGCCCCCTCCGCAGGCCGCCAGCAAGGCGACCATGCCCCAGCTCGCGAGATACCTCGTCATCCTCTTCCTCATGTCGTGTCCTTTTGTTTTCAAGTGGGCTCGGCAGCAAGCCGGCGGCTCCTGAACCGAACCTGTTGAAATCGTAACCAGAGGTCAATGACATGCCGGGGATGACAAATGCCGGCCAAACCCCGAGCATTGGCGCCCGCTCGTGCCCCGTCTACAATCCGCCGCTCCGAGGAGCGTTGCAGCGCCATCAGGCGTGAGGCTCGGACCACATCGCAACGACGCTCACCCGCTGTTCTTGCGGTGAGTCTTTTTCCGTACGCAGCGGCATCTTCAAACCAGTTTTGTTGGAGTTCCCATGAGCGCTGTTCTCAAACCCACCCCCGTTTCGACCGCCGACCAGGCGATCGCCGACCTGTCCCTCGCCGCCTGGGGCCGCAAGGAAATCCGCATCGCGGAAACCGAAATGCCCGGCCTGATGGCCATCCGCGAGGAGTTCTCGAAGTCGCAGCCGCTGAAGGGCGCGCGCATCACCGGCTCGCTGCACATGACCATCCAGACGGCCGTGCTGATCGAGACGCTGCAGGCGCTGGGCGCGCAGGTGCGCTGGGCCTCGTGCAACATCTTCTCGACGCAGGACCACGCCGCCGCCGCCATCGCCGAGAAGGGCACGCCGGTGTTCGCGATCAAGGGCGAGTCGCTCAAGGACTACTGGGACTACACCCACGCCATCTTCGACTTCGGCCCCAAGGGCTCGAAGGGCGAAGGCCCGAACATGATTCTGGACGACGGCGGCGACGCCACGCTGCTGATGCACCTGGGCCAGCGCGCCGAGAAGGACCAGAGCGTGCTCGCCAACCCGACCAGCGAGGAAGAGCGCATCCTCTACGCCGCCATCAAGGCCAAGCTGGCCGTCGACGGCACCTGGTACACCCGCAAGTCGGCCGAGATCATCGGCGTGACCGAAGAAACCACCACCGGCGTGCACCGCCTGAACGAAATGTCGGCCAAGGGCACGCTGCTGTTCCGCGCCATCAACGTGAACGATTCGGTCACCAAGAGCAAGTTCGACAACCTTTACGGCTGCCGCGAGTCGCTGGTGGACGGCATCAAGCGCGCCACCGACGTGATGATCGCCGGCAAGATCGCCTGCGTGGCCGGCTACGGCGACGTGGGCAAGGGCTCGGCCCAGGCGCTGCGCGCGCTGTCGGCGCAGGTGTGGGTGACCGAGATCGACCCGATCAACGCCCTGCAGGCCGCCATGGAAGGCTACAAGGTCGTGACGATGGAATACGCCGCCGACAAGGCCGACATCTTCGTGACCACCACCGGCAACCGCGACGTGATCCGCCACGAGCACA
>Ga0102590_1002141_pt1 | contig 24826 bp, 24 predicted proteins | sample AraplaMF_Col_mMF_FD_76859 | JGI IMG/M metagenome (GOLD analysis project Ga0102590, IMG submission 76859) | Arabidopsis root microbial communities from the University of North Carolina, USA - plate scrape MF_Col_mMF | ecosystem: Host-associated > Plants > Roots > Endosphere | place: USA... | reverse complement strand
GCGCGTACCGCACCGATGCGGCCGGGTGCCTGGATGGGCCCGGTCAAGCACTACACGCTCTCCGCGAGCTTCAACCAGGCCGGCGGGATGTGGCAGTCCACCCACAGCGGCCAGGACTTCGCCGTCCCGAGCGGGACGGGTGTCGCCTCGGCGTTCAGCGGTACGGTCGTCAAGGCCGGCCCGAACGGCGCGGGTGACGGGCCGGCGTACGGCAATGCCATCGTCATCAGGCATCCGAACGGCATGTACAGCCAGTACGCCCACCTCTCGCGGATCGACGTCCGCGTGGGTGAGTCGGTCACCCGCGGTGAGCACATCGCGCTCTCCGGCAACACCGGCAACTCCAGCGGGCCCCACCTGCACTTCGAGATCCGCACGACCCCGAACTACGGCTCCGCCGTAGACCCGGTCGCCTACCTGCGGTCCAAGGGCGTCGGTCTCTGACCCGTCTCTACGAGGGCGTGCCCGAGTGCGCCTGAGTCACCAGATCGATGGCGACCTCGAGGACAGCTTTGCGCTTGTCCGCGGGGTCGCCCTCCATCTCCTGCAGGACGAACATCCCCGCGTGCATCGTGAACAGCGCGCTGATGCAGCGGACCTGGTCGGTCAGTGACGCGTCGGGGTCCCTGATGATGTCGCGCATCTCCAGCATGCGGTCCTTGAACTGACTGCCGATGCTCAGTTCGCGAACGGTGGCCTGGTTCTCCTGCATGAAGCGGAAGAGGGGGGTCGCCCCGGCGAGCGCCTCGCTGTAGCGGCGCAGGACCTCCTGCTTGGTCTCCAGGCTGTGCGGCTGCGCCTTGCCCCACTCGATCAGCTCGTCGATGGGCCGGGACAGGTCCTCGAAGATGCTGACCAGGATCTCTTCCTTGGTCTTGAAGTGGTAGTAGAGCGCGGCCTTGGTGACGTCCAGCCGCTCGGCGATCTCGCGCAGCGAGGTCTTCTCGTAGCCCTGCTCGGCGAAGAGTTCGAGCGCCACGTCCTGGATGCGCTGGCGGGTGTCTCCCCGCCGCTGCCGCTTGGTGCCGTCCATGGTGGTGCCGCCCATCCCTCGTAACTCCTCGCGCTCCCGGAAAACCCTAATGCGCCGTCGGCAGGCAGGCCCACCGAAACTTACTTGACGCCCGGCTAGTTACGGGACTACCTTCCCTCAGTGTAGTGAACTAGCCGGGCGGCAAGTAAGTGGTCGACGGCACGCAGTGCTCAGGGGAGTGGGAAAGATGGCGGACAGCGCGGTACCGGCGGGAGCCGACAAACAGCCACGGAGCGTGCGGGTCGTCCTGCTTGCGCTCATGATCGCGATGCTGCTCGCGATGCTCGACAACATGATCGTGGGCACCGCGATGCCGACCATCGTGGGTGAGCTCGGCGGTCTGCAGCACCTGGCGTGGGTGGTGACCGCGTACACGCTCGCGACCGCCGCCTCCACGCCGCTGTGGGGCAAGCTCGGCGACATGTACGGGCGCAAGGGCTCCTTCATGACGTCGATCGTGATCTTCCTGATCGGATCGGCGCTCAGCGGCATGGCCCAGAACATGGGCGAGCTCATCGGCTTCCGTGCCGTGCAGGGTCTCGGCGCCGGTGGCCTCATGGTCGGTGTCATGGCGATCATCGGCGATCTGATCCCGCCGCGGGAGCGCGGCAAGTACCAGGGCATGATGGCCGGCATCATGGCGCTCGCCATGATCGGCGGACCCCTGGTCGGCGGCACCATCACCGACCACTGGGGCTGGCGCTGGGCCTTCTACATCAACCTGCCGCTCGGCGTGGTGGCCCTGCTCGCCGTCAGCGCCGTACTGCACCTGCCCAAGAAGCGCACCAAGACCCGCATCGACTACCTCGGCGCCGGGCTGCTGACCGTCGGCATCACCTCCATCGTGCTGGTGACCACCTGGGGCGGCAGCGAGTACGCCTGGACCTCGGCGCGGATCATGGAGCTGACCGGGATCGGCGTCGCCTCCCTGATCGGGTTCGTGTTCTGGCAGATGAAGGCCGCCGAGCCGGTCGTCCCGCTGCACATCTTCCGCGGCCGGAACTTCTCGCTGATGTCCGTGATCGGTTTCATCACCGGGTTCGTGATGTTCGGCGCGGTGCTCTTCCTCCCGCTGTACCAGCAGGCGGTTCAGGGGGCGTCCGCCACCAACTCCGGTCTGCTGCTCCTGCCCATGCTGGGCGCGATGCTCGTCGTGTCGATGGTCGCGGGGCGGGTCACCACCAACAGCGGCCGGTACAAGATCTTCCCCGTGGCCGGCAGTGTGCTGATGATCGCGGGTCTGTTCCTGCTCTCGCAGATGGACACGGAGACGAGCCGCTTCACCTCGGGTGTGTACATGGCCGTCCTGGGCGCCGGCATGGGCTGCCTGATGCAGATCACCATGCTGGTGGCGCAGAACAGCGTCGAGATGCGGGACATGGGTGTGGCCTCGTCGACCACGACCCTCGCCCGGACCCTCGGCTCCTCGTTCGGCGTCGCGATCATGGGCGCGCTGTTCAACAACCGGGTGCAGCACGTGATGTCCGAGCGGGCGGGCGCCCTCGGTTCGAAGGTCACCGAACAGTCCGCGCAGCTGGACGCGAAGAGCCTGCAGAAGCTGCCCGAGGCCGCCCGCGAGGCCTACCAGCACGCCGTCTCGGCGGGTACGCACTCCGCGTTCCTGCTGGGCTCGGTGGTGGCGGTGGCGGCGCTGCTGGCCGCGGTGTTCGTGAAGGAGGTCCCGCTGCGCGGCGCGGGGCACGACAAGCAGGCCGGGGCCGCGGCTGGGGACGCCGCGGATGCGCAGCCGGCGGTGGCAGAGGCCGTCTGACACGCGCGGACTCCGGTCCCGAAGGCCCCCGGCGCCGTCCGCCCCGGGGGCCTTCGTCCGTCCACGGCACACGGCGATGTCGGTGCTCCGTGGCAGCATCGAAGCCGTGGACAGGATGCGGCAGCTGCGGCTCGCCAAGGACGCGATGGACCGGGACTGGGCCGACCCGGACCTGGATCTCGACGCCGTCGCCGCGCACGCCGGGTACTCGAGGTATCACTTCATCAGGGCGTTCAGGGCGGCCTACGGCGAGACCCCCGGCCAGTATCTGACGCACCGGCGGATCGAGCGGGCCGAGGACCTGCTGCGCACCGCGAACCTGACCGTGACCGAGATCTGCCACCTCGTGGGATTCAGCAGCGTCGGCACGTTCTCCGCCCGGTTCAAGGCCTGGACGGGCCTCACACCCAGCGAGTACCGGAGCAAGCACGTGGCCCGCGGGGCCGCTCTCATTCCGGGCTGCTACGCGATGCTCTGGGCCGGCGGGTTCCGTTCCGGGCCCGGCGCGCGGGACCGCAATTCCGGAGAAGCGCCCTGATGCCGCGGGTGCCTACCGTGGGGGCGCAGAAGAAACCACCCGCCTCCGGGAGCACACCATGATCAAAGGCCTCGCCATCACGACCGTCTGGGTCCTCGACCAGGACCGGGCCAAGGAGTTCTACACGCAGAAGCTCGGCCTCGAGGTCCGCACGGACATGACCATGGGGGAGGGCGGCATGCGCTGGATCACGGTCGGCGCCCCCGACCAGCCCGACGTCGAGTTGACGCTCATGGTGCCCGGTCCGCCCGCGATGGACCCCGAGTCCGCCGAGATGATGAAGAAGCTCGTGGCCAAGGGCGCGCTCGGCGCCGGGGTGCTGGCCACCGACGACATCCACGGTGACTACAAGAGGCTGAAGGACCGCGGCGTGGAGTTCCTCCAGGAGCCGCAGGAGCGGCCGTACGGGACCGAGGCGCTCTTCCGCGACGACTCCGGCAACTGGTTCTCCTTCACGCAGCGCCGGGAGGGCGGCCTGGATCTGGACAAGGACTGGTCCAGCCAGGCGTAGGTGTGTCAGCCCCCGGACAGCGGCAGCATCGGGAAGCTGCCGGTGTTCGTCGGCGCGTGCTCCGGCAGCCAGAGCACGGCGACCGCACCCTCGGCCGCCATGTGCTCCGGAGCCCCGGTGGGCCGGATGTTGCGGAAGGTCAGTCGTGCGCCCAGTACCCGCGCCTGGCCCGCCGCGATCGTCAGACCCAGGCCGTAGCCGGTGCCCGAGCGGTCCGTGCGGCCTGTGCGGAAGCGCTGCGGACCATCCGAGAGCAGTTCCTCCGGGAAGCCCGTGCCGTGGTCCCGGACCCGGATCACCCGGCCCTCGACCGACACCTCGATCGGCGGCTTGCCGTGCCGGGCCGCGTTCGCCAGCAGGTTGAACAGCACACGCTCCAGACGGCGCGGGTCCGTGGTGACCTCCGACTCGTGGATCACCCGGACCTCGGTGTCCGGGTCCTTCGCCGCCACCCGCCGGGCCACGAACTCGCCGAGCATGATGTCGTGCAGTTCGGCACGCTCGGAGGCCCCGTCCAGCCGGGCCACCTCCAGGACGTCCTCCACCAGCGTGCGCATCGCCTGTGCACGGTCCAGCACCAGCTCGGTGGGGCGGCCCGGCGGGAGGAGCTCCGCCGCGGTGAGCAGGCCCGTGACGGGCGTACGCAGCTCGTGGGCGATGTCCGCCGTGACCCGGCGCTCCGCCTCCAGACGCTGCTGGAGCGCGTCCGCCATCGCGTCCACCGCGCGCGCCAGATCGTCGGTCTCGTCGCGCACGACTCCGCCGATGGCCTCCCGGACACGGACGTCGGTCTCCCCCGCCGCCACCCGGTTCGCCGCGGCCGCCGCCTTGCGCAGCCGCCCGGACAGCTGCCCGCCGATGAGTACGCCGAGCGCCGAGCCGCCGAGGACGACCGCGATGGATCCGATGAACAGCGCCTGGTCGAGGTCCTTCATCACATCGGCACCGCGGTCGGTGAAACGGGTGTGCAGGGAGAGCACCCGCCCGTCCTTGAGCGGTACCGCGGCCCAGATGTCCGGCACACCGTGTGGGCCCTCGGACACATAGGTGGCACGCCGGCCCTCGGCCACCTTCTCCAGCAGGTCCCGTGGGATGGCCGGGTCGTCGACCTTGACCCCGAAGGACTGGGTGCGCCCGGATTCGTACATCCGCTGGGCCACCTGGATGCGTTCGTCGGCGAGATCGCGCGAGTTGTCGAGCATCGAGACGCGCGCCGCATTGTGCACGACCAGGCTCAGCGCTATCGCCACCAGCGCGCCCACCAGAGCGATCGCCGCACTGAGCTTCCATCTGAGCCCCGTCCGTATGGCGCCGTCCGGGATCAGGCGTCGAAGAGAACCGCGCATCCCCGGCTCAGGCCTTCAGCTTGTAGCCGAAGCCCCGGACCGTCTCGATCCGGTCCTGGCCGATCTTCGTGCGCAGCCGCTGCACATGGACGTCGACGACCCGGGTGTCACCGCCCCAGCCGTAGTCCCAGACGCGTTCCAGCAGTTTGTCCCGCGACAGCACCGTGCCGGGCGCCGACGAGAACTCCAGCAGCAACCGCATCTCGGTCGGCGTGAGGGCCACCGGCTGCCCCGAGCGCCGTACCTCCATGCCCTCGGTGTCGATCTCCAGCTCGCCGAAGCTGAGCACCCCGCCGTCCTGTACCGAGGTGTCCTCGGACCCGCGGTCGGCGCCGCTCGCGTGCCCGAACCGGCGCAGCACGGCGCGGATGCGTGCGACCAGCACGGCGCCGTCGAACGGCTTGGTCACATAGTCGTCGGCTCCGGCCTCCAGCCCGAGCACGACGTCGATCGAGTCGGCGCGGGCGGACACCATGATCACAGGCACGGTCGACTCGTCGCGGATACGGCGGCACAGGCTGACGCCGTCCAGGCCGGGGACCATCACGTCCAGCAGGGCGATGTCCGGGCGGCGGGTGCGGAAGGCCTCCAGGCCGGACAGTCCGTCGGGCATGGCGGTGACCGCGAAGCCGTCCCGTTCCAGGGCGAGTTGGGTGGCCTCGCGGATGACGTCGTCGTCCTCGACGAACAGGACGTGGGTCTGCTCTGCCATCCGCTGCTCTCAGTTCCCGGCGGGGGCCGGCGTGTCGCCGTCGCCCACCGCATTGCTGTACTCGTTGCGTGTGCTGGTCACGAAGGCGAAGTGGTTGCCCCTCCAGCTGTACGTGATCACATCCTCGCTGGAGGGATACGACACCGGGTCGCCCTTCTCATAGATCTGCTGGGTCACCACCAGGTCACCACGGTCTATCTCGGCGTAGACCGGCGGCTCCTCGGCCTTGAACACATTCTGGTACCTGCGGTTCTCCATGCGGTACACGTACGAGCCGACGCCGACGGCGTCGCCGCAGGTCATCACGTTGACCACGATGTCGTTGGCGGTACCGCGGGTCAGGTCGCCGTAGGACACGTCGATCGGGTACTCGTCGGCCACACACGGCTTCAGATCGTCCTTGACCGCTTTCGCGACCTTGGGATCGGCCTTGACCATCCGCACGACGTCCAGCCGTGTCGGCTCCTTGGCGGCCGGGGAGCGCGAGGCGGAGGGGGAGGGGGCGGCGCTCGGGACCACCGCGTCACTGCCCGCCGGACCCTCGTCCCGGGCTCCGGTGCCGCCGGTGGCGCAGCCGGAGACGAAAAGCCCGACGGCGGCGATCGCGGCCGTCGCCACGATCGCCGCTCTCAGGGCTCCTCCGGGCTCCATGGCCCCCGTGCCTAGGCCGCGCAACGCTCCCGCTCCTCACGCTCCAGCGCGCGTGCGTCCAGATCGCGCGCCTCCAGCTCCTCCCGGAGCCGGGCGAGCGCCCGGTGCAGCGTGCTCTTGACGGTACCGGCCGACATGCCGAGAGCGGCGGCCGTCTCCTCCGTGGACATCTGCTCCCAGTGTCGCAGCACGACGACACTGCGCTGCTTCGGCGCGAGGACCTTCAGTACGTCCATCAGCAGGGCCCGGTCGGCGTGCTGCTCGGTGGAGTCGTCCACGGACGCGTCCGGGAGCTGCTCGGTGGGGACCTCCTCGAGCCGGCGGGCGCGCCACCACTCGGTACGCGTGTTGATCATGACGCGGCGCAGATAGGCGTCCGCCAGGCGCTTGTCGGCGATGCCGTCCCAGCGGCCGTAGGTGCGCACCAGCGCCGTCTGCAGCAGGTCCTGCGCGTCGGTCGGGTCGGGAACCAGCCGGCGGGCGCTGCGCAACAGCGCGTCCTGCCGGGTACGGACGTACTCCTCGAACTCGAGCACCTCTCCCTGCGCCATTCCGACCGCCTCCGTTCCCCGTGTCCGACGTCTCCCGCGGCTGCGTCCCACAGCCGGGTGCCGGTTCTGCTCAGCCCGTGTCATCCGTGTGCCGCCCTTTCAGCGGCACGTCTATGAAGCTACGGAGGAGTTGTCACGGGGTTGTGCGAGGCAGCCTGCGGAGAGCCCTCGGCTGTCCGTCGGTTGTGTAACGGACGAGGGAACAACGTTGAGTCAGGGGGTAGTTGGGGAGGTTATGGGGTGATTTGTCCGCCCGAGAGGTGTGAGACATGGCTGATGTGGCGAGGCGTGCGACGTGACCAGGCGCGCCGGCGGCGGTGGACCGTCCGGGCGCGGCGGGTGGGGCGCGCGCCCGGACGGTGACGGGGTCAGGTGAGCGGAAGACGGTAGAGGCCGCCGGGCAGCGGCTCCACCAGTCCGTCGGAGACCAGGGCGTCCAGGGCGCGGGCCCGCTGCACCGGCTCGTCCCAGACCCGGTCGAGGATCGACTGGGGGACCGGGGTGACCGCCTCGCGCAGCACGGCCAGCAGCCGTCCACGAACCTGACGGTCCGTCCCCGCGTACGTCTGGCCGCGGCGCGGGGGGCCGTCGTGCTCCGGCTTCCCGGCCAGCTGCCAGGCGCACTGCGCGGAGATCGGGCAGCGGTGACAGGTCTCGTTCTTCGCGGTGCAGATCAGCGCGCCCAGTTCCATGGACGCGGCCGCCCAGCGGGAAGCCGTGCGCTGGTCCTCGGGCAGGAGCTCACGGGCGAGCCTGCGCTCGGCGGCGGTGGTGGCGTTGGGCGGGTACTGCGTACCGGTGACCGCGCGGGCGAGCACGCGGCGCACATTGGTGTCCAGGACCGGATGGCGCTGGCCGTAGGCGAAGGAGGCCACGGCCGCGGCCGTGTACTCACCGATCCCGGGCAGTGCCAGCAGCTGGGAGTGTTCGGTCGGTACGTCGCCGCCGTGCCGTTCCGTTATGGCAACGGCTGCGCCGTGCAGACGCAGGGCGCGACGCGGATAACCCAGGCGGCCCCAGGCGCGGACGGCCTCGCCGGGTGGTTCCTTGGCCAGGTCGGCCGGGCGCGGCCAGCGGATGAGCCACTGCTCGTAGACGGGCAGCACGCGGTTGACCGGCGTCTGCTGCAGCATGAACTCACTGACCATCACGCCCCACGGTCCGGCCTCGGGCCGCCGCCAGGGGAGATCGCGGGCGTGCTCGTCGAACCAGGCGATGACCGGGCCGTGCAGTGCCCCGCCGGGGGCTCGGCCGGTGGGGGCGTCGGAGGTGTCGTCGGTCTGGGCGGGGGCGGGAGTGGGGGTGGTGGGTGCAGTCATGACGCTGTCGATCCTGCCACGGGAGGGGCGGCAGGGCGGGCGACCGGGCCGGGTCGGAGTGGTTTGTGTCGGTGGGCGCCCCCGTGATGGCGGGGTGGAGCGCATCTGTGCCTCTTGGGCACGGGTGTTCGGAGGTGACCCGGTGCCGCGGTCCGTCCGGGGGCGAGGGCGGGTTCGAGGGACGACGTCCGAGGGGTGCGGGCCCCGCTGCCCGCGGTCGAGTGCGGGCTCCGGGCCGGCGGCCCGCCGTCGGGTGCGTCGGCCGCCGCTCCGGGCGCACAGAGGGTGCCCGGGTCCGGCGCGGATGTACGGCCCGCGGGCCCACGACACGTAATGATCATGGGAAAGTTGGGTTTATGGGGCGGGTGGCGCAAGGCCCGCGGCGGATCTCTCGTACAGTTTGGGCCGTGGGATCTCTGCGCAATCCGGTCGGGCCGCTTCCCTCCTCCATCTACTGGCGACGGAGGGCCGTACTGCTGTCCGTGCTGGCCTTGTTGGCGCTGCTCATCGCGTGGGTGGTCACCACCTCCGGCGGTGGCGGCGGCAGGAACGGCGCGGACGGGTCCAACGGCAAGCACCCCACGTCCTCCATCACGCCGGGACCGTCGGGCAGCGGGCCCGCGATAAGCCAACACCCGGGCGGGCGCGACGAGTCGAGCGGCGGCGGGGGTTCGGACGAGTCGTCCGGCGGCTCGGGGTCCGGGGACTCCGGTGGAGCGGGCGCCGGGTCCGGCGGATCGGACGAGGGCGTGGGCGGCGGCGGTTCCACCGGCGGGCAGCTGCCCGCCGGTTCGGGTTCCTCGCTTCCCGACTGCGCCTCGGGTTCGGTGCAGTTGACGCTGAAGAGCGTCCACAACTCCTACGCCCCCGGCGAGACACCTACGTTCGAGCTGATCGCCAAGAACTCCTCCGGCAGCGACTGCAAGGTCGATCTCGGGCCCAAGAACGCGGTGTTGACCATCACCCAGACCGGCAGCGACGACGGTGTCTGGTCCTCGGCCGACTGCCCGAGCGGCTCCGGGAGCGTGCTGTTCCGTGTGCCCGCGAACAACGAGGTGACGTACACGGTGAAGTGGGACCGCAAGCCCAGCGCCCCGAACTGTGCGACGCCACCGGCCGGTACGGCTTCGGCGGGCACCTATCTCGTGGAGGCGCAGGCCTCCGGGTTCCCGAAGGCCCAGACCTCGTTCGTGCTCTCGAAGGACTGAGCGCCGGTCAGGACGACGACCGGCCCATCGCCCGGCGGCGGCGCTTTCCGAGCGGTGCCTGGGAGAGGTCCTCGGCCGTGGAGCGGAGGTTCTTGTGGCCGTAGCCGTGTTCGTCGAGCCAGGCCCTGGCGGACTCCTCGGCGCGTTCCGTCGCGGTCAGGATGTCCTCCTCGGCCTCGCCGGAGTCGAGGAACCGGAAGGTGAAGGCGGCGCGGGCGGCCACGTCGTAGCTGAGGTGGCCCTCCGGGGTGAAGGCCGCGCGCAGCACGTCGTGCTCCGCGGCCCGTGCGAGGAGTTCTGCTCGTTGTCCGTCGTCGAGGCCGTCGAAGACGCCGCGGACCGTGACACGGAAGGTGCGGGTGCTCATCCCTCGAACGTAGACGCGGTGCGTGGTGCGTCTCCACCGGGTTTTCCGGCCGGCCGCCGAACCTCGGGGGTGGGGGCCGCAGTGTGACCGCGGGAGCGGCGGGGTGACCGCCGGGCGCCGTGCGGCCGCTAGACGTAACGCTCGAGGATGGACGACTCCGCGAGGCGCGACAGCCCCTCGCGCACGCTGCGGGCCCGGGCCTCGCCGACGCCGTCCACCGTCTGCAGGTCGTCCACACTTGCCGCAAGAAGCTTCTGCAGGCCGCCGAAGTGCTCCACCAGGCGCTCGATGATGGCGCCGGGCAGCCGCGGAACCTTCGCCAGCAGACGGAATCCGCGGGGCGACACCGCCGAGTCCAGGGTTTCGGGGGAGCCTGTGTAACCCAAGGCGCGGGCCACCGTGGGCAGTTCGAGAAGCTCGGCGTGGGTCAGCGCATCCAGCTCGGAGAGAGCCTCCTCCACCGTGCGGGAGCGCTTCGCGGTGGGCTCGGGTACGTAGTCGCGCACCACCAGCTCCCGCTCGGGCTCCACGCCCGCAATCAACTCGTCCAGTTGCAGAGCGAGAAGACGGCCGTCCGTGCCCAGTTCGACGACGTACTCGGCGATTTCGGTGGCGATACGGCGGACCATCTCCAGCCGCTGGGACACCGCCGAGACGTCCCGGACCGTCACCAGGTCCTCGATCTCCAGCGCGGACAGCGTGCCCGCCACCTCGTCCAGGCGGAGCTTGTACCGCTCCAGGGTGGCCAGGGCCTGGTTCGCACGGGACAGGATCGCCGCCGAGTCCTCCAGGACCCGGCGCTGCCCGTCGACGTACAGCGCGATCAGGCGCATCGACTGGGACACGGAGACCACGGGGAAGCCGACCTGCTTGCTCACCCGGTCCGCGGTGCGGTGGCGGGTGCCGGTCTCCTCTGTGGGAATCGTCGGGTCCGGCACCAGCTGCACACCGGCCCGCAGGATCTTCGACAGGTCCGAGGAGAGGACGAGGGCGCCGTCCAGCTTGCACAGCTCCCGCAGCCGGGTGGCGGTGAACTCGACATCGAGGACAAAACCGCCCGTGCACATCGTCTCGACGGTCTTGTCCGAGCCGAGCACGATGAGGCCGCCGGTGTTGCCCCGGAGTACGCGCTCGAGGCCGTCACGCAGGCCCGTGCCGGGCGCCACGGCGCTCAGCGAGGCGCGCATCAGGCCCTCGGTACCGGAGCTCCCGCCGGACTTTCCGGGAGCTGCCGCCCGGTCGTTGGCTGCCACTGCACTCCTCCGGTCGCAGGTTCTTCAGGCGCTCCCGTGTCGCACACTCGGTTCGTACGGACGGGCGAGACCAGGGCAAAGTCTACCGGCGGTCCTCCTCCTCCCGCGGGGCCTCTCGGCGACGGGAGCGCGGAAGGACCCGCAGGGCGTCCCCTATGTCCCCCACTTCCAGCACCTTCATGCCGGGCGGGACCTTTCCCGGATCACCCGGAACGAGTGCGTGCGTGAACCCCAGACGGTGTGCTTCGGCCAGTCGCCGCTGGACCCCGGTGACCCGTCTGACCTCGCCCGCGAGTCCCACTTCGCCGATCGCCACCAGGTTCTTCGGCAGGGGGGTGTCGCTCGCGGCGCTCGCCAGGGCCAGGGCCACCGCCAGATCGGCGGCCGGCTCGGAGAGTTTCACCCCGCCGACGGTCGCGGAGTAGATGTCCCGCTTGCCCAGGGCGCTGATGCGGCCGCGCTGCTCCAGGACGGCCAGCATCATCGAGACGCGGGAGGTCTCCAAGCCGGACGTGGTGCGCCGCGGGGAGGGGATCTGCGAGTCGACGGTCAGGGCCTGGACCTCCGCCACCAGCGGGCGCCGGCCCTCCAGTGTCACGGTCAGGCAGGTGCCGGGGACCGGCTCGTCCCGGCGGGTCAGGAACAGGCCGCTGGGGTCGGCGAGGCCCGTGATGCCCTCGTCGTGCAGCTCGAAGCAGCCGACCTCGTCCGTCGCGCCGTAGCGGTTCTTGACCCCGCGTACGAGGCGCAGGCGCGCGTGCCGGTCGCCCTCGAAATGCAGCACGACGTCCACCAGGTGCTCGAGCAGGCGCGGGCCCGCGATCGCCCCGTCCTTGGTGACATGGCCCACGAGCAGGGTGGACATACCGCGTTCCTTGGAGGCGCGGATGAGTGCTCCGGCGACCTCGCGCACCTGGGCCATGCCGCCGGGCGCACCGTCGATCTCGGGGGAGGCGACGGTCTGTACCGAGTCGAGGATCAGCAGCGAGGGCTTGACGGCGTCCAAGTGACCGAGGACCGCGGCGAGATCGGTCTCCGCGGCGAGGTAGAGGTGGTCGTCGATGGCACCGATGCGGTCGGCGCGCAGGCGCACCTGGCTCGCCGACTCCTCGCCGGTCACATACAGCGTGCGGTGCTCGTCGCTCGCCGCCTTGGCCGCGACGTCGAGCAGGAGCGTGGACTTGCCGACCCCGGGCTCGCCGGCGAGCAGTACGACCGCGCCTGGCACGAGTCCGCCGCCGAGGACGCGGTCCAGCTCGGGCACGCCGGTGGTGCGGGCGGTCGCCTGCCGTCCGTCGACCTGGCCGATGGGCAGCGCGGAACTCGTCACCCGGCCCGGTGCCGTCGTCCGCACGGCGGGCGCGCCGTACTCCTCGATCGTGCCCCAGGCCTGGCACTCGGGGCAGCGGCCGAGCCACTTGGCCGTCTGCCAGCCGCACTCGGTGCAGCGGTAGGACGGCCGGTCCTTGGTGGTCTTCGTACGGGCAGCCATGGACGGAACCGTAGCGGGGCCCTCTGACACCGCGAGCACCGCCGGGTCGGCCCCCTCGGCGGCCGACCCCTCATGGCCGGGTGGACGGCGACTGATCCCGCGCTCCCACGGCGACGTTCCGGCGACCGCGGCCCGTCCTCGGTGCGTCGCACGTCACGGCGTGCCGAGGGACACGGCGCGCGCGGGCGTGACGCGGGTCACTCTCAGGAGGGCGCGCTCACGGCGTGTCCGCGCACCGGTCCACCCACGGGTCCGACGTCGCGGAATAGGCCATTCCGGTCCCTGTATGAGGGATCGTTTCACCCGTACGGAGTAAAAGTGCTCAAGGAGGAAGAAGGCATCACCTGTCGGCGCCTACGGTCGCACAGGTGATGAGCAGCAGGCCGGAGACCTCCACGCACGCCGGCGGCGCGCACCCGGCGCGAAGGGACTCGCGCAAGCGGGGCAGGGCGCCTCGCGGCGCGCACACGCGCACCCCGGCACAGCCGCCGCCCGGGCGTTACGACGCCTACCTGGACGGCCTGTTCACCTACTGCCTGTCCGTGTTGTGCGATCACGACGCGGCGACCGCGGTCCTGGCGGACGCGCTGGCGCTCGCCGAGCGCCGCGGCACGCGCGGTCCGCAGTCCCCCGACGACTGCCGGGCCTGGCTGTACGCCCTGGCCCGCTGGTCCTGTCTGCGCCGGCTCGCCGAGGCGCGGCGGCGCAGACAGCCCGGCCATGCCGTCGGGCGCGACAGCGGCTCCCGCGGGTACAAGGACTCCGCCGACCGGCGCGCCGCCGAGGGGATCGGCGCCGCCCCCGTCTCCGAGGAGACCGAGGAGGAGCGCCGCCGGGAGCTCGCCCGGCTCGCCTGGCCGGAGGCGGCAGGCACCACCCCGGAGCAGCGCGAGGCGCTGGAGCTCGCCGTACGCCATCAGCTCGCCGCTCCGGAGGTCGCCGCCGTGCTCGGCATGGACCTCGCCGTCGCCAGGGAACTCCTCGCCTCCGCCGCCTGCGAGGTCGAGCGCACCCGCGCCGCCCTCGCCGTCGTCGAGACCGGCACCTGTCCGAGCGTGGCCCGCCTCACCGGCGACCATCGCCTGGTGCTCAGCGCCACCCTGCGCCGTGAACTCGTCCGGCACGTCGACGACTGCCCGCGCTGCCGCCGTACCGCCGAGCGCGCGGTGCCCGGAACCTGGCCGGGCACGAGCGTGACGCCCGCGGCCCTTCCCGTCCTCGAGGCGCCCCGCGCCGCCCTTCGCGCCGCGGTGGCGCACACTCCCCGCGTGCGGGGTGGCGCTCCCCGCTTCGACCGGCGCGGCTTCCCCATGGACCCCAAGGACCACGCGGCCCGCCGCGACCGCCTGCGCGCGCGTGCCGTCACGACGACCGTGGTCGCCACCGTGATCGCGGCCCCCGTGCTCGCCCTGTGGGCCGCCTACCGCGGCCCCCTCACCGGTGAGGGGGCCGACGGACGCCCCGCCACCGCACGGGAGGCGCACGGCACCGACGCCCTCGGCGGTGAGGGCGCGGGCGGCTACGAGAACGCGGGCAACGCCAGCGCGCGGCCCGGCGCGCCCTTCGGCAAGGACGGCCGCGCGCCGGATGTCTCGGTCGAGGTCATCGGGGTGAGGAAGGGCGCGCCCGGCGAGGGACAGCTGAAGGTGGCGGCCCACAGCGACGGCACCACCACGCTCATCACGCTGACGGCGTCCGGCGACGCGCCGGTTCGCTGGTCCGTGTCGACGAAGGCCTCCTGGCTCTACACGAACCGGTCCTCCGGGACGCTCGCGCCAGGAGAATCGTTCACTGTCCGAGTGCACGTGGACCACCTCCGCGAGCCCGCCGGCTCCTGGCACGCGCGCGTGGCCGTGGCCCCCGCGGGCGCGGTGGTCACGATCGACGGATACGGGACCGCGGGCCCGCCCGGCCCCCGGCCCACCCCGGATCCTCCGGGGCCGTCCGTCCCCCCGCCGAGCGATCCGCCGTCGAGCAGCCCGGACCCCACGACGAGCGAGCCGACCCCGTCGGATCCCCCGTCCACGGATCCGACGCCCACCGACCCTCCGGCCTCGACCCCGCCGCCGCCCACCGACAGCGGCACGCCGAGCCCGCCCTCCTAGGCAGCCCGTCACCGTGGGTGAGCGGGGCGACCGTCGTACGCCGGCCTCAGCCCACCGGATCCGCGGGGTGCGGCGCCACCAGCGGCAACTGCGAGGCCAGGCGCTGTTCGCACAGTTCGGCCAGCCGGTCGTACCCCGCCTTGCCCATCATCTCGGTCAGCTCGGCCCGGTACGAGACGTACACCGGGTCGCCCGCGCCGTGCGCCGACGTGGCCGAGGTGCACCACCAGTGCAGGTCGTGGCCGCCCGGCCCCCAGCCGCGGCGGTCGTACTCGCCGATGGACACCTGGAGCACCCGGGTGTCGTCGGGCCGTTCGATCCACTGGTACGTCCGCCGGACCGGCAGCTGCCAGCAGACGTCCGGTTTGGTCTCCAGCGGTTCGCGGCCCTCCCGCAGCGCGAGGATGTGCAGCGAGCAGCCGGCGCCCCCCGGGAACCCGGGCCGGTTCTGGAAGATGCACGATCCCTGGTACGGCCGGGTCTGCCGGGAGCCCTCGTCGTCCTCCGCGACCCAGCCGGTCTCCATGCCCACGTCATGGTTCTGCCAGATCTCCGGCGTGAGCCGTGCCACGTGCTCGGCCACCCGCTTCTCGTCGTCCTCGTCGGAGAAGTGCGCGCCGAGCGTGCAGCACCCGTCGTCCGCCCGGCCCGCCTGGATGCCCTGGCAGCCGCTACCGAAGATGCAGTTCCAGCGAGAGGTCAGCCATGTCAGATCGCACCGGAAGATCTGCTCGTCGTCGGCCGGATCCGGAAACTCCACCCATGCGCGTGCGAAGTCGAGTCCCTTCTCGTCGCTCACCTTCGGGACCTTCCTGGACGCCTTCGCCTGCGAATCCTTCGAGCCCTTGGAGGATTTGTCGGACTTCGCCTTTTTCGTCTTTGGCACGCATCCAGGGTAAGTGGCTCCGGCCCGCATCGGGGACGGCGGACCGTCGCACTGGCAGTAGCGTTCCGTACATGAGACTCGGTGTCCTCGACGTGGGTTCGAACACGGTGCATCTGCTGGTGGTGGATGCCCACCCCGGTGCGCGCCCGCTGCCCGCGCACTCGCACAAGGCCGATCTGCGGCTCGCCCAACTCCTCGACGGCGGCGGGGCCATCGGACGCGACGGTGTGGACAAGCTCATCGCAGTGATCCTCGACGCCCTCCAGGCGGCCGAGGACAAAGGTGTCGTGGAACTCCTGCCGTTCGCCACCTCCGCGGTGCGCGAGGCGAGCAACGTGGACGAGGTCCTGGCCCGGGTCAAGGACGCCACCGGTGTCGAGCTGCAGGTGCTGACGGGCGAGGAGGAGGCGCGGCTGACCTTCCTCGCAGCCCGCCGCTGGTTCGGCTGGTCGGCGGGCAAGCTGCTCGTCCTCGACATCGGCGGCGGCTCGCTGGAGATCGCCTACGGAATCGACGAGGAGCCCGACGCCGCGGTGTCGCTGCCGCTCGGGGCAGGGCGGCTCACGGCGGGCTGGCTGCCGGGCGATCCGCCGGACCCGGCCGACGTGAAGGCGCTGCGCCGCCATGTGCGGACGGAGATCGCGCGGACCGTCGGCGAGTTCAGCCGCTTCGGTGCGCCCGACCACGTGGTGGCCACCTCCAAGACGTTCAAGCAGCTCGCCCGTCTCGCCGGGGCGGCGCGGTCCGCCGAGGGCCTGTACGTGCAGCGTGATCTGAAGCGGCAGTCCCTGGAGGCGTGGGTACCGCGGCTCACCGGGATGACGGCCGAGGAGCGCGCGGACCTCCCGGGCGTCTCCGACGGCCGCGCGAGCCAGCTCCTCGCCGGGGCACTGGTCGCCGAGGGCGCGATGGACCTGTTCGGGGTGGAGACCGTCGAGATCTGTCCGTGGGCGCTCCGGGAGGGCGTGATCCTGCGGCGGCTCGACCACATGCCGGCAACCTAGACCGCTTCGAGCACATGCCGATGGCCCGGACCTGTCGGCGAAGGGTTCCCGCCATCCCCGCTGCCGGCGCCCTCGGGCGGTCCGGCCGGAGCGGGCGGGGCGCGCACGATACGGGCAGCGGCGACATCCGGCCGCTGTGCGCCTTCCCACAGTCCCCCGCCCCCCGAGCGGCCCTCCATGTCAATGCGCCGCCCCGTACCCTGTCCCTCGTGGCAGAACCAGTGGTGCGCATCCCGGATGCGAAGGTCGCCCTGTCGACGGCCTCCGTCTATCCGGAGTCGACCGCGACGGCCTTCGAGATCGCGGCGCGCCTCGGGTACGACGGGGTCGAGATCATGGTGTGGACCGATCCCGTGAGCCAGGACATCGATGCGCTGCGCAGGCTCAGCGACTACCACCGGATCCCTGTTCTCGCCATCCACGCCCCCTGTCTGCTGATCACGCAGCGGGTGTGGTCCACCGACCCGTGGACCAAGCTCCAGCGGGCCCGCGCGGCCGCGGAGCGGCTCGGCGCCGGCACGGTCGTCGTCCATCCGCCCTTCCGGTGGCAGCGGCAGTACGCCCGCGACTTCGTCGACGGCGTCTGGCGCATGGCGAACGAGACCGATGTGCGGTTCGCCGTCGAGAACATGTATCCCTGGCGCTACCGCGACCGCGAGATGCTCGCGTACGCCCCCGACTGGGACGTGACGAGGGACGACTACCGTCACTTCACCATCGATCTCAGCCACACCGCGACGGCCCGTAGCGACGCTCTGGAGATGCTCGACCGCATGGGCGAGCGCCTGGGTCACGTCCACCTCGCCGACGGCAACGGTTCCAACAAGGACGAGCATCTGGTCCCCGGCCGCGGTGTCCAGCCGTGCGCGGAGGTCCTCGAGCGCCTCGCGCACACCGGCTTCGACGGGCACGTCGTCATCGAGGTGAACACCCGCCGGGCCATGTCGGGCGCCGAGCGCGAGGCCGACCTCGCCGAGGCCCTCGCCTTCACACGTCTGCACCTGGCGTCGGCCGTGAGGGTGCCCCGAGGATGAGCGAGGTGCTCGGCCGGTGAGCGAGGCGACCGGAGCGGGACGTGTGCGCCGCGGCAGGGGACGGCCCAGCCGTACGGAGACGGCGGCGGCGCCCGCCACCCGCGACCGCATCCTGGAGTCGGCCCGCGAGGAGTTCTCCGAGCGCGGCTACGAGAAGACCTCCGTGCGCGGTATCGCCAAGGCGGCCGGCGTGGACTCCGCCCTGGTGCACCACTACTTCGGTACCAAGGAACAGGTCTTCGAGGCGGCCATCGAGGTGGCCTTCGCGCCCGCCCTGGGCGCGCCCGAGGCGTTCGCGGACGGACCGCCCGAGGGTGTCGGCGAACGCCTGACCCGCTTCATCCTCGGCATCTGGGAGAACCCCACGACCCGTACGCCGCTGCTGGCGATCGTCAGGTCGGCTGTGAACAACGACACGGCGGCCGCCGTCTTCCGCCGTCTGATCGCCACACAGCTGCTGCGCCGCATCGCGGGCCGGCTCGACGTCCCGGACCCGGAGCTGCGCGCCGAACTGGCGGCCGCGCAACTGGTGGGGCTCGCGATGCTGCGATACGTGATCAAGGTGGAGCCATTGGCGTCCGCGGACCTGGAACAACTGGTGGCACGGGTGGCGCCGGTCGTGCAGGGCCATCTGACCAACCCCTGACCCGCGCCCGGCGCACCCCGCCCGAGGGGCGCGTCGAGCCCCTGTCGACCGAGACGTGCATCCCGTATTCCGGACACTTCAGTCCGGCCCTTGGAGCACCGGCGTACGCTCGACAGAAGTCAGAACTCTCCGAAGGAGCGAGCGACGATGCCCGAGCTGAGGTCCCGCACAGTCACCCACGGCCGCAACATGGCGGGCGCCCGCGCCCTTATGCGCGCCTCCGGTGTACCCGGTGCGGACATCGGACGGAAGCCGATCATCGCGGTCGCCAACTCCTTCACGGAGTTCGTGCCGGGCCACACCCACCTCCAGCCGGTCGGCCGGATCGTCAGCGAGGCGATCAGGGAGGCGGGCGGCATCCCACGCGAGTTCAACACCATCGCGGTCGACGACGGCATCGCCATGGGCCATGGAGGCATGCTCTACTCCCTCCCCTCGCGCGACCTGATCGCGGACAGCGTGGAGTACATGGTCGAGGCCCACTGCGCCGACGCCCTGATCTGCATCTCCAACTGCGACAAGATCACCCCGGGCATGCTGATGGCGGCCCTGCGCCTGAACATCCCGACGGTCTTCGTCTCCGGCGGCCCGATGGAGTCCGGCCGCGCCACCCTGGTCGACGGCACGGTCCGCACCCTCGACCTGATCGACGCGATCGCCGACGCCGCCAACGACAAGATCTCCGACGAGGACATCCTCCGTATCGAGGAGAACGCCTGTCCGACGTGTGGCTCCTGTTCCGGCATGTTCACGGCCAACTCGATGAACTGCCTGACCGAGGCCATCGGACTGTCCCTGCCGGGCAACGGCTCGGTCCTCGCCACCCACACCGCCCGCCGGGCGCTGTACGAGGACGCGGCCCGCACCGTGATGGACCTCACCCGCCGCTACTACGAGCAGGACGACGAGACGGTCCTGCCCCGCAACATCGCCACGTTCTCCGCCTTCGAGAACGCGATGGCGCTCGACATCGCGATGGGCGGTTCCACCAACACGATCCTGCACCTGCTGGCGGCGGCCCAGGAGGCGGGCGTGCCGTTCGGGCTGGCGGAGATCGACGAGGTCTCGCGGCGCGTGCCCTGCCTGGCGAAGGTGGCCCCGAACGTCGCCAAGGACCGCACGTACTACATGGAGGACGTGCACCGCGCCGGCGGCATCCCGGCCCTCCTCGGCGAACTGCATCGCGCGGGCCTGCTGAACGAGGACGTCCACGCGGTCCACAGCCCGTCCCTCGCGGACTGGCTCAAGACCTGGGACGTCCGCGGCGGTTCCCCCTCCCAGGAGGCGGTGGAGCTGTGGCACGCGGCGCCCGGCTGTGTGCGTTCCGCCGAGGCGTTCTCCCAGTCGGAGCGCTGGGCGTCCCTCGACGAGGACGCGGAAGGCGGCTGCATCCGCTCGGCGGAGCACGCCTACTCCAAGGACGGCGGTCTGGCGGTCCTCAGGGGCAACCTCGCGGTCGACGGCTCGGTGGTCAAGACGGCGGGTGTCGACGAGTCGATCTGGACCTTCGAGGGACCCGCGGTCGTCTGCGAGTCGCAGGAGGAGGCCGTCGAGAAGATCCTGACCCAGCAGATCAAGGAGGGCGACGTCGTCGTCATCCGGTACGAGGGCCCGAAGGGCGGCCCGGGCATGCAGGAGATGCTGTATCCCACCTCGTACCTGAAGGGCCGGGGCCTCGGAAAGGCCTGCGCGCTGATCACCGACGGCCGTTTCTCCGGCGGCACGTCGGGTCTGTCGATCGGCCACGCGTCCCCGGAGGCGGCCTCGGGCGGCACCATCGCCCTGGTCCGCGACGGCGACCGGATCCGCATCGACATCCCGAATCGCACGATCGAACTCCTCGTGTCCGACGAGGAGCTGGCCACCCGCCGTGACGCCCTGAACGGCGTCTACGCCCCCGCGAACCGCGACCGCAAGGTCTCGGCCGCGCTCCGCGCCTACGCCGCGATGGCGACGAGCGCGGACAGGGGCGCCGTGCGGGATGTGAGCAAGCTGGGCTGAGGGCTCACCGCGAAGGGCCGCCTCCCGAGGGGGCGGCCCTTCGGCATGTCACCAGCGCGACGGATCGCGCCCGTCCACGGCGAAGACGGTGCCGTCGGGGGCGGAGGCGTAGACGTGGCCGTCGGCGATGACGGGCCGGGTCAGGTCCGCCGCGACCTTGTCCGAGTCCGTGCCCATCCGTGGCCGGGTCTGCCCGACGAGTCTTCCGTCGTGGGCGTCGACGGCAAGCAGCCGTCCGTCCGCGGTGGTCAGGTACACATGGGTGCTGTCGGCGACCGGCGCCGATCCGAGACTCACGTTCGTCTCGAGGCGCCACAGTTCCTTGCCCGCTTCGACATCGACGGCCATCAGTGAACCGCCTGACGCCAGGAGATAGACGACGTTCCCCTGCACGGTTGCCTGGACCTCCAAGGGGCGGCCGGTCAGAGGCACCCGACGCGTCACCTCGGAGCCCGGGGCGTAGCGCACGACAGCCTCTGCGTCCTGGAACTTCCCGATGGAGAGGAGGAGGACCGATCCGTCACGCGCTCCGACGGGCTCCAGGTTTCCCTTCAGCCGCGCCTCCCAGCGCACGGCACCCGTGCCGGGATCCAGTGCGGTGACCTGCGTGTGTGTGCCGTCGTCGGAGGTACTGGTGGCGTACGCCAGTGGGTCCCCGGCGAACGAGGAGAGGGACGGCAGGGTGTAGCTCCGGATGTGCCGGGTCCACGTCGTCTCGCCCGTGGTGCTGTCCACGCCGGTCAGCGCTCCGTCGCTTCGGCTGAGCAGCAACATACGGCCGACGTACTCAAGTGCGCTCTGCCCCGGCATTCGCTGCTTCCAGCGGGTCCGCCCCGAACCGGGATCCAGTGCCTCCGAGGGCCGGTCGTCGGTACGCGTCAGATGCACGAGCCCGCCCGACAGGACGGGAGGTCCTTGTGGACCGCCCTCGCTGAGGGAGCGCCGCCACAACAGGGCGCCGTCGGAGGGGGAGAGGGCGAAGACCGTGTCGCCCTGCGCGCAGAGCAGTTTCCTTTCTCCATACGAACAGCGAGGCGCCCCCGATCCGTCGGACACCGGCTTCGCATCCCACGCTGTGAAGTCGGACGTCGTGGCCCGAGGACCGGTCCGGGCAGCCGTGGGGCGGCCGTCGTCGAGCATGTGGGCGGCGGCGAAGGTGCTGCCCGCGAGCAGGACGAGCGCGCCCGTCGCCACGGCCGCCCGCCTGCGGATCGCGGACCGCCGCTTCGGCTTCTCGGCCGTGGGCTCGGGACCCGGCGTCTCGACGGTCCGTGGTGCCGGTATGAACGCCTGGGTGTCGTACGAGGCCGCAGTCGACCTCAGTTCCCGCATCAGCTCGTCCGGGGTGGGACGGTCCTCGGGCTCCTTCGCGAGGCATCGCAGCACCAGTGGTGCGATGTCCTCCGGCACACCGGTCAGGTCCGGGTCGTCGTGCACGACCTGGTACGCGACGACGTACGGGCTGTCCGAGTCGAACGGGCCTCGGCCCGTCGCCGCGTGCACGATCACGGACCCGAGGGCGAACACATCGGCTGCGGACCCGACTTCACGGGGCCGCCGGAACTGCTCGGGAGCCATGAAGGGAGGCGTGCCGATCAATTTGCCGGTCTCGGTGCGCAGCTCGCTGTCCTTCGGCCGGGAGATGCCGAAGTCGATGACCTTCGGCCCGTCCTCGGCGAGCAGGACGTTGCTCGGCTTGAGATCGCGGTGCACGACACCGACACGGTGGATGTCGCGCAGCGCCTCGGCGAGGCCCGCCATCAGCCGACGCAACTGCGCCGGGGGCATGGGGCCGTTCCGCTTCACATGATCCGACAGGGTCGGGCCGGGGATGTACAGCGTGGCCATCCACGGCCGTTCGGCCTCCGGGTCGGCATCGACGACCGGCGCGGTGAACGCGCCGCTCACCCTCCGGGCCGCGGCCACCTCCTGCCGGAAGCGGCCTCTGAACTCGGGGTCCTTGGCGAAGTCGGCGTGCACGACCTTCACCGCGAGCTTCATCCCCGTGGTGCCCCGGGCCAGGTGCACCACGCCCATGCCCCCGGAGCCCAGGCAGGACTCCAGGCGGTAGTGCCCGGCGTACTCGGGAAGTTCCGCTTCCGGGCCCGGTCCGGTGTTGCGCTGTGGCGACATGGACCACCCCCGTGCTGTTCTTTCGCGCGCGTCGCAGGGAGCCTAGTCGATGACTCGTACGAGACAGAGGCGGCTTGCTAGCCTCCGCGTGCGAATTGCATACGTGTGTTTCATGGCGTGATTCAAGGGAATCAACGGGACCCCATGGCAGTCATGGGGTTCAACGGGGGAGGTTTTCCATGTCTGTTGACCGTGTTGAAGAAGCCGAGGGCGTCGACGTGGCAGAGGCCGCCACGACGGCAGCGGCCGTGCACTACTACGCGGTGGCACCAGGTGTTCGGCTCAATGTCCGCAGCGGTCCGGGTACCGGTTACCCCATCGTTCGTGTCCTGCCCGAGGGCGCGACGGTCCCGGTCTACTGCCAGTCGCCGGGCACGACGGTGTCGGGCTACTACGGCACGTCGAACATCTGGGACAACGTCAGCAACGGTGAATACGTCTCGGACACCTACGTGCACACCGGCAGTGACGGCTACGTAGCCTCCCGCTGCGCCTGAATCCGGAATCGAGAGGGTACGCAATGACATCTGGAAGACGAAGGTTCCTCCTCCTGGCCGGAGCCACCGGAGCCTTCCTCATGGCCTTGGGGTCGCCGGCTTCCGCCACGGCCGACGCACTGCGTTACTACCCCGTCGCCCCGGGCGTCCAGCTCAATGTCCGCAGCGGTCCGGGTATGGGCTACAGCGTCGTGCGCCAGCTGCCGGCGGGCGCCAAGGTCGCGATCTTCTGCCAGTCGCCGGGCACGACGGTGTCGGGCTACTACGGCACGTCGAACATCTGGGACAACATCGACAGCGGTGAATACGTCTCCGACGCCTACGTGAACACAGGAAGCGACGGATACGTCGCCGAGCGTTGCGGCTGACAGCAAAGGGTGGGGGCCCTCCCGCGCCCGGAGTGATAATCGACGCGTGAGCGACGAGAACGGCACCCCGGACACGCCCAAGGGCCCCCGCCCCGAGTCCCTGCGTTTCTTCGGTACGACCTGGCTGAATCACGACGACGGCTATGCGGCGCGCCGTGCGGCCGTGTCCGCCGGCTCGCTCGTGGCCGCCGCCGTGTCCTGCCTCGTACTGCGCTTCGCCTATCAGGGCCTGGAGATCGCCGACATCGGCTCGGCGGTGACCGTGCTGGTCGTGCTGATGTTCGCGGCGTGCAGCGCACTGGCCTTCAACCACACCTGGGGGTCCTTCACCCGGCGCCCGGACCCGGAGCGCCAGGCATCCCTCCGCGGCCTGCTGGCCATCGGTTTCGTCGGCTCCCTGCTCGCGTACTTCCTGCGCTCCCTGACCGAGGCCCCCGGTGAGAAGCTCCACCGGGACGAGTACGAGAAGGCCCGCGCCGACCACGAGAAGCGGTCGTCCCGGCGCACGGGCAACCCGTCGCGCAAACGCCGTTCCTGACCCCTCGGGCGCCACCCGCTCCGGAACCCGCCGCCCCGCTCCCCACGGCCCGTCAGGATGGACGTATGACCGCCTCCTCCCACGCCACCCGAGCCCGCTCCTTCGACGCCGCGGCGGCCCAGTACGCCGCGAACCGGCCGTCCTACCCGCCCGTCCTGTTCGACACCCTGGAGGAGCTCGCCGGACGACCTCTCGCCGGCGCGCGTGTCGTCGACATCGGGGCGGGCACCGGTATCGCGACCGGTCTCCTGCACGCGCGTGGTGCGGACGTCGTCGCCGTGGAGCCCGGCGACGGCATGGCGGCCGAGTTCCGCCGCGGCCTCCCCGGCGTCCCCCTCCTGCGCGGCGACGGCAACGCCCTTCCGCTCGCCACTTCGTCCGCCGACTTCCTCACCTACGCCCAGGCCTGGCACTGGACCGACCCGGCCCGCTCGGTGCCCGAGGCCCTGCGGGTGCTGCGTCCGGGCGGCGCCCTCGCGCTGTGGTGGAACATGGACGCGCAGGACGTGCCGTGGATCGCCGACCAGGCGGACCGGATCAGGCGGTACTTCGGCGCCGAACACGCCTCCAAGAGCGGCGCGGGCGGCACCCGTACGGAAGCCGCCTTCGAGGGTGCCCCCGGGATCCCGCGCCACACCCACCGTGTCGTCCGCTGGAGCCGCGAGGTCTCCGTCGACACCCATCTGGCCAACGTGGGCAGCCACTCGATCTTCCTCGTCCTCGGCAAGGAGCGAGCGGACGCCTTCCTCACCGAGGAGCGGGAACGCCTCCTCGAGACGTTCCCGGACGGTGTCGTCGAGGAGGTCTACGACGTGTACCTGGTGGTCGCCACCGCCTCCTGACCGCGCGCGGCGGCCGGTCC
>Ga0102590_1002138_pt1 | contig 24866 bp, 25 predicted proteins | sample AraplaMF_Col_mMF_FD_76859 | JGI IMG/M metagenome (GOLD analysis project Ga0102590, IMG submission 76859) | Arabidopsis root microbial communities from the University of North Carolina, USA - plate scrape MF_Col_mMF | ecosystem: Host-associated > Plants > Roots > Endosphere | place: USA... | reverse complement strand
AGCCGCGGCCGTGCTCGCCGGCCCGGGCCGCTTCCACGGCCGCGTTCAGGGCCAGCAGGTCGGTCTGGCGGGCGATCTCCTGCACGATGGTGATCTTCTCGGCGATCGTGCGCATGGCCTCGACGGCCCGGCTGACCGCCTCGCCGCTGACTTCCGCGTCCTTGGCCGACTGGCGGGCGATCTTCTCGGTCTGGGCGGCGTTGTCGGCGTTCTGCTTGATGTTGGAGGCCATCTCTTCCATCGAGGCCGAGGCTTCCTCGGCCGACGAGGCCTGCTCGGTGGCGCCCTGCGACACCTGCTCCGAGGCCGCCGACAGCTCCTGGCTGCCCGCCGAGACGTTCTCCGAGGCCGAGATCGCGTCGGAGACCACGCCGCGCAGGCGCTCGACCATCACGTTCACATGGCCCAGCAGGTCGCCGATCTCGTCCTTGGTGGTGATCTCCACGGTCTTGGTCAGGTCGCCGTCAGCCACCGCGCGCACGGCGTCCGAGGCCCGGTTGAGGCCCTTGCCGACCGCCATCGAGATGTAGAGCGCCGCGCCGGCCGCGATCAGCAGCGAGACCACCGTCAGAACGACCAGGTTGGTGCGGACCTTGGCGAAGTCGGCGTCGGCCTTGTCTGTGGCGGCGTTCAGCTGGGCCTGCGACAGCTCGACCAGTTCCTGCACCTGGGCGGCCGCGTCCACGACCGCCTTGCGGCCCTCGCCCATCGAGACGGCGGCGGCCTGGGCGTCGTTGTCGGCGACCGCCAGGGCGTAGACACGGTCATGGGCGGCGATCAGCCGCTCCCAGGCGCCGCCCAGCGCCTGCCACCTGGGCTTGCCCTCGGCGGTCGCCAGCCCCTCGGCCTTGGCCAGCAAGGCCTCGAAGGCCCGCTTCTCCTTCTCGATCGAGGCCTCGAAGGCCTTCACCTCTTCAGGGCTGTCGACCAGGACCATGTTCTTTTCCGCCCGCACCACATTGAGCATGTGGATGTTCAACTGCTGGGCGGCCTGCAGGCGAACGGCCGGGCCGTCGACCATGGCGTTCATGTCGCGGTTGGTGGTCGACAGGCTGTTGATCCCGAACAGGGTCGCCACCAACAGCAGGGCGATAATCAGGCCAAAGGCGAGGCCGAGCTGCAATTTGATCGTAAAGCGCATGGTCTTGTCCTTGGGCGTGATCGGAGGGCGTGGCGTCGAAGCGGATCAGTATTCGGTGAAATCGCGGTCGTCGGAGTCGGGACCGCCCTGGCTCAGGTCGAGGGCGAAGCCCTGGGCCCGGGCCTGCTGGACCGCGACGGCGCGAGCGGGAGCCTTGCGTGGCGCGGCCTTCGCCCCGCGGGCCGGCAGGCGCACCACCGGGGCCGGCCTGCGCGACGCCTGGGCGGCGTTCGACAGACGGAAATAGGCGATCGAGGCCTGCAGCTCCTCGGCCTGGGCGGCCAGTTCCTCGGAGGTGGCCGACATCTGCTCGGACGCCGAGGCGTTCTGCTGGGTCACCTTGTCCAGCTGCTGGATGGCCTCGTTGATCTGCGAGGCCCCGATGTCCTGCTCGCGGCAGGCGGCGCTGATCTCGGCCACCAGTTCGGCGGTCCTGCGGATGTTGGGCACCAGGGTGGTCAGCATCTCGCCGGCCGACTGGGCCGCCTTGACCGTGTCGGACGACACCGCGCCGATCTCCGTGGCGGCGGTCTGGGACCGCTCGGCCAGCTTGCGCACTTCCGAGGCGACGACGGCGAAGCCGCGGCCGTGCTCGCCGGCCCGGGCGGCCTCGACGGCGGCGTTCAGGGCCAGGAGGTCGGTCTGGCGGGCGATTTCCTGCACGATGGCGATCTTCTCGGCGATCGTGCGCATGGCCTCGACGGCGCGGTTGACCGCTTCGCCCGACACCTCGGCGTCCCGCGCCGACTGGCGGGCGATCTTCTCGGTCTGGGCGGCGTTGTCGGCGTTCTGCTTGATGTTGGCGGCCATCTCTTCCATCGAGGCCGAGGCTTCCTCGGCCGACGAGGCCTGCTCGGTGGCGCCCTGCGACACCTGCTCCGAGGCCGCCGACAGCTCCTGGCTGCCCGCCGAGACGTTCTCCGAGGCGGAGATCGCGTCGGAGACCACGCCACGCAGGCGCTCGACCATCCGCTGCAGGGCGATGCCCAGGGTGTCCTTGTCCGACAACGGCTTGGTCTCGACCGTCAGGTCGCCGTCGGCCACCTTGTCGGCGACCGCGGCGGTGGCCCGCAGGTTTTCGGTCATGCGGTTGACCGTCTCGACCAGGTCCTTGATTTCGTCGTTGGTGGTCACGTCGACCTTCTGGTCCAGGTCGCCCAGCGCCACCGCGTCGGCCAGGGCGGCGATCTTGGACAGGCCCCGGCCGATCGACAGGGCGATCCAGGCCGCCGCCGCGACGGCGATCAGCAGCGAGACGGCCACCAGGCCGATCATCAGGTTGCGGGCGGCGACATAGGCCGTATCCGCCTTTTCCTCGGTCGTCTTCAGGAGTCCCTGGTTGAACACGACCAGCCCATCGACCTTTTCGGTGATCTGGTTGGTGATCGTCCGATGCGAGGTCTGCATCCGGCGGATCGCGTCGGCGCGCTGGTGGGCGAGGATCTCCCGGCGCATCGCCGTGTCCGAGGCGGCGTACACCTCCCAATCGGCCTGGAGCGCCGCCCACTTGGCCTTGGCCTCCGGATTGGTCGCCGCCGAAACACCGCCGGCCACCAGGTCCTGGAAGGCCTGCCGCTCGGTCTCGGCCTTGGCGTTCTGGCCTTCCAGCTCCTCGGTGTCGTCGGCCAGCGCCATGTTCTTCTCGGCGCGGCTGACCTGCAGGAGACTGATGCTCAGCGACTGGGCGCGCTGCAGCTGGGACACGGGCCCGGCGATCATGGCGCTCTGGGCGGTGTTGAGCCTGTTCAGCTCGCTGACGCCGAGCAGGGCCGCGGCCGTCATCAGGACGATCAGCAGTCCGAACGCCGCGATCAGTTTGGCTTTGATGGTGAAACGCACTGGAAGACCCCGTTCGTTCAGGACTGAATCGTATGAAGGCTCGTCACCGACGCGCCGGACCGGCCGCGGGCGGCGAAGATCTGCTCGAGGTCGGGGATGACGATCACGTCGCCGTCCCGTCGCGCCAGCAGGCGGATGAAGTCGGGCCGCCAGCGAAGGCCGACGCGCGGCGCCGCCTCGGTGACGGCGCGTTCGATCGAGGTGACCTCGTGGACCTTGTCGGCCCGCAGGCCGATCAGGGCCGGCTCGCCGTCCAGGTCGTGCTCGATGACCACGATGCGGCTGTCGATCGTGGGCTCGGCGGCGTCCAGGTCGAAGGCCACGCGCAGGTCGACCAGCGGGATCACCCGGCCGCGGAAATTGATCACGGCGCTCACGAACGACGGGGCGCCCGGCACGACGGTTTCCGGCAGCAGGTCCAGCACCTCGCGCACCAGGCCAGCCTCGAGGGCGAAGGTCTCGCCGCGCAGGTCGAAGGTCAGGGCCTCGATCGCCCCGGTGGGAAGTTCGGCGTTCATGTCCGGACTCTTCATCAACTGGCGGCGCGCAACGGCGCGTCCTGGCGTTGGCCGGCGGCCACGAGGTGAGCGATGTCGAGGATCAGGGCGACGCCGCCGTCGCCCAGGATGGTCGCCCCGGAGAAGGCCCCGACCTCCGCGTGGAAGGCCGACAGCGCCTTGATGACGGTCTGGTGGTCCCCGAGGATCTGGTCGACGACCAGGCCCACGCGTTCCTGGCCCGTGGAGACCACGACGATCTTCTGGTGGGGATCGGGCTCCAGGCCGGTGGCGAACATCTGGCGCAGGCGGATGAACGGCACCAGCTGGTCGCGCAGGGTGATCAGGCTGCGGCCCGTCGAGCGGAGGTCCTGCTCGACCGACAGCTCCACGCACTCCTCGACCGAGGCCAGCGGGATGACGTAGCGGCTGGTCCCGACCCGCACCAGCAGGCCGTCGATGATCGCCAGGGTCAGCGGAATGCGCAGCGAGACGACCGAGCCCCGGCCCGGCGTGCTGGTCAGCTCGATCGAGCCGCGCAGGCCCTCGATGGTTCTCTTGACGACGTCCATGCCGACGCCGCGACCCGAGAGGTTGGTGATCGTCGCCGCGGTCGAAAATCCCGGGGCGAAGATCAGCTGCAGCAGCTCGTTGTCGCTCAGCACCTGGCCCGGCTGGATCAGGCCGTTCTCCTCGGCCTTGGCGCGGACCCGGGCACGGTCGACGCCGCGGCCGTCGTCGGTGATGGTGATCACCACCTCGGCGCCGGACTGGCGGGCGGCCAGGACCACCTGGCCCGCCTCCGGCTTGCCGGCGGCCAGGCGTTGCCCCGGCGTTTCGAGGCCGTGGTCGGCCGCATTGCGGACCAAGTGGATCAGCGGATCGGCCAAACGCTCGATCACCGTCTTGTCCAGCTCGGTCGCCTCGCCCTCGGTCGAGAGCTCGATCGTCTTGCCGGTGTCGCGGGCCAGGTCGTGGATCAGGCGGCGGAAGCGGCTGAACAGCTGGGCGATCGGCACCATGCGGACCACCATCATGGTGTCGCGCATCTCGGAGGCCAGGCGTTCGATCTCCTCGGCCACGGCGCGCAGGGCGATGTCGCTGCTGGAGGCGGCCAGCTGCTTGAGGCGGGACTGGGCGATGACCAGTTCGCCCACCCGGTCCATCATCTCGTCCAGGCGCTCGGCCGGAACGCGGACCGTGTCGCCGCTGGCCTTCGCTCCGCGAACCTCGCCGGCCGCGGTTTCGACGGAGGCGGTGACGGCCGGGGACTCGATGACGGTCTCGGCGGCTTCGGCGGCGACCTCGGGGTCGACGGCGGGGTTCATGTCCTGGATGTCCAGGGTCATGTCGTCGATCACGAAGATGAAGACATCTTCGATCGCGTCACGGCCGTGACGGGTGACCAGGGTCACGTCCCAGGCCAGGTGGCACTCGGTGGGAACCAGCACGTCGAAGTCGGGCGTCGCGTCGGTGACGGCGACGACCGCGCACTCGCCTAGCTCGCGCAGTTCGTCCAGCAAGGGCAGAGGCCGGGTTCCGTTGACCAGGGCGTCGGCCGGCAGGCTGAACCTGACCCGCCACCGGTTCAGGCCGGGCTCCGACACGGTCTCGGCGGACGTCGGACGACCCGCGGCCTCGACCACGCGGTGCAAGTCGGCCAGCAGGGCCTCTCCGACGGCGTCCGGCGCGGGGCGCCCCTCGGCCAGGGCGCGCATGTGGTCTTGAGCGGCCAGGACCGCGCCGACCAGTTCGGGCGTGGCCGCCACCTCGCCCTTGCGGACGCGGTCGAAGGCGGTCTCGCAGTGGTGGGTGAAAGCGGCCAGGGCGTCGAAGCCGAACATGGCCCCGGAGCCCTTCAGGGTGTGGAGCCCGCGAAACACCGCGTCGACCAGATCCCGGTCCCCCGTTCCATTCCCTTGGGGACGGTGGGCCAGGTCGAGCAGGCCCTGCTCGATTTCCTCCAGCAGGTCCTGGGCTTCCTGGCGGAAGGTCTCGACGGGATCGAGACCGTTCACTTGGCCAGGACCTTCTTGACCACGCGGACCAGTTGCTCGGGGTCGAAGGGCTTGGTCAGCCAGCCGGTCGCGCCGGCGGCCTTGGCCTGGGCCTTGATCTCGGCGTCGGATTCGGTGGTCAGGAACAGGATCGGCACGCCGGCCCCGGCCGGGCGCTGGCGCAGCGCGCGAATCATCGCCAAGCCGTCCATGACCGGCATGTTCAGGTCGGTGACGATCAGGTCGAAGCCGCCGGCGGACCCCTTGTCCAATCCGTCCTGGCCGTTCACCGCCTCGGTGACGGCATAACCTTCGCCGCTCAAGGCGATCCTGATCGCCTGCCGGATGCTGGCGGAATCGTCCACGGTGAGGATCGAGGTCATTGGGCGGTCCCTTGAAGCCAGAACTTGGCGCGCTCGGAGTTTTCGTCGTCGAGGAAGCCGCCGCGCCGCAGCACTTCCAGAACCGCGCCGCCCGCCGGATGGTGCAACCTAAGGCCACGCCCAGTCTCGGCGGCCTTGCGGCGCGCGGATTCGATGAGTTGGATAAACGTCAGGTCCGTCTCGTTCACCGAGGTGATATCGACGATGACCGGGTCATTCTCGCGAAACGCCGCGGCGAGATCGTCGCGAGCCGCGACGATATTTGAAATCGTCACCTCTCCGGCGAACGAAATCATGCTTTTACCTGAACTGGACAATAACGTCGGCCCCCGCCGCGCGCAGGTATCAGCGTTATCTGATACCACTACTTATCATAACCTCCGATGCGGCTCTTAAATTACCGTAAACCGGACAACCTCAGGGGGAGCGTCAAACTGTCGCGAAGGCTGTGCGCCGAGCTTCGATCGCGCGACGCCTGTAGCAGGGGGGTGATGGCAGATTGTCCGGCGGGCGGGACGGCGAGGCCCCGCCCCTTCCGGACGCAGGTCGACGCCGCACCCGGACAGGCCGGGGCGGTATCGACGCGGCTAGGCCTCGTCGTCGGTGTTGGCCATGGCCTTGGCCAGCGCGACCAGGCGCCGGCGCAGGTTGGGATTCATCGCCTTGAACGCCACGACCAGATCCTGGGAGCCACTTTCCCCGAGGAAGTCGATAAGGCCGCCCGCGGGCGTGTCGCCGCGGATGCCGGGGTGGTCCAGACCCTCGAAGAAGTCCGCCAGCGGCGTGTTCAGCTTCAGGGCGATCTCGTAGAGCTTGGAGGAGCTGACGCGGTTGGCGCCGCGCTCGTATTTCTGGATCTGCTGGAAGGTGATGCCCAGCGCCTCGGCCAGTTCGCTCTGCGACATGCCCATGGCCTTTCGCTTGGCCCGGATCAAGGCGCCCACGTGCTTGTCCACATGATGCGGTTCGGAAACGGACGTGACTTGCATGGTCTTAACCTTCCCTAAAACTCCCGACGCCAAAGCCTCCCGATAAGCGCCACTGTCGCTACTATAAAGCCAAGGTTGCGGCTTGGTTGCGGGCGGATCGTCGCAGGCGAGCATCGCCTGGATGTCGATCGCCAGGGTTTTGAAGGGCGGCGCTCGCAGGAGGCCGGCGCCGGGTCCGGGGCCGCGATCTAGCGCGGGCGCTTTCCGCCGTCGGCTGTCCAGTAGCGGGCCATGCGGGCCCTGACCGCCGCCGGCGGCGGCGAGGTCCATCCCGCGGCGCGCGCCACGGCGGGCGGCCAGGCGTCGGCCAGGACCAGGCGGCGGGTCTCGCGCGCGTCCAGGGCGCCCGGGAAGCGCCAGCCGGCCTTCTCCAGCATCGGCACGACGCGCCGGCGGGCCGCCTGCTCCTCCGGCTCGCCCGGCCGCACGGGACCGTCGACCACCGCGCCGACCGTCTCGCCGTTGGCGCCGACGCTCCAGGGGTTGGCGCCCTGGGCCAGCAGGAACTCGGCGATGCGGAAGTTCTGCTGCTCGACCGCCAGGCGCAGCGGCGTCGCGCCCCCGGCGTCATGCTCCTCGACCGGCGCGCCGTGGGCGACCAGCAGCCGCACCGCCCCCAGGGAGTTCAGCCCGATCGCCGCCTTCAGCGGCCAGTAGGCGCCGTCGGCCCGCCGGCCCGCCCGGGCGCCAGCCTTCAGAAGCCGATCGGCGAACCAGGGGTCGGTCGCGCGCAGGGCCAGGCTGAGCGGGATGGCGCCCGGCGCGCCGTCGGGGGGCGCGCCCAGGGCCAGCAGCCGCTCGACCATCGGCTTGTCGCACCGCGCGATCGCCAGGCTCAGCAGGTCGCCGTTCGGCCCGCCGCGGGTGGCGACCAGCGCCCTGTCGGCGGCCAGCCGGCGCTCGACGCCGGCGACATCGCCGTCCAGCACGGCGGACATCACCTCGCGCCCGGCCTGGCCATGGTCGGCGGCGCTCAACGCCTGGCGAGGATCGGGCAGGGCCGTGCCGCTCACGAAACACGCCGCCTGCGCGCTATCCGCCATCACTATCGTCGCCATCAGGATGGCGAGCCTCAAGAACATGAGAAGGGCCTCATCGGCCTAGTGGACGGCCGCGTGATAGGCGGCGTCAAGGCTTGAAGTCAGCCAGGCGCGGCCATGCAGGTCGCCCAGCGAGGCGTCGCCGCCCGATTGCCCCTCCGGCCCTACGGGCCGCAGTTGGTGGCGATCGCCGTAGGCGGCCGGCGCGTCGGCCAGTAAGCCGCCGAGGATTCCGCCGACGGGGCCGCCGAACAGCCCGCCCAGCCCCGCGCCCAACCAGCGGTCGCCGCCGTCCTGCACCCGGCTCAGGGGATCGCCGTCCAGATAGTAGGCGTCGACGTGAGGCGTGGCCGCGCCGTTCGCGCGCGCCGCCTCCAGGGTGTCGTCGCTGAGGCCGGCGGCGTTGAAGGTGTCGGCCTCCAGGCCGGAGGCCACCGCGGCCGCCGAGGCCAGGCCGCCGCCCAGCGAGTGGCCGGTCAGGGTCACGTCCTCGCCCGCGGTGCGCAGGCGCTCGCCGATGACCAGGGCCTTGTCGTAGTGGCCGGAGTCCAGGCCCAGCCCCTGCTGGAAGTTGTTGCGCCAGTCCTCGGCGGTGGCCGAGCCCCGGAAGGCGACCACATAGCCACCGTCCGTGTTGGCGTAGACCCGGGCCCGGAAGCTGGAGCCGGGCTCCTCCAGGTCTGTGGCGTCCAGGCCCAGCCGCGCCAGGTCGTCCCCATCGGCCACGCGCCAGCCGGCGGGAGGGTTGGGCGTGTCGTTGTAGACGTCATCGGCCAGGGCCAGGTGGACCTTGGCCCGGGCCAGTTCCTCGGCCTGGCCGCCCGGGGTCGCCGCGATCGCGGCGCCGGCCTGAACCTTGCCGACCGCCGCGACATTGACCGGCGCCCGGGCGGTCGGGGCCGCCCAGTCGGCGGCGACGGCCGCATCGACGGACGCCGCCGCGACCTGCGACTCTCGCGTCGCGCCGATCGCCGTCGTTGATCCGCTCTCGATGCGCATGACGCCTCCCTGGATCGGCATGGGGTGTCGGGACCATCGGATGCTGCAGGCCGGGACGGCGAACGCCTAGCTAGGGTCTTCCCTAGTTATGCGGCGCAATCTCGAGGCGTAGCGTCCGGGACAGTTGTCCGTGCGAGGAGCGTCCCGATGACCAGCGTGTCCCTGAACACCCAGGCCTCCGTGGCCGGCGGCGGGCGGTCCGGCTCCTCTCCGGACGAACACCTGGTCAAGCCGGGCGAGACGCTATCGGGCATCGCGGCGGAACGCGGCGTGTCGCTGGACGCCCTGGTCCGCGCCAACCCGCAGATCGTCAATCCCAACCTGATCCGGCCCGGCCAGGTGATCACCCTTCCATCGGGCGGGGCTGGCGAGCCGCGCGCCTATCGCGTGGTCGACGGCGACAACCTGTCGAAGATCGGCGAGAAGCTTGGCGTTTCCTGGCAGGCGATCGCCCAGGCCAACCGTCTGGCCAATCCGAACCTGATCCATGTGGGCCAGGAATTGCTCGTCCCGGGCGGCGGCGGCGCCCCGGTCCGGACGGACACGACGGTGGTCTCTCCCGCCACCTCGGTCCAGACCCAGGCCGCAACCCGCGCCACGGGCGCCCTGCCCTCGACGGCGGGACTCAGCGCCAGCCAGAAGTACGAACTCTACGCCGGCTATGTGAACGCCTATGGCGGCGCCGAGGCCAAGGCCGACCTGGCCGCCGGACGCCAGGTGATCCTGGGCCTGCGCACCGACACCGCCGTCAACGCCAACGGCGGCAAGGGCGCCTATGACGATCGGATCGTGGTGCTGCAGGCCAACGGCTCGGGCGGAACCGTGAAGGAGTTCTCGGCCAACACCGAGCCGTCCAGCCAGTACGACGGCCGCTTTGGTTCGGACTTCAACGGCGACGGGCGGCTGGAACTGGGCCGCATGGCCGAGGGCACGGTCGGCTTCCAGAAAAGCCACAGCGACAGCCTGGGCGACGTGCTGCGGCCGACGGGTCCGCTGGGCGTCGAACGCGACACCAACCACGATGGCCGGATCGAGGCCAACGACCCGCGGGGCAAGGGCCAAAGCACCGACAACTCGTTCCTGTTCCACGCCGGCGGGAACAGCAACACCGGCTCGGCCGGCTGCCAGACCCTGAAGCCCGGCGACTTCCGCGCGTTCTGGAACGGGCTGGGCGACCAGAAGACCTTCAACTACGTGCTGGTCGACGTCGATCGCCACGGGCCGCCCGGTGGGGCCACGACCGTCCAACCCGCGTCCAGCGACAACACCTCGCTGGGCGCCCTGTCCGAGCGGTACGAAACCGGCGGACGGGGCCCCGGCACGGTCTCGTCGGGGGCCGGCGATCCGGGCGGGGTGTCCTACGGCAGCTACCAGCTGGCCGGAAACCTGGGACGACCGCAGCAGTTCCTGGCCAACGAGGGCCGCGCCTGGGCGGCGGAGTTCGGCGGCGCCGGCCCCGGCTCGGCCAGCTTCACGGCCACCTGGAAGGCGATCGCGGCGCGCGAGCCCGAGGCGTTCAAGGCCGCCCAGCACGCCTACATCCAGCGCACCCACTACGACGTGCAGGTCGCCCACGTTGAAGCGACCACCGGGCTGGACCTCTCGACCCGCTCGGCGGCCCTGAAGGACGTGGCCTGGTCCACCTCGGTGCAGCACGGCCCGGAGACCAACGCGATCGTCAAGGCGATGGCCAAGGTCGAGGCGCAGGGCGTCAAGCCGACCGACGGCCAGGCCTATGACCGGGCGCTGATCAACGCGATCTACGACGAGCGCGGCAAGCGCGACGCCAGCGGCGGCCTGGCCTATTTCACCAGCGCCTCGGCCCAGGTCCAGGCCTCGGTCGCCGCCCGGTTCGGCGACGAGCGGCGCGACGCCCTGGCCATGCTCGGCCGATGAGCGCGGCGTGAAGGCCGCATCGAGAACCCTTGGGTCCGCGCCGCGTTCTGGCGTCATGCCCCCTCGCCTGTTTTCCCTGCTTGTCCTTGCGCTGGCCCTGGCCAGTTGCGAGCGCCCGGCGGCGGCGGTCGCTTCCCCCCCGCCTGATGCCGCCGCCGGATCCGCTCCCGAACAGGCGCAGGCCGCCAAGGCTTCGCCCGCCGGGACTCCCACCGGGACCTATGCGATGCAGGGCGACCGCCGCGCGACCCTGACCCTCGCCCCGGCCGGCGCCGGATGGCGCGTCAGCCTCAAGGGCGGCTCCAGCCCGGCCGACGGCGCCGGCGCCGCGGCCGATTGCGAGATCGAGGCCGAAGGCCCGCTGAACGGTCACGCGATCGACGCCAGGGTCGTGCCCTTCGAAGGGACCGACCTGTCGGTCAGCGCGCAGGACCTGGCCGCCCGCCCCGCCGTCGTGAGGGTCGACCTTGACCCGCAAGGCGCCATCGTCAGCACCGACTTCCAGGGTTGCGGCGTCGGCGCCGTCCTTTCGGGCCGCTACGCCCGTGCCGGAACGGCTCCCAAGGGAACTGCCGCCCTGCAAGCTGGTGCCTCGGTCGCCGACCTTCGCGCCGCCTATCCGGACGCCCAGCTGGAGATCGTCGAGGGCTATCCCTGGGCGCGCTTCGCCGTGCGGCAAAGCGGTCGCGCGACCGCGATCCTGACTTTCGACGGCGAGAACGAGGAGCTGGCGGACGGTCGCAACAGCATCCAGGCCATCGGCGCGGTGGTGGGCTGGGACGCGCTCAAGCCGACCCTGCGGGTCACCAAGGTGGAGGCGGCGAAGTCATGATCCGTCCGGTCGAACGCACCGCCAGCGCCGAGTTCTCGACTTCCTCTCCATCGACCACGGCCGCGCGGGCCGGGGTGGCGCGGCTGGCGTTGGAGGCGATGGCCACCATCACCGGCGCGGCCCTGGTCGATCCTCTGCGCGGCGGGGACCGCGGCGGCGCCCTGGCCCAGACCTGGTCCGAGCACGGCCAGAGCAGCATGGCCCAGGTCGGCGGCGATCTGCGCACCCTGGCGGCCCAGAGCGGCCAGACCGTCGCGGGGCGGCTGTCGGCCACCTCGCCGGTCGACGCCGGCCGGATCGAGCGCGTGCTGGCCGACTTCGCCCGCGAGCTGCGCGCCCAGGCCATCGACAAGCCGCACATGACGCCGGCGGCCCTGGTCGAGCCGTTGTTGCGGGCCATCGCCGCCGGCCTGCAGCGCGAGCCCGCTCCCGGCGCGGCCCGCGCCGACGCGGTGGAGCAGTTCGTGCGGATCATCGACGGCGCGACCCAGGACCTGCGCGGCGCTATGCGTCCAGGATCGCCGATCCTGTGAACGTCAAGCCTTGGACTCCGTCGCCGGCGCGGTTGCGTCGGTGCGGGTCAGGCTCGCCAGGGCCGCGGCCGGTCGATCCAGCTTGTCGTGGAAGGCCAGGGTGAGATCCATCTGGGCCTGGCCGCGCATCTGCGTCCACCACTGGTCATGGACGGCGGCCTGGAAGGCGCCGTTGGTGCGCTCGGAGCGGGTCTCGACCGCGGGATCGGCGACGGTGTCGGCCGTATCCTCGACCACCCCCACGGTGTCGTCCACCGCGCCGCCGACCCCGTCCAGCAGGCCGCCCAGCCCCTCGGCGAGCAGCGCCCCTTCCAATGCGCCGCGCTGGGCGGGCGGCAGACCTCGCAGCGCGGAGGCCGCCTGCGCGGGGTCGGCTCCGGCGAAGGCGGCCCGGTCCAGCTGGCCGCTGCGCTGGAAGCGGTGGACGGCGTCGTCGAGACGGCCGTCGCGAGCGGGAGCGACCACGGCGCGGCCCGGGCCGGACAGGTCTTGCACGATCATGGCGATGTCCTCCTGGTCCGAGCCTGCGCCATGCGGACGGGCGTGACTATTGGGGTTTTCCCCAGCGCCTTGCCTCAGCGCGCGAAACCGGCCGGGGTCAGCTTCAGCTGGCGCAGGTCGATGTTCATCTCGCTGCGGAAGCGCGCCACCGCCGCCTCCGAAAGGCGGTTGCTCAGGCCCCTGTCGCCCTTGGCCGTGGCGTCGGAGAACGCCGAGCCCTGGGCGATGAAGTTGAGCATGAACACCTCGGCCATCTCCTGCTTGCCGGCGTCGTCGAGACGCGCGAATTGCGGGTTGGCCCCCAAGGCTCGATAGACCTGACCGCGGACCGCCTGCACCTGGGTGCGGTTCGTGAACGGCACGTTGTTGGCGATCTGCCAGTTCTGCACCCAGTAGGCGGCCATGGCGTCGGCCACGTCGCCGCGGCGCAGGCCGTCGACCGAGACGTGCTTTTCCCAGGCGCCCAGCAGGTCGTTCTGCTGGACCACCTGGCGCAGGCGGGGGCCGTTGGCCGGGTCGGCCTTGGCCACGAACTCGGCGAACTGGCCCTTGACCCGGGTCGTGACGGCGGGCGAGGCGCGATAGCGGGTGTTGACGGACGCGGCCGGCCGCGACGCCGACAGTCCCGCGCCGGCGCTGGCGCCGCCGCGCGCGGCGCTGCCGCCGCCCCGCACCGTGTTGCCCAGCACGTTGTTCATCTGGCCGACCGCCATCATGGACGAACCGAAGTCGATGTACTGGCTGCCGATGCTGGGAAAATCCTGGGCCGCGGCGGGAAGGCCGACGGCCAGCACGACGGCGCTCAACGCGGGGACAAGGCAGCGTTTCATCCTGCTCACTCCAGTTTTTCCAACCCTGACGTGCAATATTGACAACAAAACGACAGGCGGTCCAAGGACCGCCTGTCTTTCTGTACTGTGAAGCTTGAGCTTAACCCTTGCGGGCCAGGGCCGATCCGGCTTCGCCGATGGACTTGATCGAGTTGTTCAGGGCCTGGCTGACCATGTTCATCTCCTGGCCCAACGCCTGGATCTCGGCGGTCAGCTGGCCGTACTTGGAGTCCTTGGAGTCCAGGCCGCCCAGCTGGTCGGTCTTGGCCTTCATCTGACCCATCTTGTTGTCCATGACCTTGCCGAGGGCCTTGGCCAGGGCGACCAGGAAGCTGTCGCCCTTGGTCGACTTGGCCTCGCCGCCGTCGCGGACCTGATCCAGGATCGACCGCGTCCAGCTTTGCGCCACGTCCTCGGCCGTGCGCTGCAGGTCGCCCTGCTGCTGCGGGTTCAGGTTGAAGGTGTCGCCCGCGTTCTGCACGGCGTCGGTCAGGCTCTGGGCGACGCCGCCCGGATTGCCGCTGGCCGCCTGGAACACGCCCTGGGCCGTGTCGATCACGCCCTGCGGCAAGCCCAGTTGCTGGCCGACCTGCTGGATCACCTGGCTGGCGACCGAGCTGATGATCTGCTGGAAGATCGACTGGAAGGCCAACGAAGTGCCTCCCGTCAGGGCCGCGAGGGCGACGGTGCTGAACAGGCTGCCGATGTTGAGACCGCCGCCGCTGAAGATACCGGACATGATTTGGAACTCCGCGATGTGAAATCTGGCGCCTTGGGTCTGCCTGGCGCTCATCGCCGTGACCTGGCGCTATTGAGACAACCATCCCGCGCCGTTCGTCAGAAGTCGGGGCGTTCCCTAGCTAGGGTTTTCCCTATCGGCCGGCGCATCGCCCTCGACGGCTGGGCGGCGCGCCGCCTGGCCTCTTCGGCGGCGGTCGCTTCGGCCGCCAGTTCCTCAGGCGAACGGGTCCGGCGGTCCAGGACGGTGATCTGCCCGGCGGTGACCCCCAGCAGGAACACCTCGTCGCGATAGGCCACCAGGGTCAGGCGCTCGCGCTGACCCACGGGCAGGGCGCGCAGATAGCGGATCTGGTCGTCGCTGGGCGCGCCGGCCTGGAATCGCTTGAGCAGCTTGAGGGAGAAGAACGCCAGGCCCAGCACGATGGCCAGGGCGAGGGCGACGGTCAGCAGTTCGAGCAGCGCGCTGGCGAGGTTCACGAGGGCTCCTGGTCAGGCCGGAAGCCGCCCTCCGGCGGCGGCGGGAAAGTGGGGCCCGAGACGGCGCCGTCCGGGCCGGAACGCGCCTCGCCCGGCGAAGGTTCAGCCGCGGCCTCCTCGCGCAGGCGGCGGGCCCAGAGGATGACTTCGGCGACCGCCGCGAACAGGTCCTGCGGGATGATGTCGTCGACGGCGACCTTGTCGCGCAGCGCCCGGGCCAGCTCGACATTGCGGATGATCGGCACGCCATCGGCCTCGGCCGCCTCGCGCATGGCCTGGGCGATTAGCCCCTCGCCCTTGCCCAGCAGCACCGGCACGGCATGCTCGGCGGGGTCGTAGGCCAGGGCGCAGGCGATGTGGGTGGGGTTGACCACCAGCACCGAGGCGTCCCGGGCCGCCTGCACCGCGTTCTGCTGCGCCCACTCCTGGTGCAGTTGGCGGCGATGAGCCTTCACGTGGGGATCGCCTTCGGAATCCTTCATCTCCTGGCGGATGTCGCGCCGGCTCATCCGCATCTTCTTCGTGAACGAGAACTTCTGGTAGGCGAAGTCCAGCATCGACACGAACAGGAACACCCCCACCGTGCCGGCCAGCAACTGGAAGGTCAGCCCGCCATAGGCCGCCAGGGCGCCGTCGGCCTCGCCGGTCGGCACGGCCATCAGCTTGTCGAACGCCGCCGCGGCCACGATCCAGGTCAGGACCGCCAGCAGCAGGGTCTTGGCCAGCGACTTGACCACCTCGAACAGGTTGTCGGTGTTGAACATCCGCTTGAGCCCCTCGCCGGGGTTCATGTGCGACATCTTCGGGCTCATCTTCTCGAGCGTGAAGACCGGCCCGACCTGGGCGAACTCGGCCAGCATGCCGAAGATCGCGATCGGCAGCAGCAGCATCGCGGTGATGGACACGAACGCCTTTCCGGCGGCCGCGCCGGCGATCGGCCAGGCCTCGGCGAACGGCCGGTCCATGACGGCGAAGATCTCGTCGAACAGCCCGCCGAGCCGGTCGAGCGTGAAGCCGGCCGTCATCAGCCCCAGCAGCAGCCACGCCCCCAGGGCCGCCGTCGAGGTGACGTCCTTGCTCTTGGGAACGTCGCCCTTCTTGCGGGCGTCGGACAGGCGCTTGGGTGTCGGTTTTTCGGTCTTGTCACCGCCGTCGTTCTTCTCAGCCATAGCGTGTGCCCATGAAGAAACGCGGGTCCTTGACCGTTGATCGGCCTACGAAATTAACGAGTTCATATCCAAATGGGGCGGAAAGATGACAACCTGAGCCATAGATGACGATAAGCTTAAGCTTAGATGATCTCGCCATTATATCAGTATACCGCGCTTAAAAATTGTCACGAATGCGCAGTTGACAGGTCAGACAGCCTAAAGTTAACCTTTAGATCGTTGGGAAAACAGATGGGGCGCTACATGAGGGGACCAATGTATGCGCAAGTTCTGCGTAGCGCCGACTATTGCCTGTTTGATATTAATCACATCAAGCCCAACACTTGCTTATGAGTGCGAGACGGAAGACGGACTGAAATTCAGTTCGACCCAGGCGCTCAACGAGAAGTTTTCCTTGGCGCTGGCCGATTGCAGGGCTGAAACTCAACCAACGGCGGCATCCGAACAGCTCAGGCTCTATGACGCGCCCGTCACGGCGACCGCCGTTATCTCTGCGGGCCGGATGCCGCAGGCGCCGATCGCCGTCGCCTCGCGGGGACTGGCCGGAACCGCGCTCTACGCCAGCCAGACCGCCGCGGTCGCCCGCGACTACGACATCGACCCGGACCTGCTGCGCGCCGTCATGCACGTGGAATCCCGGGGCAACGCCGCCGCCGTCTCGCCCAAGGGCGCGCGCGGCCTGATGCAGATCATGCCCGCCACGGCCAAGCGCTTCGGGGTTCGCGAACCGCTGGTCGAGCTCAGCGACCCGATGATCAACATCCGTACCGGGGCGGCCTACCTGAAGACCCTGCAGGGCCGCTTCGGCAACAATCTCGAACTGGTGCTGGCGGCCTACAACGCCGGCGAGGGCGCGGTGATCAAGTACGGCCTGAAGACCCCGCCCTACCGCGAGACCCAGGGCTACGTGACCAGCGTCATGGGCCGGTACCGCACCCTGGTCTCGGCGCGCGGCAGCCAGTAGGCGGGACGAAGGGCCGAAGCGATGAGCGTCGAATCCTATCTCAAGCGCCTGCAGCGCCGTCCCGACCAGGGCCTGGTCGCGCGGTTCAGCGACCTGTTCCTGGTGGCCGGCGTGGTGGCCATCGTCGGACTGATGATCCTGCCCCTGCCGGCCCTGGCGCTGGACACCCTGGTGGCCGTCAACATCTGCTTCGGGGTGATGCTGCTGCTAGTGGCGATCTACATCTCGACCATCGTCGAGTTCTCGGTCTTTCCCAGCCTGCTGCTGATCACCACGCTGTATCGCCTGGCCTTGTCGATCGCCACGACGCGGATGATCCTGATCGAGGGCCATGCCGGGCACATCATCGACACCTTCGGCTCCCTGGTGGCCGGCGGCAACCTGGTGGTCGGGCTGGTGGTGTTCCTGATCATTACCGTCGTGCAGTTCATCGTCATCGCCAAGGGCGCCGAACGGGTCGCCGAGGTGGCCGCGCGCTTCAGCCTGGACGCCATGCCGGGCAAGCAGCTGTCGATCGACAGCGACCTGCGCTCGGGCATGATCGACAAGGACGAGGCCAAGCGCCGCCGGCGCGTGCTGGAGATGGAGAGCAAGCTCCACGGCAGCCTCGACGGCGCCATGAAGTTCGTCAAGGGCGACGCCATCGCCAGCATCATCATCGTGGTGATCAACCTGCTGGGCGGCCTGGCCATCGGCATGATCCAGCAGGGCCTGGAGTTCGGCGCGGCGATCCACAAGTACTCGATCCTGACCATCGGCGACGGCATGGTCACCCAGATCCCGGCCCTGCTGGGCGCCATGGCCGCCGGCCTGATCGTCACCCGCACCACCGACGAGGACAGCGACAGCCACCTGGGCGACGCGGTGCGCAAGCAGTTCGCGGCCAAGCCCCGGGTTTTCCTGGTGTCGGGCGGCATCTGCTGGCTGATGGCCCTGATCCCCGGATTTCCGGCTCCGGTGTTCCTGCTGCTGGGCGGCGTGGCGCTGGTCACCGGGGCCCTTCTGGACGTCGACCTGCGGTCCAGGCTGACCAAGCGGTTCCTGCCCGGCCGCGTGCTGGCCGACGAGACCAAGGCCCCGCCGGTCGCCGCTCAGACCCGAACCCTCGACGCCCAGCCCATCGTGTCCCTGCTGCTGGAACTGGACGGCGACGGCGTGCGCCGCCACGAGGGCGCGGTCCTGGCCCAGGCCCTGGAGGAAGTGCTCGAGGGCTTCGAGGTCCGGCTCGGCGTCGCCTTGCCCCGCGCCTCGTTCCACTACGGCGAGGCCGCGGGCCCCGCCCGTTGGCGGCTGCTGGCCTTCGAGGCCCCGATCGGCGCGGGCGAACTAGCCGACCCGTCGGACCTGCCCGCCCTGCAGGAGGCCGTGCGCCAGGCCCTGCGCCGCAACACCGGCCTGTTCGTCGGCATCCAGGAGACCAGCACCCTGCTGAACCGGGCCGGCGCCGACTATCCCGAGGTGGTCAAGGAAGCCGCCCGCGCCCTGCCCCTGGCCCGCATCGCCGAGGTCATGCGCCGCCTGGCCGAGGAAGAGGTCCCGCTGCGGAACCTGCGCGACATCCTGGAATCCCTGGCCGACGCCGGCCAGCGCGAGAAGGACCCGTTCGCCCTGACCGAGTTCGCGCGGGTGGCCCTGCGTCGCCAGATCAGCCACCGCTACGCCCCGGACGGCGCCCTGCGGGCGGTCGTGCTGGAGCCGCCGCTGGAACAGCACCTGCGCGAGGCGATCCGCACAGGCGGCGGCGCCCAGCAGCTGGCGCTGGATCCGGAGATGTCGCGCCGCGTCACCGACGCCATTCTGGCCAAGGTGGACGACACAGGCGCGCCGGTCCTGCTGGCCGCCATCGACCTGCGCCGGCACTTGCGCAAGCTGATCGAGCCCGCGCGCTTCGACCTCGGCGTGCTGTCGTTCCACGAGCTGCTGCCCACCCTGAAACTCGACATCGTCGGTCGCGTCGCCTTCCCGCGCGAGCCGCTGACCGTCGTGCCGAACGATCCCGAACCGCCCCAATCCGCGCCCGCGGCGGCCTGAACCTGGAGACGGAATGCGCCTACGACCGGACTACGCCATCGCCGCCAGCCGGGGCTCCTGGCGAAAGACCCTCCTCGCGGCCGGCCTCGGCGCCGCCCTGCTGATCCCGCCGCCCGCCGCCGTCGCCGGCGAGGTTCCCCTGGGCGCGCGCACGGTGGATCTGACCGCGCGCGAGCAGCCGATCAGCCAGTTCCTGCAGAACTTCTACAACCAGATCGGCGTGCCGGTGGTGATCTCGTCCTCGGTGGCCGGCACGATCAACGGCGTCTTCAAGGGCCCCGCCGCCAAGATCGACGCCGACGTCGCCAAGGCCTTCGACCTGGTCACCTACTACGACGGCGGCGCGGCCTATGTTTACACCGCCTCGCAGTTGTCCAGCCGCAGCTTCCCGATCTCGGCCTCAGCTTCGCGGCGCGTCGATCGGGCGGCCCGGCAGCTGGGCATGCTGGACAACCGCAACACCCTGCGCGCCACCGGCGACATGCTGCTGGCCTCGGGCGCGCCGCGCTTCCTGCAGCAGATCGACGAGCTGGCGCGCGGCGGGGCCCAGGCCGAGGCGGCCTCGCCGACCCTGCAGTACCGGGTGTTCTACCTGCGCTACGGTTGGGCCGACGATGTGAACCTGACGGTGGGCTCCAAGCAGGTGACCATTCCCGGTGTCGCCTCGATCGTGCGCTCGCTGGTCAATTCCGATCCCAACGAGCGCGCCGGCGCCAGCGCCCGCAGCGAAAACCTGATCCCCGCCGCCGTCCAGGGTCTGCGCGGCCAGGGCCTGGCGACCCTGGGCACGCCCAATCCCGCCGGCCCAGGTTATGCCAACGACCAGGGTACGCTGGGCATGCCCCTGGCCAACGAGCAGACCGGCGTCTACTCGCCGCAGAACCCGGTCCGGATCCAGGCGGACTCCCGCCTCAACGCCGTCATCGTCCGCGACGTGGCCGAACGGATGTCGGCCTACGAGGAACTGGTCCGCGCGCTGGACGTCGAACCGCAGCTGCTGGAGATCGAGGCGGCGATCATCGACATCGACACCACCAAGGCCCGCGACCTGGGGATCAACTGGCGGTTCGACGACGGCAACGGCGGCGTCCAGTTCGGGCGCGGCCCCAACGCGCCGGCCGGCCTGGAAGACAGCAACCTGGTGCGCGGCGCCACCTCGCCCAAGTCGGCCGCCGGCCTGGTGGCCTCGACCATCATCGGCAACGGCGACTATTTCTCGGCCCGGCTGAACGCCCTGGAGACCGAGGGCGTGGCCCGGGTGGTCTCGCGGCCCCAGATCGTCACCCTGTCGAACGTCGAGGCGGTGTTCCAGAACACCCGCGACTTCTATGTCCGCCTGGCCGGCGAACGCGACGTCGACCTGTTCAACGTCAGCAGCGGCACAACCCTGCGGGTCACGCCGCACGTCACGCGCGACAACAACCAGACCCGCATCCGCATGCTGGTGAGCATCGAGGATGGTTCGCTGACCAACGCCAGCGTCGACAACATCCCAGTGGTCCGGCGCTCGGCGCTCAACACCCAGGCTCTGATCGTCGAGGGCCAGAGCCTGCTGCTGGGCGGCATGACCGTTCAGTCCGACACCACCGACTCCAACAAGATCCCCGTGCTGGGCAGCATTCCTGGCCTGGGAAACCTGTTCAAGGTGCAGTCGCGCAGCAGCGGCCGCCTCGAGCGGATGTTCCTGATCACGCCCCGCCTGGCCTCGATCGGCGCGGCGCGGTCCACGACCCAGGCGGGCCTGCGCTACGACGCCCCGGCCTCGGGCTTCGAGAACGCTCCCCTGCCCTCGGCCCCGCCGCTGCCCATCGATCGCAAGAAGCCGCCGCGCGCGGCCAGGACCAGCCGCGCGACCCAGCCGCCAGCCACCCCGCCGGCGTCGCCGCCGACCAGCGGCACGATGCAACCCATCCCCAACCCGAGTTAGGCGCCATGTTCGACACAGCCCTCGAAACGTCCTCGGAAACCCTCGTCCTCAAGGTGCTGGCCGGCCGCGCGCGGGGCGCCTCCGCTTCGCTCGACGACGGCGAGCCGGTCGATCTCGGCCACGGCTTCGACGCCGACATCGTGCTGCGCGACCCCAGCGCCAAGGGGATCCGCGCGCGGCTGACGGCGCGGGAGGACGCCGCCGACCTCGATATCCTGGAAGGCCGCGCCGAAATGCTCGGCCACGTCCTGGCCGCGCCGTCCCGCGCCGTGCTGCCATTCTACGTGCCGCTGCTGATCGGCGACAACGCCGTCGCCATCGGGCTCGAGGGCAGTCCCCGCTGGGCCGAGGCCGAGCGGCTGCTGACCACCGCCCCGCCCGGCGCCGCCCACGACCTCGCCGACCTCGACCACGACTATGGCGAGACAATCGCCCGCCGCCTGTTCGACCGCGGCGTAGCCATTGTGCGCGGCACGCCGCATCTCGTGCCCGGCCTGGTGTTCGGCGCGGCCCTGGCCTGCGTGACCTACGCCGCCGCCAACGCGCCGATCTGGAACGGTCACCACGCCAGCGCCAGCCAGGTCCACGCCTTGCTGCGCGAGGAGGGCTACGGCGCCCTCGCGGTCAAGCCGGGCGAAGGCGACAAGCTGGTGATCGCCGGCGTGCTGAACCGCGAAGCCGACAAGGACCGCCTGCGCCAGATCGTCGACGCCCGCGAGGTGCCGGCCCGCATCGAGGTCCAGACTAGCGAGTCCCTGGCCCAGAACGTCGAGGACGTGTTCATGGCCAACGGCCTGGCCGCCACCGCCCGGCCCAACGGCCTGGCGCGGGTTCAGGTGCAGGTCACCGGTCCGGCCGAAGAGGTCGCCAAGGTGCGGAACGTGGCGCTGACCGACGTCCGCGGCCTGCGCGCCCTCGACATCTCGCGCGCCGACGGCGGCGGCGACCGGTTCGGCAAGGTGTTCGACGAAGGTCCCGGCAAGCGGGTGGTGTCGGTGGTCGGCGGCGAGGCCGGCTACGTCGCCACCGCCGACGGCGCCCGCTACTTCGCCGGCGCGATGCTGCCGACCGGCGACCGCATCGTCGCCGTCGAGAGCCAGGCGGTCACCGTCGAGAAGGGCGGCGCCCAGACCAAGCTGATGTTCTGAAATCCAACCCGAGAAGGAGAACGATCATGGCCGATGAAATCCAGGGGTTTGGCAACCTCTCCCTGGCCTCCACCCTGCAGGGGACCAACAACAGGAATCGTCCCGGCACCTGGTTCGAGGCCATGGCCCACGCCTGGGGCCAGACCCTCGACGCCCAGGCGGTCAAGATCACCGAACTGGCCGACCAGATCGGCCCGGGCGGCGAGGACAAGCCCTCGGTCATGGCCATGCTCACCGCCGAGAGCCTGCGCATGAACTTCATGGCCAATTCGGAATCCACCTCGGTCGACAGCGTCGGCCGGGCCCTCGAAACCATGGCCCGCAAGAACTAGCGGTCCTTCAGTCGAAAGAGACGTCATGTCCTTCGATCCCGTTTCGGCGGCGGCCATGGTCGCCCCGCAGGAAGCCCAGGTCACCCTGGTCGGCTACGGCGCGACCCTGACCGACGCGGTCCAGTTCCAGAACGCCCTGCACGTGGCCGGCGCCCAGCCCCCGTCGGGGCTGGGCGGGCCGGAAGCCCTGGCTCCGGCCATGAAGGGCATCTTCAACCAGCTGGAGTTCGTCAACGGCCAGGCCTCGAACCTGGCGGCCCACGCCAAGGCCGCCGAGGCCAAGGGCGCGGCGATCACGCCCGGCGAGATGATCGGCCTGACCGTCCAGTGCCACGAGTTCATGTTCAACTGCCAGCTGACCTCGAACATCGCCAACCGCACGTCCGACGGCCTGCAGCAGCTGTTCCGGCAACAGGCCTGAGGAGGCGAGCCATGCGCAGGAGCCTCATGGCCGCCCTGGCCGCCACCGCGCTGCTGCTCTCGGCCTGCGCCGAGAAGGAGCTCTACGGCGATCTCTCCGAACGCGAGGCCAACGAGATGGTCGCCGTGCTCCAGAACGCCGGCGTGTCGGCCGCCAAGAGCACCAAGGACGGCAAGGTCTGGACCCTCAAGACCCTGCCCGAGCAGTTCTCGTCCGCCGTGGCCGTCCTGCACGACCAGGGCTATCCGCGCGACAAGTTCGAGAGCCTGGGCGACGTCTTCAAGAAGGAAGGCTTCGTCTCCTCGCCGATGGAGCAGAGGGCCCGGCTGATGTACGGCCTCAGCCAGGAACTGAGCCAGACCATCTCGTCGATCGACGGCGTGGTCCAGGCGCGGGTGCACATCGCCGTGCCCGAGGCCGACCCGCTGGCCGAGACCCAGAAGCCGTCCTCGGCCTCGGTGTTCATCCGCCACAATCCCGACGTCGACCTGTCGGGCCAGGTGGGTTCGATCAAGGCGCTGGTCACCAATTCGATCGAGGGCCTGCCCTACGACAAGGTGACGGTGGTGATGTTCCCGGCCAGGCCGGTCATGACCCAGGCCCAGCCCTCCGCCGTCAAGTCCCTGACCGTGCCGGCCATCGCCGTGGTGCTGGCCGTGGGCGGGGTGGGCGCCTACCTGCTGACTCGCCGGACCAAGAAGAAGCCCCGGCCCCGCCTGCGCGCGGTCGAGACCGAAAGGCCGGCGGCATGAGCGGCGCGGACGCCCGCGCCCGGATCGTCGCCCAGGCGCGCGTGCTCGACGCCGCCGGTGCGCCGACCGACCTCCCGGCCGGCCTGGGCGCCCGGGCGCGCCGCCTGTCGCGCAAGCTGGCCGAGCGCGCGGGACGCGGCCCCGCCCCGGCGGTCGATTTCGCCGATGTCGCCGCCCTCCCCGACTGGGCGTCCTGGCCGGCCGGACGCCGCGGCCTGTTCGTCCACCTGGCCGGGGCCATGGCCTGCGCGCCGGTCCTGCGTCGCACGATCGACGGCCGCGTGCTGGCCCGCCTGGCGCGCCTGCTGGGCGAGGCGACCCTCGACGCGGTGCTGGCCACGCCGCCCGGCCTGGTTCCGCCCTCGCCCTGCGACACCGCCCTGGCCAGCGACCAGGGCCTGCGCGACCTGGGCGCGGCGGTGTTGCTCTCCGAACTCGCCGACCGCGCGGCCCTGTCGATCCGACTGGCCAACCTGCTGGACGCCCAGCCCTGGCCCCTGCCGCCCGCCGTCGGCCTCGCCGCCCTGCGCGCGGCGCGGGGCGCCCTGCTGGCGGTCGAGGCCGGCCTGATGGAGACCGCCGCATGAGCTACCTTCTGCTCGCCGCCGCGCCCTCGTCCGTCCTGCTGACCGACGACCCGATCCTGCGCCGCGAGGACGTCGCCCACCTGGCCCAGGCGACCGAGATCGTCGCCGGACTCGAGGCCCACCGCCAGGCCGCCCGCGAGGCCGCCATCGCCGACGGCTTCGCCCAGGGCCACGCCGCGGGCCTTGCCAAGGCCGCTCGCGAAACCGCCGAGACCCTGGCCGGCGTGCACAACGCCCTGCAGGCCGAGCGGACCCGCCTGCGCGCCTCGTCCGCAGCCCTGGCGCTGGACATCGTCCGCCGCATCGCCGCCGGCCTCGCCCCCGAGGAGGTGCTGGCGGCCCTGGCCGAGCAGGCCGCGCGCGACCTGCTGCCCGAGGAGCCGATCGGCGTCCGCGTCGCGCCCGGCGCCGTCGGCGCGGTCAGCCGCCGGCTGTGGCCGATCGGGGCGCGGATCGAGGTGCAGGGCGATCCGGACCTGCCGGAAGGCGACTGCGTGCTCGACACGCCATCGGGTCGCACCCATGCCGGGCTCGAGGTCCAGCTCGGCGCCCTGGAGACGGTGTTCGCCGCCCGTGACGAGGCCGCCGCATGACCGCGCCCGACGCCGTCCTGCGCGACGCCCTGCGTCATGCCCGCACCGTCGAGCGGCGCGGCCGTGTCGTCCAGGCGTTCGGCACCACGATCCGCGCCACCGGTCTGGACGCTCGCATCGGCCAGGAGTGCGAGATCGTCGACCACGCCAACGGTGGTCGGTTGAGGGCCCAGGTGGTCGGCTTCCAGGACGGCGCGGCCATCCTGACGCCCCTGACCCGGCTGGAAGGCCTGTCGATCGACGCGGG
>Ga0102590_1002136_pt1 | contig 24931 bp, 23 predicted proteins | sample AraplaMF_Col_mMF_FD_76859 | JGI IMG/M metagenome (GOLD analysis project Ga0102590, IMG submission 76859) | Arabidopsis root microbial communities from the University of North Carolina, USA - plate scrape MF_Col_mMF | ecosystem: Host-associated > Plants > Roots > Endosphere | place: USA... | reverse complement strand
GCCCAGAGCGGCAGTTGCGGCCACGGCCGCGGCGCCGGTGAGGAAACCGCGGCGGCTGAAGCTGCCGATGGTGGATTGCGGACCGCAGCACTGGCAGCCGGCGAACAGGTGCTTGCTCATGGTTCCTCCATTTTGCCTGATGATGCGCGGCGAGCCACCGCGCAGCTTGTTATGCCAAGCACAGCCGGATTTCAGGCGTGTGTCAACCGGAGGGCGAAACAGCGATGGTCGTCATTTCACCAAGCGTAATTTCGCGGGGGTGTCTCGCTCCACCGCAACCGTCACCACCCGCGAAAGCGGGTGGCCCAGTATTCCAGAGCGCCTATGTTCGGCAATGGGCCCCCTGGAATACTGGGTCGCCCGGTCAAGAGCCGGGCGATGACGGCCGTTGTCTCACATCCGGTACAGCCGCGCCGCCGTATCGTGCAGGACCGCGCGCTGGTCGCGTTCCGGCAGATGGTCGATCGCCTCGCGGAAGGTGCGGTAGAAGGTGCGGTAGTCAGTCCAGAGCTTTTCGATCGGAAAGTTGCTGCCGTAGACGCAGCGGTCGGCGCCGAACATGGCGACGGTGTCCTTGATGATCGGGCCCATGACATCGGCGCGACAGGCGTGGACGAAGGTGTTCAGCCCGGACAGTTTGACGTTCATGTTCGGCAGCGCCGCCAGCGCCTGCATGCCCGTGCGCCAGGACGCCCAGCCGGCTTCCGACATGTCTTCCAGCATGCCGGCATGTTCGAGCACGAACACCGTGTCGGGAAACGCCCTGGCCAGCGAGGCGCCGTCCTGGAACTGGCTGGTGAACAGCTGGATCTCGAACAGCAAGTTGTTGGCCGCGAGATGCTTCAGGCCGCGCCGCCAGTCCGCATCGTTCATCACGTCGGGGCGCGGCGCGAAGCGGTATTGGGGATTCGCGTGCCAGTGCAGCTGTTGCCGGATGCCGCGGGTGGCCTTGAGCCCGGCCAGCTGCCGGATCAGTGTCCCGGCGTCCGGGTGCGCAAGATCCGCATGCGCGACATTGGCGTGCGGCCAGCCGGTGGCATCGCTGACCGACTGGACCCATCTGGCCTCGTCAAGACTTTGCCCTGCCGGCCAGTTGGTCTGCACATAGACCGACTTCACGATATTGCAGCCTTCGATGTCGGCGCGGAATTCCTCGATCGGATAATCCCGGCAGATCGGCTGGTACGGCCCGAAGATGCGCGGCACCTGTGGTCCCGACAGCCAGGTCAGATCCTTGAGGCGCCAGATGTGATGATGGGCATCGATGGTCGGGATGGCTTTCATTGCTTCCTCTTGTCGTTATCGGGGACGCGGCCGCTTTCTGCGCGTCTTACGCGGGCTTGACCCGTTGATGACACAGTAAATGCAGTGGCTCCTGCGGCTCATTGCTATTTCTTCGGCGGCGTGGGCAGGCCGGCCATCGCCTCGATCACGGCGCAGACCGCGGCGGTGTCCTGATCGCCGTAGCCCGAGGCGACCGCGGCATTGAACAGCGGCACGGCGGCGGAAAACATCGGCGTCGGACAAGCCAGCGAATTGGCGAAATCCGCGATCACCCGCATGTCCTTGCGCCACAGCTCGAGCGGCATGGTGCGGATCGGCAAATATGTATCGGCGATCAGCATCTCACCGCGCACGTCGAGCGCCCGGGAGCCGGCGGCGCCGTCACTGACCACGGCGAACATCTGCGCCGGATCGAGTCCGGCCTTGCGCGCCAGCGCGAACCCCTCACCCGCCACCGCGGTATGCACGGCCACCATCAGGTTGGCGACATACTTCATCTTCGAGCCGTTGCCGAAGCTGCCCAGATGATGCGGCGCCCGGGAAAACCCGTTGAAGACCGGCAGGAAGCGGTCGTAGGCGTCTTTCGGTCCGCTGCCATAGACCAGCACGTCACGCTCCCAGGCCTGCACGCCGGAACCCGACAGCGGGCAATCCAGCATCACGATGCCGGCCTGATCGAGCTGCTGCTGCGCCGCGGCCTTGTCCTCCAAGGTGAAGGTCGAGGTTTCGGCGACGATGCGCTCGGCGCGCGGCAGCGTTTTCAGTTCGCCGACCACGTCGAACATCGCCTTGGCCGACGGCAGCGAGGTGATCAGCAGTTCCGCCGCCGCACCGACCTCGGCGGCCGAGCCGGCGGGCTTGCCGCCGAGGCCGGCAAAGTTCTCCATCGCCTTCGGCAGCACGTCATGGCCGACCACAGTGAAGCCGGCCTTGACCAGATTCCGGGTCATGGCCGAGCCCATGATGCCGAGGCCGATCAGGCCGACTGTCTTGTCAGTTTGCTTGTTCACAGGACCCATCCATTCACAGCAACGCTCAGGCTTTGGCTTTGCCGGGCCAGAACGCCGGCAACTCGGTACAGTCCTTGGCACCCCAGCCCGCGGCGCTAGCTTCGTCGAACACCGCCAGCGTGCGCTCGGCAAGCGGCAGGCCGCCGAAGCCGCGCACCTTCGCCTCGGCCACCATGGTACGCAGGTCCTTGCGGATCGAATCGCAATCGAACGTCGCCGAGCCCGGGTCCTTGCCCGCCAGCGCCAGCGCCACCGCGCTGCCGCGGTTCTTCAGCACGTTCGGCCCGCCGGAGGTTTCCGCCATCAGTTCGACGAACCATGCGGGGTCGAGCCCGAGATGGCGCACCATCGACCAGGCCTCGCCAAAGCTCTGCCAGAACACCACCAGCGGCAGGTTGACCGCGAGCTTCATCGAGGCGCCGGAACCGATCGGCCCGACCAGGTCGACGCGACGGCACATCTGCTCAAGCAGCGGTTTGGCGCGGGCGAAATCCTCCGCCGTGCCGCCGGCGACGCCGAGCAGCTTGCCGGTCAATGCGGGACCGACGGTGCCGCCGACCGGACATTCCACCATGACGGCTTTCTTGGCCGCGATCTTCTTCGCCAGTGCGATCTCGGTCTCGGGCTGCACGGTGCTCATCTCGATGAAGAGCTTTCCGGCGACGTCGCCTTCAAGCAGGCCGGACTTGCCCTCGTAGACGCTGGCGATCGCCGCGGCATCGGTGACGATGGTGATGATGGCGTCGACCTGCCCTGCCAGTTCGGCCGGCGTGGCCGCGACTTTTGCGCCCGCTTCGGCCAGCGGTTTGGCCTTGTCGGGATTCCGGTTCCAGACCACCACCTCATGCCCGACCTCGATCAGGCGCTTGGCAATCGCCGCGCCCATCCGGCCCAATCCGGCAACACCGACCTTCATTGTGTTCTCCTTGTTGTTCTTTCAGTCCGACAGCGTCATACGCGGGCTTGACCCGCGTATCCATCCGTCTTCGCGCGAGTCTTCTCCAAGAGGATGGGTCACTGGGTCAAGCCCGGTGATGACGTAACAATTGCAATAGCCGTCTCGGATCATGACGCTGCAACGCCTCACTCAAATCACCGCATCGGTCTGCGGATCGATCAGATGCATATGCGCCATGTTCGCGACGAGGCGGACCTTTTCGCCGGACGCCGGCGCCGACATGCCGGAATCGATGCGCCCGGAGACCGCCTCGCCGCCGAGCTTGAAGAACACCATGGTTTCGGTGCCCATCGGCTCGACCACGTCGAGCACGGTGGAGAATTCCGAGAAAAGGCCGCGCTCCGAGCCGCGCGGCTCGGTGATGTGCTCGGGGCGGATGCCGAACAGCAGCGATTTCCCCGCCGCATCCTGGTAGCGCTTGAGATGGCTCTCCGGCACCGGGAAGCCGACGCCGTCCGGCAGCCGCACCGTCAGCGCCGCGGCATTCCGCTCGAGCGTGCACGGCAAAAAATTCATCGCCGGCGAGCCCATGAAGCCTGCAACGAACCGCGTCTTCGGCGCGTGATAGAGCTCATGGGGCGAGCCGGCCTGCTCGATGCGGCCGCGGTTCATCACCACCACGGTATCGGCCAGGGTCATCGCCTCGATCTGGTCGTGGGTGACATAGATCGTCGTGGTCTTGACCTGCTGGTGCACCCGTTTGATCTCGGTGCGCATCTGTACCCGCAGCTTGGCGTCGAGATTGCTCAACGGCTCGTCGAACAGGAAGACCTTCGGATTGCGCACGATGGCGCGGCCCATGGCGACGCGCTGCCGCTGGCCGCCGGACAACGCCTTCGGCCGCCGGCCGAGCAACTCGGAGATATCGAGAATGCGCGCGGCATCCTCGACGGATCTCTTGATGTCGGCCTTGGCCATGCCGCGCATCTTCAGGCCGAACGCCATGTTCTGGAACACGGTCATGTGCGGATAGAGCGCATAGCTCTGGAACACCATGGCGATGTCGCGATTCTTCGGCGCGACGTCGTTGATGACCTGGCCGCCGATGCAGACGTCACCCTCCGAAATGTCCTCCAGCCCCGCGATCATGCGCAGCGTCGTGGTCTTGCCGCAGCCGCTTGGTCCGACCAGCGCCACGAACTTGGTGTCGGGGATTTCGAGATTGATGCCACGCACGGCTTCGTAGTTGCCGTATCGTTTCACCACGTTGCGTAGCAGCACATCAGCCATTCAAACGCTTCCTCTTTCTTATCCCTCCCCCTTGTGGGGAGGGTGGCCCGGCGAAGCTCCGAAGGAGCGAAGCCGGGTCGGGTGGGGGTCCTCAATGGGAGCTTCGCCTCGTGGCTACCCCCACCCGGGCCTCCGCTTCGCTCGACCGACCCTCCCCGCAAGGGGGAGGGATCACACGACGTCCTTCGCTCCCATCAGGCCATCGAAAAATCCCTCCCGCTCCAGCGCCAGCACTGGCCCCAGATCCACCGCCTCTTCCGGCGGCACGAGCTTCGGCAACGCCCCGACCCGATGCAGGATCGCCGAGGCATTTCGCACGCCTTCCAGGCTCGGATACATCATGTCGCCCATGTAGCGGGCGAACAGCACCCAGGTCGGCTTCAGCACCGCCATGTCGGTCTCGCCGGAGTATTTGCGCAGCACGTGGATGCCGAAGTCGGCGTCGCTGCGGAAGCGGTGCACCGCCTGGCAGAAGGCGCGCACGTAGCGCAGGCCGATGTCGGGATTGGCCTTCATGTAGCGGCGCGTCGAGGCGGCGCAGCTGTTCTGGAACGAAACGTCGAGATGCCCGAAGTCCTCGACGATATGATAGCCGCGCTTCGGCGCCTGGAAGGTTTCCGGCGCGTGCATGATGGCGACGTCGACCCTGGCGGGATCGAGCAACAGGTCGAGCCGCGCGCCGTCATTGCCGACCACGACGATCTCGGCGTCCTTCTCGACACTCCAGCCCCAGCGGTCGAACGCCATGATGATGGCGCACTCGTCGGCGTCGCTGCGCATGGTGACGCCCCAACGCTTGCCGCGCAGATCCTCACGCGTTTCGATGCCGGGCCGCGCCGCGGCCTGCTGGGCGCTGCGGGCGATCGCCGACGCCAGGATCACCGCGTCGCCCTGGTGACGCATGTTGGCCAGCAGCAGCTCGGCGCCGACCGCATTGGTGAAATCCGCTTCACCGGCAATCAGTCCTTTCAGCGATGCGGGATGGCCGTGGAACGCCACCAGTTCCGGATCGAGCCCCTGGTCGCGAAAGTAACCGCCCTCGATGGCAGAGAACACCGGCGCGATGCCCGCGCCGCGGTGCGCCATCCCGATCCTGATCTTGTCCACGCGTCAATTCCCCTATTTCAGTCCGCTGAGGCCGAAGCCGCGATTGACCGACCGTTGCAGAATCAAAAACAGCAAAAACACCGGCAAGGTCGCCAGCACGGCGATCGCCATCTGCTCGGTGGCCGGATTGCCGTATTCCTCTCCGAATTGCACCAGACCCAGCGGATAGGTGCGCAGCGCGTCGATCGACACCACGGTCAGCGGCCACAGAAACTGGTCCCAGCTGTCGCGGAACGAGAAGATCGCCAGCACCGACAGCGCCGGCAGGCATTGCGGCACGATGATCTGCAGCAGGATCCGCAGTTCGCCGGCGCCGTCGATGCGCGCCGCCTCGATATAGTCGGTTGGGATCGATAGAATCGACTGCCGCATCAGGAACACGCCGAACGCGTCGATCAGCAGCGGCGCGACGATGCCCTGGTAGGTGTTGATCCATTCGAACTTGTGCACGATCAGGAAGGTCGGCACCAGCGTCACCTCCAGCGGCAGCATCAGCGTCGACAGGATCAAGAGCAGCACCAGCCCCGAGCCCGGAAAGCGGAATTTTGCCAGGCCGTAGCCGGCCAGCGTGCAGAACACCACGTTGCCGATCATCACCGTCAGCGAGACGATGCCGCTGTTGATGAAATACTGCACGAACGGCGCCCGCGAGATCGCATTCGGATAGTTCTCGAAATGCCAGACTTTCGGGATCCACTCGGTGCGCAGGTTGAACATCTTGCCGCCTTCCTGGAACGACATCACGGTCATCCACAGGATCGGAATCAGGAAGGCGATGGCCAGCGCGACCAGCAGCAAGAGGCCGATGCCCTTGCGCAGCGCCGGCAGGTGGCGCGTCAGGCTTCTGGTGGCATGCGGCGCCCGCGCGGTGTCGAGGGTCGTCATTACATGTAGACCTGTTCGCTGCGGGAGAAGAGCCGGATCTGCAGCGCGGTAAACACCATCATGATGGTGAACAGCACCACCGAGATCGCCGCCGCCTGCCCCATCTTGAGGTAGGAGAACCCGGTCTCGTAGATCAGCATCGACAGCACACGGGTGGCGTTGCCGGGCCCGCCGCCGGTGATCAGATACGGCATCAGGAAGATGCGGGCGCAGAGCAGCGCCGACACCACCACGACGAAGAAGATCGTCGGCATCAGCAGCGGCAGCGTGATGTGGAAGAAGCGCCGGATCGCGCCTGCGCCGTCGAGTTCGGCGGCTTCGTAATAGTCCTCCGGCAAAGCCAGCAGCGCCGCCAGAAAAATCACCATGAAGTACGGCGCGAACCGCCACACCGTGACCATGATGATGGCCGGCATCGCCGTTGATGACGACGTCAGCCAGTCGATACGGCTGACGCCGAGCGGCTGCAGCATCTGGTTGACCAGACCGTAGGGATGCAACAGGAAGCGCCAGACCAGGCACACCGCGATGATGGGCATCAAATTAGTGAGGAACATCGCGGTCATGCAGTGGCGCGCGCCGGGAATCCCGGTGTTGATGGCGAGCGCCAGCATCAGGCCGATCACGGTGGTCAGAAGCGTCGAGCCCGCGATGTAGACGAAGGTGTTGACCAGTGTTTCGCGAAAGATCGGATCTCCGAACAATGCGCGGTAATTGCCCAGCCCGACGAATTGCGGCGCCGAGACCATGTCGTAGGAATTGAAGCTCAGGTCGATGGCCCACATCATCGGGCCGTATTTGAACACCGCGAAGAACAGCAGCGTCGGCAGCACGAAGGCAAAGCCCCATAGCCGGATGCGCTGGCGATGATGCAGCTGCCAGAATTTTCGCGCGACGGGTGGCGGCGCGGAGAGCTGGTAGGTCGTGGCAGTGGTCAGTTCGGACATCTCTCTTCCTTATCCCTCCCCCTTGCGGGGAGGGTGGCCCGGCGAAGCTCCGAAGGAGCGAAGCCGGGTCGGGTGGGGGTAGCCACAACGGAAGCTGTGCTTGTGGCTACCCCCACCCCGGCCTCCGCTTCGCTCGGCCGACCCTCCCCGCAAGGGGGAGGGATACCGAGATGCTTCGCTCGACACCGCTACGCCTTCTTGTACGCCGCCGTGGCGCGATCCACTTCCGCCGCCGCTTCATCCAGCGTCTTCTTGATGTCCGCCTTGCTCAGCATCACCTTCTGCACCGCGCGGTGCATGGAGTCGGCGAGTTCGTTGTAGACCAGCGAGCGCGGCAGGAAGACGCCGTCATCCTTGGCCTTGATGATCTCGTTGACGTAGGGGAATTTCTGCACCTCCGGATTGTCGGCCCAGCCGGTCTTCTTGGCGAAGGTGAAGGGTGCGGCGTCTTTCCAGGCGTCGACCAGGTCGCTCATCATGAACTTGTAGAGCTCATGCAGCGTCTCCTGCTTCTCGGCCGCCGCCTTGGCATTGATGACGAGGTTGAAGCCGTAGGTGGTGGAGAATCCCTTGCCGGGCTCGACCGCCGGATACGTCACCGGACGGAAATAATTTTCCGAGGCCATCGCTGCATTCTCGGCCTTGACGAGATCGATCGGCAGCGGATGGCACCAGAACATCGACGCCCGTTCTTTCAGGAAGTCCATGCCCGGGATCGGGTTGGTGGCGATCGAATCGGCCGGGTCCTCGGCGCCGTATTTCTGGGCGATCGAGGCCCGCAGCATCATCGCCCGCACGCCGGCGTCATTGTTGATGGTGCACTTGCCGCTCTCGTCGAACCATTTGCCGCCGGACTGCAGCAGGATCGGATTGTACTGGATCATGGTCCATTGCGCGGCGTGCATGGCGAACTTGAAGCCCTGGCGGACGAACTTGTCGCCGTCCTTGACCGTCAGCTTCTTGGCGACTTCGCCGAACTGCTCCCAGGTCTTCGGCCAGTCCTTGGCCGGATCGAGCCCGACTTCCTTGTACTGCTTGTCGTTGATGTAATTGGCATAGCCGTAGAACCACATCGGATAGCCGTAGACCTTGCCGTCCTTGGTGGCGCCGTCGACGAACGCCTTGGCGAAGTCACCGGTGAAGGTATCGTAGTTATCATAGCCGAGCAGCTTGACGTCGAGCGGCGCCAGCAGGCCCTTTTCCTGCCAGGTCGGCATGAACCAGTCCTGACTGACGAAACCGTCCGGTGCCGTGCCGGTGGCGAAGCCGACGCTGAGCTTCTTGCCGAGATCGCCGAAGGCGAACCACTGGAAGTCGACCTTCACATGCGGGTTCTGCTCCATGAACATCTTGACGCGCTTGTGCACCCAGGGCCGCTGCTGCGGATTGTCGAAGGTCCAGAAGCTGATGCTGACCGGCTTCTTGGCCTGGGCAAAGGCGCCCTGCCCCAACGGCGTCGACACCGCGGCACCCAGTCCCGCGGCCCCGATGCCGCGGACCACGTCGCGCCGTGTCGGACTTCCAAATACAGACTTCGTCATGGCTTCCTCCCTGATGCGGTCTGATCTGTCGCCAGACCCGCGTGATGCTTCGTCCCTTGCTCACCCGTTTGCCGGGTGAGTCTCTTTTTGCTTTCGTCTTTTGCTTTCGTCGCTCGTTACGCCTTGGCGAGATTCCAGCTTCGTCCGCCGTCGCCAAATCCTTCCCAACCCCCGTCGGTGACGGCGACGGTGTCTTCGAGTTTGATGAAGCCGCGCTTCGGATGCAGGATCGCGGTCTCGATCGAGATCACCATGCCGCTTTCCAGCGGACGGTCGGCATCGGTCGCCGGATAGGGCACCACGCCCTTGCCGGTCAGATGCGGCGCCTCGTGACTGACCAGGCCCATGCCGTGGGCGAGGAAATCGAAATGGGTCTCCTTCGAGGCGCTCATCGCCGCCTCCGCCGCGGCATAGATGTCGCCGCCGCGCCCGCCCGCCTTGACCGGCTTGCGCGCCGCCTGCTGGACAGCCTCGACCTCGGCCAGCAGATCCTTCAATTCGGCGTCCGGTTCGCCGAGCGAGCCCATGCGGCAGAGGTCGCCGATATAGCCGTGATAGTTGGCGCCGGAGTCCAGCGACATGATGTCGCCCGCCGCCAGCACCTGGTCCGACGGCGCGCGATTGAGGCTCGAGCCCGCCGAGATCAGGCAATATTCGAAATTGAGCCCGCGGTTGGTCTCCTCGCGGCGCAACTGCGCGACGACGTCGTGCTTGGTCATGCCGGGTTTGGCGGCAGCAAAGGTCGCCTGCATCGAGGCGATTACCCGCTCGGAGGATTCCTTGAGCAACGCCAGTTCCGCCGCCGTCTTGCGCGCACGCAGCCGCTCCAGCGGCTGGGTGGCGTCGACCAGCTTGCTGTCGGCAAAGGCGGCGCGCAGCACGTCGGCGGAATCCAGTGGCAGGAACGGCATCTCGACGCCGATCCGCCCGGTCGGGACGCCCATCTTCCTGATCTGCGCCACCGCGGATTCAATGACGTCGACGCTGGTCATGTGGGAGGTGTCGGCGACTGGAGTCCAGAACCGGTTGTTCTGCTTCTCGAACCCCTCGAGCCGGTTGCCGAGATAGACCGACTGTTCGGCCTTGCCCTTGAAATAGACGAACACCGGCAGATAGCGGCTGATGCCGATCGGATCCATGGTCTCGAAGAAGAAGAAGCGGTAGCCACCGAGCAGATAGCCGACATTGTGCTTGGAGGTGGCGACCAGCACGTCGATGCCGGCCTGCTCCAGCAGATCGTCGAGCTTCTTGCTGTCGAACGGGATGTTGGAGGCGAGTTTCGCGGACTGGATGTTCATTGCAGCACCCTTTCTTGTCTTGCGGCGCGGCCCGGCGGCTTGACCCGTGGCAGCCGCGCGCTTTCGCGGATGATGAATTCATAGCTCAATTCGAGATCGGGATCGCTGGTCGGCCCGGCAAGACCGCGCTCGATGAAGTTCCCGAGATAACGCCCGAACTCGACGGCATCGATATTGGTCTGCAGGCGCTCGCCTTCATAACGCTGCAACGCTTCAACCACGCTGTCGCATTCCGCCAGGTTCCGCGCCAGCGCGGCGGCATCCTGCGCCGCCTTCAGCACGCCGATCCCGACATGGGGACGCGCAACGAACGCGGCATCGCCGATCAGCGCCACCCGGCCGAACGCGATGCGGCGCGACTCCACGTCGTAGATCGGCTGCAGCAGATGGCGGTCGGCACGCTGCACCACCTCGGCATATTGCGCCGGCAGGTCGCGGGCGCCGGCCTGCCGCAACACCTCGATATTGGATTTGCGGATCAGCGGTGGCGGGATCGACTCATGCCGCTCGCCGCGCTCGTCGGTCATCAAGCCTTCGAGATCGCGCGCCGGTGTGTGGGTGTACCAGAGGAAGTTGTAACGCCGCCGGCCCGGCACGTTGGAGCCGTCCTGCCCCAGCAGCGGATAGCCGATGAACTGGCCGCGCGGCGGAAAGCAGAAGCTGAACTTGTCGAAGGTCGTGGCCATGAACGCCGCCGACAGGCCGGTTTCGTCCATGATGCCGCGCCAGGCGACATAGCCGCCGTAGCTCGGCGCCACATCGGGCGCCAGCAAGGCGCGGACGCGGGAGCGGAGGCCGTCGGCGCCGACGACGAGATCGGCCGCGACGCGTTCGCCGGTGGACAGCACGGCGACGACGCCATCGCCGCCTTGATCGATGTCCTGGAGGCCGACGCCGAGATGATAGCGATCGGGCGGAAACGCCGCGAGCAGCAGATTGAAGACGCTGCTCCACGAGGTGAGGTATTGCGGATAGTCAAAACTCGCCAGTTGCTTGCCGTGGCGGTCGATGGCGACCCGTCCGGAAACATCGATACCCGGCGGCCGTTCGCCGGAGACGCCGATGGATTGCAGGATCGCGGTCAATTCCGCATGGCCGGCGATGCCGGCGCCGCGCGACTCAAGCCCGCTGGCGGCGCGCTCGAAAATCTCGACCGCCCAGCCCTGCCGCAGCAGCATGTTGCCGATGAAAAGTCCGCCCACTGACCCGCCGGCGATCACAGCCTTGCGTTGACGGGAGGCGGACATCGGGTCAGCACCCGGCCCGACGCGTCACGGGGACGCGGACATCGCACCTCGCACGTGAAGCAGACCATTCGACCGCGATCGCGCTCAGAGCCGGCACGCTGTCCTCCGATTTCTTTTCTTTCAGCGTACGCGCTCGACCAAGAAAGCGTCAAGTATTTTCGAAACTATTGCGTTCGAGGCAAAAGAGCGCAAGAATTATACCTATGATTGCGATTGGCGACGTTTCCCGCACACTGGCCGACGAGGCGTATTCCCGCATCCGCGAGGCGATGCATTCCGGGCAGTTGAAACCCGGCCACAAGCTGCGCTTCAGTGAATTGCAGGAACTAACCGACACCAGCGTGACGCCGGTGCGCGAGGCGCTTGCGCGCCTCACCGCGGAGGGATTCACCGAACTCGAAGGCCACCGCGGCTATCGCGTCGCGCCGGTGTCGTCGACCGATCTGTGGGACATCGTGCGCAACCGTCAGCGGCTGGAGTCCGAGGCGCTCAGCCTGTCGATCCAGCACGGCGACGATCATTGGGAAGCGCAGCTGATGACCGCGCATCACCTCTTGAGCCGCATGGACCGCGAGCGCGCCGATCTGCCGACCGCCGTCGACGACCAGTGGGAAACCCGTCACCAGGCCTTTCACGAGTCGCTGATCGCGGCGTGCCAGTCCAAGGTGCTGCTGGGTTTCTGCAGCCAGCTCTATATGCGCGCCGACCGCTATCGCCGGCTCTCGATCACGGTCCCGGACATTCCGCGCGACATCAAGACCGAGCACCGGCTGATCTTCGAGGCGGCGATCCGGCGCGACACCGCGACCGCGACCGAACTCCTGAAGGATCATTTCGAGCGCACCGCCCAGATGGTCGAGGAGATTCTGCGCAACAGGTGGTGAGCAAGACAGACAGAGCCCACCCCGTCATTGCGAGCGCAGCGAAGCAATCCAGAAACCAAGAAGAAAGACTGGATTGCTTCGTCGCTTCGCTCCTCGCAATGACGATCGTGAAAACCGCCGCGCTTCGAACCGGCGCAACATAAAGGGGAGTAACAAACATGAAACTTCGTCCGCTGGGCCGGACCGGCCTCTATGTCTCGGAAATCTGCATGGGCACCATGACCTTCGGCGGCCAGGGCGCATGGTGGAAGAATGTCGGCGAGGTCGACCAGGGCAACGCCAACGCGCTGGTCGAGCGTGCGCTCGCCGCCGGCGTCAACTTCATCGACACCGCCGACGTCTATTCCGAAGGGCATTCCGAGCGCATCCTCGGCCAGGCACTGCGCGATCTGAAGGTGCCGCGGGAGAGCGTCATCATCGCCACAAAAGTCCGCGGGCGCACTGGTCCCGGGCCCAACACCGTCGGGCTGTCGCGCAATCACATCATGAATTCGGTCGAGGCCAGCCTGAAGCGCACGGGCCTCGACTACATCGACCTCTATCAGGTGCACGGCGCCGATCTGGTCACGCCGATCGAGGAGACCATGCGCGCGCTCGACAACCTGGTGTCGCGCGGCCTCGTGCGCTACATCGGCGCCTCCAACATGGCGGCGTGGCAGGTGATGAAGGCGCTCGGCGTATCGCGGCAGCACGACTATGCCCGGTTCGAGACCATTCAGTCCTACTACACCATCGCCGGGCGCGAACTGGAGCGCGAGCTGATCCCGATGCTGACCGACCAGCAGCTCGGCCTGATGGTGTGGAGTCCGCTTGCCGGCGGGCTGTTGTCCGGCAAGTTCGGCCGCGAGGCGGCGACGCCCAACGACGCGCGGCGCACCGTGCTGGATTTCCCGCCGGTCAACAAGGACCACGCCTTCGACATCGTCGACGTGATCCGGCCGATCGCCGCCGCCCACGGCATCTCCGTCGCCCGCATCGCGCTGGCGTGGCTGCTGCACCAGAAGGCGGTGATGAGCGTGATCATCGGCGCCAAGTCGATCGCCCAGCTCGATGACAATCTCGCGGCCACCGAGATCGTACTGTCGGCGGATGAACTGGCGACACTGGACAAGGCCAGCGCGCTGACCAAGGAATATCCGCAATGGATGCTGGACCGCCAGCACGGCGACCGGGTGCCGGCGACGGCGCGCTGACGCGCGGCACCGGCCACATTGACGAGTCGTCCCGGCGAACGCCGGGACCCATACGCCGTGCCGTTTCAATTTGGGCAGTGTGGCAGTTGCCTTGCTTCGACAATCAAGGCCAGGGGTTCTGGGTCCCGGCTCAAGGCCGGGACGACGCGGGATATTTGGCAATTCCGTGACTCCGGAACTCACGCAGCCGCGATCGCGTTCTGACGGGGAGTGTTTAAGTCAGAGCCTCAACCATGAGCACCACCTACGACCTGTTCGAACAGGCGATGCGGGAACGCAAGCAGGTCGTCTGCATGTATGGCGGCTACCGCCGCGAACTGTGTCCGATCGTGCTCGGCCACTCGCAAGGCCAGGAGAAGACCCTTACCTACCAGTTCGGCGGTGACAGCAGCTCCGGCCTGCCGCCCCGCGGCGAATGGCGCTGCCTGTTCCTGGCGCGGGTCAGCGATATCCAGCTGCGCGACGGGCCCTGGCATGCCGGCACCAGCCACCAGCAACCGCAGGGCTGCGTCGAGATCGTCGACCTCGACGTCAATCCGTCAAGTCCGTACGCGCCAAAGCGCAGGCTCAGGCGGGAGTGACCTGACCGGGTCCGAATTCCGCCAGCCCTTGATCGTCCGCGATGCTAACCGGCTGGCATGTCATTCGATCCGGAAAGCTGATCCATGCCACCACGCATCAGAACCTACGGCACCGTCAGCGCCGAGCAGCGCAAGACGATGAGCGGCCTGGAGTTCGTTCAGGGCCTCGCCGACGGCACGCTGCCGCTCAACACGATCGCGCGGACCCTGGGCTACGACGTCACCGCGGCGACAAGCGGCCGCGTCGTCGTGACCGCGCAGCCCAACGACGCGCACCTCAATCCGGCCGGGACCGTGCATGGCGGTTTCTCGGCGACGCTGCTCGACAGTTGCATGGGCCTTGCCATCCAGACCACGCTGGAGAAAGGCCTGGGATCGACCACCATGGAGTTCAAGATCACGCTGCTGCGCCCGATCACACCGGACACGGGCCCGATCACGGCCGAGGGCGTCGTCCTGAACCGCGGTCGCCGGATCGGCATGGCGGAAGGCCGGATCACCGACAGCGACGGTCGCCTGCTCGCGCATGGCACGACGACGTGCCTGATTTTCGACAGTTGATAGTCCCTTCCCTCGTGGCGCGGACTCAATCCGATTCCTTTCGGCTATATGCGCTTGAATTTTGTATCATGAGATGATACTTATCGATCCGTCATCAAAAGCTTCAGAGATGAGGCCACCAAGGCAGCGTTTGACGGCGAGGCCCTCAAGGGCTTTCCGGCTGATCTGCTCAAAGTCGCGCGGCGCAAGCTGAACTATCTGGATGCGGCGACCACACTACAGGATTTGCGCTCCCCGCCCGGCAACCGGCTTGAAAGCCTCAAGGGCGACAGAGCGGGCCAGTATTCGATCCGTGTCAACGACCAGTTTCGTATCTGCTTTGTCTGGACGCCCGAGGGTGCGACAAATGTGGAATTTACCGACTACCACTGAGGAGAATCCAAGATGGCCAGGAAACTGCCGCCGATGCATCCCGGCGAAGTGCTCCGGGAAGAGTTTCTGCTCCCGCTCGGAATTTCGGCCGGCGCGCTGGCCAAGACCTGCGGCGTTCCACGCACCCGCATCGAGCGACTTGCCAGTGAAGAGACCGGCATGACCGCGGACACCGCGCTTCGGCTGGGGAAAGCGCTTGGCACCTCCGCCCAGCTTTGGCTGAATCTGCAGAACGCCTATGACGTCAGAACGGCTGAAAAGCAGATCGGCAAGGATCTGGCTAAAATCGAACCGGTGATCGGCGCACGCTCGGCTGCGGCCTGAAAGGGTGCAAGGTCAATCCGACGATGTGCGGGAGTCGTGACAGGTCCGGCGGCCACCGGACTCAGCACGGCCTGCCGACGGGCGTCGTGCCGCTCAAGGTGCCGCCGGCGACGACGTCGACGCGCCCGCCGCGGTTCTTGTCCTTGATGGTATTGCACCGCCTGACTGTCGCGCCGGCGTCATTCTTCCCGGTTGCCGTCCATGTAAAATCGGTTCCGTTGGGGCTTTTCGCGACCTTGAACGTCGGTGCTTCGAAACCGGGGCGCAATGTACCGGAATAGACCGTCTTTCCACTCTGCAGATTATCCACGACCGTAAGGGTGATTTCGCGTTTGTCGATATTGAGCATCGTGATGCTGGGGGACTCCGCGTAAGCCGGGTGCAATCCCGACAGCGTCGCCGCGAACGCCGCCAGCACCAGCGGCCGGATCTTGAAGCTCATGATGATCTCCCTTCGGCTGAAGCGATACACACCTCTTCCTTGGTTGGTCATCCCAGCGCACCGCAGGTTCAACCATCCAGGCTCTTCTTGTGCGCGGCGAGCGCTGCCAGCCGCTCGTTGCGGCGTTGCGTCAGGGTAGCGATGCGGTCGGCCGAGGGCTGCTGAGGCCAGGCGGCGATGACGCGGTCGACGTTGGGCGACTGGTACACCTCGGGGCCCGCTGCGGTGGCGGCGAGTTCCTTGTAGAAGCCGGTGTAGCGGGCGCAGTAATCCGGAATACCGCCGGGCGCATTGAGCTCGATGGTTTCGAAGGGACCGAGGAACGACCAGCGCAGGCCGAGGCCGTCCTTCACGGTGTGGTCGAGATCCTCCGCGGAGATAAAACCTTCGCCGACCAGACGAAACGCTTCGGCCAGTAGCGCGCCCTGCAGGCGGTTGAGCACGAAGCCGTTGATCTCCTTGTTGATCGTCACCGGCACCTGGCCGATGGCGTGGTAGATTACGCGGGCGCGTTCGATCGCCTCGGGCGCGGTCCACGGCGCGCCGCAGAGTTCGACCAGCGGCACCAGATGCGGCGGATTGACCGGGTGGCCGATCAGGCAGCGCGCCCGGCCCGGCAGGCTTTCGGTGAAACGCGACGCGACGATGGCCGAGGTCGAGGAGGCCAGCAGCGCGTCCTTGGGCGCAAGGCGGTCGAGTTCGGCAAAGATCGCGATCTTCTGCTCGACGTTTTCGGGGCCGTTTTCCTGGACGAACTCGGCATTCTTGACGGCGTCGGCGAGGCTGGAGGCGACGACGAGCCGTGACGCCGCGCCATCCGGATCGTCGGCGAGGCCGTGGCGGGTCAGCGCGCGCAGTTCGTCGTGGATCAGTTTCGGCGCGGCTTGGAGCGTCGGCGCGTGCGGATCGGTCAGGTGCACGCGCCATCCGGCGCGGGCGAAAATCGCGGCCCAGGCGCGGCCGATCAGGCCGACGCCGACGATGGCGACGTGTTGGTCAGGTGTGGGCATGGTCCTGCTTTCTTGTTGGCCGAGGCGTTGGTATCACCTCTCCCCGCGCGCGGGGAGAGGTCGAAATTCGCAATGCGAATTTCGGGTGAGGGGGCGTTTCAGCGGTTCGGGCCTGTCGGGAGTCGGCACCCCCCTCACCCCAACCCTCTCCCCGCAAGCGGGGCGAGGGAGCGCGCTGCCGCCGTCGTTGCTTTCCCGCCCATAATAGACACTCCTCACAGCCACAGCACCTTCCTGCGCAAATCGAGGTCGTCGCGCAGCGCGGCGGAAGGGCCCTGGTGAATCACCTGGCCGCGTTCCAGTGCCACTGTGGCGTCGGACAACGCCAGCGCCAGGTCGAGGTTGTGGTCGACGATGATGATGGCGATCTCCCGGCGCAGGCGATCGAAGGTTTCGAACAGCTGCTCGACCACGTTGGGCGCGAGGCCCTCGAACGGCTCGTCGAGCAGCAACACCCGCACGTCTCCTGACAGCGCCCGCGCCACCGCCACCATCTGCTGTTCGCCGCCGGAGAGGTAGTCCGCCGGACTGTCGAGGCGTTCGCGGATGCGCGGAAAATAGTCGTAGATCCGCTGGCGGGTCCAGTGCACGCCGTTGCCGGTCTGCCGCTTCAAGGCGCCGAGCTCGAGGTTCTGCTCGACGGTCATGCCAGCGAACAGGCCGCGACCCTGCGGCACATAGCCGATGCCGCGGCGGCCGTGCTCGGCCGAGCTGAGGCCGATCAGTTCGTGGCCGGCCAGCTTGATGGAGCCGTGCGAGGCCGGGGCAATACCGATCAGGGTTTTCAGCAAGGTCGACTTGCCGGCGCCGTTGCGGCCGAGCAGCGCGATGATCTCGTTGTCGTGCAGCGTGAAGCTGACCTTGTTGAGGATGTGGCTCTTGCCATAGAAGGTGTCGACATCCTCCACCGTCAGCAGCGCATTGCGGCCGGCGGCGGTCTCGCGCGGCTGTGCCGCCAACTTGCTGGCGCCGGACCCGATATAGACTTCCTGCACTTTGGCGCTGGCGCGGGCGTCTTCGACCGAACCGTCGAGCAGCACGCGGCCTTCGTTCATCACGGTGACGTGGTCGGCGAGCTGGAACACGCGGTCGATGTCGTGCTCGACCAGCAGCACCGGCAGGTCCGCCGAAATCCGCTTGATCACCGCGCCGATGCGCTCGCGCTCGGCCGCGGCCAGCCCGGCCAGCGGCTCGTCGAGCAGCAGCACGCGCGGTGCGGTGGCCAGTGCGACGCCCATGTCGAGCAGGCGCTGCCCGCCATAGGACAGCATCCCCGCCTCGGCGCCCTCGATGCCGGCGAGCCCGAGATAGCGGATGACGGCATCGGTCTCGCGATTGATCGCCGCGATCGAGCGCGCGTTGACCAGCGGATCGAAGCGGCGCGGATGGCGGGCCTGCACCGCCAGGCGGATGTTTTCGCCGACGCTGAGCGCCGGAAACAGGTTGGTGATCTGGAACGAACGGCCGATCCCGGCGCGCGCGATCTGCTCCGGCGCGTGGCCCGCGATCGGCTCGCCCATCAGTGACACCGTGCCCTGGTCCGGCGCAAACATCCCCGACAGCAGATTGAACGCCGTGGTCTTGCCGGCGCCGTTGGGACCGATCAGGGCATGCAGCGTGCGGTCGGTGACGGAGATGTCGACGCCCTGCACCGCCTTGATGCCGCCAAAGCTCTTGACGATGTGGCGCGCCACCAGCACCGGCCCCTGCACGATCCGTGGCGGCCGCAGAAATTCCGGCAGCGGCAGAACCTCGATGCGCCGCGCCGACATCGCCGCATCCTCGACGACCTTTTTGCGGAACGGCGCCAAGAGCCGCTCGCCGATGCCGATCAGGCCGGTCGGCGAGAAGATGATGAAGCCGACGAAGACGAGCCCGAACCAGAACAGCCAGTTCTCGGTATAGATGCCGAGAAATTCGCGAAACAGGATGAAGAACAGCGCGCCGAGCGCCGGGCCGAGAAAGCTGCGCATGCCCCCGATCACCACCATCGCCAGGAGATCGCCGGAGAACGCCACCGAGATCGGATCGGCCGAGGTCATGCGGTTCTTGTAGAGCAGCAGAACGCCGGCCAGCCCGGTGATGGCCGCCGACAGCACGAACGCCGCGAGCTTGTAGCGATTGGTCGGATAGCCGAGGAAGCGGGCGCGCTGCTCGTTCTCGCGCACCGCCACCAGCACATGACCGATCGGCGAGCGGTGGAATTTCCACAGCAGCGCCAGCACGGCAAAGGAGATGACCGCGACGAACCAGTAATAGGTGGTGGCCGACTCCAGATCGAATCCCAGCAGCCTTGGCCGGGTGATGCCGCCGAGGCCGTTCTCGCCGCCGGTCACCTCGGTCCAGCGGAACGAGACGCTGTAGAGCATCGCCGCCAGCGCCAGGGTGAGCAGCGAGAAATAGACGCCGCGGCGGCGCAGGATCAGGAAGCCGAACGCCGCGGCGATCACCGCGACGATCATGACACTGACCACGATCGGGCCAAAAAATCCATCATGCATCCAGTTGCGCTGGAGCAATGCCGCCGCATAGGCGGCGAGCCCGAACCACGCGCCATGCCCGAACGACACCAGCCCGGTATGTCCGACCAGGATGTTCAGCGCCATGCAGGCCAGGGCATAGACCACGACCTCGGTGGCCGAGGTCATGGTAAGCCCGAGCGCCAACAGCAACGGCGGCAGCACCAGGAGGCCAACGGCCGCGACCAGTAGCGGGACCGGAAGGTATTTTCCCATCACCACCGCCTCACTCGAAGCGCGTGATGCGCTCGCCGAACAGGCCGCGCGGCCGGAACAGCAGCACCAGAAGCATCAACAGATAGATCGCCGCGGTCGAGGCCGCCGAATAGCCGATGCCGACCATCAGACCCTTGACGAGACCGACCAGCAGTGCCGCGATCACCACGCCCCAGAACGAGCCGAGCCCGCCGATCACCACCACGACGAAGGCCGGCGTGATGATCTCCTGGCCCATCGCCGGATGGATCGAATAGATCGGCGCCAGCAGCACGCCGGCAAGACCGGCGAGGCCAATGCCGAGCGCCGCCACCGCCGACATGTAGGGCTGCAGGGAGATGCCGAGCGCGCCGACCATATCCGGGTTCTGCACGCCCGCGCGCACCACGCGGCCGAATGACGTCTTCTGCAGCAGCAGCCACAGTCCGACGATGCAGGCCGCGGCGACGCCGAGCAGCACCACGCGGTAGAACGAATAGATGAAGCTGCCGAGGAACACCTGGCCGCGCAGCGCCTGCGGGATCGAATAGGACAAGGGCGGCGCGCCAAAGATCATCCGCAGCACCTGCTCGGCGACCATGGCGAGGCCGAAGGTCAAGAGCAGCGACAGGATCGGGTCGGAACGATAGAAGCGGCGGAACAGCAGCCGCTCGATCACCACGCCGAACAGCGCCACGGTCACCGGCGCCACCACAAAGGCGCCGCTGAAGCCGAGGTACGGCGAGATCACCAGCGTCAGATAGGCGCCGATCGCATAAAACGCGCCATGAGCGAGGTTGACGATGCCGCCGAGCGAAAAGATCAGCGACAGCCCGAGCGCGATCAGCAGGTAATAGACGCCGTCGAGCAGTCCGTTGAGAATTTGCTGCGCGAGCAGGATGCCGGACATGGCGGTGATTTCCGTTGGTGAGAGACATTCACCGCGTCGTCCCGGCCCCCGAGCCGGGACCCATAACCCCTGGCGTCACGATGAGCAAAAGGCCTTTGCTGCATAACCCGGATTGAGACGACACGGCGTATGGGTCCCGGCTCGGGGGGCCGGGACGACAAATTGATGGCGTGTGCCCTCACCTCAGCTCGGGAACGTGCAGCTGTTCTCTTCCTTGGTCGCGGCGATCACTTCGAGATCTTCCTCCGGCCCCGGAACCGGCGGACTCGACGAAAAGATATCCCACTGGTTCTTGATCTTGTCGGCGGGCAGCGCAGTGATCGCATACATCTCGTGCATCAGCTGATGGTCGGAGGCGCGGAAGTAACCCTGGCGGGTCTTCAGCACGTCGAACTTGGCGCCCTTCTCGAAATGCTCGATGACCTTGGTCGAGTCGGCGGATTTCAGGTCGTTGATGGTCTGCGCCACGATCTTGGTGGCGACATAGTCGCCCCAGGCCTGGTTCTCCGGCGGCTTGGAATATTTCTTGGTGAAGGCGGCGACGAAGGCCTTGGTGCCGGGGGTGTCGATCAGGTGGTGCCAGACCACCGGCCAGGTGCCGACGAAATTGCCCTTGCCCGCCGCCCAGGCCAGCGCGGTGTCGAAGCCGAAACCGCCGACCGGGAAGGTCAGGCCGAACTCGGCATACTGCTTGAGGAAGTTGGTGATCTGGTTGCCGGCGAGATTGATCACCACGAGATCGGGCTTGGCCTCGCGGATCTTGAGCAGGTAAGCCGAAAAATCGGTGGCGTCGGTCGGCACCAGGTCGTCGCCGGCAAAATTGCCGCCATTGGCTTCCATGAAGCGTTTTGACACTTTCAGGAGGTCATGGCCGAAGGCGTAATCCGCGGTCAGCGAGTACCACTTCTTGCCCTTGACCAGTCCATCGCGCAGGAAGGAGCGGCCGACGCTCTTCACATACATCGAGTTCTGCGACTCGACATGGAACATGTAGCGCTTGCAGTCCGAGCCGCGTAGCGCGTCGGAATTGCCGCCGGTGTTGATGAACAGCGTCTTGGTGCGCTGCGCCACCTGGGCGATGGTCAGACACGAGGCGGAGGAAATCTCGCCGATGATGCAGGCCACCTTGTCGCGTTCGATCATGCGCTCGGCCTTGGTGGAGGCAGTCTGCGGATTGACCGAGTCTTCCTTCAGCAGTTCGACCTTGCGGCCCATCATGCCGCCCGTGGCATTGATCTCCTCGACCGCGAGGTCGATGGCCATCACGGCGTATTCGCCCAATGGGCCGAGGAAGCCGGTGCGCGGCGTCAGATGGCCGATCCGGATGACGTCTGCGGTTTGCGCCCGCAGCACCGCGGGAGCGGCGACGCTGGAGGCCAGCGCGAGACCGCCGGCGGTCTTCAACAGGGTACGGCGCGTGACATGATGATCCGGCATCAGTTTATCTGGCATGGACGTTCATCCTCCCTGATACGGCCGCTTAGGCGTGGCCTGTTTGCGGTGCACTGCGCAAACCATCGAGCGCCTGGCGTTGCTTGCCGCGATTTATGATGGCGGATAGACTTGCAAAAGAAATGGCCAATGTCGAGTCGGGCAGTTGCATCCGGCTGACTGACAAGTTTTCCGGAGTCTGCATGGATCTGAACATTCAAGGTTTGCGCGTGCTGGTGACGGCAGGCGCGGGCGGCATTGGACTGGCTATTGCGCGCGCCTTTGTCGCGGAGGGCGCCAAGGTTCACACCTGCGATGTCGACGAAATGGCGCTGTCGGCGCTGGCATCGAGCGACCGCGCCATCAGTTGGAGCCATTGCGACGTCGCAGACCGCAACGCGGTGAAGAAGCTGTTCGCCGACGCCGGCGAAACACTCGGCGGCCTCGACGTGCTGGTCAACAATGCCGGCGTCGCCGGGCCGACCTCGAAAGTCGAGGAGATGAACCCGGAAGACTGGGACCGCTGCCTCGACATCTGCCTCACCGGTCAGTTCAACTGCACCCGGCTAGCGGTGCCGCTGCTCCGCAACAGCAAGAATGCCTCGATCGTCAATCTGTCCTCGGCCGCCGGCAAGCTCGGCTTTGCGATGCGCGCGCCCTACGCCGCGGCGAAATGGGGCGTGATCGGCTTCACCAAGTCGCTGTCGATCGAGCTCGGCCCCGACAACATCCGCGTCAACGCCGTCCTGCCCGGCCTCGTCGCCGGCGACCGCCAGCGCCGCGTACTCGAGGCCAAGGCGCAGCAGCGCGGCATCTCGTTTGCGCAGATGGAACGCACCGCGTTCTCCTACACCTCGATCAAGGACTACGTCACGCCGCAGCAGATCGCCGACCAGATCCTGTTCCTGTGCAGCCCGCGCGGCCGCACGATTTCAGGCCAGGCGATCGCGGTGGACGGCGACACGCAGATGCTGGGGTGACGATTGGTCGGTGCCCTTACCGCGACTTCGGATCCAGCGCGTCGCGCAAACCGTCGCCGACCAGGTTGAACGACACCACCACCACGAAGATCGCGAGCCCCGGCCACAGCGCCATCCATGGCGCGTTGGACAGGAAACGCTGCGCCGAATTGAGCATGCTGCCCCACGACGGCGTCGGCGGCTGCTGGCCGAGACCGAGGAACGACAGCGCCGCTTCGGCGATGATCGCCGCCGCGATCGACAGCGTGGCCTGCACCAATAGCGCCGGCATGATGTTGGGCAGGATGTGGAACAGCGCGATGCGCCAGCGCGGGTTACCCATGGCGCGGGCGGCCTCGACATAGTCCTCGACCTTGACGCTCATCACCTGCCCGCGCGTCAGCCGGATGAAGATCGGCGTCGCGGTGATGCCGATGGCGATCATCGCGTTGCTCAGGCTCGGCCCCAGAAACGCCGCCAGCGCGATCGCCAGGATCAGGAACGGACACGCCAGCATGGCGTCGGTGATGCGGCTGATCAGGCCGTCGATGAAGCCGCCGCGATAGCCCGACAGCAGACCGAGCGGCACGCCGACGCCGAACGCGATGCCGACCGAGATCAGGCCCGCCAGCAGCGAGGCGCGGGCGCCGTAAATCACCCGCGCCAGCACGTCGCGGCCGAGCTCATCGGTGCCGAACCAGTGCAATTGCGATGGCGGCTTGCGCACCAGCGACCAGCTGGTGGCGATCGGATCGTACGGCGCGATCCATGGCGCAAACAGCGCCAGCAGGATGAATCCCGCGATCACGATCATGCCGGCCACCGCGCCCTTGCGCTGCAACAGCCGGCGCAGCGCCCGCCGGCCCGGGCTTTCCTGATCATCGGCGGCGACCCGGCCGGCGCCCGCTCCGGCAATCACGGCATCGGTCATGGTCACGCCCTCAGCCGCGGGTTGGCGAGGATGTAGGCGATATCGGCGATCAGGTTCAACAGGATGTAGGCGGTGGCGGTGACCAGCACGACGCCCTGCACCACCGCATAGTCGCGGTTGAACACCGCGTCGACGATCAGCTTGCCGAATCCCGGAATCGAAAAGATCTGCTCGGTCAGCACCGCGCCGGACAACAGCGTGCCGAGCTCGAGCGCGCCGAGCGTGATGATCGGGGTCAGCGCGTTGCGCATGGCGTGCTTGAGGATCACCGAGCGCTCCATCAGCCCCTTGGCGCGGGCGGTGCGGACATAGTCGCTCTCCAGCACCTGCAGCATGGCGCTGCGGGTGTGCCGCATCAGGACGCCGGCGATCGCATTGCCGAGCACGAAGGCCGGCATGATGGTGGCGGCGAGGCTGGCCCGCCAGTTGACCGACAGCGGCACATAGCCCGAGGCCGGCAGCCAGCCGAGCTCGATCGAGAACAGAAAGATCAGCATGATGCCGAGCCAGAAGTTCGGCGTCGAGATGCCCCACAGCGCGAACAGGTTGGCGGCATAGTCCCACGCCGTGCCCTTCTTCACCGCCGAGACGATGCCGGCGGGGATCCCGATCAGGAACGCGATCACGATCGCCATCGACGCCAGTTGGATCGTCACCGGCAGTTTTTGTCCGATCAACTCGCGCACCGGCACCTTGATGCGCAGCGACTCGCCGAAATCGCCCGACAGCACCCCCTTCATCCAGTAGAGGTATTGCACCGGCAGCGGACGATCGAGCCGGTACTGCTCGCGGATCTGGGCGATCACCGCCGGATCGCGCTCCTCGCCGGCCATCACCAGCGCCGGATCGCCCGGCAGCAATTGCTGCAGCGAGAAGATGAGTACCGACACGAAGAACAGCGTCGGAATCAGCTGGACGAGACGCTTGGCGAGGAAGCTCAGCATGGGCGGGCTCGTGGATCGTCAAGGCCACCCACCACAAGTCGTCCCGGCCTTGAGCCGGGACCCATAACCCCCGGCGTCGCGGTTAAGAGAAGGCGTCTGCCGCCCTGCCTCAAAACAGACGATGCGGCGTATGGGTCCCGGCTCGGAGGCCGGGACGACGCGTGGAGG
>Ga0102590_1002130_pt1 | contig 25008 bp, 18 predicted proteins | sample AraplaMF_Col_mMF_FD_76859 | JGI IMG/M metagenome (GOLD analysis project Ga0102590, IMG submission 76859) | Arabidopsis root microbial communities from the University of North Carolina, USA - plate scrape MF_Col_mMF | ecosystem: Host-associated > Plants > Roots > Endosphere | place: USA... | reverse complement strand
ATCATCAAGGCAAGCGGCCAAAAGTAATTTCTCCGCATATAACTGGGATATGGTTTGGCTGTGTAAAAATAGCATTCGTATTGTACTAAACGAAAATCACACCAGGAATATTTTAATATGATAATCCACAGGGCCCCTAAAAAGAATGTGCGGATAAATGCAGATGGCCTTGTTCCGGCAGCTGCATATCCGCACATCTCTATATAAATCAATTAATTACACACCCAGGCTCCAGCCGTCGCGGTATTGGCGCTTCACAAACTGGTTAGCCTCATCGAAGTTGGTGATCTTCATCGCTTCACCATCCCACAGCAGTTTGATGTAGCGGCCGGGGAAGCTGGATTTACCGTTCACTTCCTTCTTGATATCGAAGCTGCGGATGGCCAGGTTGCTCATCAGCACCGTTTCTGTAAGCGGGCCTGCGATAGAGAAGGGAGAGCTCAGGGCTTTAGCTTTAGGACTGTTGTAGCCAGCGATAGCAGCATTTACCCATTGCTGATAGTGCCCTTCGGGTACGCGGGCGATGGTTTGCGGCACATTTGCCTGCTGGTTGCGGGAAGTAGGCAGCAAGCTGGGGAACATACCATAGGTTCCGCACATCATTTTGCCTTTATCGCCGATGAACAGGGCGCCGTTACCGCCGTCACCCATTCTCTCGTTGGGGCCCAGCTCTTCAGGACGCTCAGGCTGAATGCCACCGTCCATCCAGTGCATGGTTACTTCTTTACCGTTCTTGCCCTTGAATTTAAGGGTAACGTGAGAAGAGGGCGGGCAGCTTTCAGGGAAATAGCCGCGTTTGAACTCATCCACGTATACACTGCCCACGCTGCACTCTACGGCAGTGGGGTAGCCCAGGTCCAATACACGGAAGGGCGGCTCTATGATATGACAGCCCATGTCGCCGATGGCGCCGGTACCGTAATCCCACCAGCCACGCCAGTTGAAGGGCACCAGTTTATCAATGTAGTCTTTGAAGGGCGCAGTACCCAGCCACAGATCCCAGTCCAGTTCCTTGGGCACTTCTGCTTTTGCCTGGGGCCAGGGAATACCCTGCGGCCATACGGGACGGTCTGTCCAGCAGTAAACAGTGTGCACATCGCCTACCAGACCGGCGTTATGCCACTCCATGAGCTGGCGTACACCATCGCCGGAAGAACCCTGGTTACCCATCTGGGTCACCACTTTATAGCGGTCGGCCGCTTTGGTAAGCATACGTGCTTCGTAGATATCGTGGGTAAGCGGTTTCTGCACATATACGTGCTTGCCCAGCTGCATGGCAGCCATAGCGGCTACAGCGTGCTGGTGATCGGGTGTGGAAACAGACACAGCGTCAATGTTCTTGTGCTCTTTTTCCAGCATCTCCCTGAAGTCTTTATAGAATTTCGCTTTCGGAAAGGCTTTCACGGAATTGGCAGCGCGGCGCTCGTCCACATCGCACAGGAATGCGATGTCTACAGGGCCTTTGGCAAATTCGGCTATGTCGCTTTGACCTTTACCGCCAACACCTATACCGGCAATACGAAGACGGTCGCTGGGGGCTATATATCCTTTACCTCCCAGAACATGACGTGGAATGATCATAAAGCTGGCGGCAGTTAATGCGCCATTCTTTAGGAATGATCTGCGGGAAACGGAATTAGAATTTCCCTGGTTATTCTTTTCCTGGACCATGAGTAACAAAAATTTTGGATAATATAATTAAAAACGGTTTTAGTCCCATGTCATCAGCTTGCCCCTGTCCTCCATCTTGAGGTAGAGTGGCAGCAGTTTTTCATCGTAGGCCAGACCGTACTGTTTCAGTACATCATCGGGCACTCCGTTCCATTCGTTCGGGGTGTTGCCAACGTAGCCCAGGTCTTTTATACCGATCTTGCTGGTAAAGAAGCCGGACGCTGTCAGGTTACGCAGGGCGCTGAAGAACATCACGCCCTGGCTGGTTTCAGGGGTGGCCTTTTCCGGGTATGCGATGATGTCCAGCACGGAGGTTTGCTGCTGGGCGCTACATTCTACGAAGATCTTTTTATGATGCTTAAGGCAAAATACATCCAGCCAGCGGAGGCCGCCACGCATGGGTACCTGGTAGCGGGGCTGGTCTTTTACCATGAATTCAATGAAGTCGGGTACACCAGCATCTACAGCGCTGCCAGAGTGTTCGTCTGCCGGGATAATGAGGGCGGTCAGCACCGTGATGGTTTTCATCTCAGCATTGGTAAAGAACTTGTCGCCCATTAGTTTGGCATCCCTTTCCTTTTCTTCGGGAGTGCGCCCGTAAACGTCCGCACCGGCGCCATCCTTTGCCTCCTTGACCGTTGTCTTATTGTCTTTACAGGCGGCGAGGAAAGTGCTTACAGAAAAAGACCCGATAGCCAGGGCTTTGAGGGACTCTCTTCTATCCATATATGATGCTTTTAAGAATGGTAATGATAATGGTTTACAGGTTCTGCTTCTTCAGCTCATCTATAATAAATTCAGACGCGCGCATGGAGAGGGCCAGTATGGTCCAGGTAGGATTTTTATCCGCCTGAGACACAAAGGGGCCTCCGTCTACCACAAACAGGTTCTTCACCTCGTGGGCCTGGTTATGTTTGTTGAGCACAGAGCGTTTAGGATCATCGCCCATGCGGGTGGTGCCTACTTCATGTATGATACGGCCGGGAGTCTCGAGGCCGTACATAGTATCGGCGCCGGGCTTATCTCCCAGGGCTATGCCGCCCAGCTCGTGAATGAGCTGTTCGAAAGTATCCTGCATGTGTTTTGCCTGTTTGATCTCATGTTCGCTCCAGGTGTAGTTGAAACGCAGTACGGGTATGCCGAATTTGTCCACTACATTCGGATCGATCTCGCAGTAGTTGTCTTCACGGGCAATACACTCGCCACGGCCTGCAAAACCAACGGTAGCGCCAAAGAAGCGGCGGTAGTCGTTCTTCAGGGAGGCGCCGTAGCCACCGGCCTGTTTGGTTTGTCCGGCAGGAACGCCATATTTACCATTCAGACGCTCAATACCGGAACCAAAACCGTACATGGGCATATGCATGCCGCCACCTAATTCAACATGGTATCCGCGGGCGAAATCGAGTTTCTTATTATCCATCCACCAGGGAATGTATACGTGCATGCCGCCTACACCATCTTCATTATAGCGTTTACGGTCCATCAGCTGGGGAAGGAATGCTCCGCGGGAAGAGCCGGTGGAATCATGCAGATACTTACCCACAACGCCGCTGCCATTGGCCAGGCCGTTGGGGAAGGTAGCAGATTTGGAGTTGAGCAGCAGGCGGGCAGATTCGCAGGCGCTGGCCGCCAGTACGATCACTCTTGCCTTTACCTGGTACTCCTGCAGATCTGTTTTATCAACATAAGAAACGGCAGTTGCCTTTCCTTTTTCGTCTGTTATTACCTCACGGGCCATTGCATTCGTATACAGATCTACATGGCCTGACTTCATAGCTGGTTTTACCAGGCAGGAAGAAGAGGAGAAGTCTGCATACACGGTACAACCGCGGTTACACTGGCTGCAATAGAAACAGGCGCCGCGGTCCTTATTTACAGAGCGTGTTAACATAGACATACGGGCAGTTATTACCGGAATGCCTAAACGATCGCCTGCGCCTTTGATCATCAGCTCGTGCAAACGTGGTTTGGGCGGAGGAAGGAAATAACCATCAGGCTCATTGGGCATACCTTCTTTGGTGCCGAATACGCCGATCATTTTATCCACCCTGTCGTAATAAGGTTTTACGTCGTCGTAAGAGATCGGCCAGTCATCGCCATGGCCATCATAACTTTTGTGTTTGAAGTCACGGGGACCGAAGCGTAATGATATACGTCCCCAGTGATTGGTACGTCCGCCCAGCATGCGTGAGCGGAACCAGTCGAATTGTGTGCCGTTCTTTGTAGTATAAGGCTCGCCTTCAATTTCCCAGCCGCCGTAAGCCGCATCAAAATCGCCGAAGGGGCGGGTAGTGCTTGCGCCACGACGGGGAGACTGCCAGGGCCACTTTAGCTGCGTAGCCTGTTCCGGATCTGCCGGGTCGTATTTAGGCCCTGCTTCCAGTAAAGCCACTTTCAGCCCAGCGTCTGATAAGATCTTGGCGGCCATACCACCGCCGGCTCCTGAACCTACAATACAGACATCATAGACCTTGCCTTGTTGCTTTATTTCAAATGCCATAATACGTGGATATGTTTTGACTCATAAAAGGCTTTAAATCTATAAATTAAACGTAGAAAATGAAAGGTGTTTTTTATTTTGAGAACCTTTTAAGGTATGAGCAGCCCTTTAATTTACATGATCGGTGCCGACATTGGCACAGGAAGCACCAAAGTGATTGCCTTATTGCCTGACGGCAGTGTGCAGGCCGTTCAGCAACAAGGATATATCACCCATTTACCCCAGCCCGGGCACAGCGAACAAAACCCGGAGGATATTTTACAGGCGGTTAAACACGGAATTAAGGAAGTAGTGCGGCAGATGGGGGCTGCACCGGCAGCTATCTCATTCAGCAGCGCTATGCACAGTGTGATGGCGATGGATGCGCAGCACCGGCCTTTAACCCCGCTGATCATCTGGGCAGATAACCGCAGCCAGGATATTGCCACGGCCCTGCAACCCACGGAGGAAGGTAAGGCCCTGTACCACCAAACGGGCGTGCCCATACACCCCATGTCGCCCCTTTGCAAAATTGCCTGGCTACGGGAGGAGGCGCCGGAACTGTTTGAGCAGGCGGCCATGTTTGCAGGCATTAAGGAGTATATCCTGCATTGTTTTTCAGGATCTTATGTAATAGATCATTCCATTGCATCTGCCACCGGCATGTTCGATATCCGACAGCGCCAGTGGAGTGCCGAAGCTTTGGCCTTTGCCGGGATTACCCCAGCACAGTTACCGGAACCCGTTCCGGCACATTACATATTATCTGCACTACTGCCTTCAATAGCTGCCGAATTAGGCATACCGGAAAGCACTCCCCTGGTGATGGGCGCCAGCGATGGCTGCCTGGCGCAACTGGGCAGCGGCGCACTGGCCCCTGGTCATGCCACGCTCACCATAGCCACCAGCGGCGCCATGCGGATGACGGTACCTGCACCGGTAAATGATCCTCAACAGCGATTATTCAACTATATACTGGATAGCAAACATTACGTAACCGGCGGCCCTGTGAATAACGGAGGGGTAGCCCTGCAATGGTTTGTAAGGGATTTTCTGCAAAAGAAAGCGCCGGAGGACCTCAATACAGCTATTCAACAAGCCCTGGCAATACCACCCGGCGCAGAAGGCGTGATATGCCTGCCTTATCTGCTGGGTGAGCGTGCCCCGGTATGGGACCCGCATGCCCGGGGGGCATTCATCGGCGTAAACCCACGGCATACTGCTTTACATTTTATGCGTGCTATGCTTGAAGGGGTGGCTTTCGGGTTATTGAGCATCGCACAGGCCTTGCAGGAAACAGCAGGGCCTATCAGCAAGATCTCTGTGAGCGGAGGCTTTACCCATTCGCCAGGCTGGATACAGCTGATGGCGGATATCTTTCAGCAGCCAATGTACCTGGGACAGGAGCATGATGCTTCGGCTATTGGGGCCGCCATGGTGGGCTATGAGGCCTTAGGACTGCCTTACACCAGTCCAGCAGCGATGGAAGAGGAAGTATTCACTCCCCGTGAGGAAGGCAAAGCAATATACCGGGAGCATTATCACCTGTACCTGGAGCTGTACGAACGGCTGAAAGGCTTACTATAATGATACTTAATTCCCCTTTTCGAACATACGGGTAATATCTGCGAGCTTGAAAGAGACATAAGTATACTTGCCGCCCGGCGATACATTGGGCATACTGCAGGCAAACAGTTCGTCTATAATATTCTGCATTTCGCGGGTACTCAGCACTTTACCAGCCGGGATAGAATTGTTCCGGGCCATGGAGCGGGTCAGCTGTTCACGTTTATTCAGTTTCAGCTCGGCGCTGAAGTGTTTGAACTGCTCCAACAGGCCTTCTATGCTGGCCTGTTCGTTGCCGCTCTGTATATCGGCAGGGGTGCCGCGCACCACAAATGTATGATTGCCAAAGGGCTCCATATCGTAACCCAGCACCTGCAGATCGGGCAGCATTTCGCTGATAAGGGCTGCATCCGCGGGGAGCAGCTGCAGCGTTTGCGGAAAAAGACTTTGCTGTGTAGGCATGGGCTTTTCCTGGAGGGCGCGTTGGTACCTTTCGTAAAGGATCCTTTCGTGCGCAGCCTGCTGGTCTATCAGGATGAAGCCGGATTTTATCTGGGAGAGAATGTATTGCTGGTGTACCTGAACCGGTACCTTGGTATCGGTAGCAGCTTCCTGCCAGCGCTCGTCTATAACAGAGGCGGTGGAAGGCCGGTTTACAAATTCATTGTCATTACCGTTGGCGGCAGGCATTTCTGCAGCGGGTCGGTTGAAATCAGACTTGCCGATCTCGTAAATATCTTTCCAGTGTTTAAGATTGCTGCCGCTGCTTTTATCGATCACGTGGGCCTGGTTGGCCTGGGTAAAAGTTTTATATAAAGAACTACTGGTAGATTGCTGTTGTTGTTGCTCCGTAAAAGGCTTGCTCACTGCATCAAGCTGCTGGATACCGGGATCCAGGTCGAAATCTAAGGTAGGTGTAACGTTGAACTGGGCCAGGGCATGTTTAACGGCAGACTGCACGAATGCGTACAGGATCTTTTCATCGTCAAACTTTATTTCCTGCTTGGTAGGGTGCACGTTGATATCCACATGTACGGGATCCAGGTCAATGAAAAGGACGTACAGCGGAAAGCTGTCGGCCGGGATCATTTCCGAGAAGGCGCTCATGATGGCATGATGCAGGTAAGGGCTTTTGATGAAGCGGTTGTTCACGAAGAAGAACTGATCTCCCCGTGTTTTTTTAGCCGTTTCCGGCTTGCCAACAAAGCCGTGTATATTCACATAGTCTGTACTTTCCTTTACAGTCACCAGGCGGGCGTTGTAATGCTGTCCCAGGATGGCGATCACTCTTTGTTTGAGCGAGCCTTTTTCCAGGTAGAACATCTGTTGGCCATTGCTGGTGAAGGTAAATTGCAGCTGGGGGTAGGCCATAGCCACGCGGATGAACTCATCCACAATGTGCCGCATTTCCGCAGCATTGCTTTTCAGGAAGTTACGCCGGGCAGGTACGTTGAAGAAGAGGTTTTTCATGGCAAAGCTGGTGCCTTCTGCAGTTTGGCAGGGCTCCTGTTTGCGTACCACGCTGTTGTCTATTTCTATATAAGTCCCAACGGGAGCATCGTGCCGGCGGGTTTTCAGTTCCACCTGGGCTACGGCTGCAATGGAGGCCAGGGCTTCGCCGCGGAAACCCATGGTGCGGATACCGAAGAGATCATCAATGGTCCGGATCTTGGAGGTAGCATGGCGCTCAAAGCACATGCGGGCATCTGTTTCGCTCATGCCGGAGCCGTTGTCTATCACCTGCACCAGTTCCTTGCCAGCATCGCGGATAATGAGCTGGATCTCTGTTGCACCTGCATCTACAGCATTCTCCAGGAGCTCCTTCACCGCAGAGGCGGGTCGCTGGATCACTTCACCGGCTGCAATCTGATTGGCTATATTATCGGGTAATAAATTTATGATATCCGCCACTTAAAAACACCTTTTGGCGTAAAGTTAGGAATTATAATGCCATGCCCGAAAGGGAGAATTTTAACATATCCGCACAAATCAATGTGCAGCGGTCTTCGTAACTTAAGTGACGAAAAAAAGAATATCTTTATATAACAAAATCTGTTAACTTATAGTTCAACGGCACTAAATAAAGTATATGCGTGTACGATGTCTGGTAATTTTGGGGCTGGCCTTTCTCTTAAGTAACTGTTCTTACTCACAACAAAACGTGGATCAAAAAAATCCAACCATGCAAGAAGGAAAAAAGAATGAAGTTTATTCCCGCAACGATAGCACTAAAGTAAACCTGGATAATGCGGAATGGAAGAAGATCTTACCGTCTGATGTATATAATATTGCAAGGGAGAAAGGAACGGAATGGGCCTTTACAGGTAAATACTGGAACAGCAAGGAAAAAGGCACCTATTATTGCGCCGCCTGCGGCAACCCGCTGTTTGTATCAGACGCCAAGTTTGAAAGCAGCTGCGGCTGGCCCAGCTTTTTCCAGCCCCTTACAAAAACGAGCGTGATCTATGCGCCCGACAATACTCATGGAATGCAGCGCACCGAAGTGATGTGCGGCCGCTGTAAAGCCCACCTGGGGCATGTGTTTGACGATGGCCCTCCGCCTACCGGCCTGCGCTACTGTATCAATTCTGTCATACTTGATTTTGAAAAAGCCCAGGCGGCGGAGAAAACGTATAAAGACAAGAAGGAATAATTGTGTGCACACAGCCACATAAATGGGATTAACATTTTTACAGCAGCCTTACCCAGGCGCTTCCATGCGCAGCAAGATATTCACGCCGCTTGGTTTCGGTGTATTTATCTGCCTTTTCCTGTTGGTATTTCAGCCCTTTGGTCTTTCTGAACTACCCTTTGGCCAGCTTGCCTGGGGTGTGGCAGGTTATGGTTTGGTGACAGCCCTGGTAATATTTCTGGAAATGTGGATAGGGCCCTTACTCTTCCCGGCTTTTTTTGCAGAGTCAAACTGGACGGTAGGCAGGCATATCTTCACTATCCTGGCAGATGTTTTCTTTATTGGGCTTGGCAATCAGCTGTTTAGTGCCTGGTACTTAAACACCGCTCTTTCTTTTTACGCTATCATTTGGTTTCAGGCCATCACGGTGGCCGTTGGTGTATTTCCCATTGTCATATATGTAATGTATTCCCAGATCGGGTTGCAGAAAAAGTATGCGGCAGAAGCAAGTATGATAGACGCCCAGGTGCAGGAACGGAAACAGCATGAGGAGCAAAAGGATGAAGGACTGATCATTATCGGCGCTGAAAACGCAGAGGAAGGCTTGCAACTGGCACCTTCTCAGCTGTTATTTATTGCTGCCGCGGACAATTACATAAAAATATACCACCTGGAGCAGGACCAGGTAAAACAGACCCTGCTACGCAGTACACTGAAAAAAGCAGCGGCCGGACTGGCAGATCACCCGCAGTTTTTCCGCTGTCACCGTACCTTCCTGGTGAACCTGGACCATGTAAACAGCATTAACGGCAATGCCCAGGGGTATAAATTGCAGCTGGCACATACGCAGGAATGGCTCCCGGTATCCCGTAGCTTGCATGATGAGATACGGCAGAAACTGTAGTTTGCCTTCCCATTCACCCCATCACCTTTCCCATCCGCCCCTTGCATTTTATCCCTGCAGAAGAGTGCTCCAACTTTGCAGAAACGATTTTTTATGGAAAAGTTATTCTCTGCAACCTTGATCTTACACATTGCCAGCGGCACACTTTCTCTGCTCAGCGGTTTACTGGCTATTGTTACTCCCAAAGGGGGACGTTTGCACCGGGCAGGCGGAAAAGTATTCTTTGCCGCTATGACGCTGGTGTTTGTGAGCGCCGTGATAATGTCGGTTATAAAAGGGCTTACGTTTCTACTCATGGTGGCCTTTTTTAGTTATCATATGTTGTTGCGGGGTTACCGGGCGCTTTATTTGAAGCGGCAGCACAAGGGCTTGAAACTGGCCCTGCCGGATATACTCATTAATGGTGTGGGGATCATTTTTAACACCGGTTTATTGATCTGGGGCATCAGTCACCTGCTTGCCGGGGGAAATTACATTCATATCGTAGCTGTCTTTTTCGGCTTGCTGGGCATCAGTATGGCGGGATCAGATGTGAAGCGCTTGTTTATTCCTCCAACAGATAAAAAACAATGGCTGTATACACACATCGGAGGTATGGGAGGGGCATACATTGCCGCGGTAACGGCCTTTATGGTCGTGAATGTGCATTTCCTGCCCGGACTGGTAGTGTGGATAGCTCCCCCGGTGATAGGCCTGGGCCTTGTCACCATGGCGATCAGGCAATACCGGAAGAAGGACGAAAAGCGCCCTGCGCCGTCTTTGCAGCAGGAAATCACGTATATTTAGTTGAACTAAACCTTCAACTGTCATGAAAGTAGTTAAAGTACTGCTCTGGATCATTGGCATCCTGGCCGTGGTCTTCCTTATCCTGTTATTTACCGCTCCCACCAAAATGCACATTGAACGCTCCGTAGTGATCAATGCACCGGCCAACACCGTATGGCCACATCTTGTAAAGTTCGAGGAATTCAACAAATGGAACCCCTGGTATAAAATGGACCCTGCCGCACAACACACCCTTAGCGGGGAAGATGGTGCAGTAGGCGCCGCCAGTGCATGGAAGGGAGAGAAGATAGGAGAGGGCAAACTGGAAAATGTTTCGCTGGAGCCGTACACTAACGTGCAGCAGAAGCTGTCTTTCATCAAACCCTGGGAATCTGTTGCCAGCTGTTATTTCAAATTGAACGAAGCAGAAGGTAAAACCACCGTGGCCTGGGGATTTGACAGTGAGTTTCCCCGTCCGCAGAATATCATGGGCCTGTTTATGGAAGGCTCTCTGAAAAAAGATTACGATAATGGCCTGCAGGAGCTTAAACGTATAGCAGAAGCAGAAGCCGCGCATTAAAGCGCGGCATCAGTACTGCAGCTGGTTGGCGTAGTACTTCAAGCGCAGCTCTGCGGCTTTGGCAGAGAAACTGACATTCACCAGCAGGTAGCCGGCATTTTCAAAACTATCCTGCGCATTCTTTAGATCTACTATTGTTGCCTGCTTCAACTGGAAGCGCTGTAAAACCAGGTCCAGCAATTTGCCGGAGAGATCATAGTTGGCTTTGGCCGTTTCCAGTTGTTGCAGGTTATTATTATAAGCCTGCCAGTTCTTCACCGCGTTAGCCGTATAATTAATTACCAGGGTATCTTTCAGCAGCTGTGCATTCTTCACGTTGATATCCGCTATTTCCGTTTGCTTTTTATAAATGCTGCCATTGAAGATGGGTATGCTTACCCCCACGCCTGCAAAGGGACCATAGCTCTGGTTGAGAAGCGAAAAGCCGGCAGCATTCTTTGTATGACTGAAATTATATCCTGCATTGGCGCTCAGGGAAGGGTAACGCTGGGCGGCCGTTTCTTTTTCAATGTATTCGTTAATAGAGATCTGCTGGTCTGCCATGGAGACGTCCGGGTTGGATTGTATGGCGCTGATCACAGGCCCCAGCTCTACCGATCTGTCTACCAGGATGGTATCTGCAATATTGATAGCAGAATCTGGCTTGAGGGTAAGCAGCGTAAGCAGATCGGTTTTAGCCTGTTCTATCACCAGCTGCTGCGCCTGCAGGTTCTGCACCTGGGTGTTAAGGTCTACCTGCGCCTGAAACAGGTCTGCATTGTTGGCCACACCTGCGCTTTGCTGGGCTTTGACGATCTCCAGCTTTTCGCGGGAAACATCTATAGAAGCATTGAGCGTGCGGGCATAGCTTTGCTGGCGGATGATATCGTAGTAGCGCAGCATTACATTATACACAAGGGTGAGCGCCCTGGAATTAAGCTGCTGCTTGCTTTGTGACTCAATAAGGCCCAGCCGGTGATGTGCGTTCTGTACCCTGCTTCCGTTATAGAGTAACATGGAAGCATTAAGGGAGGCGCTCAGGTTATTGGAAGAAGCGTTATTGCTGGTTTTGTTATTGGCCGGGTTGGCATATTCCTGCTTGATGCTGGTTACCTGCTCTACATCAGAGCCGGTGGCTGTAACCAGGGGCAGGCCGCCCGCCACCCCGTAGCTATTGTTAATGCCCGCGGCAGTGGCGTTGTTCCGGGCCACCTGTATGCCCAGGTTATTTCTCAGGGCCGTCTCCACTGCATCGCGCAATGTAAGCTGCTGCGCCTGCAGCGCTACCGGTGAGAGTATAATGGCGATATATAAGATCCATTTGTTCATGCTTAATCATTTATGACGGGAACATGCGCTTTGTGCTTACCGGAAACGTAGGTGTATACGGCCGGGATCACAAAGAGCGTGAGCACCAGTGAGAATAAAATACCGCCTACTACCACAATGCCCAGGGGGATTCTGCTGGTAGACGCTGCGCCCAGGCTGAGTGCAATGGGCAGCGCGCCCAGGGAGGTGGCGAGGCTGGTCATCAGGATAGGACGCAAACGTTGTGAGGCCGCTTCTATCACCGCTTCTGTTTTAGACATGCCGATCTCCCGTTTCTGGTTGGTGAACTCAACGATCAGGATACCATTTTTGGTAACCAGGCCAATGAGCATGATCATACCTATTTCTGAGAAGATGTTCAGCGTTTGATGGAAAAGCCACAGGCTCAACAGCGCACCCGCCAGTGCCAGCGGCACGGTGAGCATAATGGTAAGCGGATCAATAAAGCTCTCAAACTGCGCCGCCAGCACCAGGTAGATCAGGATGAGCGCTAAGGTGAAAGCAAACAGGATGTTGGAAGAGCTTTCTGCATAATCGCGTGAAGCCCCGGCCAGCGATGTATGGAAGCCCGGATCCAGCAGGCGGTTGGCAATAGCCTGCATGGCCATTATACCATCGCCGATGGTTTTGCCCGGCGCCAGGGAGGCAGAAATAGTAGCATCCTTGTAGCGGTTAAAGTGATAGAGCGTAGACGGGCTGATATTGGTATTGATGTGCACAACCGAAGAGAGTGGGATATTATCGCCATTCTTGTTGCGCACGTAAATATTGGTGATATCCGCCGGCGTATTTCTTTCCCCTCTTTCCATCTGTGCGATCACATAATACTGGTAACCGTTCATGATAAAGTAAGCCAGCCTGCCGCCGCTGAAGGCGGACTGCAAAGCGGTGGCTACATCGTTGGTGGAAAGGCCGAGGTCTTTGATCTTGATCCTGTCAAAGCTGATCTCCACTCCGGGTTTATTGAACTTCAGGTCCACATCCACGTTAGAGAAAGTTTTGTCTTTACGCGCCTCATCCAGGAATTTCGGAATTATCTCTTTCAGTTTATTAAGGTCCTGGTTTTGCAGCACGAATTGTATGGGCAGGCTGGTCTTAGAGCCGGAGCCTACCGCGATCGTTTGTTCCTGGATGGCAAAGATGCGGGCATCGTTGAAGCGGCGCAGTTTCTGCTGCAGCTCGTTGGTAATATCGTTCTGACTGCGTGTGCGTTCGCGGGGGCTCACCAGGCCAATACGCGGCTGAGAGGTATTCATTACCGTACCATTGCCGCCGGGTGTTCTGGCAAATACGAAATCACGTTCAGGTATAGAGTCGTACAGGTAATTGCTGATACGATCAGTCACCTGTTGCGTATAGTTAAAGCTGGAACCTTCGGGTAGTGTAACGGTGAAGCGGATGCTGCTGCGGTCTTCCAGCGGAGCGATCTCGCTCTGTATGCTACGCATAATGAGCCAGATGATAATACCGCAAACGGCAATGATCACCCATGCCAGCCAGCGTAATTTCATGAAGCCTTGCAGTATCCGTTTATAACCATCTTCCATGCCGGTGAAGAAGGGCTCTGTTTTGTCGTATAGCCATCCGTGCCCGGGTTTCTTCCGGTTCAGGTATACATTCAACACCGGTGTGATGGTGAGGGATACAAAGGCGGATATCAGCACGGCGGTGGCCAGCACCACACCGAATTCGCGGAACAGCCGCCCTACGAAACCCTGCAGGAACAACACCGGCATAAATACCACTGCCAGTGTAATGGAAGTAGAAATAACCGCAAAGAAGATCTCTTTACTGCCTTCCAGCGCCGCTTTGTGAATGGGCATTCCCTGCTCCAGCTTTCGGAAGATGTTTTCCGTTACCACGATGCCGTCATCCACCACCAGGCCCGTGGCTAGTACGATACCCAGCAGGGTGAGGATATTGATAGAGAAACCCGCCACGTATACCACAAAGAAAGTAGCAATGAGTGAGATGGGTATATCTATCAGCGGGCGAATGGCAATAAGCCAGTTACGGAAAAAGAAGAAGATCACCAGCACCACCAGTGCAAAGGCAATGAGCAAGGTTTCCTGTACTTCCGCCAGCGACTGGCGAATGATGCGGGTGTTGTCAATCAGCACATGGAACTCTACATCAGACTTATTTCCCTTTTTGATCTGTTCCAGCCGTTTGTTGAATTCATCTGCGATCAGAATATTGTTGGCGCCCGGCTGGGGAATAATGGCCAGACCGATAGCGTTTACGCCGTTGTATTTCCAGCTTTGTTCTTCTATCTGCGGGCCCAGTTCTACGCGGGATACATCGCTCAGGCGAATGATGCCTGTGCTGTCCTCGCGGAGAATAAGATCACGGAAATCTTTTTCTGTAGTAAGGCGGCCCAGGGTATTAATGGTCAACTCCGTATTGTTGCCGTATACCTTACCGGCGGGCAGCTGCACGTTTTCATTATTAAGCGCGGTGCTGATATCATTAAAGGCGATGTTGTAGGCGTTCATTTTTGCCTGATCCAGCCAGATGCGCATGGAATAGCTTTTATCGCCGAATACATTTACAGAGCTTACCTGGTCGATGGTTTGCAGCTGTTGCTGCAGCACATTGTCCGTGTAATCACTCAGCTCCATGAGGCTTTTGGTATGGCTCTGAACGGCCAGGATGAGGATGGGATCGCTGTTGGCATCTGCCTTGGTTACCACCGGAGGTGCATCTATATCCAGGGGGAGGGAGCGGGTGGCCTGGCTCACTTTATCGCGCACATCGCTGGCGGCTGCTTCCAGGTCTACACCCAGGTTGAACTCTACGGTAATAGAGCTGTTACCCAGGGAGCTGGTAGAGGTGATGGTACGGATACCGGGAATGCCGTTGATCTGTTTTTCCAGCGGTTCGGAGATCTGGCTTTCGATCACATCGGGGTTGGCGCCGGTATAGTTAGTGCTAACGGTGATCACCGGCGGGTCTATGGCAGGGTAATCTCTTACAGCGAGGAAGCTGTATCCAATTACCCCGAACAAAATGATCAACAGGTTCATCACTGTAGCCAGCACAGGGCGCTTCAGTGACAGTTCAGAAATATTCATGGCTACTGTCTTAAGTCTGGTTTCCGTCTAACGATCTTATTGCTGTTCAGCGGCCAGCTGGGCCAGCGTTTTCACGCCGCGCACTTTCAGCTTTGCATCTGGTCTGGCAAACAGCACACCGGTAACTACTACTGTGTCGCCGGGGTTTACACCGTCTGTTATTTCAATATTGTTTGCTTCTCTTACGCCGGTGCGTACATCTGTAAAAGTGGCTTTTCCATCTTTTATCAGGATCACCTGGTTGTTCTTATCATTGGGGATAATGGCATTGGTAGGCACGAGGATAGACTTTGCATCAGCCCCGGCATTGATATACACTTTTGCAAAAGCGCCCGGGCGGCCTTTACCATCCTCCAGCAGAGCCCTTACTTTTACGTTGCGGCTGGTGGCGGTGATCTGCGGTTCAGTAGCGATGATCTGTGCTTTGCGGTGAACGTTGCCGGCTACATCTATCACTACATCTACAGTTCCTCCTTTCTTCACAACATAGCTGTATTGTTCCGGCAGGGTGAAATCCACTTTGATCTTATCCAATTGTTGAATAGTTGCAATTACATTAGTGGGACTCACATAGGCGCCAATACTTACCTGGCGCAGGCCAATGATACCATTGAAGGGCGCACGGATGATGGTTTTATCTATCTGAGCCTGGGTATAATCGATATCCGCTTTTGTGCTGTTCACATTATTCAGGGCCAGGTCATAGTCGGCCTGATTGATGCCGTTAATGGCCAGCAGTTTGCGGTCGCGTTCTTCCGTTTTTTGGTAAAGGTCCAGCTGTACTTTGGATTTCTGCAGCTGCGCCTGGAGGTCTGCATCATTGATACGCGCAATGAGCGTACCTTTTGCGATCTGTGTGCCTTCGGGTACATCCAGGTAGGTGATACGGCCGCTTATTTCGGGATGCAGTTCTGCGTATTCATTGGCCACGATGGTACCGCTGGCCTCTATGGTATTGTTTACAGGGCTGGTGGCCGCCACAATTACGTCCACGATAGCGGGCGGATTGGGTTTGGGCGCGGAGTGCGGTGTTTCCGCTTTCCCGTTACATCCGGCGATCAGCACGCATGTTCCTAATATTCCGGTAATCAGTTTTGCCATTCAACAAAACTAGAGATAAGGGGAGGGAGGGGGGAGGGGTGTCGGTCAATGGGCAATTAGTATCGGTGGGTGGGGAGGATAGGGCGTTGAAGGGTGTTAACAGTAGTTAACAGTGGTGTGAGAGAAAAGAAATGGTTCGTATATTCACAAGATGGAAAAAAGTTGGTAGATGCCTAAGTTATATATAATAGCGGGATGTAATGGGGCCGGAAAAACAACGGCCAGCTTTACGATTTTACCAGAAATACTAAACTGCAGAGAATTCGTGAATGCGGATAGCATTGCAGCAGGGCTTTCTCCATTTAACCCGGAAAGTGTGGCTTTGGAAGCAGGGAGAATTATGCTGCAGAGGATACATCAGCTAATGGAGGAAAAAGTGGATTTCGCTTTTGAGACAACATTGGCTACCAGGAGTTATGCGTCACTAGTAAAAAAGGCGAGAACAATGGACTATGAGGTCAGCCTGCTTTATTTCTGGCTGGCTTCGCCGGAGTTTGCAAAACGAAGGGTAGCAAAGAGGGTAAGAAGGGGAGGTCATAACATACCGCCAGATGTTATTGAGCGCCGTTATTATAGTGGAATCCGTAATCTTTTGAATTTGTATATACCTATTGTTGACAACTGGATGGCAATTGACAACATGGATACGACACCGGACATTATTGCCAGAGGAGATGCTGACGGAAAGAAAGTCGTAAATAATCCCGATCTTTGGGATGTCATTTTAAAACAAAGTACTTCGTATGGAGAATAAAAAGACTGATATAGACGAGTTGTCAGAGAGAGTACTTCAGGGAATGAAAATTGCCTTAAAAGAGCTCGTTGAAACAAGCGCCAGAAACAATGAGGAGCTTGTTATTGGTGATAAAGATGGTAATATTATGGATGTACCGGCAAAAGACCTGCTTCCCTCTGTCGAAAAATAATTAAATACCTCAACCCCGGCCTTACGGCCAGGCCGCACAAACGTTTCTATTAGCGCGGCCCGGCGCAGCAGATTTAAATATCTTCAGGGGATGACAAAGGACATTAATTCGCTTCAGTATACTTCCTGAAATTGTCCAGTATAGCCTGCCAGCCACCTCTCTGCATTTCTTCTGAATGCGTGTTTTCCATGTCAAATGTTTCCACTACTTCTGTTTGGTCTCCCTTTGCTGTGAAAACAACAGATACTTTTCTGCCGTCACCCATGGTGTATTCAATCAGTTTATGCTCTTCCACGTTATCATATATGCCTCCGAAATCAAAGCTGAAGCTGCCATCTTTAGCGGCCATTGTAGTGCTGAATTTGCCGCCCGTGCGTAAGTCGTTTTCGGCGTGAGGAGCATGCCAATCATCAGAAGCCTGGCACCATTGGGTAATGTGAGCGGGATCAGACCAATATTTCCATACTTTTTCTACCGGGGCATTAACGGTGCTTTGAACGGTGATTGATTTGTTTGCTGTTGTTTCCATGATGCTGTTATTTTTTAGGTTTTAGAATCGTTTTGTTCGATGATGCAAACATAGGCAGGAAATAAGGAAGTGAAAATGGCAGAATGGGACTAATTAGGGGTGTTATGCGACATGTTGGGAACCGGCTCATGTCTTTCCTATTAAAACCCGGTAATCTCAGAGGGAAAAGCTGTTCAGAACTCATATCATCTTCATATCAAACTCCCATATGTTCGGTATATATTCCGTATGTTATCGGTAGTTTATTAGTATATCATCTGTCTCTTTATACAAACAGCTTATCTACCTCTCAACTACAGGTACCCTACGAAACATATATTCATGCGATATGAATCTTTAACGGATCCGATATAAATGCAGAAGACCGTCTGCCAACTGGCGGACGGCCTTCTGCTGTAATGATGAATCCACTAATACCCCGGGTTCTGCGTAAGCGTGGGTTGTCCATTTTTTGAACTATTCACGATCTCCTGCAGCGGGATTGGATAATAGATGTTATTGTCACCGAAAACGGCTTCGTTATAATAAGTACGTTTCAGTTTCTCCTTGGCAACATAGGCATTCAACACGTCTTTGGCAATGCCCCAGCGTACCAGGTCAAAAAAGCGGTGGCCTTCCATGGCGAATTCCAGGCGGTCTTCAAAGCGGATGGCTTTAAGAGCAGTTGCCTTGTCTGCCCAGGGCGTGGTATACAGGCTGATGCTGTAGTTGGCCGCGTTGGTGCCATCGGGCATTTTTACAAAGCCGTCTGGGTTGGCGGCGCGCTGCCGGATCATGTTCACCAGCTCGCGGGCGCGTTCCAATGATCCTACCTCTGCTTCACATTCTGCCAGCCACAGGATCACATGCGAGTAGCGGATCATGCGGTAGTTATTGGCGTTCTGCCGCGGGTTGTTGGTAGAGGTGGCATTACCGAGATCCGACTTATAGAACATGTGCTTCTTGGGTGAATAAGGGCCGGCGTAAGACTGATCACGGATCCAGGCTTTACCGGGGTGCAGGCCGTGATCGAGGTAAGGAATACCGCGGCGGCCGATGGTCCAGTCAAGACGGGGATCCAGGGCGCCTGCATAAGGTGTAAAAGGTGCGTTGGATTCAATGCCCTGATCGTTGCTTACATCTGCATCGTTGAAATTGTCCAGCATGGGAAGGCCGTTATTTGTTTTAAAGGCATTCACCAGGTTCTGTGAGGGCTGGAAGAATCCGCAGCAATTGGTAGGGCCGCCGTAGGGATAGTTGAGCGTAACGCCTTCATTACCGTTCTGACCACCGGGAGCGCCGTCGTTTACAGAGTGCTGTACCTCCAGGATGGACTCCGGGTTGTTATTGGTGGCGGCGCGGAAGTTATCTGCGTACCGGTCAACCAACCTGTAACCGCCCTGGGTCATGATCAGGTCAAGCAGGGTTTTAGCCTCTGTAAATTTGTGCTGAAACAGGTATGCCTTGGCCAGGAGTGCAGCCGCGGCCCATTTGGTAATGCGGCCGGGTTGAGACTGACGGTGGGGCAGGTTCTGATAAGCAAACTGCAGGTCTTCCACGATCTTAGGCCAGATATCTTCGGTGTTTGGCACCTTGGTGCTTTCCGGGTCTTCCGGATTGTAGGTCTTCTCATCTATGTACGGCACCTTGTTCCACATTTTCTTGGCCTCGAAATGATAGTGTGCGCGCAGAAAGCGGCACTCTGCCGTGATGCGGGTACGGTCTTCATCGCCGATGTCTTCTGTTTTGGCCAATGTTTGCAGTACGTCGTTGGTGCGGGCAATACCATCATAAACAGCGCGCCATTTACCACGGAAATAGTCGTTATCCGGCAGAATTTTGTACACTTCGATGAAGCTGATAGCGGGCTGGTCACCGGCGGTGGTTCCTTTATAGGCATCGTCTGATGCTACGCTGCCATACACCCAGTTGTCGGCAGAGCTATGATAGACGGTGTTCCCGGCGCCTACACCATCTAAAAGAGAGTAGGCGGAAATGAGCAGCGCATTTACGCCGTTGGGAGTGTTCAATTGCTCTGGCAGCAGCACCCCTTTGGGCTTCAGATCCAGGAAGCTGTTACTGCAGGCGGTAGACAGTGCCAGTATAATCGCGGTATATATTAGTTTGCGTGTATTCATAACAGATAGTTTGGTGTTTAGAAAGTAAGGTTAGCTCCAACCAGGTACACTTTTGACATCGGATAAGCGCCTTCGTCCACGCCCATATGACGGTCGTTATTAGGATCGTAGTTACGCAGGTTGATCTCCGGGTCAAGACCGGTGTAGCCAGTAAAAGTGAGCAGGTTCTGCCCCTGTACATATACTTTCAATGAGCTGATACCCACTCTTTTCAACAGGCTTTCCGGCAGGTTGTAAGAAAGCATGATGTTCTTAATGCGCATATAGGAACCGTTCTCCAGGTAGTAGGTGGAGGGGTTGCTGCTGATCACGTCATTAGACCGGAGCTGTGGCAGCTTTGCATCTGTTTTGCCCGGACGCCAGGAGTCTTCCAGCATACGGCGGCTACGATTGCCCGCAAAGGTGGGGAAGTCTGTCCAGTACCTCACATAGTTAAACAGCTGGTTGCCCTGTACGCCCTGCGCAAAGATGGTAAGGCCGAACTGTTTGTACTTCAGTTCTGCATTGAAACCGTAAGTGAAATCCGGGTGAGGGCTGCCGATGATGGTACGGTCATTCGCGTCGATCTTATTATCCCCGTTCACGTCGCGGAAGCGGAACTGCCCGGCTTTGTTATTGGCGCCCAGTGTATTGCTGAACTGAAGCGGCGCTTTGGCTGCTTCGTCATCAGTCTGGAAGATACCGTCAATTACATACCCGAAGAAGGAAGAAATAGGATGACCTGCCTGGGTAACCGTCATGGCCGGGAGGCGGGTGGTAAAGCCAAAGAAGCGGGTGTTGGGATTACCGTCGGTCTTCTGCACTTCGTTCTTGTAGGCGCTGAAATTCACGCTCAGATCGTAGGTAAAGTCGCCTTTAAGTGCATCGCCATAGTAGTTCAAACCCAATTCTATCCCCTTATTCACCATAGTGGCAATATTCCGGAAGGGGTTGGTGGCCTGACCCTGTGTATACTGGATCTCTACCGGGAAGAGCATATCGCTGGTTTTACGCTGGTAAAGGTCCACAGTGAAACCCAGCTTACCTCTCAGCAGGGTAGCGTCTAAACCGATGTTGGTACTGGTAGTGGTTTCCCATTTGGCGTTGGGGTTGCCGAACTGACTCAGTTCATAACCCTGCAGGGAGGAGGTTTTGGAGCCGTTCAGATCATAAAAGGAGTTGGTTGGGTTGGTAGAAAAGGTGGTATAGGGGGTGTAGTTCCCTATTTCCTGGTTACCTGTTTTACCCCAGCCTACGCGCAGTTTAAGGTCGTTCACGGCGGTAACTGATTTCATGAACGGCTCTTCAGAGATACGCCATCCGGCGCTGGCTGCCGGGAAGAGTGCCACGTTGTTACTTTTGGCAAAACGGGAGGAGCGGTCGCGGCGAAGGGTGAAGTCAACCAGGTATTTATCATTATAGCCATAGTTGATCTTACCGAATTCAGACGCCAGCCGCCAGTTGTTGTAAACACCGCTGTTGGTGGCGGTACTACCGTTACCGGCATCCAGGTAGCGGTTATCGAGATCGTCCAGGAAGAAGCGCTGACGGCCTGCAGTGAGCGGGTCGAACATGCTGGAAATGGCTTCTGTACCACCAAGGATGTTGAAGTGGTGTTTGGTGCCCAGGTCGAAACGATAGGTCAGCGTGTTGTACCAGGTCCAGGTATTACCGTAGTTGGTATTGATGGTGAGACTGTTCACGCTGGCGGATTCGCTGGATTCTATATCGCGGATCACATAGTTCTTGTAGTTGAGCCAGTTGAAGTCCAAACCGAAGCTGGTACGAACGGTCAGGTTCTTCAGGATGTCTACTTCAGCCCATGCGTTGCCGAAGAGGCGAAGCTCTTTTGATAGGTTGTCTTTATTGCGATACAGGGCAGCTACCGGGTTCTTGGCGTTGTCAAGGTCGCCGCCTTTGGTGCCTGCAAAATTACCCATGATGTCGTATACGGGAATGATGGGTTGCATGCGGTAGGCAAAGGAGATCGGGTTGCCTTCGTTCTGGTTACCGGCAGGCTGGCCTATCCGTTCGCCATAGGCTACCTGGAAGTTCTCGCCCGCCCGAATGGATTTGGAGACATTGAACTCCGTATTGGCGCGGACAGAATAACGTTTGTAGCCGGTATAGATCAGGATACCGTCCTGGTTAAAATAGTTGAGCGACATGGCGTAACGGCCGGTCTCACTGCCACCGGATACTTTCAGCTGGTGGTTCTGGATGGGGGCCGGATCAAAGATCTCGTCCATCCAGTTGGTACCTGTTTTGTTGGCCTTGGTGATGAGCCATTTGGTTTTTCTGAACTCAGGGCTTTCGATGTCCTTTGTATAGTTGGCCGGGTTTACGCGGGGATCGCCTTCCATGGCTCCTTCAGGAAATATATAATCCGGTATGCGGGGATTGGCCCCGTTACCAAACTGGGCATGGGTAGGGTTGCCGTTGGCGCCTACGTTACCGGCGTTTCTGCGGGATTCCCAGAGCAGGTTGGCATATTCCTCTGTATTGAGCAGATCGAGGAACTTACCCGGGCGCTGGGTACCGTAATAAAAATCGTAGCTCACTTTAGGTTTTCCCAGCTTGCCTTTGACGGTAGTGATGATCACTACCCCGTTACCGGCGCGGGAGCCGTAAATGGAGGATGCGGAGGCGTCTTTCAGGATCTGGGTGGATTCTATATCGCCCAGGTTGAGGGTATTGAGGTTGCCTTTGGTGGGCACTCCGTCAATAATGTAAAGCGGTGAGTTGTCGTTAATGGTACCAAAACCGCGGATACGCACCATTACGTTACCTCCCGGGCTGTTGTCCGTACCGATGGTAACGCCGGCAACGCGGCCCTGGAGGGCCTGGCCGATATTGGACGCCGGGGTGGCCAGCAGTTTCTTGACATCTACCGTGGCTACGGCGCCGGTGATATCTTTTTTAGACTGGCTGCCATAGCCGGTTACCACCACTTCGTTGAGATTGCCGATGTTTTCGGAGATCGCAACGTTCATGGTAGCGTTTTCGCCTACGGGCACTTCTTTGGGCGTATATCCCACAAAAGAAAATACAAGGGTTTCGCCTTGTTTGGCGTCAATGGCGAAAGTGCCGGTTGGAGTGGTGGCAGTACCCCGGTTGGAGCCCTTGATCACTACTGTAACGCCGGGCAGCGGGGTTTGTGTTTTCTCATCGGTAACGGTACCGGTGATCTTTTTTTGCTGGGCAAAGGCGGGGGCGGCGCCCAGCAACAGGAGCAGCCATAGTGCTGCGCGTCGTGGCAGACGTAAATTAACGTGAACATTCATGAGTCGCTGGTTTTAAGTGTAGAAGGATGGTTGATAGATTATATTACGGACTTCTTCATGTGGCGTGGGCATGGAACTGGCGCAGGTATGTGCGGGCACACCTTTCCCCCCTGAGCAACGTGGAAGCTCACAATATCTGGTTTTGACAATAAAGCAGAAATTATCTACACTACACTACAGTCAACATCATGCTACAACGGTAAGATAACATAACGCTTGTTTTACAACGTGAAAATACCCGGGATCTTCCCGGCACGATTAAGGTACAAACTTTTACACTCGATTGCAACCTTTTTCAGGAAAAAGAAATCCCATGCTCCTGAAAGGGAACTACAGATGCGGGTTACAACCAGAAAAAGGGGTACGAGGTATAGGCTACTTAAACATCATAGTGCGGTCAGGAGAAGTAGGACTGCAGCTCGGTAACGTATGTGGTAGGCTCAAATTCAATGATCTCGTATAATGCCAGCTGATATTTATCAAACGGGTCTTCTGCTATGATCTGTTCTACTTCTCTGCGGCTGGAAGCTTTGCAGAGGATAAGGCCACCGGATCTCGGTTTCCTGCGGCCAGATAAGATGAATTGTCCGCTTTGATAATACTTTTCAAGAAATGCTCTATGGGCATCCAGATAGTGCTCGATCGCCGTTAACGGCCGGATGTATTGCAACAAAATGAGGAACATGTTGGCGCTGCTTAGTGTTCTAGTTAATAGGAATAGTTTCTAACCCGTTCTACAAAGGTAGAAAACAATTGCAGGATTTGGCTTATTGTGCGCGCAAGGGAGTATTTTTCTGTAATTTCACGTATTCATCATATTCTAAATCTTTTGAATCCCTTCTTATGCATTTCAAGCACAGTACAATTTCCCGGGTTCTGTTAACCGCGCTTACTGCGGCAATTGTGTTCAGCAGTTGTTCCAAAATACCCGAGGAAAGCAAACACATCCCTAAATCTGCAGGGATCGTTGTGGGGGTTAACAGCAAGCAGATCGTACAAAAGCTGATCACCAACGGGATCACAGTGGACAAACTCTTTGCCGCCGTGCAGGGTAAAGATACCAGCAGCGAAGCTGCAAAAGCCCTGAAAAATGTTGAGAACTCCGGCGTGGACCTGAACAGTAACTTCTTTGCCGCTGTAGTGTTCGGGCCGGAAAAACAGTCTTATGCCAGCTTTACCGGCAGCCTGAAAGATGCCGCTAAATTTGAGGCTTTCCTGAAAGAGAACAGCCCTAATTTCAGCTCTAAGACCAAGAACGATTTTACTTATGCCTGGTTGGCAGACAACAATTCCATTGTGGGATGGACCAAAACCAGCGTGATCTTTCTGAAGCCTTTTGACCTGGATGAGCTGAAGAACAAAGGGAGAAAATCAGTTCCTGGCGTACCAGACGCTGAGGATCAGGACGGTAATGAAGTGGAAGGCGCTGTTGACTCTGCAGTTGCCGCCCCTGCTGCCCTCGTTACGGTTGATGCCGGAACAGAAGAGCAATGGGCCGGGGTACTGGACAATCTCTTCCATCTGAAGGATGCAGAAACCGCTGGTTCCATAGCCGCTTTCAAAGACCTGCTGAAGGAAAGCGCCGACATGACCTTCTTTATCCATCCGGAAGTGATCTATAACAACCAGGTGACCATGCTGCCCGCCAATTTCAAGAAGCTGCTGGAAGACTGCTATTACGCAGGTTCTGTTAGCTTCGATCAGGGTCAGGTAGTAATGAACGGTAAATCTTATGCCGGTAAGGAGATGTCTGACATCTACAAAAAATACGGCAACAACACCCTGGACCTGGACATGCTGGAGAAATATCCGGGTGATTCTATTGACGCTTTCTTAGCTTATGGCTTTGACCTGCGCATGGTAGGCGACATCATTAAAAGCACTGGTACCGATGGTATTGTAAATATGATGATGGGAAAATCCGGTCTTACCCTGGACGATGTGCTGAATGCCTTCAAAGGCCAGATGATCTTTGCCGCTTCTGACTTTTCAGTAAAGAAGAAGCCGCTGCCCTACTTCCCGCAAGACAGCACCACCAGCCCTGACAGCAAATGGGTATTTGCCATGAAAGTGGGTGATAAAGCTGCTTTTGA
>Ga0102590_1002128_pt1 | contig 25023 bp, 21 predicted proteins | sample AraplaMF_Col_mMF_FD_76859 | JGI IMG/M metagenome (GOLD analysis project Ga0102590, IMG submission 76859) | Arabidopsis root microbial communities from the University of North Carolina, USA - plate scrape MF_Col_mMF | ecosystem: Host-associated > Plants > Roots > Endosphere | place: USA... | reverse complement strand
CATAGCCGAGCGCAATGGCATTGCGCTCGGCTATGCCACGCTCGGCCAGGTCGGCTTCGAGCAGCGGCTGGAATATGCCGCGATCGGCAGCGTCACCAACCTCGCCTCCCGCCTCTGCGCCGAGGCCAAGCCCAACCAGATTGTGGTGAGCCGCCGCGTCTACGGCATGGTCGAGCCATGGGTCGAAGCCCGCGCGCTCGACGACCTCCAGCTCAAGGGCTTCAATCACCCGGTGCTGGCGATGGAGATCCTCGGCTGGCGCGAGGCGGTGGACAACGTGGTGGATGCAACGGCGGCGCGGCGGAGGATGTGAACGGAAGAGCTGGCCACATGCTCTTCTGGTCATGCCCCGGCTTGACCGGGGCATCCAGTACGCCGGGGCGTATCGATTCAATTACAATCGCCTCTGGAATACTGGATCGCCCGATTAAATCGGGCGATGACAGCTGAGAATGCGGCGTCGGCCTGATAGCATTGGGACTGCTTAACAGAGGTGATTTCTCCTCACGCTCCCCGCTTCGGCCCGATCGCCTCGAATGCGGCTTTCTGCTCGTCGCTCAGGTCGAATTCGAAATCGTCGAGCGCATCCGCGACGCCGGCCACTGCCTGCTGCATCGTCTGCAGGCGCGTCTTCACGGCGGCGAGGCGGGCTTGCGGGGTTGCTTCCGCCTTCATCGGGCAAGAGCTCAGCGTCTGCATGGTGCGGAGAGTGGTGTCCTGGAGCACGTCGAGGCGGGCGCGGCCGGTGTCGTCGAGCTTGAGCGTCGAGGCAATGTCCTCAGTGGGCCATTGCTGTTGCACGAGCTGCTCGTACTGGCGCTGGGCCTGCACATCATAGTGCGGATCATAATTGGGATCGCAGGCTTTGGCCGCCTGCGCCGCCGGGGCCGCCTGGGCGTCCTTGTGCTGAGCCGAAGCAAGCGCCGCCTGGCGCTCTTTTGCCAGCGAGTCGAGCTTAGCTTTCTGGCCGTCATCGAGCAGCTCGACGAACTTTGTCAGCGGCTGCGCCAGCGCATCGATGGCCTTGATCATCGCATCGAGGCGGGCCTGCATCACACCGAGGCGCTCGGCCGCATTGGTGGGCGCCTGCGCCGGGCACGAGGCGCGGATGGTGTCGCGCGCGCTCGTCCAGGCGCTTGCGAGCTCATCGAGCGCGGTGCGTTGCATCTCGTTCGGCTGCACGGCGGCCGCGATGCGGTCGACGGGCAAGCCGCCGGTGTCGCTGCTGTCGCAGACCGCCTCCGCCGATGGCACGCGTCGCGCATGACGGCCTTGCGGCGCGGTGTAGGCGGCGAGCTCCGGCGCCGCATACGGCGCGAAGATCGCTGCGTAGATATCGCCATAGCCGTAGAGCGAGAGGCTGGTGGTGTCGCCATAGATCACCGCGGTGGTGAGATCGTCATGCGCGAACGGCCAGAACACGGGACCGATCCAGCCATAACTGCCGTCAGGATGGCGCCACCAGCCCTGCGGACGGCGGCCGCCGTGCCAGCCGGAAAGCGCAGCCTCCGCCGTCAGCGCAGCGCGCAGGACATAGGGGTTGGCGGGCTGGCCGCGCTCGCGGCCACGCGGATCCTCCGATCTCAGCGCCGCAGAGCGATAGCGGCTGCCCCGCACCGCCATGCGGGCATGGCGCAGACGCGACAGGCCGATGATATGGCCGACCGCAAAGCGCGCCACGCCGAGGGGCCCGCCGCGGAATCCGAACTGCGCCTGCGCTGTATCAGGCAGCATCACTGTCAGAAGCAGCAGGACAGCGCCTGACAGCGCCAGCCTCAAGCGTGATCTCGATGTGCTTGCCGAGCCGACCACCGAGTTGACCACCTCTTGGCCCTCCTCCCGTGCCAAGCGCACATCACGGCGCACGAAGAAGACTCGCGAGGGAACCGATTGTTCCATGGGGAGAGGGTCAAAGCGGGAAATGCGGGACGTCATCGCGGCGCGCCGCGGCCATCCTCACTGCGCCTTTTGCGGCACCACGACGGTCTGGCCAGGATAGATCAAGTTGGGATTGTGGATCTTTCCGCGGTTGGCGTTGAAGATCACGGCGTAGCGGGCGCCGTCGCCATAGGCGAGGCGGCTCAGCGCCCAGAGGCTGTCGCCGCGGGAAATCACCCGGCTGCCGCCGGCCTCGGCCGTCCCGGTGGTGAGCACGTCTCCGGGCGAGGCCGATGCGACCGCCGGCCCCGACGCCGGCACCCGCGCCATGGATTTGGGTTTGGGCGCGCCCATCATGCGAGGCCGAACCGCTGATCGCTCCGCCGTCGCGGCGAGACGCGGCGCCGGCAAGGCGGCAACGACGTCCGATGTGTCGTCAGGCTTTGCGTCCTGCTTGGCAACCGGTGTGACCCGTGCCGGCGGCGGCGCGGCTTCGGCGATCGTCACCGGCATGGTGCGGCTGGATTGCGTGACGGTGCCGTCGGGCGCCTTGGCGCGCAGCGCCAGCTCGTAGCTGCCGGCGGGGAGCTTTGGCGGGGTCATGACGAACTGGCCCGATGCATCGGCCACCGCGCTGTCGACCGGCTGGCCGTCGCGCAGCAGCTCGACCTTCGAACCCGGTGCGGCCTGGCCCGCGATCACGGCCGCCTCGCCATGATCGTCGACGCGTGCGACGTCGAAACGGGGGCCGGCGTCTGCGACAGAAGGCTGCGGCTTGGTCGGTGCGACATCGGCCAGCCCCGCAACCTGCTTCTGGGTCTCGGCGAGCGCATCCGCCTTCGGCGCGTCGGCCGTGACAGGGGCAACGGGCGGCGCGACTGCGGCGAGCTTCGGTTCTTCAGTCTTCGACTCTGTCTGCGACTCTGCTTTGGACTCGATCCTGGAGGCGACCTTCGTCTCGGCCTTCGTCTCCGGTTTGCTTTCGGGCTTGGCGGCGACGGCGACCTCGGTGCTCGCCCCGCCCGGCAACATGTGGCGCAGCTCGGTCGGGCCGATCACCAGCACGGTGCCGGCCACCGCGAGCAGACAGAATGCAATGATGGCCTTGGATGCGGTGATCATCAGTCCTCAAACCTTGATCAAAAACTTGGATCGCAAATCATCAGGCGCAAATTGCGCCGTTTTGGCACCGGCAGCAAGCCGGTCGAAGGGATGAACCGGGCGGGCCCTGTCGGCGTCAAATGAGCGAGGCCGTAGCGCCGCCATTTTTAGGAATTTCATCCATGCCCGTATTTTACCGCGCCGCGCCATGGCTGGCGCTTGCCCTGACGCTCGTCGCCTCTCCCGCGCTTTCCGCCTCCGGCCCGCCGCCGGGGTTCGTCCTGACAGACAATCCCGGCCTCGGCTTCACCTCGCCTGACGGGGCCACCAGGCTCGAGCAATACATGAAGGACAGTGACGACCTGTTCGGCGTCAAATGGCAGGTCTGGGCACGACGCGGCGACCAGATGACGGAACTGAAGCCCGAGCAGGGCTATGGCGCCGGCTTCCGCTTCACCAACGACTCGCAATGGCTGGTGCGGATGCAGAAGACCGGCTCCGGCGAGCAGGACCTGTTCCTCTATCATCTCGAAAACGGCGTCTTCGTCAGTGCCACGAAGAAGAAGTCCCTCAGCGATCTCGCCTGGGCCTATTTCTATGGCCGGTCGGAGACGAAGCATTTCGCCAAGCTCGACTTTCACATCACGGCCAATCTGCTGGAGGGGACGGAAAACGCCTATCAAGAGCTCGGCATGAACTGGCCCAACAACCGCTACCTCGTGATCGGACTCGGCGGCGAATACGACAAGCACCCAAGGAATACGGTGATGAAAGGGCTCGGCGGCTGGCGATGCCGCTATGATCTCCAGACCGGGAAATTCGATGTGCCGGCGATTTTCGCCAAGGAGAATGCCGCGGCGCTGAAATGGGAAGTGAAGCGGGAGTGAAGCGGTGTTCGAAACCCGCATCGCGAATTGTGCGTTCTCTATCCCCGCGCCAAGCCCCTGATATTGTTCCGATTCAGAGTTCCCTAACCTTCAATGGTAACGGGGTCTTGTCGATTTCGCTGCATCCTGCATCCCACGGGAGGACGGGATGGGCACATCGATTCGATGGACCGCGCGATTGCGCGCGCTGCTGCGCCGCTGGCGCGGCGCGCCGCTGACGTGGCTGATTGTCGGCGGCTTCGTGCTGATGGCGGCAATGGCCATCGGCACCGGCCTCACCGTCGACCGCTTCCGCCAGAACGCGATCGAGAGCGGCCGCGACAGCCTGGAGAACTCGGTCCGCCTGCTCGCCGGTCATTTCGACCGTGAGTTCGAGGATTTTGCGGTGCTCCAGAAGAGCATCATCGCGGAACTCGAAAGCCATGGCATCGAGTCCGCGGATGCGTTCCGCAGCGAGATGGGCACGCTCGCGATGCATGAGGTGTTACGCGCCAAGGCCAGCGGCTGGTCGGACGTCGCCGGCGCCAATGTGTTCGATGCTGACGGCGTGCTGATCAATTCGTCGCGGCGCTGGCCCGTCGCCGATATCTCGGTGTCCGATCGCGGCTATTTCATCAGACTCAAGAACGATGCGGCCGCGCAGGAAGAGATCGAGCTCGTGCCCGGCCGGCTCGGCCATGGTCCGGCAATCGTGTTCGCGCGGCGCGTGTCGGGCCCGCATGGCGAGTTCCTCGGATTGGTGTCGCGCGCGATCTCGCCCGAGCAGCTCGAATCGTTCTTCGCCTCGGCCGGGCTCGGCGAGGACTCCTCGATCGCGATGCATCACCAGAACGGCCAGCTGCTTGCGCGCATCCCGCATGTCGAGGCGATGATCGGAAAGAATTTCCGGACCGGCACGCCGGAGCAGATCGCCGTGTTCGAGCGGACGTCCGTCACCACGCAGCTTGCGAGCCCGATCGACGGCAAGGATCGCATCGTCGCCTCGCGCCTTTTGGCGGGCGAACCGCTGGTCGTGGTCGCCACCAAATCGCTGGATGCGACGCTCGCCACCTGGCGCACGCAAACCAAGTTCTTCGTCGCCGTCGCCGTCGTGTCGATCGGTCTGCTCGTGCTCACGCTGGTCCTGATCTTCCGCCAGATGACCCGCCGGCTCGCTCTGGAAAAGGAGCAGCTCGACACCGCGATGAACACGATGACGCAAGGTCTCCTGATGTTCGACCAGGACCAGCGGCTGATCGTCTGCAACCGCCGCTACATCGACATGTATCGGCTCTCGGCCGACGTGGTGAAGCCCGGCGCCCATTTCCGCGACGTGATCCAGCATCGCGCCGACACCGGCTCGTTCGACGGCGACGTGGATTCCTATTGCGATGGCGTCCTGAACGGCGTCGGACGGATCCAGAGCAACATCGTCGAGACGTCCGACGGACGCCTGATCGAGATCAAGAACCAGCCCGGCGCAGCCGGCGGCTGGCTCGCCACCCATGACGACGTCACCGAACGCATCCGCACCGACGAGCGCATCGCGCATATGGCGCACTACGACGCGCTGACGGACCTGCCCAACCGCGTGCTGATGCGCGGCCATCTGGAACGGCGCGTGGCGGAGCTTGCCCACGGCAATCCGTTTGCGATCCTCTATATCGACGTCGACGAGTTCAAGGGCGTCAACGATTCGCTCGGCCACGAGATCGGCGACGAATTGCTGCGCCAGGTCGCGAGCCGGCTGCGGGCCTGCGTCAGCGGCAACGATATGGTGGCGCGCTTGGGCGGCGACGAGTTTGCGATCATCAAGGCCGGCACCCATGATCAGGCCGAGCTGACGAGCCTCGCCGAGCAGATCTTGACCTCGCTGCGCATGCCTGTCGACTGCAAGGGCCAGGAGATCACGACCGATGCCAGCATCGGCATCGCGATCGCGCCCGACCACGGCGACATCATCGATGACCTGCTCAAGCGCGCCGATCTCGCGATGTACGCCGCCAAGTCGGAGGGGCGCGGCACCTTCCGCATCTTCGTACCCGAATACGACGCCAAGGCGCGGCAGCGCCGCCAGCTCGAGCTCGATTTGCGCCAGGCGCTGGTGCGCGGCGAGTTCGAGGTGCACTACCAGCCGCTGGTCGATTTGTCCGCCAATGTTGTCACCGGCTGCGAGGCGCTACTGAGGTGGCGCCATCCGGAGCGCGGCATGGTCTCACCTGCCGACTTCATTCCGGTCGCGGAGGATACCGGCCTGATTAGCGAGATCGGCGAATGGGTGCTGAAGCAAGCCTGCGCGGAAGCGGCGTCGTGGCCCGGCGACATTCACATCGCGGTCAACGTCTCGCCGGTGCAGTTCCGCTCGAAGACGCTGGCGCTGAAGGTCGCCGCGGCGCTCGCCGAGTCGGGCCTCGCGCCGGAACGGCTCGAGCTCGAGATCACCGAAACCGTGCTGATCCGCGATGACGAGGAGGCACTGACCATCCTGCAGCAGCTGCGCGAGATCGGCGTGCGCATCGCGCTCGACGATTTCGGCACCGGCTATTCATCGCTGAGCTATCTGCACCGCTTCCCGTTCGACAAGATCAAGATCGACCGCAGCTTCATCAGCGACATCGGCGAGCCCGAGGATTCCTCCCCGATCGTACAGGCCGTGGTGCACATGGCCGCCGCCCGCCACATGGCGACAACAGCCGAAGGCGTCGAGACCGAGGCGCAGCGCGAAGTGCTGCGCCAGCTCGGCTGCAGCCAGATGCAGGGCTGGCTGTTCAGCCCCGCCGTGCCGGCGGCAAAGCTGAAGCAATTGCTGTCGAAGCAGGCGGCCGCGGCTTGAGGCCGATTCCTTCGCCTGCAATTGCGGCGATGATCACTTCTCATCCTGAAGATAGGATCAAACCTCGCGCCTCGTGGTTATCGCGCTGCTGAGGCGGCCGGGAACTCCGGCCGGCGGGCACCAGCCGACAGTGCATCACGCGCATCGCAGGCGGCTTGTCGTCTGCGACCGGTTGCGCGCGTGCGAAATCGAGCGAGGCGACATGGCGATCGTGACGTTCAGGATGATCCCTTTGATAGCGGCGGCTGCCGTGATCGGCTTTACCGCAGAGGCCCGCGACGATGGCCGCTACGCGAACTCTCCCCTCAAGGGCTGGTTCGAGAGCCTGCACAGCAAGGGTGGCGGCCCGTGCTGCGCGGATGCCGACGGCACGGCGCTCGACGACGTCGATTGGGAGACGCGTGGCGGGCACTACCGTGTCCGCATCCAGGGCGAATGGATCGAGGTGCCTGACGACACCGTGATCACCGAGCCGAACCGCGTCGGCCGCACGATCGTCTGGCCCTACTATATCAACGGCCGCGCCATCATCCGCTGCTTCATGCCCGGCAGCATGACGTGAGGTGATCGGAGCAATCGATCGCGCTCGGCCGGCTTGCACCGCATCTTGTATTCGCGCGGCGCTGCCATATCTCATCGCCATGATGAAGCTCACACGCATTCAGGACCACGCCATTCAGGCACTCATGGCCGGCATCGTCGGCGCCGAGACGTTCGATCACGTCTTCGCAGGCATCCGCTTCGATGAGGTCGAAGGCTCGTTGCTCTACGCTTTCGCCAGGAACGAGGACGTCGCCTCCGATATCGAGGACAGCTACTCGCCGCTCGTCGCCGCCGTGGCCTCGCGTGTGCTGCGCAAGCAGGTCGACGTCGTCGTGGTGATGCCCAAGGTTCTGCAATAAGCAGCCGGAAAAGCTCGCTCAATCGATGAACGATGCGAGCTCCTCCGGTTTGCCGGAGGGGAATGCGTTCTTGAGACAATCGAGAAACGCTGCCACGCGCGCGCTCAGCAGCCGGCGAGACGGATAGAGCGTCCAGAGACTGATCTCGGGCCCGTCAACATCGCCCCAGTGCACGAGCCTGCCGGCCGCGAGGTCGCGACTGACGAGCGAGACAGGAAGTCGCGCGGCACCGACGCCGGCTCGGACGGCGTCGCGGATCATGATGAGCGATGACAAGCGAAGCACGGGTTCGATTGCGATCTCAGCGCTTCCGACCGGCGTCACCACAGTCCAGACAGAGTTCAAATCCCCCGCGCTGCGCACCACGGCCGGGACGGTGACATCGCCCACGGGGCGACGGAGACTCGGGCTCGCCACCACCACCAGCCGATCGCGCAGGAAGATCCGTCCGACCAGGCTTTCGTCGGGATCCGGATTGACGCGGATCACGAGGTCATAGCCCTCCTCGATCATGTCGACGGAGCGATCTTCCGTCGTGACCTCGAGCCGGACCTCCGGATATTCCATCGCGAACGCGGCCGCCAGTTTTCCCATCGCGGTTTGCGAGAACAACAGCGGCGCACTGATCCGCAACCGGCCACGCGGCCTATCGCCGCGGGCGGCGATTGCGGCCGCCGTCTCGTCGAGTTCGGCGAGCAACGCCCCGGTCCGCTCATGGAGCGCCCGCCCCTCCTCCGTGAGCTTCAGGTTGCGCCTTCCGCGCTCGAACAGACGCAGGTCGAGGCTGCTCTCCAGTTCGGAGACCCGACGGGACAGCGTCGCTTTCGGGCGGCCGGCGGCCCGGGCAGCCCGGCCAAAGCCGCCGTGACGGGCCACCAGATTGAAATCGGCGAGGGCAAGGAGATCCATTCGTTCCACCAGTGAAACGTAATGTCCAAATATAGCGTCTATTGGTCCGAATGTGGATCACTAATTTCCGGGGTGTCTTCTAACCCCCAGCAAGGAGGGACCCCCATGACCATCCTCGTTATCGGCGCTACCGGCCGCGTCGGTCGCCATGTTGTCGAACAGCTCGTCCACCGCGGAGCCAAGGTGCGGGTGCTGACCCGCGATCCCGCCAAGGCCAAATTCCCGGCCGGCGTCGAAGTCGCCAAGGGCGACCTGCTCGACATCGAGGCGCTGCGCGCCGCGTTCACAGGCGTGAGGACGCTGTTCCTGCTGAACGCCGTCACCGGCGACGAATTCACCCAGGCGATCATCACGCTCAACATCGCCCGCGAGGCCGGTGTCGAACGGGTCGTCTACCAGTCGGTGTTCGACGCCGACGGGGCCGTGAACGTGCCGCACTTCGCGGTGAAGTCGGGCGCCGAGCGCATGCTCGCGCACATGGGCTTCAGCGCCACCATCCTGCGCCCGAGCTACTTCATCGACAACGAACTCATGATCAAGGACGTGATCCTCAACCATGGCGTCTATCCGATGCCGATCGGCAGCAAGGGCGTCGCCATGGTCGACGCGCGCGATATCGCCGAGGTCGCCGCGATCGAACTGATCCGCCGCGACCGCGCCCCGGAAAAGCTTCCGGTCGAGACCATCAACCTGGTCGGCCCCGACACGCTGACCGGTCCTGACGTGGCAAAGATCTGGTCTGATATCCTCGATCGCCCGATCGTCTATGGCGGCGACGATCCCAGCGGATTCGAGCAGAACATGGCGCGCTTCCTGCCGAGATGGACGGCCTATGAGATGCGCCTGATGGCCGAGCGCTATGTCACCGACGGCATGATTCCCGAAGCCGGCGACGTTGAACGTCTCACGGGAATCCTGGGGCGACCGCTGCACTCCTACCGCGGTTTCGCAGCCCAGATCGCGGCGAGCGCGACAAAGTCCGCGTGACAATAGCTGCAACGAGCCCCTGAGGTCGCCGCCACACGACCTCAGGGGCTTTGGCGTGACCTCGCGATCAAACCACGCTAGCCTTCCCTGACAAGAACAAGAGGAAACGCCAATCGTGTACGACTACATTATCGTGGGCGGCGGCTCGGCAGGGTCCGTGCTGGCCCACCGGCTCTCCGCAAGGAGCGCCAACAAGGTCCTGCTCTGCGAAGCCGGACAGGACACACCACCCGGCAACGAACCGGCCGAAATCAGGGACAGCTATCCGGGCACAGCCTATTTCGACCCGCGCTTTCACTGGACCGAGCTCAAGGTGACGACCCAGGTCGTCAGCCACAACAATCCGAACGAAGCGCGCCCGCCGTTGCGCAAATACGAGCAGGCGCGCGTGCTCGGCGGCGGCTCGTCGATCAACGGCCAGATGGCCAATCGCGGCGCACCGACTGATTACGATGAATGGCAAGCGCGGGGCGCCGAAGGGTGGTCGTGGGCCGACGTGCTGCCGTTCTTCAAGAAGGTGGAGCGCGACCTCGATTTCGACGGGCCGTATCACGGCAAGGACGGAAGAATTCCGGTGCGCAGAATTCCCAGGGAGCACTGGACACGGCATTCGCAGGCCTTCGCCGACGCTTTTCAACAGGCCGGCCATCAATATCTGCCCGACCAGAACGGCGAGTTCGTCGACGGCTATTTCGCGGTGACGCATTCGAATGAGGCCGAGCAACGTGTCTCGGCTGCGATGGGCTATCTCGATCGCGACACTCGCAAGCGTGCCAACCTTACGATCTCCACCAACACTGAGGTGAGAGAGCTGCTGTTCGAAGGCACGCAATGCGTCGGCGTGAAGGCGGTGATCGACGGGCGCGAGCAGGAATTCCGGGGACGCGAGATCATCCTCTCCTCCGGCGCCATCCACTCGCCGGCGCATCTCTTGCGCGCCGGCATCGGGCCGGTCGGCCACCTCGGGGATCTCGGCATTCCGGTCCTGATGGGACTGCCGGGCGTCGGACAGCGCCTGATGGATCATCCCTCGATCTCGCTGTCGTCCTTCGTCCGCCGCGGTGCGCGCATGAACGAGCATACCAGGCGGCACATGCAGCTCGGTCTGCGCTATTCGTCAGGCCTCCCCGGCGTTCCCAAGGGCGACATGTTCGTCGTCGTGCTCTCCAAATCGGCCTGGCATGCGGTCGGCGCGCAGATCGGCTCGCTGCTCACCTTCGTCAACAAGACCTATTCCGAGACCGGACAGGTGAAGCTTGCCTCGCGCGATCCCACAGCGGAGCCGATCGTCGAGTTCAACCTGTTGTCCGACCGGCGCGACCTCGAACGCCTGATGAGCGGCTTCCGCAAGATGGCGGCGATTCAGATGAGCGATATCGTGAAGAAGGTGACGGACAAGCCGTTCCCGGCCGCCTATACCGACAAGGTGCGCAAGATCGGCGTGGTCAACACCACGAACAAGATCCTGACCAGGGTCGCCGCGACGCTGATGGACGGACCGGCGGCGCTGCGTCACTATCTGATCGACAATTTCGTGGTCGAAGGCTTCACCTTCGATGACGTGATCAATGACGACGAGGCGCTGGAAGCCTTCGTGCGCAAGGCCACCATCGGCGTGTGGCACGCCTCGTGCTCATGCCGCATGGGCCGGGCCGACGATCCCATGGCGGTCGTCGACACCGAGGGCCGGGTCAGAGGCATCCAGGGCTTGCGCGTCGTCGATGCCTCGATCTTCCCGGTGGTGCCCTGCGCCAATACCAATTTTCCGGTGCTGATGTCGGCAGAGAAGATCGCAGCGGCGATGGTGCAGTAACGCCGGCGGAACGAGCCTCGTAGGGTGGGTTAGCACTGCGGCTGCGCGAAGCGCAGTCCGCGGGGGCGTAACCCACCTCTTCTCTTTCCTCGACAACAGCAGTGGTGGGTTACGCCTGCGGCTAACCCACCCTACAGACTTCTTACGCCGCACGGAGATCGCCGACGAAGCGGTCGACATCGCGCTTGAGATCGTCGGACAGGCGCGCCAGCATCTTCGCGGAGTCGAGCACCTCGCCGGCGGCGGCGCCGGTCTGCCCGGCAGCCTGCGACACGCCCGAAATGTGTCGCGAGACTTCGTTGGTGCCTTGCGAGGCCTGCTGCACATTGCGCGCGATCTCGCGCGTTGCGGCGCCCTGCTGCTCGACGGCGGCCGCGATCGCGGCTGCGATCTCGTTGACGCGCTGGATGGTGGTGCCGATGGACTGGATCGCGCTCACCGAGGCCTGGGTCGCGCCCTGGATCGCGGCGACTTGCCCCGTGATCTCCTCGGTCGCCTTCGCGGTCTGCGTCGCGAGGTTCTTCACCTCGGCTGCGACCACCGCAAAGCCGCGTCCGGCTTCGCCGGCGCGCGCGGCCTCGATGGTAGCGTTGAGCGCGAGCAGATTGGTCTGCTGGGCAATGCCCGTGATCAGCGCGACGACGTCACCGATGCGCTGGGCCGCGTCGGCCAGGGCCTGCACCTCGCCATTGGTTCGGTCGGCTTCGCCGGCGGCGGCGCTCGCAATGCTGGAGGATTCCGCGACCTGACGGCTGATCTCGCTGATCGAGGCCGAGAGCTCTTCCGTGGCGGCTGCGACCGTCTGCACGTTGGCGGAGGCATCACCCGACAGGCTCGCGACCGAGGCTGCCTTGGACGAGCCCTGCTCGGCGGTGGACGACATCGACTGCGCAGTGGTGTTGAGCTCGCCGGAGGCCGAAGCCAGCGTGTGCAGCGATTCCGTCACGGTCTTCTCGAACTGCTCAATCAAGCGATCGACGGCGGACTGGCGCCGCTCCTTCTTCGCCTGCTCTGCGGCTTTTTCTTCGCCGAGGCGATCGCCCGCGATCATGTTCTCCCTGAACACCGACACGGCACGCGACATGTCGCCGATTTCGTCGCCGCGCTCGATGCCCGCGAGCTCGATCGCATAATCGCGCTCGGCCAGCTTCTGCATGGCGTGCGTCAGCTTGCGGATCGGCGTGCTGACGCGGCGGTTCACCAGGATGAAGCCGAATACGGTGATCGCGAGTGCGACCAGCATCATGGCGCCGTTGAACACGAGGCTCCATCTTGCCGATGTCATCTGCTGCCCGGCGCGGGAAACCATTTCGGCAAGCGCCGCCTGGCCGGCCTCGACGTAGAAGCTGAGGATGGCGGTGTTGAGCTTGGCGAGCTCCACGCCCTTAACGTCGATCGTCTGGTTGTTGCTCAGGGCGTTGATGAGGCCCTGCTGGCGCTGGATCATGGCGACGGCATCGCCCTGCTTCGAGCGCGCGATCACATCCGTGAGGCTGGCGGGGGCGTCAATGCGGCTAGCCGCGTCCTGCACCTGGCTCCAGGCCTGCTTGGCCCGGCCGGTATCTTCGGCAGCCCCGACAATGTCGGCCCCAGTCCAGGGCTTTGCGGCAGCGCCCGCAGTTTCGAGCCGGATCGCAACGAGGCCTCCAAAATTGCGTGCGGCCCAGGCCGACTGTTTGACGCCAAGGAGATGATCGACCACGGGGTCTGTCAGCTTCAGCGCATTTTCGAGTTCGGCCGTCAGTGCCAGGATGGCGTCGAGATAGTCTTGCGCGACTTTCCGGAACTCGTCAGCCGCCTTTACGTCGCGCGCCGCTTTGGGCTGGTGAATGAGGCCCTCGGCCTTCGATCGCAGCGGCGTCAACGCATCATGGATCGCAACGAGCTTGCTCACGGCGCTGGCCAGGCGGGAATCGGATACGCCATCGAGGCGTTCGAGCACGCTCTTGTAGGCTGCCTCCGACAATTGCCGGTTGGAGGCGATCCGGTCGTCGGCACCGGCATTGGCCGGCTCTTCCGCAACCAGCGCCGACAGGAAGGTGCCGCGCTCGATGCGGAAACCGAGCAGGGCTGTGAAGAGCTGCTGGTCGGTGCTGGCAAAACGCTCGACCTTCTGCGCGGCGCTGTTGCGCTCGACGGCCCCGAACAGGCCGGTCGAGAGCTGCCCCAACAGGAACAGGCCGAGGACGCCGATGATGGCGCCGAGAACAGAACGAATAGAGGGATTGCCGAACAATGCCATAGGAAGCGCCGGGTCTCTGAATCGGAAAAAGATGCAGAAAAATACCCGGCCGTCCCTAAGATTTGGTTCATCAAACATACCGCGGCCCGCGACAGGCGCCGAGCCCGGCTCGCTTCGCTCCTGTGAGGACGTGGCGACTTCAGGTCGCGCGGCTCACTTCGTCCGCCTGGCGGCCTGGATCTCGACGAACTCGGCGTCCGGGTGGGCGACGATCGTTGCGAACATGATGCCGCTAATGATGAGCGACCAGGCGGTGTCCCAATAGATCCAAAACACTTTCAGCCTCCGTTTTTGACGTCCTCCGCCTGCGCCCGGAGTAACGGCACGAGGAGGCTGCCGTTCCAGAACGAGCCCATGACTGGGCCTGCGGCTCGAGCAAGCGCAGGCAAGCTTAGCGCTTCCTGTTCTTGGTCGGGGAGGCCTTGCGATCGGTTTCACCGGTGTGGCGCTTTGCCACGACGTCTTCATCCCCCGCGCCTTCGCGCGGACGCGGCGGCGGCTTGGGCTGGCCGGACTGGCCGCCATGCTTGCCGCCCATGTCGGGCTTGCCTTCGAGGTCGTTTTCACGGGGCATGACGGTCAACGCGCTCGCCCGGCAATGGTTCGCAATCTGCTCCCGGCGCTATGGCTGTGAACGAGTTCATAGGATCGCCGTCTTTGGCAGTGCACGATGGTTGGCGCTGTCGGCGCATTGATCCCTCGACGAACGGATTTGGCCCAATGCGGAAGCAACTCGTTGCCTGGACCATCCTGACCTCGGCCTTGCTGGCCGTCGCGGTGTGGAGCGTGCTCGGGCCGCCCGACCACCCGGCCGGCCCGCATCTGCCCTCGCGCGACCTGACGGCGTCGGTGCGCTAGATTTCCGGCTCGGCGCGTTTTCCCTGCACCGGCATCCGCTTCGCCCGACAAGGCGGACGCAACCGATACGATTTCGGCATCAATCAATCCCATCTGGAGTTTGGTGCAGCGGAACACGGGCCGCTATCCTTCCCTGCGCAATGACAACACCACACCGGCGGGAGGATGCCTTGATCAGACCGACACGCCCCGCAGCCTGTGCTGCGATTGTCGCCACTCTCTTCACCTTTGTTGCCCTCATCTCGGGAGTCCGTGCCGGCATGGCCGAAACCTTCGCCTATGTCGGCAATGCCGACTCCAACAACGTCAGCGTGTTCAAGATCGCCGAGAACGGCGAGATGACGCCGGTGCAGACGGCCGCCTTCACCGGGGTCGAAAAGCCGGGCGCCTCGACGCCGCTCGCGATCACACCGGACCATCGCGTGCTGATCGCCGGCGTCCGCTCGCAGCCGTTCCTCGCGGTGAGCTTTGCCATCGATCCCAAGACAGGCCTCCTCAGCCACATCGGCAATGGACCGCTCGCCGACAGCATGGCCAATATCGCGACCGATCGCACCGGCAAGGTGCTGTTCAGCGCCTCCTATGGCGGCAACAAGGTCGCGCTGAATCCACTTGCCGCGAATGGCGTCGTCGGCGAGCCGAAGCAGGTGATCCCGACCGGGCTGAACGCACATGCCTTCCTGCCCTCGCCCGACAACCGCTTCGTGTTCGCGACCAATCTCGGCTCCGACCAGGTGCTGAGCTTTGCGTTCGACGCCGCGACCGGCACGCTGACGCCGAGCGATCCGCCCGCGATCAAGGTGCCCGAGAAATCCGGCCCGCGGCACTTCGTGTTCCACCCGGGCGGCAAGTTCGTCTATCTCATCCACGAGCTGAACGGCGACGTCGCCGCGTTCAGCTATGAGGCCAAGAGCGGGGCCTGGAGCGAGATCCAGCGCACCACCGCGCTCCCGGAGGGATTCAACGGCAAGCCTTGGGCCGCCGACATCCACATCACCCCGGACGGCCGCTTCCTCTACGCCTCCGAGCGCACCAGCAACACCCTCACCGCCTACAAGGTCGATGCGTCAAGCGGTAAGCTGACCACGATCGGCAGCGTGCCGACCGAGAAGCAGCCGCGCGGCTTCAATATCGACCCCACCGGCCGCTACCTCGCCGCGGTCGGCGAGCTGTCCGACGGCATGACGGTCTACGCCATCGACCAGACCAGCGGCGCGCTCAGCAAGCTGAAATCCTATGCCACCGGGAAGAAGCCGAATTGGGTGGAATTCTTAACCCTGCCCTGAGCGGGATCGGGCGGGCGACCTAAGTAAACATCCGGAATTTCGCAAGGTGCGCCCAAGCGTCATATCGTCGCTCATGGACCGTCACATTGTCTTCAAGTGCCCTCAGACCGGCCTGAATGTGCAGCATCGGCTCAGTGACGAGCCGGCCGATCGCACGCATGTGCCGGTCTCCTGTCCAGCCTGTACACGCCTGCACTTGATTGATCGTTCCAGCGGCAAGCTGGTCGGCGATCGCCGGGGCTGAGGGAGCGCTAGGGCGTCACCGCGACCTGAGCAGAGACGTCGTCGACCTGGTGCGAAGCCCTGTTTGGCGAACCTGATTTCCATTCCCGCGACTAATCAACGGCTTGCTGCGGCAGCGCGAGGCGGCTCGGCATCCCTGCCTTGGGACAACGCTGCCGTAGTCCGGGGGGCCGCCATCTGCTATCGATTTGGAGGCATAGCCCTCCTGGAATTTCCAATGCGCCATTTGCCTCGTGCCGTCGTCCGTAGCCTGTTTCCCGCAGCCATCGCCGGAGCGCTCGTCTTCGGTCGATATCCGGCCGCAGCCGCCGATGACGACACGCCCAAGGGGCCGGCGGTCACAGTGCTGAAGGCGGCAAAGTCCTGCTTCTCAGATATCGTCGAGGCCACCGGCACGATCATCGCCCGCGAGGAGACCTCGGTGCGCCCCGAGCGGCCCGGGCTGAAGGTGACGGACGTGCTGGCCGAAGCAGGCGATACCACCACGGCCGGCCAGGTGCTGGCGCGGCTGGCTCTGCCCGAAGGCGGCACGCTGCAGGTCACCGCCCCCGTGGCCGGCGTCATCGCCACCTCGACCGCGCAGATCGGCAATCTCGCCTCGGCCAAGGGCGAGGCGTTGTTCACGATCATTGCACGCAGCGAATACGATCTCGTCGGCCTGGTCGCGACCAACGATGTCAGGAAGCTCGCGGTCAATCAGCCGACCACCGTGCGGATTGCCGGCGCCGGCGATATCGACGGCAAGGTGCGGCGCATCGGTCCGACCGTCGAGCCGAACATCCAGCAGGGCATGGTCTATATCGGCATCTCGTCGCAGAAGCGGCTGCTGCTGAATGCGAGCGGGCGGGCGCTGATCAAGACCGGGCAGAGCTGCAATGTCGCGGTACCGCTGACAGCGGTGCAATATTCGTCTGCCGGCACTGTGGTGCAGGTGATCCGCCGCAATCGCGTCGAGACCAAGCGCGTCGAGATCGGGCTGATGTCGGGCGGCAATATCGAGGTCCGTGACGGCCTCAATGAGGGCGATATCGTCGTGGCCCGCGCCGGCGCGCTGTTGCGCGAAGGCGATCCAGTGCGCCCGGTGATGGCGAGCGAAGCGGCGAAGTAGGTTTGAGAGATTGATCCCGTGTCCCGGACGGGCTGCAGCGTGTAGCGCTGCTGCGCAGAGCCGGACCCGTCTCGTTACGACGCGATCACCCTAAGGAACCGGGCCCCGGCTCAGCTTCGCATCCTTGCATGATGCGCCGCGTCCGGGGCACAAGACGTCGTAAGATCTAGGAAAAACTAGCCGCCAGCCTGGTTGAACTGCACGTCCTCGAGCAGCGAGGAGGAGACGGTCGGGACCTGATCGCCTTCGCTGGCGCGGGAGATGGCGATGCGGGTCTTGTTGAAGACGCTTTCGGCGCTGCTGCCTTGCGCATTCAGGTTGTTGAGGAGCTCGCTGACCAGGGTCGAGTGCTCGCCCTTGCCGTCGTCGACGACCTTGCCGGGCGAAGCCGAGGAGAGGATCAGCGCGTTGTCGGGCGTGCCGATCGGCGCGAGACCATGGCTGTAGGAGCGGAAGCGGCGCTCGTAAGGGTTACGGCGGGACGCATCGACCACGACGAGCTTGGCCTTGGCGCCCTGCTGCTTCATCATGTCGAGCACGCCCTCGATCGAGACGCCCTGGCGGCGGACGTCGCTTTCCTTCCAGATCACGGCATCGACCGGCAGCATGTAGCTCTCGCGGCCGGCCTGCACGCCGTAGCCGCCAAAGAACAGCATGACGGTGGTGTCATGCGTGATGCGGGACTTCAGACGGTTGACGGCGCGGACCATGTCGTCCTTGCTGGCGTCTTCCACCATGTCGACGTCAAAACCGTTCTTGCGCAGAGCCGAGGACAGCGCGCGGGCGTCGTTGATCGACTGCGTCAGGGGCGCGCTGGCGTCGGGATAGTGACCATTGCCGATGACGAGCGCCAGGCGCGAGGTCTGGCCGACCGAGCCCGTGACCTGGTCGGTCGAAACGGCCTTGGCGGCGTCGAGCGCACGCATGTTGAGGGCAGCATGAGCGCCGATCGCCAGCGACACCGTGCCGATGAGGGCTGCGGCGAGCGCAATCGAGCGTTTGGAAATGTCGAGCTGCCTTACATTCATCTCGCTTCATTCCTGTCGGTGCCAAAGACCTGCCAAGCGCGCGCACACTGCTTGAGTAGCGCGATGGCGTCTTTAGGTTTGAGGGATCGGCCGGGGGAGTGCCCCCGAATTGCGCGCAATTTGCGGCGCCGCACCAAACAAAGACTTAACCGGATATAGGCTCGCGGGCAATAGATTGCCAAAATTTGAGTTAACTTATTGAGATATCAATATATTTTTCGGCCCGTTTTCCTCCCTTTTCCCCCTCCCCGTAGCCTTCCGGGGCGGATCTTGCTGGCCTCTTTTGCGGGTTACTTATGTGACATCAGTCACATTTGTTTTTCCTGCGAATCCGGGTAGCTTTTTCAACGACTTGCGGAGGATGGGGTCGGCGACTTGGCGCCGACTTGGCCTCCGCGAAAGTCCCCCGCCACCAGGTATTTCATGAGCTTTCATTATTTCGCAGGTGCCGCGTGCCGGGCGCTGATGGCCCGGAAAGACGGCCCCTCCCTTTATGACGTCTGCGATCCCGTATTGTCGGGCCAAGCCAGCGGCGATCCGCATCTGGCCAAGTTCTACAAGACCGCACTCGGCAATCCCGCATTGCGGATGCTGCTGCGCCGCGCCGGTCTCCCCGAGCTGCGTGACGAGGCCAAGCTGACCCGGCTACGCGAGGCCCTGGTCCGCGCCCGCGACGATGCCGAACCCGACTGGGCCGCGGTCGGCCAGCCCGTCGCCGAACTGGTCGACAGCATCGCGCTCGACCATCCCAAGCCGCCGCCGACCGCGTTCATCGGCGCGATGCCGGCACCGGCGCAGATCGATCGTGTGATCCGCGACTGCGCGCAGCATCTGCTGGGCTCGTACCGCAAGAATGGCTTTCTGCCGACCTACGCCGCCTTCAACCTGATCGGCGATCCCGATTTCCGCGGGCGCGAGCTGACCATGGCCCTCACCGGGCTGAACGCGCGCGGCTACAAGAATTCGTCGCTGCTGTTCAACCTCGCGCGGGTCTTCATCGCGCGCTCGCACGCACGCGCCGTGGTCAATCCGCCCTGGCGAGGGATCGCCGAGCCGATGTGGGAGCCGGTGCAGATCCGCCACCGCTCGGCCTATTACGATGCGTTCTTCATCGAGGCATTGCTTGGCTATGTCGAGACCGGGCTGGCGTCGCCGGCGGACAAGAAAGCAGCGGAGCGCGCGATCGCCGACATGGTCGATTTCTGCGTCAATATCAGCCGCGAAGAGGTCGAGGGCCCAGGCGGTTCGCGCTTCAACGTCATCACCGCGCTCGCGCCGGCGCCGCATCCGCGCTTTTCCCGCTATTTTGCGCAAATCAAGCAGGACCTCGGCTTCGGCATCTATGTGCCGGACTGCGACACGACGGCGTGCTCGATCTCAGCAGCGACGCAGGCCGGCTGCACCGAGCCCATCATCGACCAGCCGCTGCTGGATTTCTACGCGAGCTATCAGGTGCATGCCGGCGTCAACGAACCGCGCGTGACGGTGCCGCTCAACGATAACATCGACTACGAGGGCGGCGTTGCGACCTGGATCGATAACCTCAGGGGCGAGCGGCCCTATGGCAACGATCTCGATCCAACGCTCAATCTCGACATTCTCGAGGTGAGCTTTCGCAATCTGGCGCGCTGGAAGATTCTGGAGACGCCGGCGCGGCTGGCAACCGTGCATCGCATTATCGGCTTCCAGAAGCGGCTCGCCGCAAGCGGCGCCTTCGCCAATCCGCGCTCGCACATCTATTATCTGCCGGAACTCTACAGCGCCTATTTCGGCCGCTGCTACGCAGCTTTCCTGGCGCTGCCACTGGCGGCGCAGGCGGCGATCGATCCCGACGGCGATTTCGATTTCATCCGCCACCGCGTGCTCTCCTACGTCAAGGGCGAGCTGATCGCCGCGGAGATGAACGTGTTCGACGCCGCGCTGGCGCTGATCGCGCTCGGCCATCTCGGCGCCGACCCGCGCGCCTTTGCACCCGCGCTGAACGTGATCGTCGATGCCGTGGGCGAAGGCGGCCGCCGCGGCCCGTTCCGCGCCTATGAATGGAACAAGATGAAGACCCCGACGCGGATCCTGGTCGGCGGGCCGGAGGTGACGTCGGCCTTCGTGCTGATGGGGCTGGCGGTGGCGCGGAGGGCGATGGCGCGGGGGTGAACTGGTCTCGTGCCCCGGACGCAGCGCAGATCTCGTGGGGTGGGTTAGCCTTGCGGCTGCGCGAAGCGCAGTCGCCGGGCGTAACCCACCACTTCTGTTGCCCCGGCGGCCAAAGAGGTGGGTTACGCCTTCGGCTAACCCACCCTACGGACTCGCCACTTGCCTGCAATGACGGGAAGTTGAAAGCCTCTCCGTTCGGCATATGCTGGCCTGATAGCCCAAAGCCGACCACAATTGCGCGGCTGTATCGAGTTCCTTTACACGCGGACCGGCATGTTGCGAAAAATCCTGATTGCGTTGTCTTTGCTGATTGTCCCGTCGCTGGCGCAGGCGGCCGACGTCACCGGCACTGCAAAAGTCCGCGACGGCGATTCCATCCTGATCGGCAACACGCGGATCCGGCTCGGCGGCGTCGACGCGCCGTCGGTCGACCAGCTTTGCCTCAACACCAAGGGCGAGCGCTGGACCTGCGGCGTCGCGGCGCGCGACGAGCTCGCCAAATATGCCGATGGCAAAAGCTGGGTCTGCCATGCCCGCTCGATCGACCGGCGCGGTCGCACCGTGGCGCGTTGCGAGGTCGGCGGCGAAGACATCCAGAAATGGCTGGTGCGCAACGGCTGGGCGCTGGCCTATACCCGCATGTCGCACGATTACGATGCGGACGAGAAGGCCGCGCGTGAAGCCAAGGCCGGGATGTGGCAGGGCGCCTTCATCGCCCCCTGGGACTGGCGCGTGCGCAACAAGAAGACCGCGATCCTTGGCGCCACCAAGCCGCCCGAAGGCGCGCATACGGTGCTGCTGGCCTCGGCCTCAGGCCCGGTCGCACCTTCGCCGGACTGCACCATCAAGGGCAATGTCAACAGCGCCGGTGAGTGCATCTATCACCAGCCGACCAGCCGCTGGTATGCGCAAATCAAGATGAAGATCAGCAAGGGCACCCGTTGGTTCTGCTCGGTCGAGGAGGCGGAAGCCGCCGGCTGCCGCGAAACCAAACGATAACCCAGACCTGCGTTTTGCGCGCTTTTCCAAGGCGCCAGCGCCGCGTACAAGTGTGATTCAGCGACCCACCATCCTGTTCTCAAGCAACAAGGACCGATAGCAATGACCGTTCGCGCGGGCCGGGAGTTTCTGGCCATCCCCGGGCCCACCACGATGCCCGACGCGGTGCTGCAGGCGATGCATCGGCCGGCGATCGACATCTACTCCAAGGAGATGCTCGACCTGACCGAAAGCCTGCTCCGCGACATCTCTGGTCTGTTCGCGACCAAGGGCAAGTCCTACATCTACATCGCGAACGGCCACGGCGCCTGGGAAGCTGCCTTGAGCAACGTCTTGTCGCGCGGCGACAAGGTCCTGGTGCTGGAAAGCGGACGGTTCGCGATCGGCTGGGGCAATGCGGCCGCGCTGATGGGCGCTGAGGTCGAGGTGCTCAAGGGCGACTGGCGCCGCGCGGTGCGGCCGCACGAGGTCGAGGAACGGCTGCGCCGCGACACCGAGCACAGGATCAAGGCCGTCGTCGTCGTCCAGGTCGACACGGCCTCGGGCGTGCAGAACGACATCGAGGCGATCGGCAAGGCGATCAAGGCGGCCGGCCATCCCGCCCTGTACATGGTCGACACCGTTGCCTCGCTCGGCTGCATGCCGTTCGAGATGGACAAATGGGGCGTCGACGTCGCCATGTCCGGCTCGCAAAAGGGCCTGATGACGCCGCCCGGTCTCGGCTTCGTCTCAGCCAATGCGCGCGCGCTCGAGGTGCACAAGAAGGCTGACATGTCGACGCCCTATTGGAGCTGGAGCGAGCGCGAGGGCACCGAGAACTATCGCAAATATGCCGGCACCGCGCCGGTGCATCTGTTGTTCGCGCTGCGCAAGGCGATCGACATGCTGCACGAGGAAGGGTTGGAGAACGCCTTCCGCCGTCACGCCCTGCTCGGCGAAGCCACCCGTCGCGCGGTCGGCGCATGGACGGAAGGCCAGGTCCTCGGCTTCAACGTTGCCGAACCCAGCGAGCGCTCCAACACCGTGACGACCGTGACCATGGCGAGCGGCCACGATCCGGCGGTGCTGCAGCGCTACTGCAAGCAGAAGTGCGGCGTCGTGCTCGGCACCGGCATCGGCGATCTCTCTGGACAAGCCTTCCGCATCGCCCATATGGGCCATGTCAACGCACCGATGCTGCTCGGCACGCTCGGAGTGATCGAGGTCGGCCTCAACGCGCTGAAGATTCCGCACGGCAAGGGCGGGCTCGAGGCCGCGGTATCGTATCTGGGTGAGGAAGTGGCGGTGTAAGGCGCCACAAACTCCGATGCCGTCCTGGCCTATTGTGGCACGCGATACGCCTCGACCTGCGCCTTCAGCTCGTCGAGCGAGGCAAGCGGCATCTTCGGATCGACCCGGTAGTCTCCACGCGCCAGCCAGTGCAGGACCTTCGCATCGACGGCCGGCGAATGGTGGACGACGTCGCTATAATTGCCGAGATCGTGGGTGACGTCCTTGACGCGACGAAAGTCATAGAGCCGCACATTGGGGAGCTGCGTCAGGCGCTGCGCGATGCGGGCGGTGACGTCGTAGACGATCGCCAGCGTCGTGGGAGACGCATCGCGCATCGCCACGAACTGCAGGATCGAGTAAGGCGGGAAATAGATGTCGAAAGTCACGCTCGGGTTCTGCGCGATCAGGGCAACGGCATCGCGTTCGAAATTTCGCATCATGGCGCCGGTCTCGTAACCTTCCGCCAGATAATTGCTGCGGACGGGATCGGTAATGAATTTGAAGGCGGCCAGCGCTTTTCCGGCGTTGTAGATCTCTGCAACGTTGTCGCTGGGGCGAAGGACGTTGATGTCCTCCGCCTGCGCAAGCGGAAACTTGAACATGATGCCGTTGGTCAGGCGCGTGACGACAGGCCTCAACGGAGGAACCGATCGCGCCAGTATCCATAGCGATTCACGGGCCATCGCTCCCGAGACGAGATAGGAGGCAATGCCCCTTGCGTTTCGCCGGTAGAAATCGGCGGGGATATATGCGTTGGCGTCGACCTCGGGCGCATCACGAAAGATCCAGTCATCCATTTCCCAGATCACCCGCGCGGGATGGCGCTCCATCGCAGTCGCGAGCACGAAACTCTGCTCGTGCGAATTCGAGCCGCTCATCGCCAGCTTCAGCGAGCGAACGCCAAGTGCCTTGTCCATATCGCTTTGCCGAAAATGGATCGCCAGGGACGTTCCCATGAAGACGGTGTCGAACGTCTGGCTATGGATCAGGCCGGCATTCTGCATCCGGCTGTCGATCGAATACATGGCATCGACGACGCGTGCCGGCCGAAATAACTGCAAGGGATCGACGATGAAGGTGAGCACGGGCGCCGCCACAAGAACGGCGACGACCGCGGCCAGAAACTTGATCAGGCTCTTTGTCGGCGTGCTCATCAGAACCTGAAATAGATGAATTCGCTGCGGCTCTGGATACCGAGGACGCCGAACGCCAGCACCGCCGCCGCCGCGTAGAGATAGACCGAGTGCAGGCGGCTGGCCGCAAAGGCTTCCCCGACTTTCCGGCTGCGATGATCGTAACCCATGAGCTTCATCGTATTCGGCATGAACCACGCAAAGGCCGCGTAGACGGCGATGAACAGCGCATAGGCGATCTCGCCGCGGCCAAGGGCGAGGTTGCCCGGCTCCGCCATCTTCGACAGCACGAGAAGCGCCGTTGCCAGGCTGTCGGCGCGAAAGAACACCCATGCGACGACGACGGCGAGGAAGGTCAGGACGAAGCCGACAAAGCCGGCCACCGGCGCTAGCCGCCGCGGGATCGGCGGCGCGAAATGAATCCAGGCATGATTGATGCAAAGATAGGCACCGTGCAGCGCGCCCCACGCCACGAACGTCCAGGCCGCTCCGTGCCAGAGACCGCCGAGCAGCATCGTGACCATCAGGTTGACGTAGCGCCGCACGCGGCCAAGGCGGTTACCTCCGAGGGGAATATAGAGGTAGTCGCGCAGGAATTGCGACAGCGTCATATGCCAGCGCCGCCAGAATTCGATGATGCTGGTCGCCTTGTAAGGCGAGTTGAAGTTGACCGGAAGGAATATGCCGAACATCAGCGATATGCCGATCGCCATGTCGGAATAGCCGGAGAAATCGAAATAGAGCTGGAACGTGTAGGCGAGCGCGCCGATCCAGGCCTGATCGAAGGTCGGCGTGTTCGGCCCGAAGGCCTGCATGACCAAGGGCTGGATGCCGTCGGCGAGCCCTGTCTTCTTGAACAGGCCCATCCCGAAGATGATGAGACCGCACAGGATCAGATGCGATTGCGGATGCTTCGATCGCTCCTGCTCGAATTGCGGGATCATGTCCTTGTGGTGGAGAATCGGCCCCGCGATCAGATGTGGAAAATACGTCACGAACAGTGCGTAGTGCGGCAGCGCGTAGGCGGCGACCTGCCCGCGATACGCATCGACCAGGAACGCGATCTGCGTGAAGGTGTAGAAGGAGATGCCGACCGGCAGAAGGATGTGAACGGCAATATGCGTGCCAGCCAGCGCATTGATGTTGTCGATGGCGAAGCCGGCATATTTGAAGATGCCGAGCACGAGAAGATCGCCGGCGACGCCAACGGCAAGGGCCGCCTTTCGTTGCGACGGGCCGAGCTTCGCCACGATCAGGAGATGACCGATCCCGTAATTGAAGGCGATCGAGAGCAGCAACAGGGCCACGAACTGCCAGTTGCCGATGGCGTAGAAGGTGAGCGAAGCGAGCGCCAGCCAGATCACCGGGGCAAGATTGCTGCGCCGCCCCAGCCAGAAATAGCCGGCCAGCACGG
>Ga0102590_1002125_pt1 | contig 25048 bp, 19 predicted proteins | sample AraplaMF_Col_mMF_FD_76859 | JGI IMG/M metagenome (GOLD analysis project Ga0102590, IMG submission 76859) | Arabidopsis root microbial communities from the University of North Carolina, USA - plate scrape MF_Col_mMF | ecosystem: Host-associated > Plants > Roots > Endosphere | place: USA... | reverse complement strand
TCACGGCGATGCCGTAGGTGCCCTCGACGACCCGCAGCGCCTGGCGGACCTTCTCCTCCAGGGTCTCGGCCTGCGAGAGGGCGACGAGATGGGTGAGGACCTCGGTGTCGGTCTCGGAGAGGAACTCGACGCCGTCCGCCTCCAGCTTCCTGCGCAGCTCGGCGGCGTTGTCGATGATGCCGTTGTGGACGACGGCGACCTTGTTGTCGGCCGACATGTGCGGGTGGGCGTTCACGTCGGAGGGGGCGCCGTGCGTGGCCCAGCGGGTGTGGGCGATACCGATGGTGCCCTTGAAGCGCGCGGGGACCTTGGCCTCGAGGTCGCGGACCCGGCCCTTGGCCTTGACCATCTTCAGGCCGGCCGTCTTCGGCGAGGTCACGACGATGCCCGCCGAGTCGTAGCCGCGGTACTCGAGTCGCTGCAGGCCTTCCAGCAGCAGCGGAGCCACGTCACGCCTACCGATGTATCCGACGATTCCGCACATATATGTCCCTGATCTCCCTTTTGTCTTGTTGTGGTGAAGTGCCCCTCGGCGTCTCAGCCGTAGACGATGCGGCGCAGCTGCCGGAGCGTGAGCTCGGGAGGTGCCACCGCGCGGTACTTCAGATCCGCCTCGATCCGTTCGAAGATCGTCGCGTTCACCAGGCCCTGGGCCTGCAGCTCGCGATGGCGGCGACGGACGAAGTCCTCGGTCGTCTCGTCGAAGAAGGCGAGCACGTCCTGGACCACACGCAGCGCCTCGCCCCGGTTGAGGGGCGTGGATCGCGTCAGGTGATCAACAAGTTCGTCGTGCACCCGGTAGATCCTGGGGTACGGGCGCCGGAATCGCAAGAATCATGCCCGATTTCGGGCAGGGTGCAGTTGAAACTCTTATGGGTCCTTGTTTGACCGCTGTCCATTCTGCGTCCAGCGTCACGTTGCTCATGTGGAGGAGGTTCGGGCCACATGGACATACCTCGTATGGGAGTTCCCGAGAAGCTCGCGGCCGACATGAGCATGGCTGAGCAGCACGAGTACCTGCGCGCGAGATTCTCACGGCGCACGATGATGAGAGGCGGTGCCGTCACCCTCGGCGCCGTCGCGGGTGGCGCGTTCGTCCCGGGCGCCACCGCCCAGGCGGCCGTCCCGGCCCAGCGCACGGCCCCGGCGACCGAGTCCGTCGACGGCGCTCTGGTCGCCCCCTTCGGGCGCCACCTGGCCTTCGGCAACGACCCGCGCACCGAGATCACGGTCTCCTGGCAGGTCCCGGTCGCCGTCAAGAACCCCTTCATCCGGATCGGTGCCCACCCCTGGGACCTGTCCCGCAAGATCTCGGCGGAGGTCCGCACCCTGTACACCCCGGCGGGTGTCGGTGCCAGCGGCGACCACACGCAGTACTACCTGCACGCCAAGCTCACCCACCTGCGTCCCGGCCAGACCTACTACTACGGGGTCGGCCACGCGGGCTTCGACCCGGCCGAGCGCCATCTGCTGGGCACCCTCGGCACCTTCACCACCGCCCCCTCGCACGCCGAGCCGTTCACCTTCACGGCGTTCGGCGACGAGGGCGTCAGCTACCACGCGCTGGCCAACAACAGCCTGCTCCTCGGTCAGAACCCGGCCTTCCACCTGCACGCCGGCGACATCGCCTACGGCGACCCGGCGGGCCAGGGCAGGAAGGACGACACCGGCTTCGACTCGCGCGTGTGGGACCAGTTCCTGCTCCAGACGGAGTCCGTCGCCAAGCAGGTCCCCTGGATGCCGGCCTACGGCAACCACGACATGGAGGCCTGGTACTCGCCCAACGGCTACGGCGGCGAGGAAGCGCGCTGGACCCTGCCGGACAACGGACCGGACAAGAGGAACCTGCCGGGCGTCTACTCCTTCGTCTACGGCAACACGGCGGTCATCTCGCTGGACGCCAACGACGTCTCCTTCGAGATCCCGGCCAACCTGGGCATCTCCGGCGGCACCCAGACCAAGTGGCTGGAGGCCCAGCTCAAGAAGTACCGGGCGAGCCACGACGTCGACTTCATCGTCGTCTTCTTCCACCACTGCGCCTACTGCACCTCCACGTCGCACGCCTCGGAGGGCGGAGTGCGACAGGAGTGGGTGCCGCTGTTCGAGAAGTACACCGTGGACCTGGTCATCAACGGCCACAACCACCAGTACGAGCGCACCGACGTCATCAAGGCGGGCGCGGTCACCAAGAAGCTCCCGATCGGCGGTACGGCGTACTCCGAGTCCGAGGGCGTCGTGTACGTCACGGCGGGCGCGGCGGGCCGCAGCCTCTACGCCTTCAGCGCCCCCCTGTCGTACGAGGGCCACGAGAACGAGGTCGAGTCGGTGGCCTCCTTCATCAACGCCAAGGACGGCAAGGTCAACGAGAACGTCACCTGGTCGCGCGTGCGCTACCTCGACTACTCGTTCCTGCGCGTCGACGTCACGCCCGCGTCCCGGGGTCGCTACGCCACGCTGACGGTGCGCGGCATCGCCGAGTCCGGTGAGCAGGTCGACCACTTCACCGTGGCACGCCGGGCCAAGTAAGGTCGCCACCCCCCGCAGGGCGGAACGTGCCGACGGCGGGCGGTCCTCACATCCGCTTGAGGACCGCCTGCTTGGCCGTCGTGAACTCCTCGTCCGTCAGGACGCCCGCCCGATGCAGGTCGCCGAGCTCCCGCAGACGGCGCAGCAGGGCGTCGTGGGCGTCCTCGACGGCAGGCGGCGGAGCCTGGGCGGGCAGGGTGAGCTGCTTGCCCGCCGGCCGTACGTCGTCCACGGGTGCGGCGGGGTGCGGCAGCCGCGCCTGCACGGCGGCCGCGACGAGCGCCATCAGCGGGTCCTTCTTGAAGCCCCACAGTTCCACCGCGTGGGGGTCGTACTTCGGCGGCGCCTCGGTCTCGGCGCCGCGCACGGTGAAGCGCAGGCAGCCGTTCTCCAGGCCGGCCGTCGGCTGCCAGGTCACGGCGGTGATGTCGGTCACGGCGAGCGTGCGGGCGCCTCCGGCCGACTTCGCCTCCTCCGTCTTCCAGTTCCACTCCAGCCGGACGCGTTCGCCGTCGAAGCTCGCCGTGCCGTCGCCGGCGGAGACGGACAGCGGGACGGAGGGACCGGGCAGCAGATAGCCCTCGACCGGAGCGGACGGCATCTGGTCCAGCACGATGGCGGTGCGCACCTCGTCCGCCAAGTTCTCGGCGACGCCGTAGCGGTCGGACTCGACGGTGAGCCGGAAGGGGTCGTCGGACTCAGCGAGCCTGCCCCCGGTCGCCTGCAGCAGCGGGTCGGCGCCGTCGCGCAGGCGCAGCTTCAGCCGCCCCGACTTCCGGCCCTGCTCGAACGATATGCCCGCCAACGCGCCCAGCGGGACGGTGAGTTCACCCAGGGTCCGGCGCAGCAGGCTGACGCCCCTGTCCCGGCCCGGCGTCAGCCGCAACGTGTCACCGTCGAAGGCCCACGTGCCGTCCTTCTGGATGATTTCCGCCATGAGGGTGATTGTTCCATCGAGTGTGCGGGAGAGTGGTCTATACCCATCGGGTCCGGGCCGGACGAGCCCGTGAACGCTCGTGGAAGGGAGCGCATGTGAGACTGCACCACAGAACGCCCCGCCTCCTCGGTACGCTGCTGCTCATGGCGGCTGCCGGACTCTCCGTCGCAGTCGGTGCGACACCCGCCGCGGCCGACCGCCCCGCGGCCCCCGCGGTCCGGGTGGTCCCGGCACCGGCCTCGGTCGAGACGGCCGGTTCCCCGTACCGGATCACCCGCGGCACGCAGATCCACGTCGACGACTCACGCGCGGCGCGCCAGGTCGGCGACTATCTGGCCGACGTCCTGCGGCCCTCGACGGGCTACCCCCTGCAGGTCACGACGCACGGTTCCGGCGGCATCCGACTCCGTCTTGCCGGTGGTCCGTTCGGCGCGGAGGGCTACCGCCTCGACAGCGGCGCTCATGGGGTCACGATCACCGCCCGCGAGCCCGCCGGGCTCTTCCACGGCGTGCAGACCCTGCGCCAGCTCCTGCCCGCGGCCGTCGAGAAGAAGACCGCGCAACCCGGGCCCTGGACCGTACAGGGTGTCACCGTCAAGGACTCCCCCCGCTACGGCTACCGCGGCGCCATGCTCGACGTCTCCCGTCACTTCTTCACCGTCTCGCAGGTGAAGCGCTACATCGACGAGCTGGCCCTGTACAAGATCAACACCCTGCATCTGCATCTGAGCGACGACCAGGGCTGGCGGATCGCGGTCGACTCCTGGCCGCGCCTCACGACCCACGGCGGTTCGACCGAGGTGGGCGGCGGCAAGGGCGGCTACTACACCAAGGCGCAGTACAAGGAGATCGTCCGTTACGCGGCCTCGCGCTATCTGGAGGTCGTCCCGGAGATCGACATGCCGGGCCACACCAACGCCGCCCTGTCCTCGTACGCCGAGCTGAACTGCGACGGCGTGGCGCCCCCGCTCTACACGGGAACCGAGGTCGGCTTCAGTTCGCTGTGCGTGTCCAAGCAGCTGACGTACGACTTCGTGGACGACGTCGTACGCGAGCTGGCCGCGATCACCCCGGGCCGCTACATCCACATCGGCGGCGACGAGGCCCACTCCACCAGCCACGACGACTACGTGTCGTTCGTGGACCGGGTACAGCCGATCGTCGCCAAGTACGGCAAGACGGTGATCGGCTGGCACCAGATCACCGGCGCGCATCCGGTCAAGGGCGCCCTCGCGCAGTACTGGGGGCTCGACGACACCGGCGCCGACGAGAAGGCGCAGGTCGCCGAGGCGGCACAGAACGGCACCCGGTTGGTTCTGTCCCCGGCAGACCGTCTCTACCTCGACATGAAGTACACCGAGGACACGCCGCTCGGCCAGGACTGGGCGGGACTGGTGGAGGTCCGGCGGTCCTACGACTGGGACCCGGGCAGCTACCTGCCGGGGGCGCCGGCGTCGGCGATCGCCGGTGTCGAGGCACCGCTGTGGAGCGAGACGCTCGTCACGAGCGCCGACATCGACTACATGGCCTTCCCGCGGCTGCCGGGTGTGGCCGAACTGGGCTGGTCGCCGGCCTCCACCCACGACTGGAACGACTACCGGGTGCGTCTCGCGGCGCAGGCGCCCCGCTGGGAGGCACTCGGGATCGGGTACTACAGGTCGCCGCAGGTGCCCTGGCCCACACGATAGGCGAGCACATCGGAACGGGCACCCCGGTGGACCGTACACCGGGGTGCCCGCCCGTCCGTGTGGGTCCGCTACAGGCCCGCGATCGGGTTCTTCAGGTTCCCGACCAGCTGGAGTGCCGCCGAGGGATCGGCCAGGTCCACCATCTGCCGGTTGTCGCGCAGCTGGAGCCGGTTGAGGCAGGACAGCGCGAACTCCGGGGCGAACATGTCGTACTGCCGGAACCTGTCGGCGAGCCGGGGGTTGGCGTCCTGGTACTCGTGGACCGTCTCGGCGACCGTCCGCCAGAAGTCCCGCTCCTCCAGTACTCCCTCGGCGGCGAGATGGGCGGCGACGAAGCGCAGGAAGCAGTCGAAGACGTCCGTGAAGATCGACAGCAGCTTCTGGTCCTCCGGGACCTCGACACGGATCCGAGCCACCTCCGGGGGCAGCACCGCATCCGGGTCCATGACCGCGATCTCCTCGGCTATGTCCTTGAAGATCGCGCGTTGCACGACCCCGTCCCTCAGGACCAGGATGACGTTCTCGCCGTGCGGCATGAAGACCAGATCGTAGGCGTAGAAGCTGTGCAGCAGCGGGGTGAGGTACGCCCGCAGATAGCGGCGCAGCCACTCGGTCGGCACGAGCCCCGAGCGCTCGATCAACGCACCCGCGAAGGACGCGCCCCGGTGGTCGGTATGGGCGAGGGACGCCATGGTCGCGAGGGTCTCGCCCGGCCGGAGCGAGGCGACGGGACTCTCGCGCCACAGGGCCGCGAGCATCTTGCGATAGGGGGAGTAGCGGTCGGTGGCGGCCTCGTACTCGAGGTGGCGGTAGCCGACGGCCGCCCGCTCGCGAATGATCGTGAGACCGGTCGACATCAGCACCGGATCGCTCTCGATGAGCCGCTCCAGCCAGTCGTTGATCGCCGGGGTCGCCTCCATGTAGGCGGCCGAGAGACCGCGCATGAAGCCCATGTTCAGGACGGACAGGGCCGTCTTCACATAGTGCTTCTCCGGATTGCTCGAGTTGAAGAAGGTCCGTATGGACTGCTGGGCCAGGTACTCGTCGTCGCCCTCGCCGAGGCAGACGAGGTGGCGCCGGGCGACCTCGGCGGCGAAGGTGACCGTGAGCTTGTTCCACCACTGCCACGGGTGGACCGGTATGAGGAGGTACTCGGCCGGGTCGAGGCCCTGGCCGGTGAGCTGCCCATGGAAGCGCTCGACCGTCGCGGCCCCCAACTCCTGGCGCAGAAAGGACTCGTACTCGATGCCGACGCCCGCCGTGAACGCCGCCCGTGACCGGTGTGCGGCCAGCCACACCAGCCGGACGGGGCTCGCGGTCTCGGGCGCGTAGGACAGGTACTCGTGGATGCCGAAGCCGAGCCGCCCGTTGTTGGCGACGAAACAGGGGTGGCCCTCGGTCATCCCGGTCTCGATGTCCTGGAAGCCGCTCGCGGCGAGCTCGGCGGCGCTGAGCTGCGGTTTGGTGAGCTTGTAGCAGGTGCCGGAGAGGGTGGAGGAGATCTCCTCCAGATAGACCGGGAGCACCTCGTCGCTCAGCCCGAGCGAGTGGCGCAGCTCGATGAAGAAGTCCAGTGCAGCGAGCGGGAGTTCGGCGTCCTCCCGATGGCGGGTGATCGAACCGGGGTCGACCTGCCAGTGGTCGAGGGTGCCGACGGTCGCCGTGAACCGGTAGCGGGTGCGCCCGTCGTCGCTGCGGACGAGGTAACGGCCGTCGGGCTCCGGCTCGGGGACGAGCAGGCGCTCGTGTGCGAACTCGGCGAGGGCTTTGCGTACCAGCAGCCGGTTGGCCTTCTCCCAGCGTTCGGGGGAGAGGTGGGAGACCGCGTCGGCGAGGGTCATGCCGCCACCGCCCTCTCGAACTGCGCACGGGTGCAGAAGCTGAGCAGCGCCGTCTTCTCCGGCTTGAGGATCTCGCGCTCGGGCACGAACCCGACGGCCGCGTTCAGGGCGTGCACGGCCGTGTTGTGGACGTCGGGCTCGACGACGACACGTGCGGTCGACGGGTCGTCGAACAGACGCCGCATCACGGCGGTGATGACGGCCCGGGTGAATCCGTGCACCGGGGTCTCGGTCGGTGCGACCAGGAAGTGCATGCCGACGTCGCCGGGCCGGGGCTCGTACAGGCCGACCAGCTCCCGGTGGGCCGGGTCGTACCTCTCCATCAGGAAGGCGGGCTGCCCGTCGTGCAGTCCGATGAGGGCGTCCTGGTGCTCGTCGGCAGCGATCTCCATGTAGGCGCGTTCGACGTCCTCGAGCCTGGCCTCCTGCATCATCCAGAAGGCCGCCTTGGAGTGCGTCACCCAGCCGTGCAGGAGCTCGGCGTCCTCGAGGGGGTCGAGGGGGCGGAAGGCGAGGGTGCCGAGGGTGGTCGTACTCATACTGCGAACTCCTGGAAGGCGATGGACTTCTCGACGGGGTAGTACTCCGTGCCGAGCAGCTCACGGATGATGTACGCGTTCCGGTACGGGCCCATGCCCAGGTCGGGGCTGGTGATGCTGTGCGTGTGCACACCGGCGTTCTGCAGGAAGACGCCGCTGCCCGTGGTGTCGATGGAGTAGTTCCGGGCCACGTCGAAGTTGCCGTGCCTGTCGTAGCGCAGCCGGTCGCGGACCGGCTTCAGGAACTCCGGCTCGGTGTACCTGTAGCCGGTGGCGAGGATCAGGCCCTGGGAGCGGAGCTCGAAGTCCTTCTCCTGCTCCTCCTGGCGGAAGCCGAGCGTGTACCGGCCGTCGTCGTAACGGGCAGTGACCAGAGCCGAGTTCGTCAGCAGCCGGGTGGGGACCGGCCCGTCGAGGTTCTTCCGGTACAGCAGGTCGAAGATCTCGTCGATCAGGTCGCCGTCGATGCCCTTGAACAGCCCCTTGTGCTGTTCGGTGAGGCGGTAGCGGGTCTGCTCGGGCAGTCCGTGGAAGTAGTCGATGTACTCGGGGGAGGTCATCTCCAGCGTGAGCTTGGTGTACTCCAGCGGGAAGAAGCGCGGTGAGCGGGTGACCCAGTTCAGCTGGTAGCCGTGGAGGTCGATCTCGGAGAGCAGGTCCTGGTAGATCTCGGCGGCCGACTGTCCACTGCCCACCAGCGTGATCGACTCCTTGGCCTGCAGCCGGTGCTTGTGGTCCAGATACCGGGAGTTGTGGATGAGGTCGCCGGCGAGGCCGCGGCAGGACTCCGGGATGTAGGGAGGGGTGCCCGTGCCGAGGACCAGACGGCGCGCCCGGTAGGCGCCGCCCGACTGCGTAAGGACGACGTACACCTCGTCCTCGTACGTCACCTCGGTGACCGTGGTGCCGAAGCGGACGTTGCTCAGCTTCGAGGCCGCCCAGCGGCAGTAGTCGTCGTACTCGACGCGCAGGGGATAGAAGCTCTCCCGGATGTAGAACGCGTACAGCCGGCCCTGCTCCTTCAGGTAGTTGAGGAAGGAGTACGGGGAGGTCGGGTCGGCCAGGGTGACCAGGTCCGACATGAACGGGGTCTGGAGATGGGCGCCGTCGAGGAACATCCCCGAGTGCCATTCGAAGGTGGGCTTCGACTCCAGGAAGACGCCGTCCAGTCCGGCGATCGGCTCGGTGAGACAGGCGAGGCCGAGATTGAAGGGGCCGAGCCCGATCCCCACGAAGTCGTACGTCTTGTCGGTGGCTTCAGCAAGCGCGGTCAAGGGACTCTCCCAGGTACTGCTCGGCGTGGCCGGCGATCAGATCGAGGACCGCGGAGATGTCGTCCGCCGTCGTCTCGGGGTTGAGCAGGGTGAACTTCAGGTAGTGGCGGCCGCCGACCTTGGTGCCCGCGACCACGGCGTCGCCGGAGGCGAACAGGGCCTTGCGGGCGTACAGGTTGGCGCGGTCGATCTCGGCGGGGTCGGTGACGGCCGTCGGGATGCAGCGGAAGACCAGCGTCGACAACTCCGGCCGGACCACGACGTCGAAGCGCGGGTCGACGGCCAGCAGCTTCCAGCCTTCCTGGGCCAGTTCGCACACCTCGTCGAAGAGCTGTCCGATGCCGTCGGGGCCCATCGTGCGCAGGGTCAGCCACAGCTTGAGTGCGTCGAAGCGGCGAGTGGTCTGCAGGGACTTGTCGACCTGGTTGGGGATGCGCTCCTGGACCATACGTCGGGGGTTGAGGTACTCCGCGTGATAGGTCGCGTGGCGCAGGGTGGCGGCGTCCCGGACCAGCACGGCGGACGAACTCACCGGCTGGAAGAAGGACTTGTGGTAGTCGACGGTGACCGAGTCGGCGCGCTCGATGCCGGCCAGGCGGTCCCGGTGCCGGAGGGAGGCCAGCAGCCCGCAGCCGTAGGCCGCGTCCACGTGCATCCACACACCCGACCGCGCACACAGCTCGGCGATCTCGGGCAGCGGGTCGATGGAGCCGAAGTCCGTGCTGCCCGCGGTCGCGACGACGGCCATCGGGACCAGACCGTCCTGGGCGCAGCGCTCCAGTTCGCGGGCGAGGGCCACGGTCCGCATGCGCCTGTCGGGCCCGACGGGGATGGAGACCACCGCGTCGGGGCCGAGGCCGAGCAGTTTCGCCGACTTCTTCACGCTGAAGTGGCTGACCTCGGACGTGAAGATCCTCAGCCGTCCGAGGTCGTCGGTCTTGACCTCTTCGCGGGCCAGGAGCAGCGCCTGGAGGTTGGACTGGGTGCCTCCGGAGGTGAACACGCCGTCGGCGGCCGGGCCGAGGCCGAGACGTCCGGTCGTCCAGTCGATGAGTCTGCGCTCGATGAGGGTGCCGCCCGCCGACTGGTCCCAGGTGTCGAGGGAGGAGTTGACGGCGGACAGTACGGCCTCGCCGAGAACGGCCGGGATGACGACCGGGCAGTTGAGATGGGCGAGATAGCGGGGGTGGTGGAAGTAGATCGCGTCGCGGAGGTAGAGCTCCTCCAACTCGTCCAGGGCGGCCGAGGTGTCGTGCAGCGGGCGGTCCAGGTCGATGCCCTCGATGCGGGGGGCGAGGGCGTCGACCGTGATGCCGGTGAACGGACGGTCGGTGGCGGCGAGTTTGGCGGCCACCCGCTCGACTCCTTCGGTCACGGAACGGCGGTAGTGCTCCGCGGTCAGGTCATTGAGCAGGTGCGAGCGCATGTGGGGGCCTCCCGGTGGGGACAGTCCGTGCGGGGTGGGGAAGGGCGAAGTCGCCCGGTTGAACTTAGGTTAGCCTAACTTAAGTTTCTCAGGCTCGCCTTCCCTCCCGTGACCGCGGTCACCCCCCGTGTGCGGCTGTCCTTCCACGGGAGCCGTGCCGCCGAGGACGGACGACGACGATGCGGTGGCGGTCGATCCCGCTGTCGCCGACGAACTGCCGGCGCAACGCCTCGACCCGGCGGAACTCGCCCGCGCCCCGGACGTACGAGCCTTGCGGCAAAGGGAGTTCGGGCTCACGCATGGCCACGGGGCCTCAGTCGTGGGGGACACCTGTCTCCTTCTCGGAGCGGTGCGGGGGTTTCTCGTCCGCGAGCCGGCTGATCCGGGTGCCGGTCCGGCTCACGGGTTCCTCGACGTCGGCGGCGTGTCCGGCCCCGGGCCGGACATGGGCGCGGGTACCCGGGGCCGCTGTTCGAGGAAGGCGGCGGGCGTCCGGGCGGACGGAAGCGGATCGCATGCCGTCCTCCGTCGCCGGGCCGGGGAGCATGGCGCGGTCCCCGCGAGCGGCGTGTCACGGGGTCCGTCGCCCGGTCGGGCCGGGCCTCATGCCGTGCGGCACGAGACCGGAGCCGATCCGGCCGGGGACCACGGCAGCGCGTGAAGGGGCTGCCGGCGCATCACCGCCCCTGCTCCACGGGGGAGTTCGCCCGTTTCTGCCGCCGCCGGTCGCCGAGCGCCATCGGGGCAGTGGGGCCGGGCCGCCGGGATGCGGAGAAAAGGGGGGAGGGGCGTTGGTTCCGTCCGCCCGAGTGGGACGCGCGCAGTTCGCCTCCCGTGACGGTGACCCGGGCCGGAGACGGACCGAGCCGCCCCGTCCGTGCCGACCGGAGGGAGAAGGAACGGGGCGGGGCGGCTGCGGCCGTCGGCATCGGGGCTCCCGAGGGGCGGGGTCCCCGGGGCTCGGCGAGGGGCGGGTCAGCCGACCTTCTTCGCCGTCTCGATCGCCTTGGCGAGGTCCTCGAGCAGCGGGGCGCACTTGTCATACGACAGGATCGGCTCGGGATTGCGGGCGATGACCTGGCCGGCCTTGACCGCGGGAAGCTTCTTCCAGGTCGCCTCGGTGATGTCGGCGGGCTGGATGGCCGAGGTGCGGTTGTCCATCATGATGACGTCGGCCTTGTACTTGTCGACGTTCTCCCAGCTGAGGTTCTCGAACCAGCCGCCGCTCGCCTTGAGCACGGAGGGGGACGGCTCGACGAAGTTCACGCCGAGCGCCTTGAAGTACTCCAGGTCGATGGAGAGGTTCGAACCGGAGACATAGAAGATGTCCTGGCTCGCGGAACCCGCCAGCACCTTGATGTCGGGCTTGGCCTTGGCCGCCGCGCGCAGCCGGGCGGCCGCGTCCTCGAACCGCTTCTTGGCCTGGTCGATCTTCGCACCGGTGGTGTCCGCGCCGAGCGACTTCGCGAGCTCGAGCATGCGCTGCAGCGGCTCGGTCATCTGGCGGTCGTAGACGGAGATCCCGACGCCGGGGGCGCCGACGGCGAGGATCTTCTTCTTGGACTCCTCCGGGACGTACCACAGGGTTCCGGCGTCGTCGAACATCGTGGAGACGAGCAGATCGGGGGTGAGGGCCGCGTACTTCTCGATGTTGAACTGGCCCCACTCGTTGCCGAGGACGGTGACCTTGCTGATGTCGAGGTCGCCGGCCTGGACGTCGGCCTTGCCGTCCTTGGTCTTCGTCGGGCCGAAGACGCCCTTCACCTCCACGCCGTAGTCGTGCAGCGCGGCGGCGACGCCCACGAAGGCGACGATGTTCGACGGCGTCCTGTCCGCCTTCGCGGTCTGGCCGCGGTCGTCCTTGAACGACCAGGGGCCGGACTCGGCCGCGGCCGTTCCCTTGTCCGAAGCGCTGCTTTTCCCCTTGTCGTCGCCGCAGGCCGCGAGCACGGCACCGAGGCCGAGGGCGCCGCCGGCGGCGAGGATGCCGCGGCGGGAAAGACGGGTGGCACGGGCGTTGGGCATGAGTCAGGCTGCTTTCGAACGGGGCGGAACATCCGCCGGGCCAATTCGAAGATAGGTTAGCCTAACCTCACTATGTGTCCAGTGGTGGAGGGCGCCGAGGCCTTGTCGGGCGACCCCCTCGTGCCGAGGGTCGTGTTCCCAGGCTTTACCGTTTCACCGGCAGATCTTGACCTCGCCCACTCGGGGGGCGCACCGCGGGAGTCGGCCGCACGGTCGTCAACTCATAGGGCCTGGGCGTGTATTGGGCCTTGTGGTCGAGAGGCGCCCGCGGGCACGAGGGCGCCGGTGTCGGAGTGGAGGGGGCCTGCGCCGGTCCGCGGGGCCGAGGCCGACGGGGGTCGTTTCGGCGTGGGTCGTCCTGGCCCGGGAACGGATCGCCCGGGAACACGGCAGGGGCAGGCCGAGGCGGCTCGCGGGCCTTCGGGGCCCGTTCCGCGTGCCGCAGAGGGGCACCGCGGGCGGGCGCGGGCACCTGCTGACTGACCCGCGCCCGGTGGCGGCCGCGCGCACCGCGGCCGCCCGGACGGGGTGCCGACGTCAGCCCGCCAGCCCCAACTCCCTGGCGATCAGCATCCGCTGGACCTCGCTCGTGCCCTCGCCGATCTCCAGGATCTTGGAGTCACGCCACATGCGGGCCACCGGGTACTCGTTCATGAAGCCGTAGCCGCCGTGGACCTGCGTGGCGTCACGGGCGTTGTCGACGGCGACCGTGGACGAGTAGAGCTTCGCCAGGGCCGCCTCCTTCTTGAAGGGCTCCCCGGAGACCAGGCGGGAGGCGGCGTCGCGCCAGGCCAGACGGGCCGTGTGGGCCTTCATCTCCATATCGGCGATCTTGAACTGGATCGCCTGGTACGCGCCGATGGAGCGGCCGAAGGCATGACGCTCCTTCGCGTACTTCACCGACTCGTCCACACAGCCCTGGGCAAGGCCCGTCGCCAGGGCCGAGATGGCGACGCGGCCCTCGTCCAGGATGCGCAGGAACTGGGCGTAGCCGCGGCCCTCCTCGCCGAGCAGGTTCGCGGCGGGCACGCGGACGTCCACGAAGGACAGCTCACGGGTGTCCGAGGCGTTCCAGCCGACCTTGGAGTACGGGGCCGCCACCGTGAAGCCGGGCGTGCCGGACGGGACGATGATCGACGAGATCTGCGGGCGTCCGTCAGGAGCACGCCCGGTGACCGCGGTGACGGTCACCAGGCCGGTGATGTCCGTGCCCGAGTTGGTGATGAAGCACTTCGTGCCGTTGATCACCCATTCGTCGGTCTCGGTGTCCAGCCGGGCCGTGGTGCGCGTCGCGCCCGCGTCCGAACCGCCGTCCGGTTCCGTCAGACCGAAGGCGCCCAGGACCTCGCCGGAGCACAGACGGGGGAGCCACTCCTGCTTCTGGGCCTCCGTGCCGAAGCGGTACACCGGCATGGCGCCCAGCGAGACGCCCGCCTCCAGGGTGATGGCCACCGAGGAGTCCACCCGGGCGAGCTCCTCCAGTGCGATTCCGAGCGCCAGGTAGTCGCCGCCCATGCCGCCGTACTCCTCCGGGAAGGGCAGCCCGAACAGGCCCATGCGACCCATCTCGCGGACGATCTCGTACGGGAACTCATGGCGCTCGTAGAAGTCGCCGATCTTGGGCGCCACGACGTCGTGAGCGAACTCCTCGACCGTGCGCCGGAGTTCCTCCAGTTCGGGGGAGAGGTGGTGGTCCATGGGGTTCACTCCTTGTGGGAGAGGGCTCGGACGGTTCGGGACGGGCTGGGCCGGTCCAGGTGCGCGGCCATCCACACGCTCGTGGCGGTGAGCCGGCCGAGATCGACCCCGGTTTCGATACCGAGGCCCTGAAGCATCCACACGAGGTCCTCGGTGGCGAGGTTTCCGGTGGCGGACTTCGCGTACGGGCAGCCGCCGAGACCGCCCGCGGAGGCGTCGACGGTCGTCACGCCGTGCTGGAGCGCCGCCAGGGTGTTGGCGAGCGCCTGACCGTAGGTGTCGTGGAAGTGCACACCGATCGCGCTGGTCGGCACGCCCTCCTCGTTCAGCTCCGAGAGCAGGTCCTGGACGTGGCCCGGGGTCGCCACCCCGATCGTGTCGCCCAGGCTCAGCTCGTCGCAGCCCATGTCCATGAGCGCCTTGCAGACCCGGACCACCTGGTGGATCGGGACGGCGCCCTCCCAGGGATCACCGAAGCACATGGAGACATAGCCGCGGACGTGCACCTTCCGGGACTTCGCGTGCTCGACGACCGGTTCGAAGATCCCGAGGGACTCGTCCAGTGTGCGGTTGAGGTTGGCCTTGGCGAAGGACTCGGTGGCGCTCGCGAAGACGGCCACCCGGCGTACTCCGAGCGCGAGGGCGCGGTCCAGTCCGCGCTGGTTCGGCACGAGCACCGGCAGTTCCACGGGCAGCCCGCTGACGAGCGGGAACAACTGCTCCGCGTCCGCGAGCTGGGGTACCCACTTGGGGTGGACGAAGCTGGTGGCCTCGATGGTGGTCAGGCCCGAGTCGGCGAGCCGGCGGATGAACTCCGCCTTCACCTCGGTGGGCACCGTGCGTCCTTCGTTCTGCAGTCCGTCGCGCGCGCCGACCTCGTGGATCCTGACCTTCGGGGGCAGGTCCTCGGACGGCACGACCATGGGCAGTCCCTGAGCGGTCACTTCTCCACCTCTCCGTCCACCCGGCCGTCCTCGCGGGGCGCGATCACGGCCAGCACCTGGTCCATGGCGACCGTCGTGCCGGGGGTGACGTCGAGTTCGGCGACGGTCCCGGCGTGCGGGGCGGAGATGACGTGCTCCATCTTCATCGCCTCGACGACCAGCAGGCTCTGCCCGGCCGTCACCTCGTCCCCGACGGCCACCTTCACGACGGTCACCGTGCCCGGCATGGGCGCGGTCAGCGAGTCGGTCCCCGAGCGGGCGGCGCCGGTGAGCGACGCGGCGACCGGGTCGTGGTCGCGCACGTGCCAGGCGTCGCCGTCGCGGCCCAGCCAGTCGGCGGCACGGTGGAACGTGTGGCGTACGCCGTCCAGGACGACGGACACCCGGTCCCCGGTGACCGTATGGGCACCCCGGGGGGCGTACTCCACCGGCTCGTACACCCGCAGGGGGAAGGTCACGGGCCTGGGTTCGCCGCCGAGGCGCCAGCCGCTCGGCACGGAGAACGGGTCGGTCCAGCCCTCGCCGTGCGGCCGCAGCGCGTCCAGCCGGACGGCGGCGGCGGCCTCGTAGACCTCCTCGGGGACCTCGGTCGTGACGAGGCCGTCCACCTCTCGCTCCACTAGGCCGGTGTCCAACTCGCCCGCCACGACGGCCGGATGGGCCAGCAGGCGGCGCAGGAAGCCGGCGTTGGTCTGCACGCCGAGGGTGACGGTCCGCGCGAGGGCCGCGCGCAGCCTGCGCAGCGCGGTGGCACGGTCGGGGCCGTACGCGATGACCTTCGAGAGCATCGGGTCGTACAGGCTGCCGACCTCGGTGCCCTCGGTCAGCCCCGAGTCGGTGCGCACCCCCTCGCCCTGGGGTTCGTGCAGCGACAGCACCGTGCCGCCGGAGGGGAGGAAGCCGCGGGCCGGGTCCTCGGCACAGACACGGGCCTCGATCGCGTGCCCGGTGAGCGAGACGTCCCGCTGCCCGAAGGACAACGGCTCGCCCGCCGCCACCCGTACCTGCCACTCGACCAGGTCCAGGCCGGTGACCAGCTCGGTGACCGGGTGCTCGACCTGGAGGCGGGTGTTCATCTCCATGAAGTAGTAGGAGGAGGGGTCGCTGCCCGGCACGATGAACTCCACCGTGCCCGCGCCCTCGTACCCGCACGAGCGGGCCGCCTGGACCGCCGCCTCGCCCATCGCCGCGCGAGTCGCCTCGTCGAGGAGGACACTCGGCGCCTCCTCGATGATCTTCTGGTGGCGGCGCTGGAGCGAGCACTCGCGCTCGCCCAGGTGCACCACATTGCCGTGGCCGTCCGCCAGGACCTGGATCTCGATGTGGCGGGGCCGGTCGATCCAGCGCTCGACGAGGAGCGTGTCGTCACCGAAGGAGGCGCGGGCCTCACGGCGGGCGGCCGCGATCTCCTCGGCCAGCAACTCCGGCTCCCGCACCAGCCGCATGCCCTTGCCGCCACCGCCGGCCGACGGCTTGAGCAGCACCGGCACGCCGATCTCACGGGCCGCGGCGTCCAGTTCGTCGTCCGTCAGTCCGCTGCCGCTCGATCCCGGGACGACCGGGACCCCGGCGGCCCGTACCGTCTCCTTGGCGCGGATCTTGTCGCCCATGAGCGAGATGGCCCGCGCGGGGGGTCCGATGAAGACCAGCCCCGCATCCGTGCAGGCCTGCGCGAAGGCGGCGTTCTCCGCGAGGAAGCCGTACCCCGGGTGCACCGCCTGGGCGCCGCTCCGCGCGGCGGCCTCGAGCAGCCGCTCCACCGACAGATAGCTCTCGGCCGCGGGTGCCGGCCCGATCCGTACGGCTGTGTCGGCCTCCCGGACGTGCCGGGCGTCGGCGTCCGCGTCGGAGAAGACGGCCACCGAGCGCACACCGAGCGAACGCAGCGTCCGGATGACCCGGACCGCGATCTCGCCCCGGTTGGCCACAAGCACTGTGTCGAACATGGATCCCCTCACATCCGGAAGACGCCGAAGCCGGGATCGCCCAGCGGGGCGTTGGCACAGGCGGTCAGGGCCAGTCCCAGCACCTGCCGGGTCTCCATCGGGTCGATCACTCCGTCGTCCCACAGCCGGGCCGTCGCGTAGTAGGCGTTCCCCTGCTGTTCGTACTGGGCGCGGATCGGGGCCTTGAAGGACTCCTCCTCCTCCAGCGGCCAGGACTCCCCGCGGGCCTCGAACTGGTCGCGCTTGACGGTCGCGAGGACCGACGCGGCCTGCTCACCGCCCATCACCGAGATCTTCGCGTTCGGCCACATCCACAGGAAGCGCGGTGAATACGCCCGGCCGCACATCGAGTAGTTGCCCGCGCCGAACGAGCCGCCCACGACGACCGTGAGCTTCGGTACACGAGTGCAGGCGACCGCCGTGACCATCTTCGCGCCGTGCTTGGCGATGCCGCCCGCCTCGTAGTCGCGGCCGACCATGAAGCCGGAGATGTTCTGCAGGAACACCAGCGGGATGCCGCGCTGGTCGCACAGCTCGATGAAGTGGGCGCCCTTCTGGGCGGACTCGGAGAACAGGATGCCGTTGTTGGCGACGATCCCGACCGGGTGGCCCTGGATCCGGGCGAAGCCCGTGACAAGGGTCTGCCCGAACTCCGCCTTGAACTCGGCGAAGCGCGAGCCGTCCACCACACGCGCGATGACCTCGCGCACGTCGTAGGGGGTGCGGGAGTCGACGGGCACCGCGCCGTACAGGCCGTAGGGGTCCACCTTCGGCTCCACCGAGGGGACGACCTCCCAGGGCAGCGGGCCCCGGGCGGGGAGGGTCGAGACGATCGTCCGGACGATCCGCAGCGCGTGGGCGTCGTCCTCCGCGAGGTGGTCCGTCACACCGGACACCCGCGAGTGGACCTCGCCGCCGCCCAGCTCCTCGGCGGTCACCACCTCGCCGGTGGCAGCCTTCACCAGGGGCGGCCCACCCAGGAAGATGGTGCCCTGATTGCGCACGATGACGGCCTCGTCGCTCATCGCCGGGACGTAGGCCCCGCCCGCCGTGCAGGAGCCGAGGACGGCCGCGATCTGCGGAATGCCGGCCCCGGACATCCGCGCCTGGTTGTAGAAGATCCGCCCGAAGTGCTCGCGGTCGGGGAACACCTCGTCCTGCATGGGCAGGAAGGCGCCTCCGGAGTCGACGAGGTAGACGCAGGGGAGGCGGTTCTCGAGCGCCACCTCCTGGGCGCGCAGATGCTTCTTCACCGTCATCGGGTAGTACGTGCCGCCCTTGACCGTGGCGTCGTTGGCGACGATCACGCACTCGCGGCCGCTGATCCGCCCGATCCCGGCGATCACGCCGGCGGCGGGCGCCTGTCCGTCGTACATCCCGTCGGCGGCGAGGGGCGCCAGCTCAAGGAAGGGCGACCCCGGGTCCAGCAGGGTGTCCACCCGGTCGCGCGGCAGCAGCTTGCCGCGTGCCGTATGGCGCGCGCGGGCCTTGTCGCCGCCGCCCAGCCGGGCCGCGGCAAGCTTCGCGCGCAGTTGCCCACCCAGCTCGCGGTGCGCCTCTTCATTGGCCCGCCAGGCCTCCGACGCGGGATCGGCCGCGCTCGTCAGCTCCGGTGCCTCCAGCATCCTGCGGTCCCCTCACCTTGTTAATGAGCGTTAACGCATTTCCTTCAGGTTAACGACCGCTAACCTCCCTGTCTAGAATCGATTCCATGGCCACCAGAACCGACGCCCCCACCCGTCGCGAGCAGATCCTCAAGGAGGCCGCGCGGCTCTTCGCCGAGCGCGGCTTCCACGGCGTCGGGGTGGACGAGATAGGAGCCGCGGTCGGCATCAGCGGACCCGGTCTGTACCGGCACTTCGCGGGCAAGGACGCGATGCTCGCCGAGCTGCTCGTGGGCATCAGCGGGCAGCTGCTGACCGGGGCCAGGCGACGGGTCGCCGAGGCGGACGGGGAACCCGCGGGGCGCGACCCCGGAAGGGTCCTCGACTCGCTGATCGAGGGGCACATCGACTTCGCGCTCGACGACCGTCCCCTGATCACCCTGCACGACCGTGAGCTGGACCGCCTCCGGGACACCGACCGCAAGATGGTGCGTCAGCTGCAGCGGCAGTACGTCGAGCTGTGGGTGGGTGTCGTCCGCGAGGTGTACCCGGATCTGGCCGAGCCGACCGCCCGCTCGGCCGTGCACTCGGTCTTCGGCCTGCTCAACTCGACACCGCATCTGGGACGGCCGGGTTCGCTCCCGGGTCGCGGGGTGACGTCGGAGCTGCTGCACCGGATGGCGAGGGGGGCGTTCGCGGCGGCCGGGTCGGACTGAGCCGGCTGCTCCGCAAGCGTGACGAGCGTTACGTGCGGACCGCTCTGGACGACCGTCGTGACCGGCCGGTAACGTATCTGCTGAGCAAGCGCTTAGCCACGGGGTCGCCGCCGGCGTAACCCGGACGGCGGGCAACCAGGTACGCGAGAGCGGCGCCGGTTCAGGCGCACAGAAGGGCGGTGGCGGCGGTGCGCCGTACGGTGTTCAACGAGGACCACGAGGCATTCCGGGAGACCCTGCGCGCCTTCATCGAGGCCGAGGTCGTCCCGGTCTACGACGAGTGGTTCGCCGCCGGCCAGGCGCCGCGCGAGTTCTACTACAAGCTCGCCGAGCTCGGCCTGTTCGGCATCAACGTGCCGGAGGAGTTCGGCGGCGCCGGTCTGGAGACGCACAAGTTCGAGGCGATCCAGTACGAGGAGACCGCCCGCGCGGGCGTCACCTTCGGCGGTTCCGGCGTGCACGTGCTGCTCGCCCTGCCCTACATAAAGATGCTCGCCACCGACGAGCAGAAGAAGCGCTACCTCCCGAAGTTCGTCTCCGCCGAGGAGATGTGGGCGATCGCGATGACCGAGCCGGGCACCGGTTCCGACCTCGCGGGCATGAAGACCACCGCCAGGCTCTCCGAGGACGGCACGCACTACGTCCTCAACGGCGCCAAGACCTTCATCACCGGTGGCGTCCACGCCGACCGGGTCATCGTCTGCGCCCGCACCTCCGCGCCCACCGCCGAGGACCGCCGCTACGGCATCTCCCTGTTCGCGGTGGACACCAAGTCCGAGGGCTACTCGGTCGGCCGCAAGCTCGACAAGCTCGGACTGAAGACCTCGGACACCGCCGAGCTGGCCTTCGTCGACGTCAAGGTCCCGCTCGAGGACCTGCTCGGCGAGGAGAACAAGGGCTTCTACTACCTCGGCGCCAACCTCCCCTCCGAGCGCTGGGGCATCGCCTTCGGTGCGTACGCGCAGGCCAAGGCCGCCGTCCGGTTCGCCAAGCAGTACGTGCAGGACCGCACCGTCTTCGGCAAGCCGGTCGCCCACTTCCAGAACACCAAGTTCGAGCTGGCCGCCTGCCAGTCCGAGGTGGACGCCGCCGAGGCGGTCGCCGACCGCGCCCTCGAGGCCCTGGACGCCGGTGACCTGACCCCGGCCGAGGCCGCCTCCGCCAAGCTCTTCTGCACCGAGGTCGCGCACCGCGTCATAGACCGCTGCCTCCAGCTGCACGGCGGCTACGGCTACATGAACGAGTACCCGATCGCCCGTCTGTACGCCGACAACCGCGTCAACCGGATCTACGGCGGTACCAGCGAGATCATGAAGTCGATCATCGCCAAGGACATGGGTCTGTAAGGCCCCGGAAAACACTGCTCGATACAACTGACCCCATGAGTCAGGCACTGCAGTCCCTACTCGATCTGCTCGACCTCGAGCGGATCGAGCAGGACATCTTCCGTGGAAGGTCCCGGTCGGCCGTCGTCCCGCGCGTGTTCGGCGGACAGGTGGCGGCCCAGGCGATGGTCGCCGCCGGGCGGACGGTCCCCGAGGACCGGCCCGCCCACTCCCTGCACGCGTACTTCCTGCGCCCCGGGGATCCGGGCGCGCCCATCGTCTACGAGGTCGACCGGATCCGCGACGGCCGTTCCTTCACCACGCGCCGGGTCGTCGCGGTGCAGCACGGCAAGCCGATCTTCCACCTCTCGGCCTCCTTCCAGAGTCACGAGGACGGCCTCGACCACCAGGCCCTGATGCCGCCCGCACCGGACCCGGAGTCGCTGCCCACCTCGCACGAGCGGATGCGCGGCTACGGCCACATCCCGTCCGACGTCGTGGAGCGGTTGCTGGAGGCCCGGGCGGCGGTCGATCTGCGCTACGTCGAGGAGCCTCCCTACGGGAAGTTCGGCGAGCCGCGCGATCCGCACTCCCAGGTGTGGTTCCGCACCAACGGCAAGCTCGACGACGATCCGCTGCTGCACGTCGTGCTCGCCACGTACGTCTCCGACATGACGCTCCTCGACTCCGTCCTGCTCGCGCACGGACGGGGCGGCTGGGCGCTCGGCGACGTCGTCGGGGCCTCACTGGACCACGCCATGTGGTTCCACCGGCCGTTCCGCGCCGACGAGTGGCTCCTGTACGACCAGGAGTCCCCGTCGGCGTACGGCGGGCGCGGGCTCGGCCAGGCCCGTATCTACACCGAGGACGGCCGGCTGGCGATCTCGGTGATCCAGGAAGGTGTGGTCCGCGTCCCGCGATGACACCGCGGTACGTCTGCGCGGCCGGGGGCTCACCCGTGCGGGGAGCCCCCGTTTCGCATTCCCGCCGCCTCGAATGCGGGTAGGACCCGACTCGGCGAACCCGCCGGTCCCAGGTGGCCCGACTCGGCGTGACCCCCGATCGGCGGTCCTGCCGGGTTCGTGCCGCACCTGGCGACGGGGGCTACGGGGGCGGGGCGACGGGCGGGAATCGTGTCCCGCTCCGACGGATCACGCCGCTCAGGCCAGCCCAGCGGCGTTCAGCAGGTACGCCGTCATCGGGTCGTAGTGGCGCGGGCTCGTCACATGGTCGTCGAGGGGGATCGTCACCTGGACGGTGCCCTCGGCCTCGGCGAGGAACAGGGCCGGGTCGTTGCAGTCGGCGTACCCGACGGAGTCGATCCCGGACTGGCCCGCGCGGCCGGCCCAGCCGTGGTCGGCGACGACCAGGTCCGGCAGCGGGCGGCCTTCGCGCTCCAGGCCCTTCAGGATCTCGCGCATGGGCTCCCCGGAGTGGGTGTGCCACAGCGTGGCACCGTGCTCCAGGACGGCCACGTCGGCGAACTGCATGACGTAGCCCTCCTCCGTCTGCAGCCCCTCCGGGATCGCGACGATCTCGCAGCCGGCGGCGCGCAGCGCGGCGGCCGTGGCGCGGTGGACGTCGAGCAGCCCGCCGGGGTGACCGGTGGCGAACAGGACCCGCTGCTCCCCGTCGGCGGCCTTGCGCAGGCGTGCCGCGAGGCGCTCCAGGGCGTCGACGGTCAGTTCGGGATCGATGGTGTCCTGGCCGTAGCGGTACTCGGGGTCGTCGTTGACGCCGCAGCGCTCCGCCATGACCGCGAGGACGTCCTGCTCGTCGGTCCAGCGGTCCCCGAGCTCCAGGCCGAGCCAGAAGTTGCGGTCGCCGTTCGAGAGCTTGCGGTAGTGGGAGAGGTTGTTCTCGCGGGGCGTGGCGACGTCTCCCGCGATACGGGTCCGTACGAGGTGGTCGACCAGTTCGGCGCGGCTGGGGATCGCGGGTATCGGCATGGCACCCATTCTGCCGGGCGCACCCGGTGGCGGGGGCCGGCGTCCCGCACCATGGGACATGGCTCACTCGGGAACGGGTCCGGGCCCGTCAGTCCTGTCCCACCTGCTTCAGCGCGAACCACAGTTCCATGCGCACGTCGGGATCGTCGAGGTCCGCCCGCAGCAGGGTCGCGCAGCGGGCGATGCGCTGGCGGACCGTGTTGCGGTGGACCGAGAGCGCCACCGCCGTGCGATCCCAGCTGCCGTGCAGGGAGAGCCAGGCGCGCAGCGTCTCGGTGAGCGCGGGGGCGTCCGAGAGCGGCGCGAGGAGGGTGCGGGCGTGCACCTCCGCCTGCGCGGGCGGGACCAGGTCGGCCAGGCCCGTGCGCTCGCCGTGGCGCACCAGCGGCGCCCGGGTTGCGCGGGCGCGGGCCAGTGCGCGGGAGGCCTGGGTGTCGGCGGCGGGCCAGTCGTGCGGGGCGACCGCGGCGCTGACACCGAGGGTCCAGCCGGGCTGCGGGGCGGGTTCGCGGTCGGCGGGGACGAGGACGCGCACGATCCCGTTCGCGGGGTCGACCAGCGCGGACCCGAGAGCGGCGCCGAGCGCGGAGGCGGCCACGGAGCCCCGGGCGTCCCGGCCGCCCGCGCGGGGCTCCGGGACCGAGGGCGGCCGGGCGTCCGCCCGTGCGTGCACGACGAGCCACCGTTCGGCGCCGAGCAGCGGCGCGACCGCCTCCGGCGCGGCCCCCAGCAGCAGTCGTACGAGCGCCGCGGATCGCGCCACGTCGTCGCCGCTCTGGTGCTCGCCGGTCAGGAGGGAGAGGAGGACGGCGGCGACCGACGCGATGGTGTTGTCACCCGGGTCGCGTCGCGGTGACGCGACGCCGAGCACAAAGCCCTGCGCGGTGCCGAGGGCGTAGGCGGCGAGGTGGGTGCCGGCCACGGTGTCGGCGGCGGAGGACGGAGCCGGCCGCCCGGCCGGAAGGGCGCGGACCGCTCCGGAGGACACGACCGGCCGGACGACCCGCGCCAGCCCCGCCATGGCCTCCTGCGCCTCGGCGTCCTGCCCCCGGCCCGCCGTCGCGATCTGCGCCCCGTCCGGTCCGTAGAGCACCGACCAGCCGGCCACCCGCTGGGCCAGCTGCCGCAGCACGGAGCGCACCGGGTCCGGGCGCGCCGCCGCCGCGGCCAGACTCTGCTGGGCCTCGGTGACCCGGCGCAGCTCGGCGAGGCGGGCCTGTGCCATCAGCTGCCACACCGCCCGGGCCACACCGGAGAAGGTCGTCCGGGGCGGCACCTCGAGGAGCGGCAGTCCGTGCCGGTCGCAGGCCTCGACCAATGCCCGCGGCACCGTGTCGTGCACCGGCGCAACGCCGAAACCGAGCGCCGTGCCGCCCGCCGCCACGATCCGGGAGACGTAGTCGTCGAAGTACGCGTCCCATGCGGGGGCGGCCCTACCGGGTGCGTCCCGGTCCCGGCCCGCGGCATCCGGGACGTGCACACCCGCCGTCAGCAGCAGCTCACCGCCCAGCAGATACGGATAGGGGTCCGCCATCTCCGAGGTGTGCGCCCAGTGGATCACGATGTCCGGGCGGCTCGGTCCCGCGATCTGCCGCAGGGCCAGGTCCTCCCGGGCGAGCAGGGCGGCCAGTGGCACCGGTGGGGTCGGCGGCACCACCGGTGCCGAGGGGGTCGCTGTGTCCGGCATGGTGGACGGTTCCTCCATAACGCTCCGCTCGAGTGGATGAAACGTACACTTCAGTGTCGCTTTCCGGCCACCTAGGGTCGGTCCAGACCGGCAGCCGTGGGTACGGGCGGATGTCCCCGCGAGCCGCTGCCGTCCAACGGTCGAGCCGACAGCCGGCCGCGTCCCCGAGACCCATCTGCACGACACGCCACCGGAGCGCGCGAAGGAGGGCCCCCTATGGCCGTCGACTACACAGTGATCGTCGTCTATCTGGTCGGCATGCTGGCCATGGGATGGTGGGGCATGCGCCGCGCCAGGTCCAAGAGCGAGTTCCTGGTCGCGGGCCGCCGCCTCGGACCCGCCATGTACTCCGGCACCATGGCCGCGATCGTCCTGGGCGGCGCGTCCACCATCGGAGGCGTCGGCCTCGGCTACCAGTACGGGCTCTCCGGCGCCTGGATGGTGTTCACCATCGGCCTCGGCCTGCTCGCCCTGTCGGTGTTCTTCTCCGCGCGCATCGCCCGTCTGAAGGTCTACACCGTCTCGGAGATGCTCGACCTGCGCTACGGCGGCCGGGCCGGGATGATCTCGGGCCTGGTCATGTGGGCCTACACCCTCATGCTCGCGGTCACCTCGACCATCGCCTACGCCACCATCTTCGACGTCCTCTTCGACATGAACCGGACCGTCGCGATCGTGCTCGGCGGCACCATCGTCGTCGCGTACTCGACGCTCGGCGGCATGTGGTCCATCACGCTGACCGACATGGTGCAGTTCGTGGTGAAGACCATCGGCGTACTGCTCCTGCTGCTGCCCATCGCGGTCGTCAAGGCCGGCGGCTTCAGCGAGATGAAGGCCCAGCTGCCCACCTCGTACTTCGACCCGCTGGGGATCGGCGGTGAGACGATCTTCACCTATGTGCTGATCTACACCTTCGGCATGCT
>Ga0102590_1002124_pt1 | contig 25071 bp, 21 predicted proteins | sample AraplaMF_Col_mMF_FD_76859 | JGI IMG/M metagenome (GOLD analysis project Ga0102590, IMG submission 76859) | Arabidopsis root microbial communities from the University of North Carolina, USA - plate scrape MF_Col_mMF | ecosystem: Host-associated > Plants > Roots > Endosphere | place: USA... | reverse complement strand
TGATAGTGGATGCGTGGACGCGGCAGCGCGGCGAGCTCGCGATGCACGGGATCGTCGGCCGGAGCCTGTGCCGGTGCATCGACGGTGTTGAACGGCAACGGCGGCGGCCCGCCGAACGGTGCGCTCATCATCGTCACCGAACGGAACACGTCGGGCCGGATCAGCGCGCACCAGGCCGCGACCGGGCTGCCGAAATCATGTCCGGCGAGGTCGACCTGCTTGTAACCAAACGCCGATACGAGCCCGAGCGCATCGCGCACCAGATTGAACAGGCGGAACGGCGCGAGGTCGCCGTCGTAATCCGCACTCCATCCGGTGGTGCGGCCATAGCCGCGCTGGTCCGGCGCGATCACGTGATAGCCGGCGGCCGCAAGCGCCGGCATCACCTTGCGCCAGGAGAAGGCAAGCTCCGGAAAGCCGTGCAGCAGCAGGATGCACCGCCGCCCTCTGGTTTCGAAGCCGGCTTCGAGCACATGCATACGCAAGCCGTTGATGCCGTCGACATAACGCGAGCGGATGCCGGCGAGGAGAGGGATGTCGGGGAGTGCGGTCATCGTTTCCTCCGTGAGGGCCGTTTCTTACCCTCCCCTGGAGGGGGAGGGTCGATCGCGCGCAGCGCGAGCGGGGTGGGGTGATCTCTCAACACGGGCAGTGTTCGTCGCGGAAAGACCTTCACCCCACCTCGGTTCGCATTCCGCTCCGCTGCATGCGAACCGATCCTCCCCCTCCAGGGGAGGATGGGACTTCGCGGAACGAGCAGCGCTGGATCACACCGCCGCGCAGACGAACCCGCTGCCCTTGCGCCCGATCTTCCCCACTGATGGCGAGGGGAAATGCGCGGTGCAGCACAGCGTGTCGGTGTCGCAATAGCGCTCCAGGAAGCTGCGGCGCGTAGTCGCTGCCGCGGCTGGATCGACGTCGAACTTCACCGACATCTCCGGATAGAGCGCCTGGATCGGCGAGTGCATCAGATCGCCTGAGAAAACGGCGTCGTCCTTGCCGCGACCAAAGGTGAATGCGACGTGGCCGGGCGTATGGCCCGGCGTCGGCAGGATGCGAACGTGATCGCCGATCTGATGGTCGTTGCCGACCACCTCGTGGCGCTTGGCTTCGACCACCGGCAGCACGCTATCGACGAAGGGCGGCACGGGCGCCTTCGCATTCTGCTCGGTCCAGTAGTCGAACTCCTGCCTGCCGAACACATAGCGCGCCTTCGGAAAGGTCGGCACCCAGCGGCCGTTCTCCAGCCGCGTGTTCCAGCCAACGTGATCGACGTGGAGATGCGTGCACATCACGAAATCGATGTCGTCAGGCGAGAACCCGGCAGCGTTGAGCCCACGCAAGTACGTGTCGTCGGTCTTCATGTTCCATTTCGGCCGCTGCGGCCGCGGTTTGTCGTTGCCGATGCAGCTGTCGACCAGAATGGTGTGGTGCGGGGTCCTGATCACGTAGGACTGGAAACACAGGATCAGCGTGTCCTGCTCGTCCAAGGCTTTCGCCTGCCGCATCCATGCGCGGTTCTCGGCCAGCACCTCCGGCGTCAAACCCGGCAACATCTCCAGCGCCGGCAGGAAGGTGGTCTCCTGCTCGATGATGCGATGGATGGTAAGGTCACCGACCGAGAACTTCAAACTCATGAGAACTCCCGCTATTCGATTATGCGGCCGGCGGCACCGAGATCTTCACGGAGGGCCGCTCCAGCATCTTCTGGTGGAAGGCATCGAGCTTCGGATAGGCCTTGCGCCAGCCGCAATCGGCGAAGCGGAAGTCGGCATAGCCGAGCACGCAGACGAGGCCGATCTGCGAGATGTCGAACGGGCCGTTCAGAACATCAGGCATGTTCTCGAAGTGCGCCATGCCGGCCCAGGCCCGGTTCCAATGGTCGTCCGACCACGCCTGCCATTGCAGGCCCTGCGGGCGTACCATCTTCTCGTAGCGGCACAGCAGCATGGAATCCAGCATGCCGTTGATCAGGGAGTGGTTGGTCTTGGCCTTCCAGCGCCGCGGACCGTAGTCCGGGATCAGGCTGCCGCCGGCCATCTCGTTGAGATATTCGACGATGACATAGGAATCCAGGATGACGTCGCCGTCGTTGGTGATCAGCACCGGCAGCTTCTTCAGCGGCGTGATGCGCGAATAATCCTCGTTGGCCGTGCCCGGCGCCACAGTTGCCGGCGTGAGTTCGATCTTTTCGATCAGCCCAAGCTCGATCGCGGCGATGCGCACCTTGCGGGCGAAGGGCGAGGCGGCGGAGAAGGAGAGTTTCATAGGGACGATTCCTGCTGTCAGTTTTGCGCGAACGGTGTCTCCTCGGTCATGGCCGGGCTTGACCCGGCCATCCACGCGCCTCCGCGAGGTTAGACTGTGAGACGTGGATGCCCGGGACAAGCCCGGGCACGACGGCAGTGGGTGTGTTGGAGCGCGCCAAAGCTTACGCCGCGACGATTTCCTGGCGCTGCTCGCCGAGGCCCTCGATGCCGAGCGTGATGACGTCGCCGACATTGAGGAAGGTCGGCGGCTTCATGCCGAGGCCGACGCCGGGCGGGGTGCCGGTGGTGATGATGTCGCCGGGCAGCAGCGTCATGAACTGCGAGACATAGGAGATGCACTTGGCCATGGAGAAGATCATGGTCTGGGTCGAGCCGGTCTGGCGGCGCTGGCCGTTGACGTCGAGCCACATCGACAGGTTCTGCACGTCCTTGATCTCGTCCTTGGTGGCGAGCCACGGCCCGACCGGACCGAACGTGTCGTGCGACTTGCCCTTGGTCCACTGGCCCAGGCGCTCGGTCTGGAAGTTGCGCTCGGAGACGTCGTTGCAGACGCAGTAGCCGGCGACGTAGTTCAGCGCATCGGCTTCCGAGACGTATTTGGCGCGGGTGCCGATGATGGCGGCGATCTCGACTTCCCAGTCGAGCTTGGTCGATCCGCGCGGCTTCTCGACCGCGTCGTTCGGGCCGGACAGCGACGTGTTGGCCTTCAGGAAGATGATCGGCTCGGTCGGGATCGCCGCGCCGGTTTCCTTGGCATGGTCGCTGTAGTTGAGGCCAATGGCGACGAATTTCGAGATGCCGGTCACGGGCGCGCCGAACCGCGGCTTGCCGGAGACGGCGGGCAGCGAGGCGGGATCAAGGGCCGCCAGCTTCTTCAGCGACTCCGGCGAATAGGCCTCACCGGTGAGATCCTTCAGATGCGCCGACAGGTCGCGCAACTGGCCGGATCTGTCGATCAGGCCGGGCTTTTCCGCACCCTTTTCGCCGTAACGAACAAGCTTCATTCTCGTTTCTCCCTGGAGATGGACCGATCGGTTAAATAGCTTCATGGAACAGGGCGGCGGGAAATTCAACCGCTCAAAACGGGGCGCATTGCAGGCTTCTGGATTCGGGAGGTGCCGTCGTGTCCCGGACGCGGTGCAGCGTGCAACGCTGCTCCGCAGATCCGGGACCCAGAATGCCACAAGCATGGGCCCGGGCTCAGCAGCGCATCACTTCGTGCTGCGCAGCGTCCGGGGCACGAGACCTAGCTCAGCGCCACAAACTTGAACGCGTCCCCATCCCGCTTGATATGCCCCGCCGAAAAATGCCCGCCGATCACCAATGTCGGCGTATCGGCAAACCGACCGAACAGCTCACGGCGAGTCCTGGCCGATTGCGTCTGGTCGGAATCCGCCGTCGAGGACCAGCCGAGATGCTTCATCTGGCAGGGATGATGGGCGACGTCGCCGGTCAGCAATCCCTGCTCTCCGTCCGACTGGATCAGGATGCTCATATGGCCGGGGCTATGGCCGGGGGTCGGGATCATGCTGATGTCGTCGGACAGACGGTGATCGCTCGGAATCAAATCGGCCCGGCCGGCATCCACGATCGGTTTCACGGAATCTGCAAACACCGCCTGCTTGTCCGGCTCGGTCGAATGGTCGCGCCAATGCTCGTATTCGGTCCTGCCGAAGACATAGCGCGCCTTCGGAAAGGTCGGCACCCATTTGCCGTCCACGAGCTTCGTATTCCAGCCGACATGGTCGACGTGAAGATGGGTGCACAGCACGGTGTCGATACTGTCGGGAGCAAAGCCCGCCGCAATCATGGTCTCCAGGAACGGGGTGGTGCGGCTATTCCAGGTCGGGACGTTGCGGCCCTGCTTGTCGTTGCCGAGGCCGGTGTCGACCACGATGCGCTGGCTCGGCGTCTCCACCACCAGCGAATGGATCGACATCTTCAGGCGGCCTTCTTCCGTCGCAAAGTGCGGAATCAGCCAGGGCAGCTTCTGGATTTCCTCGTTGCTCGCCAGCGGCAGGATAAAGCGGGTCGAGCCGACGGTCTCCAGCTCCACAATCTTGGTGATTTTGAGCTTGCCGACCTTCCACTGCATGCGGTGTGTCCCCATGTTCTCATTTTGACGCCGAAAGATGCGCACTTTCCGTTGCGCAGCGCAATGGATCATCTGTCGTGATCCTGCGTTATCGAGGGAACCCATCGAGATCCAAAGGGGGAGCAGATGCCAGAGCTTTCGATTTCCACCGAGAAGGTCGCCTTCATCATCGAAAAGGCGCGCGAATTCGACGTCAAGGAAGCCGCCTCCGATCCGGATTCGGGCTCCAATCCCGCGGACGATGGCGAGACCGACGTGCTGGAGGACACCGCGTCCGATCCGGTCGCCGGTGAGCTTTCGGGCTTCATCCTGGCGATGAACGAGGACGAGCAACTCGACCTCGTGACGCTGATGTGGCTCGGTCGCGGCGACGGCACGGTGGAGGAGTGGGACGATTTGCGCACCCGCGCCATCGAGGCGCGCGCCGAATACAAGAAGCCCAGGCATGAGGCGGTGCAGTACCTGCTGGGCGAGCCGATGCTCGGCGATCTCCTGGCCGACGGCATGGACGAGCTCGGCATCGACTGGACCGACGAGCGGACCACGCCGGTTGCGTAGTCCTCACCGCGCGCAGTCGACGATCACGGTGCCGAGCTTGTCGCCTTTCTCGACGGCAAGGTGCGCCTGTGCCGTGTCCGACAGCGCGAACTGCGCCGCGACATTGTGAAGCCGCGGCCCCGCCGCCAGCCATTTCGAGATGTCGGCCTGCGCCGCGGCAAGCAGCGCCGGCGGCAGTGCGAACAGCACCAGCGCGCGGAGTGTAATGCACTTCTCCATCAGCTCGCGCATCGGCACCGTTGGTGTGCGGTTGCCGTTGGTGGCGTAGACCGCGATGGTGGAATTCATCGCCATCAGCTTCAATGTGGTTGCGATGTTGCCACCGAAATCGACGTCGACGACATGGTCGACGCCGCGTCCGCCGGTGAAGGACATCGCCTTGGCGACGACGTCGTCATCCCTGTAGTTGACGACGAGATCGGCGCCCGCGCGGCGCGCCTGTTCGCCCTTCATCGCCGAGCTGACGGTCGCGATCACCTGTGCGCCGCCCCATTTGGCGAGCTGCACGGCGTAGTGCCCGACCGCGCCGGCACCGCCGGTGACGAGCACGGTCTTGCCGACGATCGGGCCGTCCGCAAACAGCGAGCACCACGCCGTCATGGCGGGAATGCCGAGCGTCGCGCCTTCCGCAAAGGAGAGATGGTCCGGCAGCGGCGTCACCAGATGCTCGGCGAGCGCAATGTATTCCGCCGCCGTGCCGAAGGCGCGGCCGTTGCGCTGGCCGTTGAACAGCCAGACGCGGTCGCCGATCTTGAAGCGCGTCACGCCGTCGCCGACCTGATCGACGAAACCCGCGCCGTCGCTGTTGGGGATGACGCGCTCGTAGTCCATCGCACGATAGCTGCCGCCGCGCCGGCCGACATCGGCCGGGTTGACGCCGGAGGCTTCCAGGCGAATGCGAACTTCGCCTGGGCCCGCGACCGGCGTCGCCATCTCACCATAGGTGAGAACGTCCGCCGCTGGTCCCGTCTCTTCGTACCAGACCGCCCTCACAGCGTGCCGGGGAAGGCGCCGCCGTCGAGCAGAATGTTCTGCCCGGTGATGAAGCCGGCCTTGGCGCCGCACAGGAACGCGCAGGCATAGCCGAACTCGTCGGGCTGGCCGAAGCGACCGGCCGGGTTGAGCTTGGCGCGCTCGGCCAGCACCTGCTCGGGCGTCGTGCCCCGCTTGTCGGCTTCGCCCTTCGCGGTGCTCGTCAGACGATCGGTCTCGAACGGGCCCGGCAGCAGGCCGTTGATGGTGACGTTGTTGATCACGGTCTTGCGTGACAGGCCCGCAATGAAGCCGGTGAGGCCGGCGCGCGCGCCGTTGGAGAGGCCGAGGATGTCGATCGGCGCCTTCACCGCAGCCGAAGTGATGTTGACGATGCGGCCGAACTTGCGCGCCATCATGCCGTCCACGGTCGACTTGATCAGCTCGATCGGCGTGAGCATGTTGGCGTCGATCGCCTTGATCCAGTCATCACGGGTCCAGTTGCGGAAATCGCCGGGCGGCGGGCCGCCGGCATTGTTGATGAGGATGTCCGGCTCGGGGCAGGCCTTCAGCACGGCCTCGCGCCCTGCGGGCGTCGTGATGTCGCCGACGATCTCGGTGACCTTCACGCCCGGATAGAGCTTCCGGATCTCGTCGGCCGTCTTCTTCAAAGCTTCGGCGCCGCGCGCGGTCAGCGTGACATCGACGCCGGCTTCGGCGAGCGAGAAGGCGCAGGCGCGGCCGAGGCCCTTGCTGGATGCGCAGACGATGGCGCGGCGACCCTTGATCCCAAGATCCACTGTTTCACTCCCGTAATGTCAGGCAGGTTTTAGAGCGCCGCACTCTAGCCAATCGTGGTGCCGCTGATAAGGGAGGGGCTCGCACCAAAATGCATGCGCGCCCGCGCGGCGATGCAAATGTGCCTGATCAGATGCGCCGTTCCTGCTTGAGGCGGTCGATGGCGGCGGCGGCTTCCGGCGGCAGTGTCTTGAAGCCCATCTGTCCCATGGCCGAGAACAGCGGCCGCAGCTGCGAGCCGACGAGAAATGGCGGCTGGCGGTTGGCCGGCACGATCTGGTCGAACACCAGGACCAGCGTGGTGGCGACGAGGCCGACCCTGATGGCGCCGAGCGCGGCGCCGCCGAGCCGGTCGCCGATGCCGGCCTCGCGCACCGTGTCGTCCAGCACGAAGCGGCCGATATACCCCAGCAACATGCCGACGACCAGGAAGATGCCGAAGAACCAGATCCAGTTCTGCAGCAACGGTGAATTCGGATCGGCGGCGATCTGCGGCACGATCATCGGCATCAGCGAAACCGCGATGGGGGCGGCAAGCAGATAGGCGAGGATGGTCATGGCGCTGCGGAGCAGGCCGGTCCGGAAACCGAACCAGACCGCGACGGCGAGCGCCGCATAGACCGCGAGATCGAAGCTGTTCATGAGCGAGAGCCTGCCATGGAACGAATGAACGCCGGACCGATCATTCCGGTTTCAGATCGCTAAAATCGTCTGTATTGATGGCTCCAAGCTCGAGGGACTGCGCCCAAGCAAGGCGCAAGCAAGCGTCAAGGAAATCGTCATGTCAGACCTATTCGACGTCAGTAAAGAAACCATCCTCGTCACCGGCGCAAGCCAGGGATTGGGGCGGCAATTTGCCCGGGTTCTGGCGGCCAACGGTGCAGCCGTCGTGCTTGCGGCGCGGCAAACCGACAAGTTGAAGAGTCTGGAACAGGAAATCCGCGGCAAGGGCGGCCGCGCCGCGGCAGTCGCGCTCGACGTCACCGACATCGCTTCGATCGCCAGGGCGGTCGATGCGGCCGAAGCCGCGCTCGGTCCGATCACCGTACTCATCAACAATGCCGGCATCGCCATCGAGAAGCTCGCGACCGAGCAGACCGAATCCGACTGGGACGCGGTGATCGGCGCCAATCTCAAGGGCGCCTATTTTCTGGCGACCGAGATTGCGCGGCGCATGATCGCGCGCAAGCAGGAGGGCAACATCGTCAACATCGCCTCCGTGCTCGGCACCGGCGTGCTGAAGGCGGTGTCGCCTTACGCGATCTCCAAGGCCGGCATCATCCAGGCGACCAAAGCGATGGCGCTGGAGCTCGCCGGGCAGAACATCCGCATCAACGCGCTTGCGCCCGGCTATATCGACACGGAAATGAACCACGCGTTCTGGTCGACACCGCCAGGCGAGCGATTGGCAAAGCGCATCCCGCAACGCCGCATCGGCGCCGAGTCCGATCTCGACGGCGCCATCCTGCTGCTGGCCTCGAAGGCGTCGCGCTACATGACGGGGAGTGTGGTGACGGTGGACGGCGGGTTCCTGCTGAATTGATTTGCTTCGCCTCTCCCCGCAAGCGGCGAGAGGAGCAGAGCTACCGCATCTCCGCCCTGATCATGTCCGCCGCCTTCTCCCCGATCATGATGGTCGGCGCGTTGGTGTTGCCGCCGATCAACGTCGGCATGATCGAGGCGTCGACGACGCGCAGGCCTTCGACGCCGTGCACCTTCAGCGTCGGGGCGACCACGGCCATCGCGTCCAGGCCCATCTTGCAGGTGCCGACGGGGTGATAGACGGTGTCGACGCGGTTGCGCAGCACGGCGCGGATGTCGTCGTCGGTGCGGACATCGGACGTGAACATGTCCTTCTTCTGCAACGCGCGCATCGCAGGCGTCTCCATCAGCCGCCGCGTGGTCTTGAAGCCCGCGACCATCGTTTCCAGATCGGCTTCCTCGCCCAGAAAATTCGGATCGATCATCGGTGCAGCGAGCGGATCGGCGCTTTTCAGCCAGACGCTGCCGCGGCTCTTCGGCCTGAGCAGGCAGACATGGCACGAGAAGCCTGCTTCCTTGTGCTTCTTGCGGCCATGGTCATCGAGCATGGCGATGATGAAATGCAGCTGGATATCGGGCACGTCGAGATCGGGGCTGGTCTTCAGGAAGCCGCCGCACTCTGCGAAATTGGTGGTCATCAGGCCGCGCCGCTTGCTGCGATACTGCTGGATGGCGCGGAGCAGGGACGGCAATCGGCCGAGCGACGCGTGAACGAAGTGCGGATAGTCGGAGACGTAGACGAACACGAAATCCGGATGGTCCTGCAGATTGCGCCCGACGCCCGGCAAATGATGAACGACGCCGATGCCGTGTGCGCCAAGCGCCTCGCCGTCGCCGACGCCCGACAGCATCAGCAGTTGTGCTGACTGGAAGGCGCCGGAGGCAAGGATCACCTCGCGGCGGGCGCGCAGCTGCTTGGTCTGCTTGCCCTGCAGATATTCGATGCCGACGGCGCGCCCGCCTTCGAACAGGATTTTCGTCGCCTGCGCCCCCGTCTCGACCCGCAGATTTGTGCGCTTGTCCATGTGGGGCTGCAGATAGGCGCGCGCCGCGCTCCAGCGCTCGCCATTGTGCTGGGTCACCTGGTAGCTGCCGAGCCCTTCGTGGTCCTCGCCATTGAAGTCCTCGCGGATGCGGAACTGCGCCTCGCGCGCGGCCTGATGGAAGACGTCATGGATCGGATTGTCCGAGCGCAGTCTGTTGACGTGCAGCGGGCCGCCCTTGCCATGATATTCGCCGTCGAAATCGCTGTTGTTCTCCGAGCGCTTGAAATAGGGCAGCACGTCGGCATACGACCAGCCGGCATTGCCGAGCGAGGCCCAGTGGTCGTAGTCCCATTTGTTGCCGCGGATGTAGACCATGGCGTTGATCGCCGAGGAACCGCCGAGGCCCTTGCCGCGTGGTTGATAACCGATGCGGCCGTTCAATCCTTTCTGCGGCACGGTATCGAAGGCCCAGTTGGCCGCGCTGTAGGGCAAAGCAAGCCCGAACGGCGTGGTGATCCGCCAATTGTCGTTCCGCCCGCCGGCATCGAGCAGCGCCACGGATGTCCCTGCATCCTCCGACAGCCTTCCTGCCACCGCGCAGCCGCCCGAGCCCGCGCCCACGACAACGAAATCGAATGTGTCAGTCACTGATGTTTCCCCCTGAGAGCTTTTTTGTTTGGTCGTCATTCCGGGGCGCGACGAAGTCGCGAGCCCGGAATCCATCTCACCACCATTGATGCGGGCAAATGGATTCCGGGCTCGCGCTGCGCGCGCCCCGGAATGACGGATGCCTACGACATGAACCGCATCAGCTTCTCCAGCCGCGCGATCTTGCCGCCATAGGGCGGATAGAGGTCGGCAAGGCGGTTGAACTTCGAGCGATAGAACACCGGCTTCAGCTTGCTGAAGGTGCGAAAACCCCATTCGCCGTGATAGGCGCCGGTGCCGGATGCGCCGACGCCGCCCATCGGTTGGTTGGCCTGTGCGAAGTGGAACAGGCAGTCGTTGACGGTGACGCCGCCGGAGATGGTGCGCGCCAGCGCCTCGTCGCGCGCGGCATTGTCCTTGCCGAACCAGTACAGCGCCAGCGGCCGGTCGCGGGCGTTGACGAAGGCGATCGCGTCGGCCGGCGAGCGCGTGCCGAGCACCGGCAGCACGGGTCCAAAAATCTCCTCCTGCATCACCGCCATGTCTGCGGTCGCACCGACGATCAGCGTCGGCGGGAATTTGCGATGGGATTTCCAGTTGGGATCGTCCGCCTTCGCCGGTTGCAGGATCTTGGCGCCGCGCTGGGCCGCATCGGCGACGAGGCCTTCCAGCCGCGCGTAATGCCGGTCGGAAATGATCGAGGTGTAGTCCTTGTTGGCGGGATCGGTGCCGAACATGCGCCGCATCTGCGCGCGTACTTTTTCGGCGAAGGCCTGCAGCGCGCGCTCCGGCACCAGCACGTAATCGGGCGCGATGCAGGTCTGACCGGCATTGAGCAGCTTGCCATAGGCGACGCGCTCGGCCGCCTCTTCGAGATCGGCGGAGGCATCGATGATCGCGGGCGACTTGCCGCCGAGCTCGAGCGTCACGGGCGTGAGATTGCGCCCGGCTGCTTCCGCGACCAGCCGCCCGACCCGCGTCGAGCCGGTGAAGACGAGATGGTCGAACGGCAGCGAGGCAAAGGCCTTTGCAATCTCGTCCTCGATGCCGGTGACGAGCAGCTCGGTCGCGTCGAATCTCGCGGCGACGGCCTCCTTCAGCAGGCCGGCGAAGTGCGGTGCGAGCTCGCTCGGCTTGATGATGACGCGGTTGCCGGCGGCGAGCGCACCGATCGCGGGCGCCAGCGTGAGCTGGAGCGGATAATTCCAGGGCGCGATGATGCCGACCACGCCGAGCGGCTGCGGGATCAGCCGGTTGCGCGCGGGCAGGAATTGCAGCGTGGTGGCGATGCGCTGCGGCGCCATCCAGCTCTTCAGCTGCTTGGTCGCATGCCGGATCTCGGAGTACAGCATCATCGTTTCGGCGATGGTGGTCTCGACCGCGGAGCGATGGCCGAAATCGGCCGAGATCGCCTGCCGGAAACGCTCTTCGTTGTCGGCGACCACGGCGCGCAGCCGCGCCAGCCGGTCGAGCCGCGCGGCGAGGTCAAGCGCCGGCTCCGTCCGCGACCGCAAGACCATGGCTTGGAAGCAGTCCTTCAGAGCTCCCAGCGGAAGGCTCGTCGGGGATCCATCCAAGGCGCTGCTCCCGGACCAGGCGTTGCTCCCTGACATGACGTTTCCCTTCGCTTTTGTTGCCGCAAGCTGGCCCTTTGTGGAACTTCTGGCAAGAGCGGGCCAAACCGGCCGGAATTCGGCCCATCGCCCTGTCATAAAGTCGAAAAAAACGTCCGCGCAGCCCTTTCCAAAGCCGGTGCGGGTTGGTACATACCCCCCGCACCCAATGGGCTTTGCCCGGGGTTGCCTTCCAAGGAAGCCTTTGGGACGGACCGAGCAAGCCACGCGAACAGCGTCGGCCCTTCATCCACCGTCCCCGGCATTTCGCGAAGGCGTGCAATGGTTTAACGCGGGGTGGAGCAGCCCGGTAGCTCGTCAGGCTCATAACCTGAAGGTCATAGGTTCAAATCCTATCCCCGCAACCAAATTTGGATTTCACCGGATCCGATACGAAAATGGCCCGCGCTGAGCGGGCCATTTTTGTTTTTGCACTCAGGCGACGGCGAGTCCGCTAGCGCTAATCCGCTCAGATAGCAGCGGTTGGACGAGATGATGAGCCATTGCTTGCGGGTGTTCAATCTGCACGTCGGCGGACAAGATCGCGTATCACTTGTAACCCGTGACACAAGGCTCGGTGAACTACACAGGTATTTTCCAACTTCGGACTTCTATCGAAGAGGGCCAATTCCTCGAGCATTTTGTGGGTGCATTCATCAACCGTAACGAAATCCTGTAAGAGCTGTTCGTGAAAAACGACGCCGGGAGACTTCTCCGTAGGAGAATGCATCATCTATGGTCGATAAACGCCGAGCGCTTTTTGCTCCGCAGTCAATTCGTCATAGGCTTTGTAGTCACCTTTTTGACCGGCTTCATAGGCCTCCTTTTGAAGCCGATGATACTCGTCGGATTTATCCTTGGAGAGAATAAATGGCAGAATGTACAGGGGTATCCTGTGGGCCAAGGCATCACGGAATTCCGCCACATGTCTGAACCATTCTCTTCGGGTTTTGAGATATTTTCTAAACGGCTGCGAAAACGATCTCCTGAGGAGCCAATAACCTTCTCCAAGGCCAACCAAGCGCCGGTCCAGCTCTTTTCCATCGGGGCCTCTTTGGTCAGTTTCGTACACCCATATCCACGCAAGATTGTCTAGACATCCGTGTAGGTTGGTAACGAAAGATTGGATTACGATCGTAGCACTGACACGATCGTCGGCATCAGGAATTTCCTCCTGTTCAGGCGGAAGAATATTGTACACATAGTCGATGGCGCGGATCATCGTATCCAATCGACGGATGAGCCCACTGATAGCGTAATCACGTCCTCGATCGCTTTTGTAATTTCTAGCAATGATCTCGTTGCGGAGCGCTTCAAATTTTGTGTGGGCGTCACCCTTTGCGCTATTTAGCGTGGCAACGTCCTCTGCTGTGAAATAACAGGCCATGTCAGGCGTTGAGGCAGAGCACGATCAAGAAAGCTGTTGTGTCCCACATTGCGGTCAAATGCTCCGGTGACGGCGCAAAGTTGGGGGAGTGAACATAACGATTCAAAGTATCCATCGAGAACAAGTGATCCTGCTGAGGAAACTTCTTGACGATACCAAATTCCTTGTCCGTTATTTTGTTCTTTGCATGCAAATCCGCGCCAACCTTGAGCGCTCTCTGCGCAAGTTTGTCGCCAGGGTTGATTGACGACAGGTTCGTTTGACTGACGTAGTTCTCGATCGATAGCTCCAGCAGAACGCGAAAGAGAACCGAGATGGCATTTGCATGGATACTCAGGTCGAGATGAAATTGCATCTCCTCCCAGATTGCCCTATGACGATGAATTCGGCCGGCCCAAGCAACACCATATTCTACGTGCGGAATCAGGTTCTTCCGCCGGGTCGGTTTCGGCGCGGGAGTCGGTTTCGGTATGTGTGCTGGCGGCTTCCCCGTAATCGTCGGCCTCGGAGCGGCATTGTTAGCCGATGGCAGAACACCCTCGCGTTCGAGTTTGTCTAAATAACTCCGTTTGCCGTCGACATCCCAAAGGTCTCCAAGGACCACTTCACGGGAAGCAAGGTCGCTTGCGACTCTTTGCAGCGCGGCAAGAACAACCGTCTCGTCGTGCGTAAACTCAAATTTTCCACGTGAGACCGTAACGCCGACGCGGTTGCGGAAAGCTTCGGCAGACAACAGACGGTTTAGAGTTGAGCGTGGAATTTTTTTCTTGCCCGGCAAGCGATTTGCTGCGGCTAGACGCTTCTCGATCTCATCCGCAACGTTCAGTCCACTTCCTTTGCCCGTTCTCTGGACAAAGTTATCCTTCATCCGGTCGTCCCATGTGCTTTGACCGATGCCGCTCTGCGATCCTGTATGGCGACGGAACAGAATGTCATCAACCCGATCCCGGTCAGTCTCCACCTGACACACGATGGTTGACGGGAAATCACCTTGCCAGGCGGCACGCTGTTCGCGAAAGAAATCTTGAAGTTCGACAGTGGGTGCTCGACGGGGATCGTCGAGCAACTTTAAACATGTGACGCGACGATTACCGTCGAACACAAGGAACTTGTCGCCTTGCGGCGAGACAAGTGGCGGCTCGTACATCTCGCCGGTTCGAGCCAAGTCGCGGGCGAGGTTGCGCATGTGTGGTTCGCGATTATTGAAGAGCCAAGCGATCGCGGCCGTTTCATTTTCGAGCTCGCCGTGACGATCATTTGCGCGATTGATGAGGAGGCTGTTTAATGAAATGGCTTTATAACTCATGCAATTATGCTACGCGCATCCGAACATTGATGCAACTTGGCGTCAATGTTGCGTCGCGCAATCGGCTACTAATCCTCTAACTGGGTGGCCGGCCAAATTGCTGGAGCTCTGGCGCACACGCGGCGTTTCGCGCGGGCCATTTGCTGCTGGTGCGCGGCTTAGAGTGACAGTGACAGTTCTACGCCGTCACCGAAATTTCGGAAATATCATCATCGGTAGACCTGCTGTCGGGCACCTCTGCCCTCACTCCGGATAACTCAAAATCATCTTCAGCAGCTTCGGAAACCGCGCGTTGATGTCGTCCTCGCGGACCACGTTGCGGTGCTGGACGCCTTGCTTCGAGGTCCGGATCAGGCCGGCCTCGCGCAGGATGCGGAAATGGTTCGACAGGGTCGATTTCGCCATGTCGGGGCAGGGCGCCGCCTCGGTGCACGACATGCAGGCGTTTTCCGTGATCAGGCTTTTGACGATGCGCCGCCGCATCGGATCCGCGAGGGCTGCGAGCACCCCGGCCAGCGTGATCTCGTCCCGCGATGGGTGAACGAACTGCACCATGCCTAAAATATAACACCTCCCTTGAACTCCTTCAATAGTTCACTAGTATTGAACTATTGAATATCGGCGGCCCTGCCGAGCAACGGAGACATGCGATGACCAAGAGACTCAAAGGAAAAGTAGCGCTCGTGACCGGCGCGTCCAAAGGCATCGGTGCCGAAATCGCCGCCCGGCTCGCGGCCGAGGGCGCGAAGGTCGCCGTCAATTACAGCTCCAGCAAAGAGGCCGCCGACCGGGTGGTCGCCGGCATCGTCGCCAAGGGCGGCAAGGCCGTCGCCGTCCACGGCAATCTGGCCGATCCCAAGGACGCGAAAGGCGTCGTTGCGGAGACCGTGAAGGCGTTCGGCGCGATCGACATCCTGGTCAACAACGCCGGCGTCTACGATTTCGCGCCGCTCGAGGACATCACGCCGGAGCATTTCCACCGGCATTTCGACCTCAACGTGCTCGGCCTGCTGCTGGTCTCGGGTGAAGCGTCGAAGCACTTCAACGCCAATGGCGGCAGCATCATCAACATAAGCTCCGGCGTCTCGACCCTCGCGCCGGCGAACACCGCCGTCTACACCGCGACGAAAGCGTCGGTGGACGCGATCTCCGCCGTGCTGGCGAAGGAGCTGGCGCCGCGCAAGATCCGCGTCAACGCCGTCAATCCGGGCATGGTCGCCACCGAAGGCGTCGTCTCGGCCGGCCTGCACGAAGGCGACATGCGCAGCTGGATCGAATCCACCACCCCGCTCGGCCGCATCGGCAAGGTCGAGGAAATCGCTGCCGCTGTGGCCTTCTTCGCATCTGACGACGCGTCCTACGTCACCGGCGAGACGCTCCATGTCACCGGCGGCCTGCGCTGACGGCCTGCGTGATTGGACTTTGACGGTCCCGATGGGAAAATGGCCCGCATCACGCGGGCCATTTTGCCTTCACCGGGCGCAGTAGAGAGAAGGTCTGGCGCAGATCGCTACTTTTGCTGAATGCGACTGAGGTAATCGACGACAGCCAGGATGCGTTTTCGCACCACGACTTCCGGGTTCTGCTCCGGCCCCGCCATCTTCCAATAGGAGGGATCGACATAATGGGGCAAGTTGACGATGGGATTGAACCGGTCGCCCCAAATCGGCATTTCACGAATGCCGTGCGCGGGAGGTAGTTTCGATCCGTCGATGGCCTTGTAGACAGCGTCCGCGGGAAAGACGCCGTTGTTGTTCCTGGCCAGCATGGTCAAGTCGGGAGGCGCTATCCTGAGTTGGTCGCTGACCGGTCCTTTGCCCCTTGCATCGGCGCCGTGACAACTCGCGCACGAGGATTGAAACTCTCCTTTGCCGATGTCCAGGTCTTCAGCCTGGGCGATAACGGCGAACCCGGCGGTCAGGCCGGAAATCATCAACCATTTCACGCCGTATTTGACCATCTCGCGCTCCGACGCCGGCTGGAAAGAGCCCAATGGTAGCGGCTTGGCTCTCCGGCAGATTGACTCACGTCAAGACCGCGGCCACGTTTCGACGTACGCAGGCGATCGCCTCGATCAGATCGTCCGCAAGCATGGGTTTTAACGTCGCTTGGTCCGGATCCACGTGGCGTTGACTTGCTATTGGAGGCCCCGAATGCGATCGGCGGATAATGGCGTTCGCTTTGCAGTCGTTCCGGCAAGGAGAACCGAGCTCGCTCATCTCCGCACGCCGCTGACACTTCTTCTGACGTCACTGGCCGTCATTGCCACGGTGTGGTGGTGGCTTGGCATGTCCGTAGATCTGGTGCGCGCACCAATCGATCCGAACGACAAGGTGCAGTGCATATCATACGCTCCCTTCCGCAGTCATCAGACGTCGCTTTCGGCGGCGACGCAGGTGTCTCGGGAGCAGATCGCGGAGGACCTTGCGCAGCTTGCCAGGATCTCCGACTGCATCCGCACCTACGCAACCGATCTTGGCCTCGATCAAATTCCCGGCCTTGCAGCGCAGGCTGGCCTCAAGGTCATCCAGGGCATCTTTCTCGACAAGAACAAGCAGAAGAACCAGACGCAGATAGCGACGGCGGTGCGCCTCGCCAGGGAATATCCCGAAACGATCATCGCGCTCGTCGTCGGCAACGAGACACTCTTGCGCAAGGACATCACGGCTTCCGACCTGGCCGCGATGCTCCGCTCTGTCAAGGCGCAGGTCGCCGTTCCCGTGACTTATGCCGACGTCTGGGAGTTCTGGCTCGGCAATCGCGAACTGTACGATGCCGTCGATTTCGTCACGATTCACATCCTGCCATACTGGGAAAACGAGCCTGTCCGGGCGGAGTTGGCGGCCGCTCACGTCGACACGATCCGTCGTCGGGTCGCAGCGGCCTTTCCGGGCAAGGAAATCCTGATCGGAGAGATCGGCTGGCCGAGTGAAGGGCGCATGCGTCAATCGGCGCTGCCGTCGCGCGTCAATCAGGCCCGGGTCGTTTCGGAGATTCTCGACCTTGCCCGGCGCGAGAACTTTCGTGTCAATTTGTTCGAGGCCTATGATGAGTCGTGGAAGCGCGAGATCGAAGGTACGATCGGCGGCTACTGGGGCCTGTTCGATTCCGTGCAGCGTACGCTGAAATATCCGGCGGGCACCCCGATCAGCAATTTTCCGTTCTGGAAATTGCAGATGTGCAGCGGAATGGCGTTGGCGATCCTGGTGTTCGGCGCCGCATGGCTGACCTCACGCCGGACGCTCTGGCGACCCGAGCTGGCCTCATGGCTTGGAGTTTGGATATCGGCGACGACAGCCGGAATCCTGTTGGGGGTGGCTGCCCAGAAGATGCTCTATGAAAGCTACGGGATAGTCGGCTGGCTCCAGTGGGGTTCACTCCTGCTGGCGGCGACCGCGTCGCCCGTTTTCGGTGCGATTGCACTGATATCGGGGCGCCCCTTGCCCAGTTTTCTGGAAGTGCTGGGTCCCGAGGGTTACCGCACCGAGTCCGCGCTGGTGACCATGCACGGACTGGCGTGGATCGCGATTGTCGTGATCGGCACCGCGACGGCAATCGGTCTCGTGTTCGACCCCCGCTTCATTGATTTTCCTTTTGCGGCTCTCACCATGGCGGCGATCCCCTCTGCCGCCATGGCGGTTCTCAATTCCAGTAAGAAGGAAACCCGTCCGCTCGCCGAGTCGATGTTTGCCGGCGTTTTCTTGATGGCGGCGATCTACGTCGGGATCAACGAGGGGCCGGCCAACTGGCAGTCGCTATGGACCTGCGCTGCCTACTTGCTGCTTGCCGGCACGCTGTGGCGGACGCGGGCTTGAGCATGGGGTACCGGTGAGGCCAGGGAGAAACTATGACCGGGGTGGATGGCCGGGGGCCGGTGGCACGTTGAAAAGCCGCAGGTTCATAGCCTGCCCTCGCAACCAAATTCGAACCTTCCCGGCTCTCATGAAAAATGGCCCGCCTTGCGCGGGCGATTTTGTCTGGCGACCCGAAGTCATCACAACTCCGGATCGTCTTCCCGGCAAGGTCAGGATCTGTGCGGGCAGACCATCGTCAGATTGAGCAGCGTCGGCTTGTCCGAGCCCTTCTTGTATTCCCATTCCAGCCGGATCTCGTGCCGGTGGGCATAGGCATCGCTGGCTGCGTGGGTGATGATGTTCGTCTTCATCGGGATCGGCGGCTCGGAATTGAAGCATTTCCGGACACAGGCATCGAGCAGATCGCATCGCGTCAGCGGAATGACGCCGGGCTCATCCCTGGACAGGGGGACCGTGTTTGGCTGGGTGCTCAGGTCGACGCGCGCCCGTCCCTTCTCCTTGTGCCAGTACTTGGCGCTGCCCTGTGGCCACCTCGATGGCGGATTCAAAATCAGGTGATACTGGCCGTATTCCAAGGTCGGCAGGTCGATGTCGTCCGAAGCCTTGAGCTTGGCGACGCTCTTTTTCATGTTCGCCAAGGGAAAATAGTTGCTATTCATCAAATCCCTGAAGGCCTTGCCGCCGTACGTCCTGCCGCCCATCGCCCTACCCTTCGATATTATCCAATCAATCGGGACAACGTGCAGCCCAGCAAAGCTCGAGGGCTACAATAAGAGCCTCGGTGCCCCAGGATGCGCGGCCCCATTTTCGCGCGGCGATGACGCTACCACCCGAAAATGTATTTCGTCCAGAGAGCCACCTTTGCCAACACAGGTATGTTTCGTTGCAAGTTCGATTGCCATGCATGTCGCGATAGGTATTCTTACGCCGAGCTCCCCGCGAGTACCGATCGGCAGAGAACGCCGTCGTGACTTTTAAAGGCACAGGAATGCATTGTGTCACGTGTCAGTCGACGATCGACCCGAGCGATAGCTGGTGCCCTAAATGCGGGCTAGCCGTGCGACGCTCCGATCCCGATAGCGAACGTCGATTCGTCACGATCCTCCGCGCTGATGTCATCGATTCCACCGGCCTCATTGCCGAGCTGGAGCCGGAGGAGGCGGTCTCGCGGCTGGAACCGGCCTTGGCCGCGATGAGAGGCGCGGTGCGTCGATTCGGGGGAATCGTCAGCAAGGAACTGGGCGACGGGGTCGCGGCGGTGTTCGGTGCTCCGATCGCGGACGACAACCATGCGCCTCTGGCTTGCCATGCGGCGCTCGAACTCGTACGGCGCGTCGCAAGCCTTGGCGATGCCGGGTTGCAGGTGCGGGTCGGCCTCCATTCGGGACACGTGGTCGCCTACATGGTCGCCAGCGAGTTTTCTAAGGTCTACGAGATCGGCGGCGCCGCCCAGCATCTGGCAGCCCGGCTGGAGTCAGTGGCCGAGGCGAACCAAATCTACGTATCGGAAGCCTGCCAGAAGCTCGCGGATGGGCATGTCCGGTTTGAATTCCTGGGTGGCAGGACCCTGCGTGGCTTCAACCAGCCCCTGCCGGTCTATCGAATCGTCGGCGCCAGCGATCTTTCGAGTTGGCGGGTCCGGCGCGCGCGCAGCGTTTCACGGTTCGTCGATCGTGTGACGGAGCGCGCGCTGCTCGGCCGCGCCGCAGACAGCGTGGTTGCGGGTCGGCAGACGGTCCTGGTGCTGGGTGATGCGGGCATCGGCAAGTCGCGGCTGGCGCATGAGTTCGCCCAGGAGCTGAAGGCCGATGGCTGGCGCCTGGTCGATGCCGAGTGTAGCCCGAACCTCCAGGGCGCCCCGTTCAGCACGCTCAAGCGCCTCTTGCTCTCGCTGTTGGAGGTAACCGCGAAGGATCCGGACGACCCGGGAGACCCAAGAAGCGATTTGCCGCTGATCCAGCGATGTGCCCTCGATGCCGTGCTGGATCTGCCGATCTCGGAGCCGCAGTGGAACGAGCTGGAGCCTCACGCACGAGGACGGGCGATTGCCGATGCGAGCTGCACGATCGTCGCGAGCGCCGCCCGTCGTCACCGCATGGTGCTGCTGCTCGAGGATCTGCACTGGATCGACCGGGCCAGCGATGCGGTCGTGGCGGCAATTGCTTCGTTGCAGGCGCCCGATCTTCTCGTGCTCCTCACCTCCAGGCCGAACGGCATGCCGGTGTGGATCGCACGCTGCCACGCCGAGATCGTCGCAATGCGTCCCCTCGACGACGATTCGGGGCTCGCCATGCTGTCAGACATGCTCGGCCCCTCCGCGGCGAACGCCGATCTGAAGAACCAGATCATTTCGCACACGGCCAATATCCCCTTGTTCATCGAGGAGGTCTGCCGCGGACTGAGGGATAGCGGATCGCTTCGCGGTCAGTGGGGCGATCTCGCACTCGTGCGTCCCATCGATGAACTCGGCATTCCCACGAGCATTCAGGGCGTGATCGCATCGCGTCTCGATCGTGTGTCGAGGCCGGAACGATCCATCTTGCAGATTGCTGCGGCACTCGGACCGCGATCGAGTGTCGCCATGTTGCGGCACATCGCCCAGTTGCCCGAAGATGTCCTGCAGGACTGTCTTGCGGCGCTCGACCGTACCGAACTGCTGGTCAGGATCGACAGCGAGTTGCAGGACGCACTCGAATTTCGGCACGAGATGGTTCGCCAGGTAACGTACGAATCGATGGTCGAAAAGGTGCGCGAGGACATTCACGCTCGTATTCTAGCGACGCTTGAGCGCGACGACACGATTGCCGATGAGCCGGATACGTTGTGCTATCACGCGGTGCGAGCCAAGAACTGGCAGAAGGCCTTTGGTCACGGCAGAAGCGCGGGACGAAAATGTTTGAGCCGGTCGGCATTTCCGGATGCGGCCAACTATTTCGAGATCGCGATGGACGCCCTTGATAGGACGCCTGTGACGGGTCTGCGGGAGGCCGCCGCCATCGATCTTCGGATGGAAGCGCGTGCGGCGTTCATTGCATCCGGTCACGTTGCCGAGTGGCTGGATCTGGGAAAAGAGGCCGAACGGCGCGCCGACGCGATCGATGACATCGGACGCAAGGTCGCCGCGATGACGGTCCGAGCCGGCGCACAGAACTTCTATGGTGCGCCGGTCGAAGCGGTCGCGGTCAATGAAGAGGTCGTTCGCCTCGCGGAGGGGTGGGGCAATCTGGGATGGCTCAATCTCGCACGATATGGTCTCGGGCAGGCCTATTTCCTCGCCGGTCGCTACCGTGACGCAGTGCCGACACTGGCACTGGCTCACGACCAATTGGCGAGTGTGGAAGCCAGCGCTCCGATCGGGACGACTCCAAAATACCTGCTCCTGCTCTGCTGCATGATGAAAAGCTTCACTCACACCGTCATGGGCGAGTTCGACGTCGCCGAACAGCTCCAGCGGCAGGCCGCTGCGATCGCGGAGGAGACGGGCCGCCCCTATGACCGCGTCGCGGCAGCCTATAGCGGCGGCTGGCTGATGCTTGGCCGCGGCGATCCGGCGGCGGCCGCAGCCATTCTCGAAGACGGGTTCGTGCTGGCGCAGAAGCACGGCATCCGGCTGTTCGTGCCGGTACTCGCCTGCCACCTCGGCATCGCCTATCTGGAGCAGGGGCTGTTCGACCGGGCGCGCGGGATGCTGACTGAAGCGCGGGAGGAGGCGAAAGCGGTCGGCTATACCTCGGCGGTGCTGCGCAGCTCGATCTACCTTGCGCTCGCCACCCACCGTCTCGGCGACGTCCATGCGGCGCAGAACATGCTGCGCGAGGCGCGCAACACCGCCCGCCAGCAGGGCTTTGCCGGCCTCGAGGCAGAGGCCCTGTTCGGCGAAGCCGTCGTGACGCCCGCCTCCGGCGCGGCGAACCGGGCAGCCATTCTCGCGGCCCTGCGCGCCGCCATCGCGATCGCATCCGAAAGCGGTGCGCTGCCGCTCCAGCACAAGGCCGAGGCGATGCTGAACGAGGCGCTCGCCCGGGGCGACGAGTTCACCTGACCTTTGCGCCCGGGCGTGCGATCGTACCGCTGCGGCCGGGTTCTGCCCGACGGGTCGATCGGATTCCGCAGGTGACGCAACGGCTTGGCTACTGTGCATGGGGTTGTTTTCGACGTGTTTTGAAGAGAGGCCCCTGCGGTCGCGATGACCAGGCCCCTTGCACGGGCGCCAAGGTCGGCTACCGTTGCCGATGGCCGCGGGCCAGGCGACTTTTGATTTAACAGCATCCTGTTTTGCCGGCGCCGCACAGGCGCGACGCCCGGCGGAAGAGGCGGGGCCATGATCATACGGGACCAGTCAGCTCTGTTGGCGCCGGTCGAGCGCGATTTGCGGCTCGATCTCTTCCGCGGCATCGGCCTGTGGATGATCTTCCTCGACCACATCCCGCACGACGTCGTCGCCTGGCTGACGCTGCGCAATTACGGCTTCAGCGACGCCGCCGAGTTTTTCGTCTTCATCTCTGGCTACCTCGTCGGCTGGATCTACGGGCCGATCGTCGCCGGCGGCTGGTTCATCGCGGCGCTGAAGCGGCTGTGGCGGCGCGCGGCCGAGCTGTACGTCGCCCACATCATGCTGTTCCTGCTGTTCACCGCGCAGATCGCGCGCACGGTCAGGCGATTCGACAACCCGATGTATGCGGACGAGTTCAACGTTCACCATTTTCTCGACCGTCCGGATATCCTGATCGGGCAGGCGCTCTCGCTGCGCTACAAGCCGGTCAATCTCGACGTGCTGCCGCTCTACATCACGCTGGTGCTCGCCGCGCCCTTCATCGTGTGGGGCCTCGTGCGCCGGCCCAACCTGGCGCTCGCCGCCTCCGTTGTGCTCTACGTGCTGTCGCGCCGGTTCGACTGGAACATCGCCTCCTATCCGCCCGGCACGACCTGGTACTTCAACCCGTTCTGCTGGCAGCTGATGTTCGTGTTCGCGGCCTGGTGCGGCATCGGCCAGATCGGGAAGATCGCGACCTGGGTGTGGTCGAAGACGGTGATGGGCCTTGCCGCGGCGTGGATGGCCTTCGCGCTTCTGATCGTAATGACCTGGCACATCCCCGCGCTCGAGGCGGTGATCCCGAAATGGATGATCAAGGCGATCTATCCGATCGACAAGACCGACCTCGACATGCTGCGCTTCACGCACTTTCTGGCGCTGGCGATCTGGGTGATCCATTTCGTTCCGCGCCACTGGAGGGCGCTGCATTCGAAATGGTTGCGGCCGATTATCCTCTGCGGCCAGCATTCCCTGCCACTCTTCTGTCTCGGCGTGTTCCTGTCATTCTCCGCGCACTGGATCCTGACACAATACACGCGGGGCGTCTGGGAGCAGCTCGCCGTGTCCTTCGCCGGCATCCTGATTCAGATCGGCGCCGCGTGGTTGCTTGACCGCGCCCGCCAGGTGCCGGAGCTCTTCGTGAAAGTGACGGAGGAGGAGGAGCCTGACGAGGTCACGCCGGACAGCGCGGCGGCGGCGACAGTCGTCATTGCGCCAGTTGGCCGTCGATGAAACGCGCCGCCCGCCTTCTCGTGGAGAGTTTCATGTCCAGACGTTTGTTGATGATCGCCGGCCTGCTTCTGCTCCTCGCCGGCGGCGCGTCTGCCGAGCCGCCGTCGCCGGAGGCGATGAACGCCGCGCGCAAGCTCGTGGTCACGCTGAGGATCGCCGACCAGTATCGCACGGCGCTTCCGCAGCTCCTGCTCAAGCTGCGGCCCGTGGTCGCGCAGGACCGGCCGGAGATCGAGCGAGACTATGACGCGATGACGGCGCCAGGCGCCGAGATTTACGCCCCGTACGTCGCCGCGATGATCGAACAGATCGCCGCCGTTTATGCCACGACCTTCACGACGGAAGAATTGCGCCAGATCGAGGCGTTCTATGCCCTGCCTGCCGGGCAGAAATATCTGGAGAAGGCGGATGCGCTGGCGGTGGCCAGCGCGCAGATCGGCCAGGATGTCAGCCAGAAGGCAGGCGACGAACTGAAGCAGCGCCTCATCGAGGCGCTACGCCAGAAGGGGCGCAAGCCCTAGAGCATGATCCGGAAAAGTGCGCAGCGGTTCTCCGAAAAGATTATGCTCAAACAATATTCTAAAGCGCGACGAGGATTCATCCTAATCTCATCTCGCTTTAGGCGAGAAACGCGCGGAACCGGCGTAGCGCGATCAGGAAGAAGACGACGCCGATCAGCGTGAGCGCGACCAGCTGCGGCCATACGGCCTCGAGCCCCGCGCCGCGGAACAGGATGGCCTGCGCCAGCATCACGAAATGGGTGTTGGGCGCGGCCAGCATGATGTCCTGGACGAATTGCGGCATGCTCTCCCGTGGCGTCATGCTGCCGGACAGGGTCTGCAGCGGCAGCAGGATCATGATCAGCAAAAGTCCGAACTGCGGCATCGAGCCGGCGACGGTGGCGAGGAAGATGCCCATGCTGGTGGTGGCAAAGAGCTGCAGCGCCGCGCCGACGAGAAACAGGGCCACTGAGCCGTCGATCGTAACCGCCAGCCATCCCTTGACCACGAAGGCGATCGACAGGGCGGAGGCGACCAGCACCACGGCGCCCATCGACCAGACCTTGCTCACCATGATTTCCAGCGGCGTGACCGGCATCACCAACAGGTGCTCGATCGTGCCGTGCTCGCGCTCCCTGATCAGTGCCGCGCCGGTCAGGATGATCGAGAGCATGGTGATCGACATGATGAGGTGGTCGATCGCGCCGAACCAGGACCTCTTCAGCTCCGGATTGAAGCGGGCGCGCAGCGCGAGATCGATCTGCGGCGTCTGCGCCTGCCTGTTGCGCGCCAGGAATTCCGCGATCTCGGCGCTGACGATCTGCTCGACATAACCGCTGCCGTTGAAAGCCTGCGAGATCCGCGTCGCGTCGACGTTGAGCTGGATGGTCGGCGCCTTGCGCGCCAGCAGGTCGCGCTGGAAGTCCGGGGGGATGTCGAGCGCGAAGGTGTCGAGACCGGCATCCATTCGCTGGTCCATCTCGTATTGCGAGATCAGCCGGGGGGTGGAGAAGTAGGGCTCGGTGAACGCCATCCC
>Ga0102590_1002122_pt1 | contig 25089 bp, 20 predicted proteins | sample AraplaMF_Col_mMF_FD_76859 | JGI IMG/M metagenome (GOLD analysis project Ga0102590, IMG submission 76859) | Arabidopsis root microbial communities from the University of North Carolina, USA - plate scrape MF_Col_mMF | ecosystem: Host-associated > Plants > Roots > Endosphere | place: USA... | reverse complement strand
GATTAAAGTTCATCGCTCAGTTATTTGTCTTTATGCCAAATCGGATACCAAATTATAAAACAGGCGCAAAAATAAGAACTATCTTTAATTTATAATGAGCAAAACGCCGAACGCTTAATGCTTAACGCTCAATGTATAAAAAAAGCTGATCGCCGGAGACCTGTCATCCCCGGCGATCAGCGTTATGCATTTCGCGTTCAGCGTTCAGCGTTTTTTGCGGTACCGGGCAATCAGCTCTACCACGCTGGCATGCTGCAGCAGGGTGGGGTCCAGCTCCACCATCTTTTTAAGCTGGCGGGGAGCTAGTTGCAGGGCTGTTTCCAGCTGAATAAGGCCTTCTTTGGTGCGGCCCTGTGCAATGAGCACGGCAGCCCGATAGTACTGGAATACCGGCTTACGGCCTACTTTCTGCTCTGCCTCGTCCAGCTGTACCAATGCTTCCTCAAAGAAATCAGAGATATAAAGGCCACGCACCAACTCCTGCCAGGAACTTACGGCGGATGGTTTCAGGCGCAGGGCGTGCATGAACTGGATCAGCGCGTCCTTGTTCTTTTCCAGCTCCAGGTAGCATTGACCCAGGGCGATATAGTACTCTGCACTGTTCTTATTGATCTTTAATGCGCTGGCGATGGATTTAACGGCGTTCTCCCAGTTAGCCTCCATCATGTAGGCCACGGCTATTTTATAGTGCAGCTTATCATCCTGAGGGCTCAGGTGGGAAGCTTTACGGTAGTAGTAGCGGGCCTGGGTGAACTTGCGCATTTTTTCGTAGCAATGGCCGATAGCCTCGTAGATCACATCTTCGGGCTTGGCTATTTCCAGGTGTTTCTGTAATACTTCGATCGCATCCTGGAATTTGCGTAAACGGATATACGCATCGCCCATATTGCGGTAGGCGTAGTCAAATTTCTCGTCTATGGCTACGGCATACAGGTAGGCGTCTATCGCTTTTTCATAGAGCTTCAGGCCCTGGTAGGCCGTACCCAGGTTAAACCAGGCCAGCTGGTTGTAGGGATGCTCATTGATAATATTGGTATGCAGGCGGATGCTTTCTTCATTGCGCCCGGTATATTCTGTCCAGAAGCAGATCTTATGGAGCGCTTCTTCGTTGTTGGGATCGTGCTCCAGCGCTATTTTCAGGCAGTCGAACACACGGTCAAACTCCTCCCAGTCATCATACACGTCCGCCAGCTCCAATAACAGCTCCGTACGGTCTTCGCCATCAAACTGCTGGATCTGTTCTTCCAGCAGGGTGGCTGCCTTTTCATGCTGATTAAGGGCCAGATATATATCTGTTTGCAGGATATACAGGTTGATATCGGTACTGTCTAATATAGCCGCCTTTTCCAGGAGCTCAAGGGCATCATTGTACTTCTTGGTCTCTATCAGGAGATTGGCTTTTTTCAGCAAAAGGGCGGAGGAATATGGGAATTGTTCTATAGCTATTTCTGCGGCCTGTATGGCGTTGGGCAGCTCGTCATGCTCATCGTAGTAATCGATAATCTGCTCGAAAGAGTCTTCGTCGAGGAAGGAATGAGACCGGCCAGCTCTGAGGTTTTCAAACTGCTGCAACAAGTCTCTTAACTCCTCAAAATCCTCGTTAAATAATGGAAAGTCTTGATTCATTACTGTAAATATAATAATTTTATCCAACCAGACAAATGTCCCTGAAGGGAGCCGTTCGTGTAATATTTAACACTTTCTTAGGAAAAATCAGTAAATTGCGTTAAGAATTTGTTATATGATATATTGAAAAGTTTGTACATTTGTGACACAATGAAAACGAGAACCTTCATATTGCAGTCTTTTTCATTGTCCTGCTTACTGGCAGGGATCTTGGTTTTGTGCAGTTTTTCCAGCAGGGCCAACGATCTTTCGCCCAACAGTGATAGTGATAAAGACAAAAAGAAAACGGGTACAGGCCTTTTTGCCGGCGCCTTACCTAAGACCAACCTGAGCCTGGATGGCTTCAGGTACAATGGTATGCTCAATTCTGAGTTCAAGCTGACAGCTAACAATACATGGAATTTCAAGTCAGTGATGACCTATAAGAAAGGTAACGTCACTTACGTGCTGCCGTATAATTTCCAGATACAGCAGCCGGCTAATATGCAGTTCCACAAATTGCAGTTAGTGCTTCCATTGAAATAAAGTATTTAAGGTAATTAAAAAGCCTGCAGCAAATGCTATGCATTCCGCTGCAGGCTTTTTTCTTTTATGGTATTTCAGCCCTCCAGGGGTTTGCCCCCCGGAGGGCTGTTCAAATCAATTAGTTCCCCATCCGCTGCAATTCTTCCTTACTGATCACTTTGTAGCCAGATACCGGTACTTCAAACATAGAGGACGGCACGGGGTGCAGGTCCAGCGAAGTAGCCGTAACCATCATTTTAGCGCCCGTACGGGTAATGATCTCAAATTGCAGGGGTATCCCCTTCAGGTTCACAAAACGGCGATTGTAGTGCTTATTTTCCGGTATCAGGTCGGGAGCATAATACACCTCAAAGGTCTTTCCGTCGGGCGTAGTGCCAATGGCCCTTTTGCAGGTATGTCCTACCAGCTCTTTGGTACCCGTCTCGTCTTTAAATTGAGTACCAGCGTACTGCTTCAGCTCTTTCTCGTATTCTTCCTTGCCTGAACGGATCAGGTATTTATCCACGTGATTGTCGATCAGCGTCACCAGGCTCTGTTCCTTACTGTTGATGAGGTATGTATAGTGCACCACGTTCAGGTTCATATCTATACGGCTCAGGTGCCCGCGCATATACTGGGTAAGGGTACTGCCTTCCAGCATGGCGTCCATCTGCAGCTGTTCCGGCGGCAGCTCCAGCTTATATACGATCTTGGCGTCAGACACGTAATGCTGGGCATACAGTCGTCCCGCCGCCGGTAGGGCGGTCAGCAGGAAAACCAGCAGCCATTTGTTCAATAAGTTCATTTGTCTTGTATTGCTGTGTTTCATAGGTGTCGGTCTTTACCAGGCCAGCTTTTCCTTGTTCAGAAAAGCCTGGATCCCTCTTTTGCACTCCGCATGTTCGCGGGTGGCTGCATTCAGCCGGGCGGCCTGTTCCAGCGCTTCATTCAGGGGCATGTCCAGTACCCCTCCTATCAGTTGTTTGGTCACTTTCAGCGAGTTGGCGGCAGCTTCATTGCATAGGGCGGTGGCCACCTGGTTAACATAGCCGGCTATCCCGGCTTTGGGTACTACCTCGTTAATAAGGCCATACTCGCGTGCTTTTTCTGAGCTGATCAGCTTACCGGTCAGTAACAATTCACGGGCCCTGCCCTCCCCTATCTTTCTCACCAGGAAAACGGATACCAGGGCGGGGATGAACCCTATCTTTACCTCTGTATATCCCAGCTGGGCCTCCGGCGCAACATAACTCAGATCGCAAAGGGTTACCAACCCACATCCGCCTGCAATGGCATGCCCTTCTACCTGGGCTATCACTATCTTTTCATGATAATAGATCTGTTGCATCAGCTGCATCAGCGAACGGGAGTCCGCCAGGTTCTCTTCATAGGTATTACGCTGCAGCTGCTGTAAATATTCCAGGTCGGCCCCGGCGCAAAAAGCTTCCCCCGCTCCTTTCAGTACGATCACCTTTACCGCCTCATCTTCTTCCGCCCGGCGGAACGCCTGCTGCAGCTCCATTACCATCGCCCCGTTCAAAGCGTTCCGCTTTTCGGGCCGGTTAAGGGTAATGGCAGCAATACGCTGATCCACCTGGTAGCTTATAAAAGAAAAAGTGTCCTGCGGGTTGTGTGACAAATTAACAGTTTTAATTGACAGCTGCCATTCACGGCTGAGCCGGATAGCAATTTATTGAATTTGATCGCAAATCCAAATTAATAAACGTGTTATTGCTACCCCTTATGATACGGACCTATATTATTTTCCCCCTCTTCTCCTTGTGTTCTCTATGTGTTCTCTATGTGTTCACCTTGCAGTATCGTTGCTCCAAACGTTTTTGCGAAAATTGTATCAGTCTGAAATTAAAAAGGCTGACCTTTCGGCCAGCCTCCTATGTTTATCTGGTTATTTCCTCTATTACCTTTCCTACACTACCGTTAGGCATCTGGATATGCAGCATGGCTGCCAGGGTAGGCGAAATGTCCGTCATTCCTATGGTCCGGTTGCTTTTACCTGGTTTAATGCCCCAGCCCATCCATACCAGTGGAATATGGGCATCGTAAGGATACCACAGTCCGTGAGTGGTGCCGGTCTTACTACCTTCAATCCAGCCCGGGTTCAGCACGATCTGGATATCGCCTCCGCGCTTTACGTTAAAACCGTTGGCGATCATGCTCCGCATGGGCTCAGGCAGGGTGGTCTGGTTCAGCTCCCGCAGCGGGAAGGCGTTGGCCACCGCCTTCAGCGGCAGCAGCTGGGCTATTACAAAATCGGTGATCTCTTTTGCTGATTTCCCGGCGCTGGCAATGGCAGCGTGATCCAGGTAGAACTGGTAATTGCTGAAGGCCAGCAGGGCTTTGTTTACCCCGAAACGGGTTTTGATCTGCTCATTGAGGCTGGTCAAAGAAGTACCGTCTTCCCATACGCCGCCGGGCAGTTTATTTTCCTCCATAAAGCCAGGTACGTGTGCTACGCCGTGGTCTGCGGTGATGAAGAATGTCCATTGTCCTTTTCCAACCCTTTTATCCAGGTAGTCAAAAAAGGCGGCCAGGTCTTTATCCAGGCGCAGGTAGGTATCCTCAATTTCTATGGAGTTAGGCCCAAACTGGTGGCCTACATAATCCGGGGAAGAAAGGCTGATGGCCAGCAGGTCTGTTACCTCGCCGCCGCCCAGGTTATAGGCTTCCAGGGCCTTTTTGGCAAATTCCAGGGTCATGGTGTTGCCCCAGGGCGTTGAGGCGATGCTACCGGGCTGATCGCTCAGATCGTGGGGGAAAGCGCTGTTGCTGGCGCCCTTGAATCTGCCTTCGTAAGCTTTATCGTCTGCTGTGCTAAGCTTATAAGTTTCAATGGGATACAGGGTGGCCCAGGGTGTTTTCAGGTACTGGGCAGGCCATTTCTGGTCGTTATATTCCTTAGCCCAGGCGGGCAGCTCGTTCATGTAATAAGTGCTGGTGATCCAGTTACCTGCGCTGGCGTCAAACCAGAAAGCGGCGGTGGCGCTATGGCCGGCGGGCAGAATGGCGCCGCGGTCTTTGATGGCCACGCCTACTACTTTGCTCTGGAAATTGTTAGATAGCCGAAGCTCATCCCCAATGGTGGAAACCAGCATGTTACGGGGGCTCATCTTGCCAGCGGCAGAGGAGCTGCCTACCGTATTTACGCTGGTATCCTCAGCGCAATACATGTTACGGCCCACTTCACGGCTGTACCAGCCGTTGCCCACAATACCATGTATAGCAGGCACAGAACCAGTGTATACGCAGGTATGACCACAGGCGGTAATGGTGGGCGTATAATTAATTAACGTATTTTCGCAGGAGAAGCCATCGTGTAGCAGCCTTTTAAACCCGTTAGCTGTATAACGGTCAGCGTAACGGTACAGGTAATCCCACCGCATTTGGTCCACCACCATACCCACCACCAGCTTAGGGCGGGCCGCTGATTTAGCTGCACGATCTGCAGAAGATGCTGAATAAAAAGGCTTGGGAGAGGTTGCTTTTTGTGAATTAGCGCCGTAAGAAACAAGTGTTAAGGCCGAAACCAACAGACTGATCCATTTTTTCATGGTGTAATGATTGAATTTAACAAGTCCTGAGCTGTAAGGTATTATCCCCCGAAAGCCCGATTGCATGGTTCTATAATATTGAGTTTATTTGCCCCGGATTTTTTCGGTATGCTTTTGGCAAGATGGCTGCAAAAGTAATGTAAGATCGTAAAAAGTAATATTTTAATACATTTGTGCACGATTTTTAATGATCACAATTAATCATTAATTAACATATGGATATTTTTGAGAAACTGCTGAAACACCAGGGCCCTATCGGGGAACATTCAGAGAGAGCCCACGGCTACTTTGCCTTCCCAAAGCTGGAGGGCGAAATAGGCCCCCGCATGAAATTCAGGGGCAAGGAAAAGATTGTCTGGAGTCTGAATAACTACCTGGGCCTCGCCAACCATCCGGAGGTTCGCGCTACGGATGCAAAGGCGGCAGCAGATTTTGGTTTAGCCTCACCTATGGGCGCCCGCATGATGAGCGGAAATACCAATTACCATGAGCAGCTGGAAAAAATGCTGTCTGAATACATGGGTAAAGAAGATACCACCCTCCTGAACTACGGTTACCAGGGCATTATGAGTGCCATAGACGCCGTTTGTAACCGCAGGGATGTGATTGTATATGATGCAGAGTGCCACGCCAGTATCATAGATGGCCTGCGTCTCCATCAGGGACACCGTTATGTGTTTAAGCATAATGATATAGCCGACTGTGAAAAACAACTGAACCGTGCCGTGGAAATGACCAAAACCACCGGCGGCGGTATCCTGGTAGTTACAGAAGGCGTGTTCGGCATGGCCGGCGACCAGGGCAAGCTGAAAGAAATAGCCGCCCTGAAGGATAAATATGAGTTCCGCCTCCTGGTAGACGATGCCCACGGCTTCGGTACCATGGGTAAAACCGGCGCTGGTACCGGTGAAGAACAAGGCGTGCAGGATAAGATAGACCTGCTGTTCAATACCTTCGCAAAATCCGGCGCTTCCATCGGCGCTTTCATGAGCGGTGACAAAGCTATTATTAACTACCTGCGCTATAACATGCGCTCGCAGATCTTCGCTAAATCCATCCCCCTGCCTATCGTGATCGGCCACCTGAAAAGGGTGGAACTGATGCGCAGCCAGCCGGCGCTTAAAGCGAAGCTGTGGGACAATGTGAATAAACTGCAGCAGGGCCTGAAAGAAAGGGGCTTCAACATCGGGCATACCAACTCGCCTGTAACGCCTATCTACCTCCAGGGCGATATCCCCGAGGCTACCGCTATGTGCCTCGACCTGCGCGAGAATTATAACATCTTCTGCTCTATCGTGGTGTACCCGGTGATCCCGAAAGGACAGATCATCTATCGCCTGATACCCACTGCCGCCCACAACGATGAAGACATCGCCCTTACCCTGAAGGCTTTCAGCGAAACCAAGCAAAAGCTGGACAGGAAAGAATATCAAGTGGCAGAGATCCCAATGGTGTAGTAGTATATTAAAGTATAAAAGACAAAAGGCGATGAACATTCATCGCCTTTTATCTTTTACATAGCATTAGCTTGCATTGGATACCCCAGCGGAAAAACAAGGGGCCGGTGGTTAAGCGGCCCCTGAACATAACGTTCTTTCACTAGGTGTAAAGTATCACTTAGCTTTCATTAGGACATGGTAGAAGCAATGGCGTCTTCATAGAATAGGAACAACCATTTGATTCTAACGAAGTTTATAATAAGTTTAAAATAAGATTATGAATTAGCTCTTGCGAAATATTGTTGCAGTATTACTCTCTCTCTATGTATCCAAAATTATGTCACTATATTGTAGAAAACATCACACAAAGGTGCCATTTTGTTAATAACTCGTTAAGTAACTCCCTGGTACATAAGAAAATGTGCATAACTTCGTTGCCACAGATTTTCTCCGGGCACGCATACACTTAATTCCCCTGTTTTATGCTACTGTAATATGTTTCGACGGAATAACCGTAACACTTACGCTTATCCGGAATATTGAGGTATTCTCCGCAGGAATAGCGGACACTGCAAATGGCCGTCAGTAGCCGCTGCTCACCCGCCACGGATGTGTTATTAACTTCAGAGTGAATAATGCTAAACAAGCATAGAAAAACAAAAGGAGCGGGTGATCAGATCACCCACTCCTTTTTTATTGGATTGATTCGTTTTACTTTTCTTTAGCCCAGGTGGCTTTCTATCGCGGTATCGTATGGTTTCTTCCAGTCCTGTATCACACCCCAGTCTTCCCCATCGATCACGATACGGTCCCCTTTTACTACACCTATCTTCTCATGACGTACAGAATGATCAGTAGGATGTACCAGGCTATGTAATACCGCCTCAAATTTCTCCTGGTCTTCCGGCCTTACGGTTACCACTACACGGCTCTGGCTTTCGCCGAACAGGTAGGCATCCTTACGGAAATTGGAGTTGGTATGTACCTCAAAACCAAGGCCGCTCGCCATTGCGCTTTCCAGCAGGGTGATAAACAGGCCTCCTTCGCTTACATCGTGTGCAGACTGGATCAGTCCTGCTTTATTCAGCCGGGTGATGGCTGCCTGCAGCTCGTGCTCTTCTTCCAGGTTGAAATGCGGCGCAGGGCTGTACTCTATGCCGATGAGCTTGTGCAGGTATTCAGAGCTGTTAATATCGTTACGGCTGCGGCCTACAATATATACCAGGTGGCCGGCTGCTTTATAATCCAGTGTAATGCGCTGCTCCAGGTTATCGAGTATACCCAGCATACCAATGGTAGGTGTGGGATATACAGGCCCGTCAGGCGACTGGTTATAGAAGCTTACGTTACCGCCGGTAACCGGGGTATCGAACTTACGGCAGGCTTCGCCCATACCTTTAATAGCATGTACGAACTGGTAGTATACTTCCGGATCGTAAGGATTACCGAAGTTGAGACAGTTGGTGATGGCCACCGGTTCGCCGCCGCTGCAAACAATGTTGCGGGCAGCTTCGGCTACAGCTATCTGTCCGCCAATGTGCGGGTTGGCAAACACGTAGCGGCTGTTGCAGTCTGTAGTAACGGCCAGTGCCTTCCTGCTGCCTTTCACCAATACGATCGACGCATCGCTGGGCGCATTGGTAGTGGCGTTGGCAGTACCTACCATGCTGTCGTACTGTGTATAGATCCAGCGTTTGGAGGCGATATTAGGCAGTTTTGCCAGCCTTTCCGCTACAAAGCGGGGGTGGATGGTATCCGGTATGTTCTGGATATCAAAAGCCTTGATCTTCTCAAAGTAAGCAGGCTCCGTATATGCGCGGTGGTATTGCGGTGCGCCGCCGCCCAATACCAGGCTCTCTGCAGGTACGTCGGCTTCCAGCACGCCGTTCATATAGAATTTAAGACGGGGGTCTTTGGTCACGTCACCGATCTGTACGCAGTGCAGGTCCCATTTTTCGAACACCTTCAGCACTTCGGCTTCGCGGCCTTTGTGCACTACGATCAGCATTCTTTCCTGGCTTTCGCTGAGCAGCATTTCCCAGCCTTTCATGTTCTCCTGGCGGGTAGGCACTTTATCCAGGTAGATGTTCATGCCGTGTTCGCCTTTGGCGCTCATTTCGGCAGTAGAACAGGTGATACCGGCTGCGCCCATATCCTGCATACCTACCAGTGCGCCTGTTTTGATCACTTCCAGGCAGGCTTCCAGCAGTTTCTTTTCCTGGAAGGGGTCGCCCACCTGTACAGCCGGCAGGTCTTCCGCGCTTTCTTCCGTAATATCGGCGCTGGCGAAGGAAGCGCCGCCTATACCGTCCTTACCGGTGGCAGAGCCTACAATGAATACCGGGTTGCCTTCTCCGTAGGAGGTGGCAGATACGGTCTCGCCTACTTTTACGATACCAACGCTCATGGCATTCACCAGGGGATTGGTGCCGTAGCAGTCCTCAAAATAGGTTTCCCCGCCAACGGTGGGTACGCCAAAGCAGTTGCCGTAATGGCCTATACCATGCACAATGCCTTTCAGCAGGTGCTGTGTTTTTTTATCGTTCAGGTTACCGAAGCGCAGGGAGTCCAGCGCTGCAATGGGACGAGCGCCCATGGTAAAGATATCACGGTGAATGCCGCCTACCCCGGTAGCAGCCCCCTGGAAGGGCTCGATAGCGCTGGGGTGATTATGAGATTCGATTTTGAATACGCAGGCATAGCCGTCGCCGATATCTACCAGTCCGGCATTCTCCTCGCCTGCTTTTACCAACAGGCGGGCGCCGTCACGGGGCAGGGATTTCAGCCAAACGATCGAGTTCTTGTAGCTGCAATGTTCGCTCCACATTACGGAGTACATGCTGAGCTCCGTGAAGTTAGGGATACGGCCCAGGATTGTTTTTATACGTTCAAATTCGTCTGCGGTAAGTCCAAGCTGTTCTGCAGTTTCTACGGTGGTATGCATTAATTTATCTGTGGTTTCTACAGTGCTTTGCATGTATGTAAAGTATATGTATAAACAAGAGTAAGAAATGAAGTGCAAACCTACCTAATTTTCCGTCAACTGACAAGTGGGAAAGAGTCTATGGTCCATAGTCCATGGTCCATTGCATGTTCTTCCCTAAGCGGGATACCTGCTTTATTACCTGCATTCCAAGAGACTACTTATCTTGCGGATCACTCCATGGACCATGGACTATAAGCCACGGACTCCCATTACTTACGTATCCAGCGCCCTGTTTTACGGAAAGTATCGTCTTCTTCTATATTATTATTTTTGTAATATATCAGTTTCAAAACGCTCTCATCCATTTTTTTTGGTCAAAAATCAAAAAATCGTTAATTTTTGATGCTAAAATGTAATTTTTTAGCAAAAACTAATAAACTTCTTGTTTATCTTACGTAATGAACGTTTTTTTGTATTAAAATTACTTTACTTAGTATAAAAATCAATTACAGCATGCAATCTTTACGTTTCACGGCGCTGGAAGGTCTAGCCGGCGTTGATCTCAAAATCAAGCCCGAGCAGCTTAACGGCAAAATCACTGAGGTGTTCGGCAGCAATGTTTTCACCGGCAAAGTTCTACGCGAAAATCTGAGTGACGAAGCTTACAAAAGCTTAATGAATTCCATCAAAACCGGATCTAAGATCGAACGTAAGATGGCAGAGCAGATCGCTGCAGGTATGAAACAATGGGCGATGAAAAAAGGTGTAACCCACTTTACGCACTGGTTCCAACCCCTGACCGGCACTACGGCTGAAAAACACGATTCCTTCTTTACTATTAAGAGCGATGGTTCTGCTATCGAAACTTTTGACGGTGATGCACTGGTACAGCAGGAGCCTGATGCTTCCAGCTTCCCCAGCGGCGGTCTGCGCGCTACTTTCGAAGCACGCGGTTATACTGCCTGGGATCCTTCTTCTCCCGCATTTATTATGGAACAGGGTTTTGGTAAAACACTCTGTATCCCTACTATATTTGTATCCTACACTGGTGAATCTCTGGACTACAAAGCTCCGCTGCTGAAAGCGATCTCTGTGCTGGATAAAGCCGCTGTAGACGTATGTAACTACTTCGACAAGAACGTAACCAAAGTAACAGCTACCCTGGGTTGGGAGCAGGAATACTTCATCGTAGATGAAAGCCTGGCTAACGCCCGTCCTGACCTGGTAATGTGCGGCCGTACTGTAGTAGGCCACGCTCCTTCCAAAGGCCAGCAGCTGGAAGACCACTACTTTGGTTCCATACCTGAACGCGCCTACGCTTTCATGCGCGATTTCGAAGAAGAATCTTATAAACTGGGTATTCCTTTAAGGACCCGTCACAATGAGGTGGCTCCTTCCCAGTTCGAGTGCGCTCCCATCTTTGAAGAAGTGAACATCGCAGTTGACCACAACTCCCTGCTGATGGACGTAATGACCAAAGTGGCCAAGCGTCATAAACTGAGAGTGCTGCTGCATGAGAAACCTTTCGCTGGTATCAACGGTTCCGGTAAGCACAACAACTGGAGCATGGCTACCGATACTGGTGTGAACCTGCTGGCTCCCGGCAAAACGCCGAAGACCAACCTCATGTTCCTCACTTTCTTCGTGAACACTATCAAAGCGGTGCATGATTATGCTGACCTGATGAGGGCTTCTATCGCCTCTGCCAGCAACGATTTCCGTCTGGGCGCCAACGAAGCTCCCCCGGCTATCATCTCCGTTTTCGTAGGTAAATACCTGTTCGAAGTATTACAGGAAGTAAAAACCCGCGTAAGCAACAAATTCGACGAGCAGGACGAAGCGATCCTGAAACTGGATCTGCACCGTCATATTCCTGAACTGCTGCTGGACAACACCGACCGTAACCGTACTTCTCCCTTCGCCTTCACCGGCAACAAGTTCGAGTTCCGCGCCGTAGGTTCTTCTGCAAACTGTGCTTCTGCCATGACCACACTGAACACTATCATGGCTCAAACACTGTCTACATTCAAGAAAGACGTTGATTCCCTGATCGAAAAGGGTGAGAAAAAAGAGATTGCCATTATGCAAACTCTTCGGAAATATATTGTAGATTCGGAAAAAGTTTTATTCGAAGGCGACGGCTACAGCGAAGAATGGGAAAAAGAAGCAGAAAAAAGAGGCCTGCCCAACGTTAAAACTACCCCGCATGCACTGGACGCCCTGGTTACACCTAAAGCTGCCAAGCTGTTCCATGAAACCGGCGTATACAACGAAAAAGAACTGCATGCCCGCCATGAAATACTGCTGGAAGATTACGTGAAGAGAGTACAGATCGAAGCACGCGTGATCGGTGACCTGGCTACCAACACCATCCTGCCGTCTGCGATCAGCTATCAGAACGTCCTGATCGAGAACATCCGCGGTCTGAAAGAGATCGGTTTAGGCGAAGAGGCAGTTAAAGCGCAAAAACAAATAGCTGGTAAAATAGCTGAACATATTAATGTCATCAGTGAGAACGTACAGGCTATGATTGAAGCACGTAAAGTGGTAAACAAGCTGACTGACAGCCGTCAGAAAGCTATAGAATATTGTGAAAAAATTAAGCCGTACTTTGAGGTGATCCGTTACCACTCCGACAAACTGGAGTTCCTGGTGGATGACAAAAAATGGGGTCTCCCCAAGTACAGAGAGCTGCTTTTCTTGCGATAAAACCGTAAGATTGTTTTGGTGTATGATTAGCCCGCGGTTTTCACCGTGGGCTTTTTCATTTTTATAAAGTATAGCTGTCCCCGTTAAACTTTCCCGCCCCTGCCCCGTCTATAGATACCACTGTTCTATCAAATGCGACTGATAACCACCATATTGATCCTGCTGCTCACGGCCAACACCTCACACGCACAGGATGCTCAAAGCACCCGGACACCGGCTGGTATACCCGGTCCGGATACCCGGTTTTCCGCTAATCAAAACAAACAGGGGAAAATAATCAAAGAGGAACTGGCGTTAACAGATAAACAAAGCCAGCAATGGCAAACCCTGAACACGGCTTTTGAAGCCCGCATCAAGGAAATACTGCAGAATAATGCGCTGAATCCTGCCCAGAAACAGGAACACTATACTAAAGCGCAACAGGATCATGAGCAACACATAAAAGCGTTACTGACTGAAGATCAATATCAAAAATACCTTCAATGGAACGCCAGACGCCTGGAACGGCTAAGAGCACTGAAGAGAATGGAAGATCGTCAGCTTCCTGGCAGAACAGCGCCAGGTAAGAATTGATTCAAGATACGTCATGGCTATTTCAAATAAGAACAATTAGGTTAAAGTAAAGCAAGTTCCCGCCCATCTTCTGGTGAGCGGGATTTTTTTTATTTTTATTCCCTCACTATTGGTACAAAACAATATGTCATGCGAAAAAGATTAGTGCTGCTGGTCCTGCTTTTCTGTTACTGCTACGCTGCTGGCGCCCAGCAAAGAACTTATTGTAATCCTATTAATGTGGATTACGGTTTCTGCCCTATTCCCAACTTTACCACCCAGGGCAAGCACCGGGCCACTGCAGATCCGGTGATCACCTTGTTCAAAGGCGACTATTACCTCTTTTCCACTAACCAATGGGGCTATTGGTGGAGCAATGATATGCTGCAATGGAAATTCGTGCCCCGCAAGTTCCTCAAACCCTGGCATCATGTATACGATGAGCTCTGCGCGCCTGCTACGGTAGTATTGGGCGATACCCTGCTGGTGATAGGCTCTACCTATACCACCAACTTCCCGCTGTGGATGAGCAAACAACCACACACCGACACCTGGAAAGAAGCCGTAGACTCCTTTAAAGCCGGTGCCTGGGATCCTGGCTTCTTTGCAGATGACGATGGCCGGCTGTACCTCTATCATGGCTCCAGTAATACCTATCCCATTTACGGCCGCGAAGTAGACCGTAAAACACTGCAGCCCATCGGCGAAAGAAAAGAGCTCATCTACCTGCACGATGATATACATGGCTGGGAACGTTTTGGGGAAGCCAACGACAATACCTTCCTGAAACCCTTCATGGAAGGTGCATGGGTAAATAAGCATAACGGCAAATATTACCTGCAGTACGGCGCACCCGGCACGGAGTTCAGCGGCTATGGCGATGGTGTATATGTAAGTGATCAGCCGCTGGGGCCTTTTACCTACCAGGTACACAATCCCTTCTCTTACAAGCCCGGCGGCTTTGCCAAAGGAGCTGGTCATGGGGCTACATACCAGGATAAATATGGTAACTGGTGGCATGTATCCACTGTAGCTATCTGCGTGAAGAACAATTTTGAACGCCGTATAGGCATCTGGCCTGCCGGTTTTGATAAGGATGATATCCTTTTCTGTAACACGGCCTATGGAGATTACCCTCATTATATGCCCGATGCCGCTGCCGATGCATCTAAAAGCCTGTTTACCGGCTGGATGCTGCTCAATTATAACAAACCGGTACAGGTATCCTCTACCTATGGCGGCTATACGCCCAACAAGGCAGTAGATGAAGATATCAAGACCTATTGGTGTGCCGCTACGGCCAATAAGGGCGAATGGCTGCAATCTGATCTTGGTGCTGTAAGCACGGTCCACGCCATCCAGATCAATTATGCAGACCAGGACGCCACTATCATGGGTAAACAGCCCGGACTCTGCCACCAGTATAAGCTTTACAGCTCTGCCGATGGGAAAACCTGGCAGATACTGACGGACAAAAGCCGCAATCAGACGGATGTACCGCATGATTATATCGCCTTACCCAAGCCCATACAGGCCCGTTATATCAAGCTGGAAAACATCCACATGCCCACAGGGAAATTTGCTATCAGCGGCCTACGGGTGTTTGGCTACGGCAAAGGACAGACACCTGACACGGTACAGGAGTTTATAGCCCTGCGGGGAGACAGTGAGCGCCGTAACGCCTGGCTTAAATGGAAAACGGTTGACAATGCCACGGGGTATACTGTTTACAGCGGAATAGCGCCAGATAAGCTGTATACCAGCGTAATGGTGTACGGCGCCAATGAGTATTATTTCAGGGCAATGGACAAGGACAAGCCTTACTATTTCTGCATAGAAGCATTTAATGAGAACGGTATCAGCAAACGTACCGCAGTCACTAAAGCAGAATAAAAAAGAACACTCCGGACGGCATTACCATCCGGAGCGTTCATATCATTTGTTTGTTAGCTTACACTAACTTAAAGCCTTCTGTAAACTTGGTAGTGAAGTTTCCTTTACGGAAATCCTCATTACGCATCAGCTGCTGATGGAAAGGAATGGTGGTTTTAACACCTTCGATCACGAACTCACTTAAAGCGCGTTCCATGGTATTGATGGCTTCTTCCCTTGTTTGCGCGATGGTAATGATCTTGGCCACCATACTATCGTAGTAAGGAGGGATCACATAACCGGCATAGATATGGGAGTCTACCCGCACACCGTGACCACCAGGTATATGCAATACCGTTATTTTACCCGGAGAAGGACGGAAGTCGTTGTACGGATCTTCCGCGTTGATACGACACTCGATGGCGTGCATCTGCGGCGTATAGTTCTTTCCTGAGATAGGTATACCGGCAGCTATCTTGATCTGTTCCTTGATAAGGTCAAAGTTGATCACCTCTTCTGTTACACCGTGCTCCACCTGGATACGGGTGTTCATTTCCATGAAGTAGAAGTTGCGGTGTTTATCCACCAGGAACTCGATGGTGCCCACGCTTTCGTAATTAATGGCAGAAGCAGCCTTGATCGCGGCCTCACCCATTTTCTCACGCAGCTCAGGCGTCATAAAGGGAGAAGGAGATTCTTCTACCAGTTTCTGGTGACGGCGCTGAATGGAGCAATCCCTTTCGCTCAGGTGACATACTTTACCATATTGGTCGCCTGCTACCTGGATCTCAATGTGACGGGGCTCTTCCACGAATTTCTCCATGTAGATGCCATCGTTGCTGAAAGCAGCGCGCGCTTCTGTTTTGGCCATATTATAGGCGTTCTCCAGTTCGCTGTCATCCCATACCACGCGCATACCTTTACCACCACCACCGGCAGTAGCCTTCAGGATCACGGGCAGGCCCATTTCCTTAGCCAGTTTTTTGGCCTGGTCCAGGCTTTCCAGCAAACCTTCAGAGCCTGGTATAACCGGTACACCGGCAGCTATCATGGTTTCTTTGGCCGTCATCTTATCGCCCATTTTCCGGATCATTTCCGGGGTGGGGCCAATAAATTTAATGCCATGCTCACCGCATATTTCAGCGAAGCGGGCATTCTCTGCCAGGAAGCCGTAACCGGGATGTATAGCGTCTGCATTGGTGATCTCTGCAGCGGCCATCAGGTGAGGAATATTCAGATAGGATTCAGAGCTTTGCGGTTTGCCGATGCAAACTGCCTCGTCGGCAAATTTTACATGCAGGCTGTCTTTATCCGCAGTAGAATAAACAGCCACCGTTTTGATGCCCATCTCCTTACAGGTGCGTATGATACGCAGGGCTATCTCTCCACGATTGGCGATCAGTATTTTTTTAAACATTGTTTCTTTTATGGTTCTACTAAAAACAAAGGCTGATCATATTCAACCGGGGAGGCGTCATCAACCAGTACTTTCACGATCTTGCCGCTAACTTCACTCTCGATCTCGTTGAACAGTTTCATAGCTTCGATGATGCACACTACCTTACCGGGAGCTACATCATCCCCTACACCCACAAACGCAGGCTTATCAGGGCCAGGGCTGCGGTAGAAGGTACCGATCATAGGAGATTTGATAGTAACAAGGTTATCTGCTTTGGCTGCGGCCGGAGCGGCTGCAGGCGTAGCGGCCGCTGCTGCGGCAACAGGTACGGCTACCGGTGTAACTGCCTGTACCGGAGTGGCGGCAGGCACTGCGATCACTTGTTGTACCTCGTTATCCTTTTGCTTTATAGTAATCTTAAACTTGTCTTCCTCTATGCTCAGTTCACTGATGTTGGACTTGTTGACCATCTTTACCAGCTCCTGAATCTGTTTAAAATCCATGTAGACAGTTTTTGGTTTTTGAAATGTTCGTTAGTGTTTAGTATGGATTATTCTATTCTTTAACTCTTTCGATGTACTCACCGGTCTTTGTGTTCACTCTGATAGACTCCCCTTCATTTACGAACAAAGGCACCATTACTGTAGCGCCGGTTTCAATGGTGGCGGGTTTTAAGGTACGGGTAGCAGTATCGCCTTTCATGCCAGGCTCGGAATAGGTGATCTTTACCACTATCTTGTCAGGCAGTTCCACGCTCATAGGCTGTTCTGTTTCAGTATTGATCGATACGAACACCTCTTCTCCTTCTTTCAGGAACTGGGGAGCATCCACCATATTCTCAGGTAATGCGATCTGCTCAAAAGTTTCCTTATCCATGAAGTTAAAACCACTGTCGTCCTGGTACAGGTACTGAAACGCTTTCTTTTCAACACGAACAGGGAAAATGGTATCGCCGGAGTTCCAGGTATGCTCTATAGAACGTGCATTGTCCACACCTTTCAATTTAGCCCAAACTTTGGCGGCAGCACGGGCAGTTTTGTTCTGACCAAACTCTACAACAGAATACAAGCTGCCTTCCAGCTTTATGATCAATCCTGTTCTGATATCTGCAGTGGTAGCCATAAAATAGGATACTGATTTTAAGTTTAAAAATGAGATTAGGACTGCAAAAGTAAATCATTCTCAGAAATCCTCGCGAAATCCTTGTTAGTACTGCTTCCTACGAATTAATTAAATTCTAATATATTCCGGACGCACTACCCATTATTTTTTTTAGGAATGCAAACATAATGTAAGGACAGGTAATCTAGTAATTTTTTTGGAAAAAAATCAATTTGCCGGTGTCATTCAAGCCGTTCTGTACTAAATTTAGTCCTTATTGATCAAAACAGACGAATCATGCGATACCTGATGTTGTTATGCTTATGTGCCTTCCCTTTCCTTTTACAGGCCCAAAAGACTAACACTCCGCCAACCGAAGCTCCTTACCTGCAGTACAAGGTAATCCCGGCATTTCCACTGACCCTGCCCGACGGGCATATCATCACCAAAAATGATCTCAGGAAGAACATTCCCACCCTGGTCTTCATTTTCAGCGTGGAATGCGATCACTGCAAACAGCTGACAGAAGAAATGCTGAAAAACATGGACAAGTTCAAAAAAACACAGATCCTGATGATCACGCCTTTCAAGCCGGATCAGATGAAAGAGTATTATGATCATTACAAGATCAAAAACTATCCGAATATCATCATGGCCAGCGAACCTACCCGGCAGATCATGTATTTCTATAACATGCATTACTTCCCCGGCCTGTACGTATATAATAAGAAGCAAACGCTGGTGAAGGGATTTGAAGGCACTACAAAACTGGAGCAGCTACTGCCATATATTAATTAATTCGGAACTCCTTTTTACTTATTTTTACTTTAATCAATATTCTTCACCCTAAATATTTGGATAAAATGAAAGTTACTGTTGTAGGAGCTGGCAATGTAGGTGCAACCTGTGCTAATGTGTTGGCCCACAGAGATTTTTTACAAGAGGTCGTATTACTGGATATCAAGGAAGGAACTGCAGAAGGAAAGGCGCTGGACACCTGGCAACAAGCTCCCATTGACTATTACAGCACCAAAGTGACTGGCGTTACAAATGATTACACCAAAACAGCCAACAGCGACGTGGTGGTGATCACGTCTGGCTTGCCCCGCAAACCTGGTATGAGCCGTGATGACTTAATCTCTACTAATGCCAATATCGTAAAATCTGTTACCGAAAATATTTCCAAACATTCTCCCAATGCCATCATTATTGTGGTGAGCAATCCGCTGGACGTAATGACCTACTGCGCTTTCCTGACCGCCAGAAAAGACAGCAGCAAGGTATTTGGCATGGCCGGTATCCTGGATACTGCCCGCTACCGCGCATTCCTGGCAGATGAAATAGGCTGCTCTCCCAAAGATATCCAGGCGATACTGATGGGTGGCCACGGCGATACCATGGTGCCGCTGCCCCGTTATACAACAGTAAGCGGTATCCCCGTTACAGAACTGGTAGCTGCCGATAAACTGGATGCTATTATCCAGCGCACCAAAGTAGGTGGCGGCGAGATCGTGAACCTGCTGGGCACCTCTGCCTGGTACGCTCCCGGCGCTGCGGCTGCACAAATGGTGGAAGCCATCCTGAAAGATGAAAAACGCATTTTCCCTTGCTGCGCATGGCTTACCGGTGAGTACGGCCTGAAAGATATCTACCTGGGCGTACCCGTGGTATTAGGCAAGAACGGTATCGAAAAGATCATCGAACTGCAACTGAACGCAGAAGAAACAGAATTACTGAAAACTTCTGCCCAGCACGTAAAAGAAGTAATGGATGTGCTGGATAATATGAAAGTGACCGCGTAATTAACTGATAGACATTATTAAAACGGGGACTGTGCCATTTCAGTCCCCGTGTTTTTTTATAGCACATCGTGTATCTGAAACACATAACATTTTATCAATCAAACACTTGGGCACGGCGTTAATATTGCCGATTTTATTATCTTCACTTCCTTTAAATTTAGGTCACACACTGTTACTATGTCGAACATCGAAAAATTACTTGCGCAAAAGGCGTTCTCCAGCGAATACACTAAAGGATTGGTAAGCCTCATATTTGTAGGGAACTGGATCGTTGGCAGGCATCAGCAATTCTTCAAAAAGTTTGACATTACCATGCAGCAGTTTAATATACTGCGCATTTTACGCGGACAACACCCCAAAGCGGCCAATATCAATATGTTGAAAGAAAGGATGCTGGACAGGATGAGCGATGTATCCCGCCTGGTAGAACGCCTGCGTAAAGCCGAACTGGTAGAACGCAAAAGCTGCGAGGCCGACAGAAGAGCCGTAGACGTAAAAATTACCCCTAAAGGGCTTCAGTTGCTGAAAGTGATCGATGAAGAGATCGAGCTGCTGGAAGACTGCCTGAAAAGTACCCTTTCTCCTAAAGATGTATCCATGCTGAATAAGCTGCTGGACAAAGTGCTGTCTGACTATTAAGCCGCTCAGATCTCTTCCAGGTAATTCAGTTCCTTCCCGAAAGTTTCTTCTACGCTGTAAGCAGTAATCAATGCAACGCCTATACAGATAACCGCCACGATCGCACCGCTATGCACATAGCTGAACCATGCCTGTAATGCAGTGAACAAAGCGGAGATCAGGGGAAGCATACCCCTGGCAAAATTAGGTACCGTAGTAGCTACGGTGGCACGCAGATTGGTGCCGAAGCTCTCTGCCGCAATAGTTACAAAGATCGTCCAGAAACCAACGCTGAAACCCAGGCCGAAGCACACGGCATAGAATGTCCATTTGGTAGCGCCGTGCATCTGGAAATAGATGAACACAAAAGCGGCGGTGAACAGCAGGAACAGCAGCATTACCTTGCGGCGGCTTTTCCATAACTGGCTGATAAGGCCTGTAGAAAAATCACCCAGCGTAAGGCCGGCGTAGGTAAAAGCAATAGCATCGCCTGGGCTGATAGCATCCCGCACGCCCATTTCTATTGCAAACTTATTGGAGAAAGCGATCAGTATCCCTACCACAAACCAGGTAGGCGTACCAAGTAACAAACATTTGAGGTATTTGAAAAACCGCTGCCGTTCTGTAAACAAAGACAGGAAATTACCACGGCTGGTCTTAGCTTCTCTGATGGCGTTGAACATATGTGATTCCATCACGCTGATACGCAGCACCAGCAGCGCCAGTCCCAGTCCTCCTCCTATGAAATAACAGATCCGCCAATCCTGTACTATTTTGGCAATAAAGTTCGCGGCCACTGCGCCGGAAACCCCAACAGTAGCGACGATCATGGTACCATAGCCACGTTTTTCCTTCGGCAGAATTTCTGATACAAGGGTAATACCGGCGCCCAGTTCTCCTGCCAGACCTAGGCCAGCAACAAAGCGCCATATGAGGTAACCGGTAGTGCCGTGTACAAAGCCATTGGCAATGTTGGCAACAGAGTATAATAATATGGAACCGAATAATACGCTGAGCCGTCCTTTCTTATCTCCCACTATGCCCCAGAACACTCCGCCTATCAGCATGCCTATCATCTGTATGTTGATCAGCAGCAGCCCTACTCCGGTATCTATCTCGTTCTGCGGTACCCCCAGCTCTTTCAGGCTGGGCACGCGTACAATGGTAAAGAGCAACAGGTCATAAATATCTACAAAATAGCCTAGTGACGCCACTATAACGGCTATGTTAAAGATAGAAGCGGAGCGGTTTTCAGCGTTCATAAAGCGGAATAAATAGTAGTTGTATAGTTCTTAGGATAACGTGTCGGTAGGCGTCTTGCTGTCCTCATGGTGTAAATGAGGCTGATGCTTGGTCTTTCCGAAGAAGAGCTTTATCAGTACCGGTAAGGTGGTGATAAGGATGATGATCAGCACGATCAGCTCCAGGTGCTCTTTCAGGCCCGGGAAGGCTTTATCCAGGTAGTGCCCGGCCAGCATCATGGAAAATACCCAGGAAAAAGAGCCTACTATATTATATAGCATGAATTTCTTGCTTTCCATTTGTACGATACCTGCCACGATGGGAGCAAAAGTACGCACGATAGGCAGAAAACGCGCCAGGAAGATAGCGCCGCCTCCATGTTTGTCATAAAATTCCTTTGCCTGGTAGAGGTACTTCTTTTTGAAGAGGAAAGTATCCTTCCGGCTAAACAGCAAGGGGCCGGATTTGCGGCCAAACCAAAAACCCACCATGTTACCCAGCACGCCTGCAACGGCGATGATGAACATGATCACAAAAAAGGGCATATTGAAAAAGCTCTTGCTGAGCAGGTCTCCATAGATACCGGCCACAAACAGCAGCGAATCTCCGGGAAGGAAAAATCCCACGAACAAACCTGTCTCCGCAAAAACGATCAACAACATCAGATAGATCCCTCCGTGTTCGATGATCCACTGGGGGTTAATAAGATGCTTAAAAAACTCTGTGATCTGATCCATGCTACATTTTATGAATAAAAATTCCAAAATCTCTTGAATTGCCAAAATAGCAATTTAAGTGTTACAATCCTGTTATATCTCTTGCAAGGCATCCCGGCCGGGCTCAAAAGCGCCTTCCCATTTGGATACCACTGCAGTGGCCATAGCGTTGCCGATCACGTTGGTAGCTGAACGGCCCATATCCAGCAGGTGGTCTACTCCCAGTAACAACAGCAATCCTGCCTCAGGAATATTGAACATGGAAAGCGTACCTGCAATTACAACCAGTGAGGCCCTGGGCACACCGGCAATACCTTTGCTGGTGATCATTAATACCAGGAGCATGGAGATCTGCTGTTCAATTCCCAGGTGCATATTATATGCCTGGGCAATGAACAGGCTGGCAAAGGTCATATACATCATAGAACCATCCAGGTTAAAAGAATAACCAAGTGGTAATACGAAACTTACGATTTTATTATCACAACCATATTTTTCAAGCTCCTCCAGCATCCGCGGATAGGCAGCCTCGCTGGAAGCAGTGCTGAAAGCCAGCAGCAGGGGGGCTTTCAGACGGCCCAATAAAGGGAATACCAGACGCCCCAGTACAACAAATCCCGCCAGGCCCAGCACCAGCCACAAAACACCCAAACCTAAATAAAACTGGCCGATAAATTTACCGTAGGTCCACAAAATTCCCATTCCTTTCTGCGATATGATGGCAGCCATCGCCCCGAACACGGCGAAAGGGGCAAAATTCATCACGTAGCCAGTTACTTTCAGCATGATGTAAGCTACAGCGTCCAGCGCTTTGATCACCGGCGCGGCCTTTTCTCCCACAGCAGCTGTTGCCACTCCAAAGAATAACGCAAATATCACTATCTGTAATATCTCGTTATTCGCCATGGCCATAATAACACTGTCAGGAAACACGTGACGGAAAAATCCCCTGAGGCTCATATCCGCTCCGGACACACCGCTGCTGGCATGGGTATCCGGCAGTGGAAGGTTCAGCGCATGACCGGGCTGCAGCAGGTTCACCAGGATCAGTCCCAGGAAGAGGGAAACAAAGGTGGCCGTGATAAACCAGAGCATTGTTTTGCCGCCTATCCGGCCCACTGCTTTTATATCGCCGAGTTTGGCCACACCTACTACCAGCGTGGAAAATACGAGGGGAGCAATGATCATTTTTACCAAGCGCAGGAAAATGTCGGTAAGTATAGAGATGTTGTCTGCAAATTTCTTGACAGCTGCATCATTACCTGAGTAGAGGACAAAAACAAAATACCCTGTTAATATGCCCAGCACCATTCCCAGGAATATGAACAGGGTAAGCCGGTTAGATTTCTTCATGCAATTACTGGTTTAGCTTATATATAGCCTTCTTTAAATACTTAAAATTCCTCAAAAATAAGGTACAGGATTAATATTCAACCCATACAGGTTAAAATAAAACGGGCTTATTTGGTTTTAGATAGTTATATTTGGCGGTCTTAAAACAACAATCACAACAAATCAAACCACTTAATCAACCAACAATACTTCTATCATGAGTAGACTCTTTGTAAGAAAGCCACTGGGTCAATTATTATCTGAAGCTTCGGAATCCGAAAAAGGTTTAAAAAGAACGTTAAGTGCTGGATCACTGGTAGCATTAGGTATTGGCGCTATTATCGGGGCTGGCCTTTTTGTACGTACTGCAGCAGCAGCAGGTGCTCATGCCGGGCCTGCAGTAACCCTTTCATTTATTATTGCAGCCATTGGCTGTGCGCTGGCTGGTTTATGTTATGCGGAGTTTGCTTCCATGATCCCTATCGCCGGTAGTGCCTATACGTATTCATATGCCACTCTTGGCGAGTTGGTTGCCTGGATCATTGGCTGGGACCTGGTGCTGGAATACGCACTTGGCGCCGCCACCGTTTCCATTGGCTGGTCCCAATACCTGAATAACTTATTGAACACGCTTTTTCACTTCACGATTCCCTTTGAATGGTCACACTCTCCTTTCCAGGTATCTGATGCAGGCGTTCATGGTATTATCAACCTGCCCGCAATTTTCATCCTGCTGTTGCTCACGCTCTTACTGATCAAGGGCACACAGGAATCTGCTTTGGTAAATACGATCATTGTAATTGTAAAAGTAGCTATCGTACTGTTATTCATCGCTTTGGGCTGGCAGTTCATGAATCCCGCCAACCACACTCCCTATATGATCCCTGCTGATGCAGGCGTTGTTCATATGAATGACGGGTCGAATGTGGATTATTCGCTCGCGCGAAACCATGGATGGATCGGAGTATTGGCGGGCGCAGGTGTGGTATTCTTTGCTTTCATCGGCTTTGATGCCGTATCCACCGCCGCCCAGGAAACCAAGAATCCCAAAAAGGCAATGCCTATCGGTATATTGGTATCCCTGGCTATCTGTACAGTGCTGTACATCCTGTTCTCTCATGTGCTGACGGGTGTGGCTCCATACAAAGACTTTCTGAAAGCTGGCAGTGAAGCATCTGTAGCTTACGCTATCAATACATATATGCCTGGTTACGGCTGGTTATCCTTATTCATTACCATCGCTATCCTGGCAGGTTTCTCTTCCGTGATACTCGTGATGCTTTTGGGACAAACCCGCGTATTCTACTCTATGTCTAATGATGGATTAGTACCTCCGGTGTTTTCCAAACTGCACCCGAAACACCGTACACCGTACAAATCACAATGGATGTTCTTTGTTTTCACCGCTTTATTTGCCGGTTTTGTACCGGATCATATCGTAGGTGATATGACCAGTATCGGTACCCTGTTCGCCTTTGTACTGGTATGTATCGGTGTGCTGGTAATGCGCAAAACCAACCCGGAAGTGCCCCGTCCGTTCAGAACACCTTTGGTGCCTTTTGTACCTATTGCAGGTGCGCTGGTATGTCTGGCGATGATCGCTGGTCTTGGCCTCGGTAACTGGACACGGCTGATCATCTGGTTAGCGATAGGCTTTGTTATCTACTTCGGGTATAGCGTGA
>Ga0102590_1002118_pt1 | contig 25111 bp, 18 predicted proteins | sample AraplaMF_Col_mMF_FD_76859 | JGI IMG/M metagenome (GOLD analysis project Ga0102590, IMG submission 76859) | Arabidopsis root microbial communities from the University of North Carolina, USA - plate scrape MF_Col_mMF | ecosystem: Host-associated > Plants > Roots > Endosphere | place: USA... | reverse complement strand
ACGTACCGCTGGTGTATCAGTTGTGCCGCCAGGTGCAGTGCTGAGTAGCTATGTACGGCATGGATAAACGCTGAAAGCATCTAAGCGTGAAACCAACCTCAAGATGAGTTTACTTTTAAGGGCCGTCAGAGACTATGACGTTGATAGGCTACAGGTGTAAGGGTGGTAACATCGAAGCCGAGTAGTACTAATTGCCCGTAAGCTTTAATTTTATTTAATACATTTGTATACAACTCCCAATATGTACATTATTAAGCTGAGAAGCTTAACGCCCAACGTGAAACGCTTGTAGCCATCTGCTCAAAAGCGTTTAACATAAAGCGTTCAGCGTTAAGCACGGCAATGATCTTATGGTGGTTATGCCGAGGGTGTTCACCTCTTCCCATTCCGAACAGAGAAGTTAAGCCCCTCATGGCCGATGGTACTGCACCACAATGCGGGAGAGTAGGTAGCCGCCGTATTTATTAGAAAAGGCGCTGGTCATTTGATCAGCGCCTTTTTGTTTTTATACCTTTCCAGGTAGATCTTTATTGTTTGTTATACCATTGCCCGATATTAATGCTCACGCCCATCCCCACAGATACCGGCTGGAAATATTCATTCAATTCATAACCGCCGTAAGTAGCATCGTCAAAAGGCAGCATGAAAGAAAGCTGCGACTGGAACTTCACATATTTATATCCCACCCTGAACGTAAAGGCCGGCTCCAGTAAAGCATGGGTGCCATTACTGATCTTCAGGAACTCTGCCCGCTGGCTCTCTTGTCCTGCAAAAGCCTTATCACCAACGCCCATACCATAGAAATTCAATACAGATACCCGGCTGCTGAACACCGCTTCGAATACAGGATGTACAAAACCAATACTGGGCTGTATAAAGAATTTACTGAACCTGGTGGTTAACTGGTAATCGTTCACTATACCGGTGCTGCCATCATCATTATAGGCACGGTCCAGCGTTTTGAAACGCCCGCCCCCAAAACCGGCGTACGTATCAAATACCATTCTTTTCTTTTTGTCTAGAGGCTGGAAGAAGCCAACGGCGCCTTCAAATACACCGCCGCGGGTATACTTGTCCAGGAACAGGTCATCATCGTTTTTCTTCGTGTCATTGTCATTCAGGTTCCAACGGTACACGTATTGTCCGTTAGCCATAATGGCTACCTTATTGGCTACCGCAAAAGCTGCCTGGTAATTGGTGGGCGATATACTGCCCTTGAATTCATACTTCTCTTTTAATAAAGGTGCATTCACGGTATTCGGTACATAGATGTACTTGTTGCAGGAGGCAAGGAAGAGCCCCGCTGCCAGCAGATAGGGAATCGCAAAAGGTCTTTTCATGTTGTAGGTTTGTTCAAAGATATATACGCTGGCGGAAAACTTATAGTTTATGACGCCTGTGTGGATTCTCTTTCCATGAGCTCTACCGGGAACACGAAATTCTTGGTCACTTTAACGGTATCATCCTGGTTGACAAGCTGTATAACGGTTTCGACGGCCTTCTGGCCCATTCTGTACCCGGATTGCTCAATGGTGGAGAGGGAAGGAGAGATGATACGGGAGGACAGGTCGTTGGAATAGCCTACTACTTTTATTTGTTCCGGTATACGGATATTCCTGCGCTTAGCCTCCTGTATAAATGCCACTGCAGAAGTATCATTGGCGGCAAACAGCCCATCCGGCAAAGGATCACTGGTTAACAGCAGCTGTGCCGCGTTGGTGGCTGCATCCGTGGTCAGGTTGTGTATATACAGCAAACGTTCGTCAAAAGGAATACTATACTTGGCCAGGGCCGCCTTATAGCCTGCCAGCCGTTGTTGGTACAAATTACAGGTGAGCACGCCGGAGAAATGCGCAATACGTTTGCACCCCTGTTTGATCAGGTGCTCTGTGGCCAGGAAACCTCCTGTAAAATCATCCCCGGTAATGGAATAGCCAGGGAAATCGATCGGCACGCGGTCATAGAACACCAGGGGAATATTATTCTTAATAAAGGGACTGAAATGCTCGTAATTGGTGGTGAACATGGAGGCTACCGCCAGCAGTCCGTCCACACGCAGGGAGAAGAAGGTATGCACCAGCTCTTTTTCCATGGCCACTGTTTCATCAGATTGCCCGATCATAATGCTGAAGCCGTATTTATGCGCTTCGTGCTGTATACCACTGATGGCAGTGCTCTGGAAGTACATGGACGTGCGCGGAACGATCAGCCCGATAATGTTGGAGCGTTTTTTCCGCAGGCTCGACGCGATCCAGTTAGGTACATAGCCCATATCCTGCGCAGCCTTCTGCACCTTATCGCGAGTTTCGTCGTTGATCAGCGGATTGTTCTGTAATGCTCTCGATACGGTAGAGGCGGACAGGCTCAGCGCCTGTGCAATGTCATATATGGTTATCTTATTACGTTCTTTCACTTTTTGAGGCTTCAATAATGACAAATAATAGGCTATATTAAGCAATTTATATTACAATTGAAACTTTCATTCACATTGCAATCCATAGTTTGTTGCAGTAAATCAAAACTTCCTTTCTTGTAGGCTTGATAAAGCGGTTTATTATTCATAATTTTTGACACTATTTGATTACTGTTCCACGGAAAAACTGATTTCAGGCTCGTTTAAGATCTGGTTTGCATGAAAGAAACTGATCTCATTGCCGGACTGCAAAAGGGCGAAGAAGCTGCCTTGCGCCAACTGTTTGAGCAGCTGTATCCACGCTTATGTTACTTCGCCCGGGGAATCCTCCAGCATGATATAGAAGCGGAAGACGTTGTGCAGGAAGCGTTTATGAAGCTATGGCGCCACCGGCAGCAATTCAACAGTTTTGCTGCCCTGCGGTCCTTTTTGTATATAAGCGCCCGCCACACTTGCCTTAATATTCTCAAACACCAACGGGTGGTACATCACCATGAGTCTGGCATACAGGCTGAAGAAGCAGATGAGCCCACGGTGGCGCAGCGGCTGATCCAGGCGGAAGTAGCCGGACAGCTGCGTGAGGCACTGGATAAACTGCCTCCCGGCTGCAAGCAGGTGATAGAGCTGGGATACCTGGAAGGCATGCGTAATAATGAGATCGCCAGCCTGCTCCACGTATCGGTCAATACCATCAAGACACAGAAAGCCCGCGGGCTGTACCTGCTGAAAGGATGGCTCAGGACCATCAGCATCCTTCTGTTGCTGCTGAATGGATCTTTCTGAAAAATTTTCTCATTTCCTTTCACCCGCTTTTTCAATTGGGTTGTTTTAATGATACACATGGATCCGGTAAACGAACATCTGGAAATAGCCGACCTGATCGCTAAACATTTCAGGGGACAGCTGGCAGCGCATGAAGCCGCTGCGCTGGAAGCATGGATCAATGCTTCGGCTGAGAACAAACGCCTGTGGGAGCAATTGAATGATGATACCACGCTGCGCGAACAAATACTGGCCATGCCGGATGCCGGCAGTACAGGCGCCGCCTGGAACCGCCTGCAGCCAAAGCTCATAGCTGAAAGACACCGTCCGCACATCGGCTACCGCATCTTTCTGTATGCAGCAGCCATCACAGGCATGTTGCTGGGTGTATGGGGCCTCATTTACCTGATGCTGCATCGTCCGGATACAACAGCGCCCGCTGTTATCGCCAAAGTAGAAAAGCCTGCCCCGCAACCGATCATTCCCGGCAGCAGCAAAGCGCGTCTGATACTGGGTGATGGTAAGGTAGTAGCGCTGAAGGATAAGGCCGAGCAGGCATTTACAGAAGAAGACGGTACCCGCGTTACAAACAGTGATGCCGTGCTTTCCTATTCAGTTGCGGACGCTACAAATGCACCGGTATTTAACACACTGGAGATACCGCGGGGTGGAGAGTACAGGGTGATGTTACCCGACAGTTCCGTGGTATGGCTGAATGCCGCTTCCTCTCTGCGTTTTCCCACGAGGTTCAGCGGCGATAAGCGGGAGGTATATCTTTCGGGAGAAGCCTATTTTGAGATCGCTAAGAATAAGCAAAAACCCTTTATTGTCAGCATCAACAATATATCCGTCACCGTTACGGGCACCCAATTCAATGTGAAAGGCTATCCGGATGAAAACTACGTGAATACCACATTGGTGGAAGGAGGAGTGGAGCTGAGAACGGCAGATAATCCTGCTGCTAAGCCGGTACAGCTGCGGCCGGGCTACCAGGGTGTATGGGAAAACAAAAAGATCACCGTAAAGGAAGCCTACCTGGAAGAAGCGCTGGCATGGAAGAACGGCCTCTTTGTATTCCGCAGCGAGCCAATCGGCAGCATCATGCGTAAGCTGAGCCGCTGGTATGATGTGGAGGCAAAATACCCGGATACATCTGTGACAGCTATCCGTTTCACAGGTACTATCCGCAAATATGAATCTATTCAGAAAGTACTGGAAATGCTGGCATTGACACAGAAAGTAAAATTCACGATCGATGATAAAAATATCTCCGTGCTAAAAGCTAACAACCAATAGCCAACAGCAAGCTGTTCTCATGCTGATTCCGCGTTATGGGACTACCCGCCCTTAATACTGCATTTAAAGAACAGTACCGCCTTCAAGCAAAAAGACCGGGAATGCGCTAACATTTCCGGCCTGTGTTCAGTAAACAAATGGTAAGCCTCCAATTGGACCCGGACGGCCTGCCTACTGTCTAACCTATAACCATACTAAGGTATGAAAAAAAAGTTATGGCCTGCTGTTATTCTGCTTGCTATGCGTATCACTACCTTTCTTATGCTGGCTTGTATGCTGCAATTACATGCCACCGGTTATTCCCAGGAAGTGAAGCTTACCCTGAAACTGAAAGGGGTAAAGCTGGATCAGCTCTTTGATATCATCCAGCGCAACAGCGACTACAGGTTCCTCTACAACGACGATGATATCAGGGATACGCTGGTATCACTCGATGTAACAAAAGCTACCGTGCCTGAGATCATGGCCCAGTGTTTAAAAGGGCGGCAGCTGCGCTACAACATTGTAGACAAGACTATCATCATCGCTCACATAACCACGTCGGCTCCCAGGGTATATACTCCTCCGCTCACAGTGAATGGTACGATTACAGATGCCCGTGGCGCGCCCCTGCCCGGTGTCAGCATTGTACTGAAAGGACAGAAAACCGGCACTATATCTGATGCCGCTGGTTATTACCGCCTTACGGTACCGGATAACAATTCGGTACTGGTGTTCAGTTTTATAGGCTACATTTCACAGGAAGTGCCGGTGAACGGCCGTAGCGTGCTGGATGTGAAACTGGCGGAAGACCTCACCAAACTGGGCGAAGTAGTGGTCACCGCACTGGGTATACAGAAAGAGGCCAGGCAGCTGGGATATGCCGCTACTACGGTGAAAGGCGCGGATGTAGCGGTGAACAGAACGCCTAACATTGGCAACAGCTTGCAGGGTAAAGTAGCGGGTCTCAATGTGAGCTCCGTGAATACAGGCGCCGGTGGATCGAGCAAGATCCGTATACGGGGCGCCTCTTCTTTCAAAGGCAATAATTCTCCGCTGATCATCCTCAATGGTGTACCGATCAATAACAATAGCTACGGCGCCCGCAAGAATGATGCGGAAGGCAATACCTCAAGGGCAGAATCTTATACAGACGGCGGTGATGGTTTACTCAGCATCAACCCGGATGATATAGAATCCATCAACATACTCAAAGGCGCTACGGCTGCTGCATTATACGGCTTTCGTGCAAAGGACGGCGCTATCGTGATCACTACCCGTTCCGGTAAAAAGAACCAGGGCATCGGGATAGAAGTGAACAGCAATTTTGTGGTAGACCGCCCTATTGATCAAACGGATTTCCAGTATGAATACGGTCAGGGTGAACAAGGGAAACGCCCTACTACCATAGCAGAAGCAGGCAATACCGGTACCTGGAGCTTTGGCGAACGGATAGATAATCAGCCTACCATTCAATTTGACGGACAAACCAAACCTTATTCAGCAGTAAAGGATCGTATCAATAAATTTTACCGTACCGGTTTTACCTGGAGCAATACCGTGTCTATGTCTGGTGGTAATGATCAGGGCAGTTTCAATCTCTCGCTGTCTGATATGAATAACCAGTCTGTCATGCCCAACTCAACGTATAGAAGACAAGCCATCAACCTTGGGCTGAACTACAACATCAGCTCAAAGCTGCGGGTGAACGTGTTCGCCAACTACTCACACGAAAAACATCAGAATCCGCCTAATGTATTTGTGCAGCAATACAATGCTAATACTACCGTATATACGCTGGCGAATACGATCGACTTCACTGATCTGAAAGATCATCGCAAAGATGAGAATGGGAATGAGCGCAACATCTCCCGTTTTACGCCGCGAAGCAATCCTTACTGGATCGCTTATGAACGCTTTGAAAATATTGTGCGTGACCGCTTGATCGGCAATGTATCCATCCGCTACGATCTTTTGCCATGGCTGTATGTACAGGGACGCATTGGACAAGATTATTTTACCCGTTCGCAGGATTATAATGTGCCTACAGGCACCCGTTTTCTGGGACCAGTGACGACTGGTTTCAATGGACAGTATTACCAGGAAGTGGTAAAGTTCAGGGAGCGTAACTATGATTTCCTGGCAGGCGCTAATAAGCAATTCGGCAATATAGATGTAGACCTTACACTCGGCGGCAACCAGATGGTGCAGATCGCCGAGAACAACAATGTGAAAGTAGACAACTTCTTTATCCGCGATCTGTACACCGTGCAGAACGGGCAGATCAAAGATCCGCAATATCTCTACAATGAAAAGCGCGTGAACTCTCTCTATGGTGCGGCAGAACTGTCCTGGAAGAATTATCTCTTCCTGAACATCACCGCACGTAATGACTGGTTCTCTACGCTTAATCCAAATTCCAACAACTACCTCTATCCCTCTGTCAGCACCAGCTTTGTATTTACGGATGCTTTCAAACTGCCTGCCTGGTTTGAGTTTGGTAAGCTGCGCATAGCGTATGCGGAAGTAGGAGGAGATACGGATCCTTACCAGAACAACCTGTATTATGTGCTCAATCCCAATCCGCATATGGGTGTGGCATTGGGTGGTATATCAGGCACGCTCAGTCCTAATCCTAATCTGCGCCCGCTGAAGGTAAAAGAGTTTGAAACAGGCCTGGAAGGAAGACTGTTCGACGGCCGTATCGGCTTTGATGTGGCCTGGTACAGGAAGAATACGATAGATGAGATATTGTCTGTTCAGATCTCCGGCGCCACCGGCTACAGCGCAACATTGGTGAATGTAGGACGGCTGCGCAACCAGGGCGTTGAAATGCTATTGACCGGCATACCGGTAGACCGTGAAGATTTTCGCTGGGAAGTAAACCTTAACGGTGCGCACAATACCAGCCGTGTGCTGGAACTGGCGGCTGGTCAGCCAAGTATCATTGTAGGCACCGGCGAATATACCGGCCGCCTGGCGCATGAAGTGGGCAAACCCATGGCTTCCCTGCAAGGCACTTCTTATCTCCGTGCACCTGACGGACAGATCATATACAAGAACGGCCGCCCGGCCAATGATGTGGTGAAAACATTTGGCAGCGCGATTCCTACCTGGACCGGCGGCATTATCAACACCTTCATCATTAAAGGCATAAGGATCTCTGCATTGATTGATGGTAAGTTTGGCCATAAGCTGATATCGAATACCAATTTCAATCTCTGGCGGCATGGCCTGCATAAGGCCACCCTGGTTGGCAGAGAACAAGGTGATGTAGTAGGGCAGGGTGTAATGGAAGATCCTGCTGCGCCTGGGAAATATATTTCCAACACGGTACAGGTACCCGTGCAAACCTATTACGAGTCCGTAAGAAGCAACAACAATATAGCAGAAGAGTTTGTGTATGACGCCAGTTTTATCAAGCTGCGGCAGATCACCATTGGATACGATTTTACGAAGATGCTGCAAAAGCAACATGTGATCAAAGGATTGGCGGTATCATTGGTAGCTAACAATGTTGCGGTGCTCACTAAGCATACACCCAATATAGACCCGGAGATGGTAACGGCCGCCAGTGATAATCTGCAGGGGCTGGAGTCCGGAGGGCTTCCTATGACGCGGAGTATGGGTATTAATGTACATGTTAAATTCTGATGTGTATGAAGCAATACATCATGATCATCTGGATAGCCTGCCTGCTTGTAATAAGCGGTTGCGATAAGAATTTTGAAAAGATCAATACCAATCCTGTATTACCCTCCTCACTGGATCCGGCTTACCTGTTGGCACAGGCAGAGCTGAATGCCTCCTGGGGATCGGGTACCCTTACTTATCAGAGCGCCATCGTGCAACAGACCATGCATCCTTTCCTGGGTGTGCTGGCCGGTGGTAATGTGAACCAGAAGAATCCGGCGGTAGAAAGGCTGCAGTGGGATCAATACTATCCGCTGGTCCGCAACGTGGCAGACATCCTGGATAAAACCAAAAACGACAGTGCCCGCAGCAATCTCTATCATATGGCGCGGATCTGGAAGGCTTATATCTTCCAGGTGCTCACAGATACCTATGGAGATATTCCTTATGCACAGGCAGGGGAGGGGTTTCTTGCATCACAATATTTCCCGGCATATGATCCGCAGCAGCTGATCTACAGCGATCTGCTAAAGGAAGTAGATGAAGCGGTGAATGGTCTCAATCCTGCCAGGGCGGCAGAAAAGAATGATCTGTTCTATGCTGGCGATGTTGGTAAATGGAAACGCCTGGGTAACTCATTGCTGCTGCGTATTGCCATGCGCCTGTCAAAAGCAGATGCTGCAAAAGCACAGCTCTATGCAAAGAAAGCTTTCCAGGGTGGCGTAATGACATCCAATGCGGACAATTGTCTGATGCCGCATTCCGCTACTTATACCAATGCATTCGGCAACCAGCTGAATGGTTCAGAAAAAGCGAACTATTATCTGAACCAAACATTCGTCAATTACCTGAAGGGTAACAATGACCCACGTTTAGGAGTCATTGCCGTGATCTATGGAGATGCCACCAAAGATCCTCTGCAGACCACACAGGATAAAGATCCTGCTCACCAGATAGGGATGCCCAGCGGTTATGATAATACCACGATCGCATCTGCGCCCGGATATCCCGGTTCTTTATACAAGTATTCACAGATAGACCGTCTGACATTGGGGAATATCACGGCGCCCTGCTTCCATTTGACCTATGCACAAACACAATTGTTGCTGGCAGAGGCAGCGCAGCGGGGCTGGATAGCCGGCGATCCTGCTGTATTATACCAACAGGGTGTGACGGCTCACATGCAGCAGCTGGCGGTATATGGCGGCACTGCGGTGATCCCGGATGCGACGATCCATCTCTATTGGACTACGCACAGCTTTGACGCCGCCAAGGGCCTGGAACAGATCAATACACAGTACTGGGTGGCCTGTTTGATGAACGGAACAGAGGCTTACGCCAACTGGAGGCGTTCGGGCTTTCCCGTTATACCGGCCAATGCATATGCCACACAGGATATTCCGAGGGGACAGAGCATTCGCCGCCTCCGCTATCCTGATACAGAAATATCACTGAACACCACACATTACAACGAAGCGCTTTCACGTCAGGGCGCCGATGAGCTGAATATTCGTATGTGGTGGGATGTGCAATAGCAAGGAAGTAAACTATAACACTATATGAAGAAGCTTCTCATTTACTGCCTGTTGCTGGGCTGCCTGTATCCATCAGGCAGGGCCCTGGCGCAACAGGTAGCCCTCAGCCCCGATCAGATCAAGGCGCTCACGTCTGCCTGGAAAGGAGAACGCAGTCCCGACGGAAGGCCTAAAGTCCCGGATGCACTGCTGCAACGCCTGAAGAACATTTCTATCGAAGAAGCCTGGGGCATCCTCCGCAACAAAGGTTATCAAAACCAGTTTGAAGGCGAATGGATGCTGCTGCGGCAAAACCAGGTAATGACAGGCAGGGTGGTTACCGCCCAGTACATGCCGATGCGCCCTGATATGGATCAGCTGATCAAGGATAAGGGCAAGGCCGAAGGCCGTATCGGCGGCACCAATTCCTGGCCGATAGATGTGCTGAGCAACGGCGATGTGTACGTAGCAGACAGCTATGGCAAAGTTGTAGACGGCACCTTGATCGGTGATAACCTGGGCAATTCCATTTACGCAAAATCAAAGAACGGCGTCATCTTCTATGGGTCTGTCCGCGATATGGAAGGCCTGGAAGAGATCGATGGTTTCACTGCCTGGATAAAGGGCTATGACCCCTCTTACATTCAGCAGATGATGCTGGCAGGCATCAATATACCCATCCGGATTGGCCGCGCTACGGTATTGCCCGGTGATGTGGTGCTGGCTAAAAAAGGCGGTGTGATCTTCATTCCGGCGCATCTGCTGGAAGATGTTGTACTGAACGCAGAATTCATCGCGCTCCGTGATCAGTTCGGGCATCAGCGCCTGCGTGAAGGTAAGTATACGCCTGGCCAGATAGACACCCAGTGGACGGATGCTATCAAAAAAGACTTCCTGCAATGGTTGGATACCCAGGGTGATAAACTTCCTATGAGCAGGCAGGAGCTCGATCAATTCATGAAAAACAGAACATGGTAAACGCTTAAACTTTTCTCAATGACACCTTCAGAAAAATTCCTCTCAAAATTAGGCGTACAGCAAAGCGCCGCTGGTACGGAAGCACAGCAGGAGAATGATCGCCGCTCCTTCCTGAAGAAGACGGCCCTGGGCGGTCTGGCCCTGGGTGGTTTTATGTTTTCCCCGCTGGGAGATACGTTGGCGCATGCCACTTCCAAAGTGAACCGCCTTTCCTCCCCATCGGATCTTAAGATCACTGATATGCGCTATGCCGTGTGTATGAACTCCACCGGCCGCTGTCCGATTATCCGCATAGACACCAACCAGGGTATTTATGGCCTGGGAGAAGTAAGAGATGGGGCCAGCTGGCGGTATGCACTGTTCCTGAAAAGCCGCATCCTGGGCATGAACCCCTGCAGCGTGGAGATGATCTTCAAACGCATTAAACAGTTCGGTTTTCATGGCAGGCAGGGCGGAGGAGTATCGGGTGTAGAAATGGCGCTTTGGGATCTTGCAGGCAAAGCTTATGGCGTGCCCGTATACCAGCTGCTGGGTGGTAAATACCGCGATCGTGTCAGGCTTTATGCAGACACTCCAGAAGTGGAAGATCCAACGGAGTTCACGGCTAAGCTGAAAGACCGCCTGGAGAATAAAGGATATACCTTCCTGAAAATGGATTTCGGCATCGAGCTGCTGAAAGATACACCCGGCGCCCTGGTGAACAACAAGTTCTGGGATGTAGGCCGTCAGTGGACCAACCAGCCCATGACCTACGGGGCTACTGAGCATCCTTTCACCCAGGTGCAGATCACGCCTAAAGGCCTGGATATACTGGCAGAACGCATTTCCAAGGTAAGGGAAGCGGTAGGCTACGAAATACCCCTGGCCTCCGATCACTATGGACATTTCGATCATAATAACGCCATTCGTCTGGGCAAGGCCGTAGAGCCGTACCGGCTGGCCTGGCTGGAAGACCTGATCCCCTGGAAGTTCACAGAACAATGGAAACAGATCACCAATGCCATTGAAACACCCACACTTACGGGTGAGGATATCTATTTGAAAGAAGAATTTATTAAATTGATAGACGCTCACGCGATCGACCTGGTGCATCCTGATCTTGCCACGGCAGGCGGCATCCTGGAAACAAAGCGCATCGGCGACTATGGTGAGGAAAAAGGAGTGGCCATGGCCATGCACTTTGCCGGGCTGCCCATCTCCTTTATGGCCAATGTGCATTGTGCGGCGGCTACACAGAACTTTGTAGCGCTGGAACATCACTCACTGGATGTGCCTTACTGGAACAACCTGGTGAAGACAGATAAGCCGCTCATAGAAAAAGGGTTCGCCATTGTGCCGGATAAGCCGGGACTGGGTATAGAGCTGAATGATGAGGAGATCAAAAAACACCTGTCGCCGGACGATAAAAGTTATTTCGCTCCAACGCCTGACTGGGACGAGAGCCGTTCCTGGGACCGCCTCTGGAGTTAAAGCAATACCACTTATGAATACATACAAACTATCCGCCTATCTGGCCATGGTGGCCTTGATTGCCTACATCGCCATTACTATTCTGCACTGGCATCACATAGGAGGCTGGCTCCTGATGCTCTTCTTTGCATTGCTGGCATTTGCCTTCCGGGGGAATGCCCTGCTGAAAGGCTTTTCGTATACGGTAATGATCTTCGCTGCCGTTAGCCTGGCAATGTATTATCCGCAGCACTTCATTACAGTAGGAGGCTTTAAACTATCGAAGCTGATCGTGCCTTTGCTGCAGATCATCATGTTTGGCATGGGCACGGGCTTAAGCTGGGCAGATTTTGCGCAGGTGGCCAAGATGCCGAAAGGCATTGGCGTTGGTATTATCGGTCACTATACCATCATGCCGCTGATAGGGTTTACGATCACGCGTATCTTTCAGTTTCCGCCGGAGATAGCGGCCGGTATTATACTGATAGGAAGCTGTCCCAGCGGCCTGGCTTCCAATGTAATGTCTTACCTGGCAGGCGCTAACCTGGCCCTCTCGGTATCTATAACAGCTACGGTTACACTGTTGGCGCCATTCATTACACCGATGTGGATGAAACTATTGGCAGGGGAGCTGGTGGAAATAGTTTTCTGGGAGATGATGTGGCATATTATCCAGATCGTGATCCTGCCGATTGTGTTGGGTTTGGTGTTTAATCATTTCCTGCATGGCAAGTTCAAATGGCTGGATGCAGCGATGCCTTTGGTGTCTATGGTGAGCATTGCACTGATCATTGTGGTGATCACTGCGAGCGGGCGTGATAGCCTTTTAACCGTGGGGCCGCTGTTGGTGATCGCCACCTTACTGCATAATCTCTCCGGCTATTTCCTGGGTTATTGGGGCGCCCGTTTATTCCGGATGCCGGAGAAGGATTGCCGCACGGTAGCATTGGAAGTGGGCATGCAGAACGGAGGCCTGGCTTCGGGTCTGGCACTGACGATGGGTAAGCTGTCTACTGTAGGGTTGGCGCCGGCTGTATTCGGACCTTTGATGAATATCACCGGTTCTGCACTGGCCACCTGGTGGAAGGGCAGAAAGGCGGGTGATGAAACAGAAAAAGTATATCACACAGCGCAGAGCTGACAGTTGATATAGAGCACAAGAAAAAAGGGCGTACCCGTTATGGATACGCCCTTTAATTATTATTGATGTGGTGATCATTTAGGCTCCAGCGCCATATTGATCCTTTCCACCAGGTCATTTAAATGGTAACGGCTCAGGTTATCAGGCATGGCGGCTGCTGCGCTGCGCATTTCATTTCTGAGGGAGGTCAGCTGCGCGCGGGCAATGCTGCTCACGTCTGAGCGGGTAGGATCTGCAGGCGGTGCGCCGAAACTGATCACGATACCGCCGCCACCTCCGCTGGAACCGCCGCCGGGAGAGAGCAATTCAGATAAATGTCTTACATAGGCCTTTTGCAGGTTCCTGCGGAAGATATCGATTGGTTTGTGGGCATATACTTCGCTGAAGATGCCTTTTTTCAGATCGTTCAGCAGGTCAGTGGCCTGGTAGGCTTTGTTGCCTTCCATGGCAGATGCGTTCAGGAGCTTGTTCAGGGTATTGGTGCTCATCAATCTGTCCAGCACAGGATCCTGTCGGGTCAGCACCACATTGGTGGCATCGCTGCCGGTGCGGCTCAGGATATCTTTATCCAGCAGCCATTGCGGTGTGGTGAACAGTTGCTGGTTGAGGAACTGTATGGCAGCCTGTTGAGTGGCTTTGGGCACACATTCATACACGGCGCCTTCCTGCTCTACTGTTTTGGGCGTTTCACAGATACCGCCCACGTTCTTGGCTACGTGGTTCATATAGCGGCCAAACTGTCCGTTCACCTCGCGGTAGAGATCTCCCAGGTTAGCATATCCTTCATTGGCTTCGCGGGTCCAGGCCATCAGGTTGGGAACAATGCGTTGCAGGTTTTTGATCCCATAATAGCTGGCTTTCATGGCATCGTCGCCCAGGTCTTCACTTTGTGAGCGGGGGTCATCGGGATTGCTTTCGGTGCCAAACCAGTAGCGCTTGTCTTTCAGGCGGTTGATGGTCCATTTATTGAGTGTGGCTTTTTCCTCTTCGGCGGTGTGCGCGCCGGGGATCAGGTGGTAGCCCCATTCAACGGCCCATTTATCGTAGTAGTTGATGCGGGGATAGAGGTCGGCTCCCGTAATGCTGTCTTCCGGCTGGGCTACATAGTTAAAGCGGGCGTAGTCCATGATAGAAGGCGCGTGGCCATTCTTTTCTACCCAGGCTTTATCACGCAGTTTCTCTACGGGGTAGGCGGAGCTGGCGCCGTAGTTATGGCGTAATCCCAATGTATGGCCTACTTCGTGGGAGGATACAAAGCGGATCAGCTCACCCATCAGCTCATCGTCAAATTCCATGGTGCGGGCGCGGGGATCGTTGGGGGCGCATTGTACAAAGTACCAGTTGCGCAGCAGGCGCATCACATTGTGGTACCAGTTGATATGGCTTTCCAGGATCTCGCCGGAGCGGGGATCATGTACGTGAGGGCCGCTGGCATTGGCGATGTCCGAAGGTTTGTATACGATGGCGGAGAAGCGGGCATCTTCCAGCGACCAGGTAGAATCTTCCTGGGGCGTAGGCGCCAGTTTGGCGATGATGGCGTTTTTGAAGCCGGCCTGTTCAAAAGCGGGCTGCCAGTCGTTGACACCCTGTATCAGGTATTTACGCCACTTGGCTGGGGTGGCCGGGTCTATGTAGAAGATGATCGGCTTTTTAGGTTCTACCAGTTCGCCGCGGTTATATTTCTCCTGGTCTTCCGGCTTGGGTTCCAGGCGCCAGCGGGTGATCATCTGTACGCGTTTCACCCCTTGCGGGTCGGCGTCAAAATCGGTTACGCTGGTGGTAAAGTACCCGATACGGGGATCGAAGTACCTGGCCTTCATGGGGACCTTTGGCAACAGTACCAGGGAGCTGTTCAGTTCCAGGGTAGCATTGCCGGAGGGGCCGCCCGGGCCTCCCATTCCGCCGCCGCTCTTGGAATAGGTCTTTACGGTCTTGATCTCGGTATTGATAGGGTAGGAGCGTACATCAACAATATAGGATTTATCAGGCTGCACGCTTCCCAGGCGCAGGCCTGATTTCATGCGCTGATCAAAGAAAAGGATCTCGTTATCGCCGTTGATATAATCGGTGAAATCGATCAGGCAGCCACTGCTATCCTTTGAGAAGGCTTTGACGTCAAATGCCGCTGCAATGGGCTGGATGTTGGAATTCATTACCGCATTGAACATGGGCTGGGTGCTGTCCTTAGATATTTCGCTGTAGGAAATGTTTTTAAGGAAGATGCGGTTATTAGGCCCTTTATCAAAACGGATCACGTTCTCACCGATCTGGTCGCCGCTGTAGCCATAGAACATGGCGCGCAGGCCGGCTGCCGATTTGGAGATACGGTTCACCACGAGTATATCCCGGCCCAGAAGGGAGTCGGCAATTTCGAAATATACCTTATCGTCCACCTTATATATATTGAATAAGCCGGAGTCAGCCTTACTTCTGGCTGGTATGAGCTCCCCAAACTGCCTGGGATTGGCCTTGGGGGTACCCTGCGGCGGTATCATAGGCGGTTTTACGGTAGTGTCTTTGGCGGCGGCAGCAGCGGCAGCTTCGGCCTGTTTCTTCTTTTTCCTTTGTGCAGAGGCCTGCGTCCCAAGTAGGATACCCGTGCAGAGTATTCCCGCCGCAACCGCGACAAATCTGCTTTTTACATGCATGTTCATAGAGTTTATAAGAGGGTTGATCTTTGATCCGGCTGCCTATTTTGGGCAGCTGTTGCAAATAAATATATAAAGCAGTAACTTATCAGGAAATTCCATAAACGTTATAATTGTCTTAAGAATGGAAGGAATCTCCCGGGTTTTTATGAATTGTCAGTCTTTATATTGATATTGTTCCTGATATATAACTGCTAAACCGATGCTTTATTATGGGAATGAGGGCTTTGAATACAGGAATGACGTATGTTTTGCCGGGCTTATAAGTTAAGACCTGCTACTGTGGCGAAAAACATTTAAAACGAATACTTGTAAAATTTGTTGGAACATTTAAAAATTTCCTTAAATTGTGCGTCCAACTTTGAAAAAAAATCAATAAATTTCGATTTTCAAGGACAGTAACGATAGAGGGTTTAAATAGGCCACTGCATTGTTGCTACTCGTTTTGTGTTTAAAGTGTATGCTCAATAAATTGGAAAGAAGTCCTTCAGATGGGCTTTTGTGTGGAGGTTAAATTTTGTGAGATTTTTTGAGCAGCACTTGTTTTTTTAAGGCAACCGTACAATATTTGCGAATTCAGGTAATTGTAAGTGTTACATTTATTTAATTCAACAAACGGAAATACAAAAAAAACCATAGTTTAATTTTTAACACTAAAATTCAATCAACATGGCTGAGACTAAAACAACTGTGACTGCAGCTGCTGCCAAATCGACAACGACTTCTCATCAACCTAAAAAATCATCCAACCTGTTTGCAGCGTTGGCGGTTCCTATTTGCTTGGCTATAGGTATTCTCTTTTACGTATTCGTATTAGGTAATCCTGCCAACTTCCAGGGAGGACACACAGGTCCTGGCGCACATCCAGTTGAGGAAGGCATTGGTAAATGGTTCGGCACAGTTTACATGGGTGGATTTGTGGTACCGGTACTGATTTCAGTATTATTAATCTGCTTGACTTTCGTGATCGAGCGTTTCCTGTATCTGTCTAAAGCCAAAGGTAAATTCAGCGGCAGTGAACTGGTAAGGAAAGTACAATATCACCTGGCTAACAAAAACGTAGATGCTGCACTGGCTGAGTGCGACAAACAGAAAGGTTCTGTTGGTAACGTACTGAAAGCAGGTCTGAAAAAATACAAAGAGATGATCACCAACACTGAGTTGGATACTGATCAGAAGATCCTTTCTATTAAGAATGAGATCGAAGAAACTACTGCACTGGAACTGCCGATGATGGAAAAGAACCTGGTGTTCCTGTCCACTATCGCTTCTATCGCTACTCTGTTAGGTCTGTTCGGTACAGTATTGGGTATGATCCGCGCGTTCTCTGCAATGGCAACCGGTGGTGCTCCTGACTCCGCTCAGCTGGCAGGTGGTATCTCCGAGGCGCTGATCAACACCGCTCTGGGTATCGGTACTTCCGCTGTATCCATCATCATGTACAACTACTTCACTACCAATATCGACAGCATCACTTACGCTATCGATGAGTCTGGCTTTACTTTAACTCAGAGCTTTGCTGCTAACCACAAATAATTTTTAATTATTTGTATGGAAAATCAGTAATTCTGAATCTAATTAAAGTACAAACTAAAAAGGAGTAAACATGCCAAAAGTTAAAATGGCCCGTAAGAGCACCACGATCGACATGACCGCAATGTGTGACGTTGCGTTCCTGTTGCTCACGTTCTTCATGCTGGCCACCAGTTTTAAGCCGGAGGAACCGGTAACTGTGGTTACTCCGTCTTCTATTAATACCAAGATTCTTCCCGACTCCGACGTAATATTGCTTACTGTGGGCAAGGATGGCAGGATATTCTTTAGCATGGACGGGCAGCCCAAACGGAAGAAACTGATCGAGGACCTGAATGCTCAGTTCCACCTCAATCTTGACCAGAAGGCGATGAATAACTTCATAGTTGGCGCTATTGTAGGTACTGAATTAAAGAACCTGAATAGCTACCTGGGTATGAAGATGGAGCAGCGGAAAGCATCCGGCGTAGAAACCGGTATTCCCGCAGACTCTGCCAACAACGAACTTGCTACCTGGGTTAACTACGCCAGAACTGCTCAGGGAGGAAACCCAAGGCTGCAGTACTGTATCAAAGCGGACAATGGTACGCCTTATCCTAAAATCAAGCAGATCATGCAGACATTTAAGGATCTGAAGATACAGAAACTGAACCTGGTAACTAACCTGGAAGAAGCGCCTCCCGGATCTGCAGCTGCAGATTTCCAGAAACAGGCTGCTAAGAAAAGCGGAGAATAATATTTAAGTAAACGACAGGTTCATTCTGCGGAAAGAACGCTGTCCATTAAAAACCAAAAAAAAGAGCTACTATGGCAGAAATGGATACCAGCAGTAGTGGTGGTGGTAAAAAACACCAGGGTACGAAATCGAAGAAGCTTTCTACCCGTGTGGATATGACGCCAATGGTGGACTTAGGTTTTCTCCTTATTACCTTCTTCATGCTGACGACAACCATGTCCAAGCCCAAAACAATGGACTTGATCATGCCGAAAGATACCAAAGATGAGAAGGAACAGAACAAGGTGAAGGAGAGTACAGCCCTTACCATACTGCTTGGAAAAAATAACAGGGTTTATTATTACGCGGGCTTAGCCCAGGACCCGAACGCATCCGCTGATCCGAACTTCTTCAAGGCAACCAGCTTTGCCAACAAAGATGGTATACGGGATGTGATCATTAAAAAGAGGGATGAAGTTGCACAACTGAGGAACGGCAAAGGTGAGCCGGAAGATGTGGTAGTGATCATCAAAGCAGATGACGATGCTACTTACAAGAACTTCGTGGACATCTTAGACGAAATGGCCATTAACCGCATCCAGCGTTATGCTACCGTTGATATCAGCGATCAGGATAAAACATGGATCAAGCAAACCGAAACAGCGAATGCTGGTGGCTCCCAGTAATTTGTGGAATTATCTAATTTTTTGCATCCATCCATAAACAAGTAACAATGGATTCAGCTAAAGTACTAAAAGCCGATTTTCTCGATATCCTGTTTGAGGGCAGGAATAAGGATTATGGGGCTTATGAACTGAGAAGAAAATACGAGAAACGCGTACGCAATGCCCTTATCGGCACTGGCGCCGTGTGTCTCCTGGCCATCGGTGGTTATGTTACTAGCAACATTATAAAGGGCATTGAGGCCAGAAACCCCAAGAAGCCCGTTATAGAGCAGATAAAGATGGAGGATATCAAGTTGCCGGATGATCCGAAGACTCCGCCTCCTCCTCCTCCTCCTCCTGCTCCGCCGCCGCCGGTAAAACCCTCTGTACAATTTACTCCGCCCGTAATTAAAAAGGACGCGGAAGTACCACCAGAAGAAGAACCACCAAAAGTGGAAGAAATAAAGGACAAAGCGGTAAGTACCAAAACTATGGAAGGTGATCCGAACGGTATCGATCCGGGATTGCTGGAAGATAGCAAAGGTTCTGGTGTGGTAGAAGCACCGCCGCCGCCGCCTAAAGAAGAGATCTTCACCTTCGTGGAGCAACCTCCTACCTTCCCGGGTGGTGAGGAAGCCCTGGCCAAATACCTGAGCAAGAACATCCGTTATCCGCGCGTAGCACAGGAGAACGGTATTTCCGGAACAGTGTTTGTGCAATTCGTGGTAGACTCTGAAGGTACCATCAAAGATGTGAAGACAGTTGGCGCCGCAAAAGGTGGTGGTCTGGAAGAAGAAGCTGTACGCGTGGTGAAAACCATGCCCAAATGGAAACCTGGTAAGCAGAACGGCCGTCAGGTATCCGTACAGTTCAACCTTCCCATCCGCTTTACTTTACAGGAGTAGTACTGTTAGAACAATATTCTTGCAATTCCTCACCGGTACGCCGGTGAGGAATTTTTATTTGTACTATATTGCTGCCTTATGTCGGCAAAACTTACAGGATACGATGAAACGATTGTGGCCCTGGCTACCGCCCCGGGCATAGGTGCCATTGCAGTGATACGGTTGAGCGGGCCACAGGCCATCACGATCTGTAACGACCTCTTTCCTTCTAAAGACCTGCTGCAGCAGGCCAGTCATACCCTGCATGTAGGCAATATCGTGAGCGATGGAAGGATCATCGACGAAGTAGTGGTGAGCCTCTTTAAAGGGCCCCGTTCTTATACCGGAGAAAATGTGGTGGAACTCTCCTGTCACGGTTCTCCTTATATTCAGCAACAAATCATTGATGCGTGTATACAAGCGGGCGCCCGTATGGCGAAGCCGGGTGAGTTTACGATGCGTGCGTTTCTTAATGGTAAATTAGATCTTGCTCAGGCGGAGTCAGTAGCGGATCTGATTGCCAGTCATTCTGCCGCCAGTCATCAGACAGCTATGCAGCAGATGCGGGGAGGTTTTTCTAAAGAGCTGCAGGCCTTACGTGAACAACTGATCCGGTTCTCTGCGCTGATAGAGCTGGAGCTGGACTTCAGCCAGGAAGATGTGGAGTTTGCGGACCGTACGCAATTGTATGCGTTGATCAAAACCGCTATGGAAGTGGTGAAGCATTTAGCGGATTCTTTCCGGATGGGGAATGTGATCAAAAACGGCGTGAATACGGCGATTGTTGGGAAGCCTAATGCGGGGAAGTCTACATTGCTTAATACCCTGTTAAATGAGAACAGGGCAATAGTAAGTGATATCGCCGGTACTACACGGGATACCATTGAAGAAGTATTGAATATACAGGGTGTGCTTTTCCGTTTGATAGATACAGCGGGGATACGGGAAAGCGTGGATACGATTGAGAGCATTGGTGTGCAGAAGACACTGGAGAAAATAAAAGAAGCAGGCGTGGTGATCTACCTGTTTGATGTGAATGAAGTAAGTGCGGAAGAATTACGGAGGCAGGTGAACGTTTTTGAACAGGATGGTATTAATCATTTGCTGGTAGGGAATAAAATGGATGTGCTTGGGGAAGGGGCCCTGCAGGCGAAGTATCAGGGCATTCCGGATATATTGTTCATCTCTGCAAAGGCGCATGATCATATTGATACATTGAAAGAGATGCTGGTGCAAAGAGTGATGAGTGGGGATATTAATACGGAGTCTACTATTGTTACGAATGCCAGGCATTATGCGGCGCTGCAATCTGTGCTGCAGTCGTTGCAGGATGTGAAGCAGGGGATGGATAGTGGTTTGCCGGGGGATCTGCTGGCGCTGGATATCAGAAGGTGTTTGCATTTTCTGGGTGAGATAACAGGGGAGATCACGAATGAGGATCAGTTGGATTTTATATTTAGTAAGTTTTGTATCGGGAAGTAGAGACTCTATGTTTTCTGCTCTTTTTGCTGCGAAATGATTATTGATATACACAAGGGCGATCATTCCAGGTCCGCCATATTGAATCAATAAAAACTTTGTCCTGAAGGCCGTCATCCATGGGCTGCCAGGTTTTACCGCCGTCGTAGGATGTCTTTAGCCTCCTGGTATTCGACGCTGAACTAGAAGTGATAGCAGCGAATCCACCTTTGATCTGTTTTGTATCCCAAGCTACATCGCCCTCACTGATCATTACCGCGCAGTTTTCGCCATTATCGGTCGATCTTATTATCCTTCTCATACTGGTCGCCACCAGTAGGCCATTCGACTCTGCCAAATTCCCTACCAAGCCTCCGGCATAAACATGTTTCCAGGGTTTTCCACGGTTAGCAGTTTTAAAAAGGCCTCTGGGGGCAATGCTGCTACATAGAGAGAAGCCGGTTGCAAAAAGAGATATGGGAAGACGAAGGTGTTATTGTAGGGCGCAGCCTGGATATGTTCATTTCAAAACTTAGAAAAAAACCGGAACCAGATCCCAATATCAACATTGTTGTTATACGCGGCAAAGGATATAAGCTCGAAATTAGCTCTTAAGGAAGAATCGCAAAAAATATATAGGATCATGCCCAAAGTGAACTCAGTTAAATAACATACTAAGTAAGGTTTTACGGATTTGTCCCGAAAAATCGGTATCTTCACCTGATTACGGTTTTTATCCGACATTCTGGTTGCTTTTCTCTTTCAATTACTGCGACTGCCCATATAAACCTCATCAGCAAAACTGGCGCTAACAGCCTTTCTTATTACTAAGCCGGACACAACTGCAAATTACATGCGCGGGGTGGCTGTGCTATTATTTAATGTACTTAAAATACAGACTGAACTTATGCATAATAATAAAATGATGCTTGATCAAAGCAAGTACAAGTTATCTACCCCGGCCGGCGGTAATGAACATACAGGTGTATCTGAAACTATAAATAATGATATCGCGCTACCAGGAATTTTAGTTATATCTACCTACCCGCCGCGCGTTTGCGGAATAGCTACCTACTCAAAGGACCTGGTAACCGCTTTAAATAGTAAGTTCAACAGTTCATTTAATGTCAGTGTTTGTGCATTGGAGATTGATCATCTGATGTTTGATTACCCCGACGAGGTCCGCTATGTGCTGAATACCTCCCAGCAGGAAAGTTATATGGGATTGGCCGAAAGGATTAATGAAGATCCCGCCATTAAAGTTGTGTTACTCCAACATGAATTTGGCTTTTTTAATGCAATACATGAAGAGAGCGTGTTGCTGTTCTTGTATGCCGTCACTAAGCCAATCAGTATCGTATTTCATACGGTACTCCCCCGGCCGGACAGCACAGTGAAAGCAAGCGTAAATAGTATAACAGCTGCCTGCGAATCGGTTATTGTAATGACCGATAACGCTGCCCGGATACTGTGTGCTGACTATGGAACACCGCATGATAAAATTACCGTTATTGCACATGGTACCCACCTTGTACAGCATATAGACAAAGCATTGCTGAAAGAAAAATATGGTTTGCAGGGAAGGAAGGTGCTATCCACTTTCGGTTTGCTGGGTTCCGGGAAGGGGATCGAAACTACCTTAGATGCACTACCCGGCATTATTGCAGAGCATTCTGATGTTTTATTTCTGATCATTGGCAAAACACACCCTGGGGTTATAAGAGCAGAAGGCGAACGATACAGGGATTCCCTCGAAGTGAAAGTAGATGCATTGAAAATCCGGGGTCATGTATTGTTCATTAACAAATATCTCAGCCTGGAGCCTTTACTCGAATATTTACAGTTGACCGATATTTATCTTTTTACTTCCAGGGACCCTAACCAGGCGGTAAGCGGAACTTTTTCCTACGCGATGAGCTGTGGATGTCCGATTATCTCAACGCCCATTCCGCATGCCCGTGAAATGTTGCAGGGGGATGCCGGTGTTATAATCGATTTTCAAAATTCAGGGCAATTGACTGAACAGGTGAACTGTTTATTAAATGATGAATTGCTCAGGAAGACCATCAGTTTGAAAGGGTTGCAAAAAATAACATCTACCGTCTGGGAGAATGCTGCTATAGCCCATGCCGGGTTGTTCAATAAAATATCAGGCAACAAAATTTCATTGAATTATAAGCTGCCAGGCATAAAGCTGGATCATCTGCGAAGAATGACGACTGGCTTTGGTATACTGCAGTTTTCAAGGATCAACCAGCCGGATCATGATTCAGGCTATACCCTTGATGATAATGCAAGGGCATTGATTGCATTATGCATGCACTACGAATTAAGCGGTGAAGTGACAAATATTGAGAGCCTTGGGAAGTACTTCAATTTTATTAAGTATTGTTTGCAGCCGGGTGGAAATTTTCTGAATTACGTAGATCGCTATGGGAATTTTTCCGGGCAAAACAGTGAAACAAATCTGGAAGATGCCAACGGACGGGCAGTGTGGGCATTGGGATACCTGATATCCAAAAAGGATTTATTGCCTGCCGCACTGGTAAGAAATGCCGAGATCACACTGCATCAGACACTTTCTTATCTCGGATCATTAAGATCGCCGCGAGCAATTGCATTTGCCATTAAAGGATTATACTACTATAACAGCCGGCATAATTCTCCTGAGATCGTTCAGCTTATAAGAACTTTGTCAGCTAAATTGGCGATGTTATATCATGCTGTATCATCCAGTGATTGGGAGTGGTTTGAGAATTCGCTTACTTACGCGAACAGTTTATTGCCGGAAGCAATGCTTTATGCATGGCTGACTACTAAAGACCCCGTCTTTAAAAATATCGCCGTAAAAACTTTTGATTTTCTGCTATCAAATACCTTTACCGGGAATGATATAAAAGTGATCTCCAACAGAAGCTGGCTACATAGAGATCAGCCTGTTCATCCATTCGGTGAACAACCGATTGATGTTGCGTATACTATTGGCTCGCTTGATATTTTTTATGAAACATTTAAGGACCAGGACTACTTGCATAAAATTAAAATAGCGTTTAATTGGTTCTTAGGTAAAAACCACTTACAGCAGGTTGTTTATAACCCTGTTACAGGCGGTTGCTATGACGGCCTGGAAGAGTTTCACGTAAATATAAATCAGGGCGCAGAATCTACTGTATGCTATCTTATTGCGCGGCTAATAGTTGAAAAGTATGTAAACCAGGCCAAAAGAAGCACGTTGAATGTCTTTTTGATGCAGGAAGAAAGATAAAGGGCCATCAATTATCGTCACTTTCTTTTAGCGGTTTAACCAGGTGGCTGATCATTGAAAATGATCCAATATGCTACTGATATCTCAATTTTTTTTCACTAAATTTTCTGTATCGGGAAATAGGTTCGTTTTTTACAATGACGTATGACGAACCTACATAAGATTGTGTCTGCCAGGGGTAAAGCGCTTGACGAAAATCTCAATGGCAAGACCCCGGGCAGACATAAAATCCATGAATGTTAATCTGAGTTTTCAACATCCACCTTTGCTACGTATGGCATAGATCACGTTGCCTGAAACAAATAAATTGAAGACCTTATTTTCTACAGAAGGAAGTAATAATTTCCATGTTTTTCCCTTGTCTGATGATTTGAAAATGCCGTCAGGATGAGCACAAATGAAGTTTTCACCAACCTGGATAATTGAAGTCATGAAGGCTTGCAGACGAAGGCGATCATTCCAGGTCCGCCATATTGAATCAATAACAGCTTTGTCCTGAAGGCCGGCATCAATGGGTTGCCAGGTTTTACCCCCGTCGTAGGATGTCCTTAGCCTCCTGGTATTCAACACTGAACTGGAAGTGATAGCAGCGAACCCACCTTTGATCTGTTTTACATCGAAAGCCACACCGCCTTCACTGTCCACCACCGCCCAGTTTTCGCCATTATCGGTAGATCTTATTATTTTGCTCATACTGATCGCCAGCAGTACGCCATTCGATTCTGCCAAATTCCCTACTCTGCCTCCGGCATGGACATGTTTCCAGGTTTTTCCATCG
>Ga0102590_1002116_pt1 | contig 25127 bp, 22 predicted proteins | sample AraplaMF_Col_mMF_FD_76859 | JGI IMG/M metagenome (GOLD analysis project Ga0102590, IMG submission 76859) | Arabidopsis root microbial communities from the University of North Carolina, USA - plate scrape MF_Col_mMF | ecosystem: Host-associated > Plants > Roots > Endosphere | place: USA... | reverse complement strand
CATGTCGTTTTCAGCATCGAACGGGAGCATGATCGCGGGCCGATCGAAAAGGAGCGGGTCGACCGGCTCAATGAGTTCCGCCCGCATCTGGCGCGCAGCGCGCTGGTGACCGCGCGGCTGGGCCTGCGGCGCGCCACCGGTGCCAGCGAAGCGCTGACCTCGATGGGATTGCCGGCGCTGCTGGTGAACGAGAGCGGCGCGGTGATTGAAGCCAATCATCTGACGGAAGCGCTGGGCGGCCACCTGCAGTGGCGCGCCCGAAACCGCATTGCGTTGTCGGACGGACGTGCCAACGATCTGCTGTGGGCGGGACTTGCTGCGCTGGACAGCGACGCCGAACCGGCGGTGCGTTCGTTTCCGCTGCGTGGTCCGGACGACAGGGCGGTGATGGTGATTCACATGATTCCGATCCGGCGTTCCGCCCACGATATATTTGCCGGCTGCCATGCGCTGCTGGTGGTCACGCCGGTGTCGGCGCCGCCGGCACCGTCCATCGATCTAATGCGGTCGCTGTTCGACCTGACCCTGTCCGAAGCACGCGTGGCCCGCGGTCTCGCTGTCGGCGATACGCTGGACGAGATCGCGTCGACCGGCGGCGTTGCGATCAGCACCGTGCGCTCCCAGTTGCGCATGGTCCTGCAAAAGACCGGATGCAGCCGGCAGGCCGAAGTCGTGGCGCTGCTCGCCAACATCACCCTCGATCGCACCGTCAACAGGAATTAGCCGCCCGCGCTGCCGATGATGGTCGGCGCTGCGCGGCTTTCATTCATATGGAGGATGACGGCTGCGTCGGCGGCGCCCAGTATCCGGATGACAGTTCGTGTCACCAGTGTCTGGCCGGGCCAGGCGCTGTTCAAAGCATCGCCACCTTCGCGGAGGTGGATGCCAGGAAAGGGAACGACAATGCAGCGCTTTGTGATGTTGACGGTTTTGCTTGCCTCGATCGCCGGTGCTTGCGCCGCCGCGAATTCGGCGTTTGCCGATGCGCACGGTGATCGCATGAAGCGCGATTGCGCCAGCGGCGCGCGCAAGTGCTGATCGGCCATCAGGCCTGATCGTCGGACATGCCCCGCCGGTCGCCCAGACCGGCGGGATTCGCCAGGTTCCGGGTCGGCATTATTCCCGGGGAAATGATCGTGAGTCGAAATGAAAACACTTATCGTTGCCGCGCTACTGACCCTGTCGGCCGTCGTCACCGCCATGGCGTGTCCGACCGGGCAATATGAGCGCTGCCATTATCTGAGCAGCAACAGCATGACCTGCTATTGCACTCGTTGAGCGCATCCGTCGGGACAAGCTACTCCGCTGCCTCGAACCGCGGCGTCCGCGGGTCCACAGCCACCGGCGGATCATAAGCCTGGATCGGCGGCAGGTTGCCGCTGAATCGCTCGACCTCGACCGTGGTGAGCTGGCCGCTGCAACCCTGCGCCAGCGACGACGTACCGATGTCGCGGGTCAGCACATTGGGATTGCCGTGCACGCACAGCGCCATGTCGTCGTCCGGATCCTGCGGGTCGTACCAGGCGCCGGTCGGCAGCTGTACCACGCCGGCGCGAATGTCCTCGGTGATGGTCGCTGCGGCAAGGCAGGCGCCGCGGGCGTTGAACAGCCGGATGATGTCGCCCTCGGCGATGCCGCGCGCCGCCGCGTCGACCGGATGCAGCCGCGCCACCTCGCGGCCGCGCTGCTTGGTGGCGGCGCTGTGGCCGCCGAAGTCGAACTGGCTGTGCAGCCGGCTTGCCGGCTGGTTGGCGACGAGCTGCAGCGGGGTCGCGGCGCCGACCACATCGGCGGGCGGCAGCCACGCCGGGTGGCCCGGGCAATCCGCATAACCGAAATCGGCGATGGTCTGCGAGAAGATTTCGATTCTGCCGCTCGGCGTCGGCAGCGGATGGGCGGCCGGGTCGTTGCGGAAGGCCCGCAGAATGCCGCCATCATGCGGCTTTTGCGGCAGCAGCAACTCGCCGCGCTGCCAGAAGGTGTCGAAATCAGGCGCTTCGAGACCGCGCGCCGCGAGGCCCTTTTCCGTGGTGCCGTAGAGATGGCGCAGCCACTGCCCGACGTCGCGGCCTTCGGTGAAGGCCTCGGCGCAACCAAGCCGCTTCGACAGCCCGGTGAAGATCGCATAGTCGTCGCGGGCCTCGCCGAACGGCTCGGCCAGCCGGTGCATGGCGATCATCAACGGATCGGTCTGGGTGCCGCCGATATCGTCGCGTTCCAGCGTCATGGTGCAGGGCAGGACGATATCGGCATGGCGCGCCGTGGCGGTCCAGCCGATCTCGTGCACCACCAGCGTCTCGATAGCCGCGAACGCCCGGCGCAGCCGGTTGATGTCCTGATGATGATGGAACGGGTTGCCGCCGGCCCAGTACACCAGCCGGATATCCGGATAGTTCAGCCGTTGACCGTTGTAATCGAACGGCGCGCCGGGATTGAGCAGCATGTCGGAGATCCGCGCCACCGGGATGAATTCCTTGACCCCGTTCTTGCCTTGCGGCAGCGCCGCCAGCGGCACCGCGTTCATCTGCCGGCCGTAATTGGCGATGGCGCCGAGCGCATAATTGTAGCCGCCGCCGGGCAGGCCGTGCTGTCCGAGCATCGCCGCCAGCACCGCGCCCATCCACACCGGTTGTTCGCCGTGCTCGGCGCGCTGCAGCGAATGCGCCACCACCACCAGCACGCGTTTGCCGGGCAGCCGGCGCGCCAGCGCCGTGATCTCGTCCGCCGCAAGCCCGGTGATGCCGCTCGCCCATGCCGCATCCTTGATCTGGCCGTCGCTGCGCCCCAGCAGGTAGTCCTCGAACGCCGGCCAGCCGGTGCAATGGCTGTCGAGGAATGTCCGGTCGTGCGATCCGTCCGCGACCAGCGTATGCGCCAGCGCCAGCATCAGGGCGATATCGGTGCCGGGGCGCGGCGCCAGCCATTCGTCATTGACCTCGTCGGGCAGGTCGCTCTTCAGCGGACTGATCAGCACGAATTGCGCGCCTCGCGCGCTGGCCGCGATCATGTGCTGATGCTCGGTGTGGCGGCTGATGCCGCCGGAGGCGACGCGGGAATTTTTCGTCGCCATGCCGCCGAAGGCCAGCACGATGTCGGTGTGCGCGACGATCTCCTCCCAGGAGACGTTGCGCCGCGAGACGTCGTCATAGCCGCCGAGCACGTGCGGCAGGATCACCATCGAGGCGCCGGCGCTGTAGCTGTTGACCGAGCGGACATAGCCGCCGAGCGCGGTGTTGAGGAAGCGGTGCAACTGGCTCTGGGCGTGGTGAAAGCGTCCGGCGCTGGACCAGCCATAGGAGCCGCCGAACACGCTGCCCGGGCCATGGCGGTCGCGCACCCGCTTCAGCTCGGCAGCGAGCAGGTCGAGCACCTCGTCCCATTCCATTTCCACGAACGAGTCGCGGCCGCGGCGCGAATCCGGACCCGGCCCTTGCTCCAGCCAGCCACGCCGCACCATCGGTTTGGCGATGCGCGCCTTGTGGCGCAGCGCTCCCGGAAAATTCTGGATCAACGGATTGGGATCGGGGTCGCCGGGGTGCGGGGTGATGACGAGCTTGTCCTTGACCCATTGCCCGGAAAAGGCTCCCCAGTGCGAGCTGTGCGGCCGGATCGGGGAGTGCTGGTCTGCCATGCGGACGGTCCTGATTTCTGTCCTGGGGACTTTAACCCAGGGCGCCCGCTTTTAGCTCTTTAAAATTGGCATGGGGAACCGTGAAAAGCGCACCTCAGTCCGGTCAGCCTGGGGACGTGTGCTCAAAACCTTCGGCGTCAGTGTTTCTGCCCATAGAGCACCGGCACTGCGGAATCCACCACCACCTCGACCAGGCTGACGCCTGCATGGCTGAGGCTCCGTTTGAGCGCGGGCGCAAGCTGCGCTGACTTGCTCACCCGCACCGCATCGCAGCCCATACCCTGCGCGATCTGGACGAAATCGATGCCGGGCAGCTCGAGCCCGGGCACGTTGCGCACCTGCATCACCTGGCTGAACGAGCGCATTGCGCCGTAGCCGGCGTTGTTGGCCACCACCACGGTCAGCGGCAGCTTGCATTGCGCCGCGGTCCACAGCGCCTGAATCGAATACATCGCCGAGCCGTCGCCGATCAGGCACACGGTGCGGCGCTTCGGATGATGCAGCGCGATGCCGACGGCGGCGGGCAGGCTCCAGCCGAGCCCGCCGCTCGCCATGGTGTAGAACGAATCCTGGCCGCGCATCGGCATGAACTTGTGCATGATCGGCCGGTGCGACGGCGCTTCCTCCACCAGCATGGCGTCGTCGGGCATTGCCTGCGCCAGCGTGTGCAGCAGGAAGTCCACCGGGATCGGATCGGCGGCTTTTGGCGGCGGCGGTAGCACGCGGCCGGCGGGCACGGCGCGTTTGCTGTCGGGCAATAGATCGCGCAGCGCGGTCAGCGCCGGCGTCATGGTGGCGATGATGCTGTTGCCGATCGGCGTCACCGCGGCCGCGGTCGGATCGTCGGTGATCTGGAACAGCGTGGTGGCGCCGTCGAAGATCGACGCGTGGCCCTCGACGTGGAAGGTGAACACCGGCGCGCCGATCACCACGACGAGGTCGTGGCCGCGCAGCGCATCGGACAGCTGCGCCGGCGAGGCGTGCAGGAAGCCTGAGAATTGCGGATGACGTTCGGGAAAACTGCAGCGCGCCGAAAACGGGCTGACCCACACCGCGGCTTTGGTCTTCTCGGCGACCTCCACCATCAGATCGACCGCCTGCGCGCGATCCACCGCGGGACCGATCACCAGCACCGGCCGTTTGCTCTTGGCCAGTGCCGCGACCAGCGCGCGCATCGCTTCGGGATCGGGGCCAATGTCGCGGCTGACGCTGCGCACCGCGATCGATTGCGCCGGGCGCGCCCAGTCGTCGATCGGCACCGAGACGAAGGTCGGTCCGCACGGCGGCTGCATCGCCACATAATAAGCTCGCGCGATCGCCGCCGGCACGTCCTCGGCGCGCGCCGGCTCGACGCTGTATTTGACATAGGGCCGCGGAAACTCGGACGCGCGGTCGGCATACAAAAACGCCTGCAGCGGCAGGATGCTGCGCGCCTGCTGCCCGGCGGTGATCACCAGCGGCGTCTGGTTGCGATGCGCGGTGTAGATGTTGCCCAGTGCATTGCCGACCCCGGCGGCAGAATGCAGGTTGACGAACCCCGCATTGCGCGTCGCCTGGGCGTAGCCGTCGGCCATGCCGACCACCGAGGCTTCCTGCAGACCCAGCACGTAGTCGATGTCGTCGGGCCAGTCGCTGAGGAACGGCAACTCGGTCGAGCCGGGATTGCCGAATACTTTTTTGATGCCGAACCCGCGCAACAGTTCGAAAGTGGCTTGTTTGACGGTTGGGGCGGAGGCAGTCGGCTTGCGCGGCACGGCAGGGTCCCTGGGGTTTTTGATTGAGAACCGGTTTGCCGCAGAAAATGCTTCAAATCAACAAGCCCAATACAATGGAGGCGAACACGTTCGGCACCTCTCCCCGCGCGCGGGGAGAGGTAAGCGCCGTGCCGGCTAAACCTTCCTGATCAGCTGCAGATCCGCCTCGAACCGCACGCTGCGCTTGCCGACCAGCGCGGTGCCTTCCAGCATGCCGCCTTCGGCATGGCATGTTCCGGAAAAACCCATGCCGATTTCCTGCCCGGCGAAGATCGGATCGGCGCCGCGTGACGGCGTGTGCTCCTGGTTGATGATGTGCCCCTTCCATCGGCCGTCGGCGGACGAATACGCGCCGAGATAGTAAAAGAACGCGTCGCCGCCGAGGATGCGGCCCTGGTTCAGGATCATGACGCCGGTCACCGTCCCCGGCAGGCCGTCCAGCGCCTTGAGATGAATGGCGTAAAGTCCGTTGGAAAGGCCGCCTTCGCCGACGATGCCGGGCGGCGGCAATTCGCTCTCCTCCAGCGGTGACATGATCGAGCGGAAACGGGCGCCGGGCATCTGCGGCGAATGGCCGGTGAAATGGAAGTTGCCGTCGTCTGCCGCGTGTCCGACGACCTCGATGGAAGCGACGTCCTGTCCGAGCAGCGAGTGGAAGCTGCCGTCGAAATTGTGCTTGCGGCTCGTCACTTCCATCGTGATGGCGTCGTCGCCGATCCGGTAGGAGCCAATATGCGCAAAGCCGGAATTTCCGCCCAATAGCTTGCCGTCGCGGACGTGGGTGACGCTACGCCCGACGGTCTCGTTCACGCTGAATTCGCTCTTGAAGAAGCCGTCAAAACGGCTCAGCGCCCCCGCCACGTCGGTCCCCGGTATCGCCTGGAAATTGTCCCGGATTCACCTTGGGGCGCAGCCGGCCGAAAGGCAATGCCCAGGCCTGCGACACAGACATACCGGAAATGCTTCTGACCCTCGGGGAAGGCCTACCAGGCAGCCTTTGCCTTCATGGTCGGCAGACCCTCGGCATTTGCCGCCCACAGTTCCAGGCCGTCCGCCGTCGTGTTGGCGTTGACGCTGAATTCGGCGCCGTCGAACAGCGGCTGCACGCCGCGGTAGCTGAATGTCTTCGGCACCCGGCCGTGCAGCCGTGCGGCGAATTCCACCATCAGCGCCGCCTGCATCGGGCCGTGGAACACCAGTCCCGGATAGCCTTCGACCTTGGTGGCATAGTCGCGGTCGTAGTGGATGCGGTGGCCGTTGAAGGTCAGGGCCGAGTAGCGAAACAGCAGCACCGGGTCGGCCATGTGGGTTTCGCGATGCTGCGCGGCCGGAGGTGCCGCCATTGATCTGGCCGGCGAAGCGCTGCCGGTCACGTCGCGATAGACGAGATCCTGGCGCTCGCGGATGGCTGGGCCGCGCGCGGTCGTGATCACGTGATTGACAGCGACGAAACACAGCGTGCCGGTCGAGCCGGTCTTCATGGTCACGTCGGCGATCTCGGAGCGGCGCGTGGCCTCGTCGCCGACGCGCAGCGTATCGAGAAATTCCAGTTCGCCGCCGGCCCACATCCGGCGCGGCAGCGGCACCGGCGGCAGGAAGCCGCCGCGGGCCGGATGGCCGTCGGGGCCGAGTTCGGCGGCCGGAAACACCGGCTGCGCCAGGCACCAATGCACCGTGAATGGCGCGGTGTCGCCGCCCTTCGGCTCGCCGATGTCGAGAAACAGCGTGGCGCGCAGGCCGCGCACCAGCTGCGCCGTGACGATGTCGGAGGCTTCCGTGCTGCGGCCGATCCATTGCCGCAAGTGATCGAGATCGAGGGCCCCGCTCATGACTGCCGCAGCCTGGCCGGAGGCGAGGAGGCGGTCGCCTGCTTTGTGACATTGGAGCCCGAGAGGCCGATGCCCGGCACCGCGCCGTAATGGCGGGGCTGCTCAACGACGATCGCGGCGGGCGCCGGATAGGTCACCGCGCCATTCGGCGTATCGACCTCGATGCGCCGCAGATGCGGATGTTTGGCGAGGTCGGTCATGGTGTTGACCTCGGCAAACGCGATGTCGGCGTCGCTCAGGCTCTTCAGCAACGCGTCGCGCGTCATCGTGGCAAAGCTGTCGCCGACTGCCCTGTCGGTCAGCGCCCGGTTGCGCACCCGCTCGACCATGTTGCAAAAGCGCGGGTCGTCGGGCAGCGCCGGCTGCTGCAGGACGTCACTGCAGAGCTTCTTCCATTCGCGCTCGCTCTGGATCGCGATCAGGATGTCCTTGCCGTCCTTCGACCGGAACACGCCATACGGAGCGATCGAGGGGTGGGCGAGGCCGATGCGCTGCGGCGGATTGCCGGCCTCGGTATTGAGCAACGGTACCGTCAGCCAGTCGGCCATCACGTCGAACATCGACACCCGGATATCGGCACCCTTGCCGGTGCGCGAACGGCCGATCAGCGCTTCGAGGATGGCGGCATGCGCGGTGGCGCCGGTGGCAATGTCGACGATCGACAGTCCGACCCGCGACGGGCCTTCCGGTCCGCCGGTGATCGACGACAGCCCGCTTTCGGCCTGGATCAACAGATCATAGGCCTTGCGATCGGCGTAAGGGCCCTCATGGCCGTAGCCGGTGATGGTGCAGCAGATCAGCGCCGGATAAACCCGGCGCAGCCGCTCCAGCGTGAAGCCGAGCTTGTCCATCGAACCGGGCTTGAGGTTCTGGATCAGCACGTCGGCCTTGGCGATCAGGTTCTCGAGCGTCTCGCGCCCCTCTTTGGTGGCCAGATCTATCACCACCGAATCCTTGCCGCGGTTGAGCCACACGAAATAGCTGCTCTGGCCCTTCGCCGCTGCGTCATAGCCGCGGGCAAAGTCGCCCTCGGGCCGCTCGATCTTGATGACATGGGCGCCGGCATCGGCCAGGCGCGAGCTGCAGAACGGGGCGGCGACCGCCTGTTCGACGGCGATGACGGTCAGTCCTTCAAGCGGCAGCATGTGGTTCTCGATCGGTTGGTCTCAATAAGAGCGCGGCATGCCGAGCACGTGCTCGGCGATGTAGGACAGCACGAGGTTGGTCGAGATCGGCGCCACCTGGTAGAGCCGGGTCTCGCGGAACTTGCGCTCGACGTCGTATTCCTCGGCGAAACCGAAACCGCCATGGGTCTGCACGCAGGCATTGGCGGCTTCCCACGAGGCGTCGGCGGCGAGCATCTTGGCCATGTTGGCCTCGGCGCCGCAGTCGAGCCCGGCTTCATATTTGCGCTCGGCCTCCTTCACCATCAGCTCGGCGGCGCGCATCGCGGCATAGGCTTTTGCAATGGGAAACTGCACGCCCTGGTTCTGGCCGATCGGGCGGCCGAACACCACGCGCTCCTGCGCGTAAGCCGTGGCCTTGGCGATGAACCATTTGGCGTCGCCGATGCATTCGGCCGCAATCAAGATCCGTTCCGCATTCATGCCGGACAGGATGTAGCGAAAGCCCTTGCCCTCTTCGCCTATCAGGTTCTCCGCCGGCACCTTGAGATCGGTGAAGAACACTTCGGTGGTGGAGTGGTTCATCATGGTGCGGATCGGGCTGATCGCGAGGCCCTTGTCCTTGGCCTCGCGCATGTCGACGAGGAACACCGACAGCCCGTCGGTGCGCTTCTTCGACTCTTCCTTCGGCGTGGTGCGCGCCAGCAGCAGCATCAGGTCGGAGTGTTCGGCGCGGCTGGTCCAGATCTTCTGGCCGTTGACGATGTAGCTGTCGTTGCCTTCGCGCCTGGCAAAGGTTTTCAGCGAGGTGGTATCGGTGCCGCTGGTCGGCTCGGTGACGCCGAACGCCTGCAGCCGCAATTCGCCCGCGGCGATCTTCGGCAGCCACTTGGCCTTCTGTTCGTCGCTGCCGTGGCGCAGCAGCGTCCCCATGGTGTACATCTGGGCATGGCAGCCGCCGCCGTTGCAGCCGGCGCGCTGAATCTCCTCCAGGATCGCCGCCGCGGCGGAAATCTTCAGGCCGGCGCCGCCATATTCCTCGGGGATCAGCACCGAGAGGTAGCCGGCCTGCGTCAGCGCATCGACGAAGGCCGAAGGGTAGGCCATCTCGCGGTCGAGCTTGCGCCAGTATTCGCCCGGAAACTGGGCACAGAGCTTTGCCACCGCGTCGCGGATGTCGGCATATTGGTCTGGTTCTGAAGTCGTCATTTGAACCCGGCTGGCAGATCAAGGGCGCGCATCGTCGCGCTGGCGAAAGCACAGAGGCGCTCGGAGGCCGCATCCCTGGTGAAGACTTCGATGGTGGCGACGCCGAGCGACCCGGTCATCTTCAGGGTTTTGGCGCGCGCCACAAGCTCAGCTCCGTCGGCTGGTGCCAGAAAGTTGACCTTCAGTTCCACGGTGACGCCGATCTTGCCGGCGGGGAGGCCCGACGTCACGGCGATGCCGGCAGCCTGGTCGGCCAGCGCGGTGATCACCCCGCCGTGGAAATGTCCCATGAACTGCAGGAGATCGTCGCGGCGCGACAGCGCCACCTCGGCACTGCCCGGTGCGACCGACACGACACGGAAGCCGGCGGCGCGGGTAAAACCTTGCGCCGTGATGGTTTCAGCAAGGCCTGGAGGATTAAGCGTCGGCGGCTGCGGATTGCTGCTCAATGTCTGTTTCGATCTGCTGGCGATGGCGCCGGCAAATCACGCGGGGATGCGCACCGGCAGGGACTCGTAACCCTTCACAAAGCTCGAATACACCCGCTTGGGTTCCCCCACAACCTCGATATTGTCGAAGCGTTTCAGCATCTCCTGCCACACGATCTTGAGCTGCAATTCGGCGAGCCGCATGCCGACGCAGCGGTGAATGCCGAAGCCGAACGACAGGTGCGTGCGCGGCCGGGCGCGGTCGATGATGAAGTCGTTGGGATTCTCGATCACCTCTTCGTCGCGGTTGCCCGAGACGTACCACATCACCACCCGGTCGCCCTTCCGGATCGTCTTGCCGCCGAGCTCGGTGTCGACAAGCGCGGTGCGCCGCATATGCGCCAGCGGCGTCTGCCAGCGGATCACTTCCGGCACCATGGTGTCGATCAGATCGGGATTTTCGCGCAGCTTCCGGTACTGGTCCGGGTTCTCGTTCAGCGCCAGCACCGAGCCGGTCATGGTGTTGCGCGTGGTGTCGTTGCCACCGACGATCAACAGGATGATGTTGCCCATCAGATTGTCGGGATCCATGTACCGCGTGGCGTCGCTATGCGCCATCATCGAGATCAGGTCGTTCCTCGGCTCGGAATTGACGCGCTCGTTCCACAATTTGGTGAAATAGGCCGCGCACTCGTTCATCTCCGTCCGGCGCTGCTCCTCGGAGTCGACGATCATGCTCTTCGGCAGTGCGGTCGACACGTCGCTCCAGCGCGTCAGCTTGCGGCGCTCCTCCCACGGAAAGTCGAACAGCGTCGCCAGCATCTGCGTCGTCAGCTCGATCGACACCCGGTCGACGAAGTTGAAGGTCTCGTTGCGCGGCAGGCCGTCGAGCACCTTGCCGGCGCGCTGGCGGATCAGCACCGCCAGTTCGTCGAGGTGGGTCGGCGTGAACATCGGCGACACCGTCTTGCGCTGGGCGCCGTGCTGCGGCTGGTCCATCGCGATGAAGCTCGGCCAGTCATAGCCCACCGGGACGTCGCGGATCGAAATGCCGCCGAGGCTGACGTCGGAGGAGAAGATGCCGTGGTTGGTGTCGACATGCATGATGTCGTTGTACTTGGTCACCGACCAGTACGGCTCGATCGGCGCGTTGGTGCAGTAATGCACCGGCTCCTCCTTGCGCAGCCGCTCGAAATACGGCCACAGCGTATCGGTCGAGAACAGCCGCGGCGCGCCGGGATGAAAGTCCTTCAGCGGCATCGCATAAGCCTCGTCGCGCGCTGCGCGCTGACGGGCGGCTTTTTCGGTCTCGATGGTGCCGTGCATGCTTGGCCTCACTGTTCGCTGTTCTCTCTTATCCTCCCCCTTTGTGGGGAGGGTGGCCAGCCGAAGGCTGGTCGGGTGGGGGGCTACAACGGAAGCTTTGCTCGTGGCTACCCCCACCTCGGCCTCCGCTTCGCTCGGCCGACCCTCCCCACAAGGGGGAGGGAAAGCAAATTCGTCATCGTCATCATATCATCCGGCAATGCGGACCGGCAGCGTCTCGTAGCCCTTGACGAAACTGGAATACACCCGCTTGGGCTCGCCGACCACCTCGATGTGATCAAATCGCTTCACGATCTCTTCCCAGACGATCTTGAGCTGCAGCTCGGCGAGCCGGATACCGACGCAGCGGTGGATGCCGAAGCCGAACGACAGATGGGTGCGTGGGCGCGGGCGGTCAATGATGAATGCGTCCGGATTGTCGATCACCTCTTCATCACGGTTTCCCGAGACGTACCACATCACCACCTTGTCGCCTTTCTTGATCGCCTTGCCGCCGAGTTCCACATCGGCCAGCGCGGTGCGGCGCATATGCGCCAGCGGCGTCTGCCAGCGGATGATTTCAGGCACCATGTTGTCGATCAGGGCCGGATTGGCGCGCAACTTGGCATATTCGCCGGGAAATTTGTTCAGCGCGTAGACGCCGCCGGACAGAGAGTTGCGCGTGGTATCGTTGCCCCCCACGATCAGCAGGATGATGTTGCCCAGAAAGTTCTGCGAGTCGAGGTCGCGCGTGGCCTCGCTGTGCGCCATCATCGAGAGCAGATCGCTCCTCGGTGGCGCGTTCAGTCGCTCCTGCCACAGTTTTGCGAAATAGTCGCCGCAGGCGATCAGCTCGGTCTGGCGCTTTTGCTCGGCTGCCTCGGTCTGCGGCAGGGTGGTCGCGACGTCGGACCAGTGCGTCAGCTTGCGCCGTTCCTCCCAGGGAAAGTCGAACAGCGTCGCCAGCATCTGGGTGGTGAGCTCGATCGAGACCCGGTCGACCCAGTCGAAGGTTTCGTTGCGCGGCAAGCCGTCGAGCACCTGTCCGGCGCGTTCACGGATGGTGGCGGCCAACTGGTCGAGGTGGGTCGGCGTGAACATCGGCGCCACCGTCTTGCGCTGGGCGCTGTGGGTCGGCTGGTCCATGGCGATGAAACTTGGCCGCCGGTAGTCGACGCCGGCGTCGCGGATGGTGATGCCGCCGAACACCGCAGCTGATGAGAAAACCTGATGCCTGGTTTCGACGTCCATGATGTCGTTGTATTTGGTCACCGACCAGTACGGTCCGAACACGCTGTTCCTGCAGTAATGGACCGGGTCTTCCTTGCGCAGCCGTTCGAAATACGGCCAGAACGTATCGCTGCGGAACAGCTCCGGATCGCCGGGATCGAATTTTTCGAGCGGGGTGGAATAGGCCCGCTCCCGTGCGGCGGCTTGCGCGTCGTCCCGTGAAACGTCCAGCGTCCCATGCATGGCGCCTCTCCCTGATGGCCGTGTCCGCGGGTTGGGTCCCGAAAGCCTGATTTGGCGCGAATTACATCCCGTTGTGGTGGGGAGAGCAAGGGGGGCGCGGCGTCGCGGGGACATCTCGCGCCCCTTCTCAGCCCCATCCGCACGTGACATGTTGTGGTCAAACAAGGCCCTATCCGGAGGCAACCCCGACCATGATCCCCAACGCGCAACGGATGTTCAATTTCGACCTCGGCGAAACCGCCGACGCGATCCGCGATACGGTTCGCGATTTTTCGTCCCACGAAATTGCGCCGCGCGCCGACGAGATCGACAAGAGCAACCAGTTCCCGCGCGACCTGTGGCCGAAGCTCGGTGCGCTCGGCTTGCACGGCATCACCGTGGAGGAGGAGTATGGCGGTTCCGGGCTCGGCTATCTCGAACACTGCGTCGCCATGGAGGAAATTTCACGGGCGTCGGCATCGGTGGGCTTGAGCTACGGCGCGCACTCGAATTTGTGCGTCAACCAGCTGCGGCGCAACGGCACCGATGCGCAGAAGCGCAAATACCTGCCGAAGCTGATGTCAGGCGAACATGTCGGCGCGCTGGCGATGTCGGAGCCCGGCGCCGGCTCCGACGTCGTGTCGATGAAGACCCGCGCCGACAAGAAGGGTGATCGCTACGTCCTCAACGGCAGCAAGATGTGGATCACCAACGGACCGATCGCCGAGACGCTGGTGGTCTATGCCAAGACTGATCCGGCGGCCGGGCCGCGCGGCATCACCGCCTTCATCATCGAGAAAGGCATGAAGGGATTTTCCACCGCGCAAAAGCTCGACAAATTAGGCATGCGCGGCTCCGACACCGCCGAACTGGTGTTCACCGACTGCGAGGTGCCGGAGGAGAACGTGCTCAACGAGGTCGGCCGGGGCGTCAACGTGCTGATGAGCGGGCTCGACTATGAGCGCGCGGTGCTCGCCGCCGGTCCGCTCGGCATCATGCAGGCCTGCCTCGACGTGGTGCTGCCCTACGTTCACGAGCGCAAGCAGTTCGGCCAGCCGATCGGCAGCTTCCAATTGGTGCAGGGCAAGGTCGCCGACATGTACACCACGATGAACGCCTCGCGTGCCTATGTCTACGCGGTGGCCAAAGCCTGCGACCGCGGCGAGACCACGCGAGAGGACGCCGCCGGCGCCATCCTCTACGCCGCCGAAAAAGCCACGCAATGCGCGCTCGACGCTATTCAGCTGCTCGGCGGCAACGGCTACATCAACGACTACCCGACCGGCCGCCTGCTGCGCGACGCCAAGCTCTATGAGATCGGCGCCGGCACCAGCGAAATCCGCCGCATGCTGATCGGCCGGGAATTGTTCGACAAGTCGGCGTGAGTTTCTCTACCTCTCCCCGCAAGCGGGGCGAGGGAGCGCGCCGCCAATGAAAGAATGTTAACCACATCACACACCCGCTCCCTCGAACCAGCTACGGCCGTCCTCCGACCAATGTAGAACGGGCCTTGCTGCCCGACGTCCTTCTTCGGAGCTGATACTTTGAACCAGATGACATTCGTGCCCATGACCCCGCCGCCGATTCCCCTGCCGCCGGCCAAGGTGGCATTCACCGGCGATCGCGGCGAGTTCCGCCGGCTGGTGACGCGGGGCGCGCTGCTGGAACTGGTCACCGTCGGCTTCTACCGGTTCTGGCTCGCCACCGACATGCGCCGGCATTTGTGGTCGCATACCGTGGTCGACGGCGACGGCGCGGAATACACCGGGCGCGGCAAGGAACTTCTGATCGGCTTCCTAATCGCGATGGCGATCATCGTGCCGGTGTACCTGGCCTATTTCATCGCCGGCCTCGAAGCCGAGCGGATCCAGGCTTTTGCCAGCTTTCCGCTGATCGCGTTCCTTTATGTGTTCGGCCAGTTCGCGATCTATCGCGCCCGCCGCTATCGCCTGACCCGGACGGTGTGGCGTGGTGTCCGCTTCAGGATGAGCGGTTCGGGCTGGGGCTATGCCGCCCGCGCCGCGGGCTGGGGCCTGCTGATGTCGTTGACCCTCGGGCTGATCCTGCCGTGGCGCGATGCGGCGCTCGAGCGCTACAAGATGCGACACTCGTATTATGGCGACCTGCGGGGCAGTTTCGACGGCACCGGGGCTGAGTTCTTCAAGCGTGGCTGGTGGCTGTGGTTGCTGACGCCGGTCTGCATCTTTCTGCCGCCGCTGGCTCCGTTCGTCTACGCGGCGTTCAAGGCCGTGCAGTGGCGCTGGTGGCTGTCCGGCATCCGCTTCGGCGGCGTGCGGCTGCAATCGACGTTGCGCCGTGGCGAGTTGATCGGACTGTACTGGAAAGCCATCGGCTGGTTCGTGCTGCTGCTCGCCGGTTTCGCCGCCTATGAGACCTTCAGCCTGTTCCTGCTGGCCAGCATGAGCGGCGCGTCGATCGAGGACTATCTGCGGCAGTTCGCAGAGGCGCGCGACGTCCTCTCCAGTCTTCCGATGATGGTGCTGACCGGCGCAGGCTATCTGACGCTGGCGCTCGGACTGAACGTCGTGCTGCGGGTGTATCTGATGCGCGATCTGTGGGCCAGGGTGGCCGCCACAACTTCGGTCCATGGCGTCGAGGCGCTGGCCAATGTAGCGGCCAAGGGTGAAATGGCCAATGCACTCGGCGAGGGCTTTGCCGATGGGCTCGACGTGGCCGGTTTCTAGAGTTTGAACGCGGCGTCCGATGGACCAGAATCAACCAGGTGACGTCGCGAAGCCGGCTCCGGTGTTCTATTTCGATGGAACGTCGAGCCGCCGCCGTGCGGTGACGTTGCGCTTTGCCGAGCAGCTCAAGATCCGCCAGGACGACGGCACACTGGCGCTGTGGCCATATGACGACATCCGACGCACCGACGCACCGACCGGCATCCTGCGCACCACCTGCATCAGTGCGCCGGCGCTGGCACGGCTGGAAATCCGCGATGCGGTGCTCGCGGCCGACCTCGTGGCGCGCTGCCCGCGCATCGACGAGAGCGCTCCTGGCGGCGGCGTCGCGGCCATCATCGGCTGGTCGCTGGCGGCGGCGGTCTCGATCGTCCTGGTCGTTCTGTTCGGCGTGCCGCTCGCCGCCGACCGCCTGGCGCCGCTGGTGCCGCAGGCCTTTGAAAAGCGAATCGGCGATGTCGCCGATGCCCAGATCAAAACCGTGTTCGAGGCCAAGGTCTGCGACAATGCGGCCGGGCAGGCGGCTTTCGCCAAACTGATGAACGCGCTGCGCGGCGCCGCCGGCCTCGACACCCCGGTCGATGCCGCAGTGCTGTCGAGCCCCGTACCCAACGCCTTCGCGCTGCCCGGCGGCCGGGTCTATCTGTTCAGCGGGCTGCTGGACAAGGCCGACAACGCCGACGAGATCGCCGGCGTCATGGCCCACGAACTCGGCCACCTCAAGCACCGCGACTCGACCCGCAACCTGATCTATAACGGCGGCACGTCGTTCCTGATCGGACTGTTGTTCGGCGATATCACCGGCTCCAGCGCGCTGATCTTCGCCTCGCGCACGCTGATCACCGCATCCTATTCGCGCGAGGCCGAGCACAACGCCGACACCACCTCGATCGATTCGATGCTGGCGCTGGGCCGCTCGCCAAAGCCGATGGGCGAACTGATGTTCCGCGTCACCGGCAAGGAAGGCGACAAGGGCATTTCGATCTTGGCGAACCATCCGTTGACCGAAGATCGCCTGGTGCGGATGAATGGACTGGACCGCGCGCCGTCGGGTGCGCCGCTCCTGACAAGCGAAGAGTGGAAAGCGCTGAAGGCGATCTGCAAATCGAAAAGCTGAGGGTCGTTGCCGGCTCATCCCCACGTCGTCCCCGCGAACGCAGGGACGCCCTCGTGAGAGGTCGTGCTCGTCGTCCCTCTACTCCGCCAACCCATTCTCCTTCATCACCCACGTCCGCACGTCCGACAGCACCTGCGGCAATACCGCTTTGACGTCCTGCACGGTCATGCCGGCCTTGATGCTCGGGTGGTAGAGGATGTTGAGGATGTACTGGTCGTAGACGTCGAAGAAGCCCATCTGGACGTTGTCGTTGAACATGGTCCACGGCACCGAATTGGTGTCGTTGATCGGCCCGAGCGACTGCAGCAGTTCCTCATACGCGCAGTCGAGGAAGATGAAGTCGCCGTTGTCGACGGTCAGGATGACGTCCGAATGCTCGATTTCGAACCGCTCGTTCTTGCGGAACCCGGAGAGGCATTGCGGGTCGAGCGATGAGCGGATTTCGCGGGCGCGCTCGGCACCGTAGGATGTGGTGATGGTGCGGTAGAGATCACGGTCGCGCACCAGCTTGACCACCACATTGGCGGCTTCACTGCTGTCCGCCATGGCGATGTCGAGATGCTGCACCCGCTTGGCGATGTCGGTGACCACCTTGGCGATCTGGCCCTTGCGGTCGGGCCGGCTGCCGTCGGCGAACACCCGAACCGGCGCGTCGTATTTCCGGATCCGGTCGACCCGGCCGGCGAGGTGGTATTCCGCGCCGAACGCGGTCTTGAAGAAACCGTCGGTGATTTCGGCGTCGGTAAAGCTCTTCTTCTCGGCGCGCTGGCGCGACGCCACCGCCGGGTTATCGGCCGACACCGGCTGCGGCGCCAGCGCGCAGGCGACCGCCACGGCGAGCGTCACCGCAAGGCGAATCGTGGAGGACGGCGATGGCGCAGCCATGACGCCACGCTGCAGCAATGCACTGATATCCGCAAGGCGGATGTGGTCGGATCAGCGTTGCGATTGACGAGATGTGATCAATCGCCGCGCCCGCGTCCAACTAGTTCTTCACCACCACCGTGGCGCCGACCCGGACGCGGTCGTAGAGGTCGGTAACGTCCTCATTGGTCATGCGGAAGCAGCCCGACGAGACCGCCTGTCCAATGGTCTCGGGCTCGTTGGAACCGTGGATGCGGTACAGCGTCGATCCGAGATACATGGCGCGGGCACCGAGCGGATTGTCGACGCCGCCCGGCATGTGGCGCGGCAGGTCGGGACGGCGCGCCAGCATCTGCGACGGCGGGGTCCAACTCGGCCATTCCTTCTTGGCGCTGACGCGATGCACGCCGCCCCAGCGGAAGCCGTCGCGGCCGACGCCGATGCCGTAGCGCAGGGCTTGGCCGCCTCCGAGCACCAGATAGAGCCGCCGCTCGGCGGTATTCACCACGATCGTTCCCGGGGCGTAAGCTCCATCATACATCACTGTGGTGCGGGGAATGGGACTGGAACCGCCGCGTCTGGCCATGCCGATGCCGAAATAGGAATTCATCTCGAATTCGTCGGCCTGCGCGGCGCCGGACGAGAGGGTCAAAACCGCCGCCAGAGCGGCAAATATGCGTCGCATTGAATTCCAGGCCCCTGTCATTGACGCGACGAGACAGGCCACAATTCGCGCGATTTCGCAAGCCACGGCGGCGTGAGACGGACGTTCATCCGCGACCATGGTTGAAAAACCACAACCCGCCCAAGGGGACTCGCGATAGCTGCGATGCAGGCCGGGGCTTTGACGGGACGCGAGAACAATGGTTGATCCTTGTCGGCGTTGAGGAATTGGCCGTCTTCAGGACGGGCGGACGGGAGTGGAATGATGAACGGTGCGGAAAGTCTGGTGCGGACGCTGGTCAAAGGGGGCGTCGACGTCTGCTTCGCCAATCCCGGCACCTCGGAGATGCATTTCGTCGCGGCGCTGGACCGGGTGGAAGGCATGCGCTGCGTGCTCGGCCTGTTCGAGGGCGTGGTCACCGGGGCAGCCGACGGCTATTTCCGCATGACCCGCCGGCCGGCGTCGACCCTGCTGCATCTCGGCCCCGGCCTCGCCAATGGCCTCGCCAACCTGCACAATGCCAAGAAGGCCAACTCCGGCGTCGTCAACATCGTCGGCCAGCACGCGGTCTATCATATCGCCTATAATGCGCCGCTGACCTCGGACATCGAGGGCCTGGCGCGGCCGATGTCGGCCTGGGTCCGCACCTCGCCGGATTCGAAGTCGATCGCCCGCGACGGCGCCGCCGCCATCGCCGCGGCGAACAGCACGCCGCCCCAGATCGCCACCCTGATCCTGCCCGCGGACACCGCCTGGAACGAGGCCGACGGCATCGCCGAGGTGCCGGTGGAAACCCAGCGCCCGAGCTTCTCGTCACAGGCGGTCGAGAACGCCGCAAAGGTCCTCAAAAGCGGCGAGCCGACCCTGTTGCTGCTGACCGGACAGGGCCTGACCGAGCCGGGCCTGGCGTTGGCGGCGCAGATCGGCGGCAAGACCGGCTGCAAGGTGATGGCCATGACCTACAACCCGCGCATGGCGCGCGGCCGCGGCCGATTCTCCATCGACCGGATTCCCTACGTCATCGAGCAGGCGCTGCCGATCCTCAAGGATTTTCGCCACATCATCCTGGTCGAGGCCGCCGATCCGGTGGCGTTCTTTGCCTATCCCAACAAGCCGAGCGTCCTCAAGCCCGAGGGCTGCACGGCCCATCGCATGACCGAAAACGGCGAGGATTCGGTGGCGGCGCTCGAGGCGCTCGCCTCCGCCGTCGGCGCCAGGGCGCAGGACGCCAGGCCGCAGCAACTCACCGAGATCGCAAAACCCACCGGCGCGCTGACCCATGCCTCGATCGCCCAGGCGATAGCGATGGCGATCCCGGACAATGCCATCCTGGTCGATGAATCGCTGACCACCGGTCGCGGCTTCTTTCCGCCGACCGCGGCGGCGGCGCCGCATGACTGGCTGCAGAACATGGGCGGCTCGATCGGCTTCTCGACCCCGGTGTCGACCGGCGCCGCGGTGGCCTGTCCCGACCGCAAGGTGATCTGCATGGTCGGCGACGGCAGCGCGATGTACACCCTGCAGTCGCTGTGGACCCAGGCTCGCGAAAACCTCGACGTCGTCACCATCGTCTTCGCCAACAAGAAATACCAGATCCTGCTCGGCGAGTTCGCCGGCGTCGACGCGGGTGAGCCCGGCCAGCGCGCCCTCGACATGCTGAATATCGACCGTCCGGCGCTCGACTGGGTCTCGCTCGCCAAAGGCATGGGCGTCCCCGGCCGCGCCGTCGACAACGCCGACGATTTCAACAAGGCGCTGGCGGATGCGGTGGCGGAGAAGGGTCCTCGGCTGATCGAGGTGCAGATGTGATGGTGACGCGCTGACCTCGCCCACGATTGTCGTCGCCCGGCTCGACCGGGACCTGGTATTCCGGAGCATCGATGCGAATTGCGACGCTCTGGAATACCGCGCCGCCCGCTTTCACGGGTGGTGACGGCGCTTGATGGCGCAGCGGCATGCTGCTGTTGCCGCATATATTTTCATTTTGCCTGGGCCGCTCACTACGTCATGATGCCACATCATCGCGTTTCTCGGGGCGTACCGCATGCAGGCTGCGTTGGAGAAGGTTATCGCCGCACTGACCGATTTCTATGCCCGCGAGACCGATCTGCTCGACAAAAACCTCGGCGAGCGGACGCTGACCCACCGCTTTGCGGTGGCGCTGGAACGCCAGTTCCCCGAATGGTCGGTCGACTGCGATTACAACCGCCTCGGCGAGCGGACCTGGAAGCTGCCGAAGGCCAGCATCGTCTCCACCGACGACGAGCTTGGCAAGTCGATCTATCCCGACATCGTGGTGCATCGGCGCCAGGTTCCGGAGAACCTGCTGGCGATTGAGGTCAGGAAGGCCAGCAATCATCAGCCGCTGGAACATGACCGCCACAAGCTGCGCGCGCTCACCGATCCGCATCTGTGGTTCGCCTATCACACGGGTGTCTATTTGACCCTGGGCAAGAAGGGCGTGACCCCGCCGGAGGTCTATGTCGGCGGCGTACTGGACGCCAGGCTCTCGGGCTGGCTGACCGGCCGGCTGCAGCAGCGGGGCCTCAGTCCATGAGCCGCTCGGCACATGGCAAATTCTTGCGCATGATGCGGCGAAACCATTTCGTGCGCCGGCGCGTAACAGCTTTGTCCCCCGGGGAGATACGCCGATGCGCATCCTCATCCTGCTTGCGGTCCTGCTGATCGGCCTTGCGGCGCCCGTCCGTGCCGCTGACGATGTCGCCGCGGCGCAGGCCGTCATCGCTGCCCAGGCCGAGGCGTTCGGCCGCGATGACGCCGCAGCTGCCTATGCCCATGCGGCGCCGGCCATCCGGCAGCTGTTCCCGGAGCCTGGCATCTTCATGAACATGGTGCGCAACGGTTACGCACCCGTCTACCGCCACAAGGCGTTCGACTTCGGCGAAGCCCGCGCCGAGGGCGGCATCATCGCCCAGAAGGTTCACATCATCGACGCCGACGGCGTGTCGTGGGAGGCGCTGTATACGCTGGAGCGGCAGACCGACGGCAGCCTCAAGATCACGGGCTGCAGCCTGCTGAAGGCGGGGCAGGCGGTGTGACGCCGAAGGCGGCCCGGCTTGCGCGCCACCGCGCTCAGAGGGGATCCGACGGCTGCTCCAGCAGCATTCGCTCCATCGCCAGTGCCGCCTGCAGCGACAACGTGGCGGTCTTGATGTAGCGCGGTTCCCGCACCGCCGCGGCCAGCGTGCCGATCGCGATTTTCCAATAGCCGCGCTGGCGCGTCTCCTCGGGCAGCTCGGCCAGAAACCTGGTGGCCTCGCCAAGCGTCGCGATGGTCTGGGGGATATAGAACGGCTTCAGTCGGAGCGGAAAGGCGAGCGGCGTATTGGTGTTTGGCAGCAATGGGATGTCTTTCGGCAATGATCGGCACTATGCCCTCATTGTACCGGCGGGATCAATCATCTTGGCAGCCGCTGCAGCGCGTCAGCCATTGCGCATTGCAAGCAGGAAACGAAGCGCATCGGCGGATTCATCTCAGCATGAGATTGAGCGTGGCGTGCGGAGCGAGCGATGACGACGGCGTCCCGGATTTATTTTGACTCGCTGTCAACACCGCTACACAATGTTGGACTAGGCAATCCTGACAGGGAGGCCGGTTCCATGAACAAGATCATCGAGTTTCGCGCGCAGGAGCAGATGTGCCGGCAACGGGCGGTGTTCGACCTTCAGCACAAGCACTACTGGCTCGGCCAGGCCGAGATGTGGTGGCACAAGACGCAGGATGAATTGTCCGGCGGCCTCCAGGCTCACGCCGGTTCCATTGCGACTGCACCGACCGGCGTGACGCGCCGCGCCGAGACGCCCAAGGCGCACGCCTGACGTTCATCGTCCTGAGGTCAGGCGGATCCCGGAACCGAAGCTATTGCGGCAGGCTGGTCCGCGTCGCTGGCGTCTACTTCGCCACCCGAGTGGGATCCTGCTCCCCGCTCCAGGCCGCGGCGATGACGCGGCGAATGCCTTCGTATTCGATCGGCCTCGGGTTCCAGTAAGGATTCGCGGTCGCGAGTTCGGCGGCGCGGTTGATGCCATCCTTCGGCATCCCGAGTTCTGCCAGGCTACGCGGCGCACCGATCCGTCCCGACAAATCATGCAGTGCCGTCACGGGCGAACCAGTGGCGAGGGCACGGGACAATGCGGCCATTGCGTCGGGAGCAGCCGGCGCGGTGTAGGCAAGCGCATAGGGCAGCACCACCGCGTGCGTTTCCGCGTGCGGAAGGTTGAACGTTCCGCCCAGCGTGTGGCAGAGCTTGTGATGCAGCGCCATCCCGACAGAGCCGAGACACATGCCGCACAGCCACGCGCCATGCAGCGCTGCCGCCCGCGCTTCGGCGTTGTCCGGATCGCGCGCAATCACCGGCAGTGCCTTGGCCAGCCTTGCGATGGCGTCTTCGGCCAACAGCGAGATCACCGGATTGCGATCCTTGGCGTAGAGCGCTTCGACCGCGTGTGCGATGGCGTTCATGCCGCTGGTGCCGGAGATCGCGGCCGGCAGCGTCAGCGTCAGATCGACATCATAGATCACGGTCTTCGGCAGCACCGCCAGCGTGCGCTGGGTGGTTTTGACGCCGTTCTCGGTCTGGCCGATGATCGGCGTCATTTCAGAACCGGCATAGGTCGTCGGAATGGCAATCTGCGGGAGTCCGCCGCGCAACGCGATCGCCTTGCCAAGCCCGATCGTCGATCCGCCGCCCAGGGCGACGGTGCCATCGGCGCCGGTCTCACGCACGAACGCCAGCGCGTCCTCGGTGCGCTCCACGGGCGTGTGCATGGTCGCGCCGGCGAACACACCCGCCGACAGGGCGCCAAGTCGGTCCGACAGGGCGCGTGCCTGGCTCTCTTGCTGCGGCGTCGCGAGGACAACCGCGCGCTTGATGCCTAACCTGCCGACTTCCTCGCCGAGTTGCGCCAGCGTCCCGGAACCGAACAGTACGCGCGCGGGCAGCCCCTCATAGACGAATGTCTTCATCGGTCACGTCCCCTCCGGCGCTTGCCATACAATAGCAAACATCCATCAGATGGCCATGACAACCCAAAGGGGGCCCTAGCGGGCAGCCGAAGCCAGCCGCACCTTGGCAGACTTCACGGTCTTGCCGCGCGACAGCGTTGCCGACTTGACGGCGGCTTTGGCCGATTTTGCGGCCAGCCGGGTGCCGGCCACCGATTTTCCGTGGCGCTTGCCGATCCGAGCCTGCGCCAGCAGCAGTCTTGCCCTCTTCGCGGCTTCGGCGGCGGCGCGGGCCTCCGCTTCAGCCTTGCGGATCAGTTCGCCGGCCTCGCTCGACAATGACACCGGCATCAGCGCCACCTGCTTGTCGCGCGACAGGCCGCCGACGCCTTCGCATGGCGCCTTGTTCGGCAGTTGCAGGTTGAGCGGCACCGTCCGCGATGTCGCGATCCAGTTCTCGGCGTCGTTGCCGGTGACTTTACGCACGTAGTCGCGGGTCTCCTGCGGCAGCGGTCCGCGGCGCGCCAGCCACTGCCGGATCCGGCCGCCGCCGGCGTTATAGGCCGCTGCGGCAAGGCCGAGATTGCCGAACTGGCGATGCAGCTTGCGCAGGAACCCCGCCGCGGCCGGGATCGCCTTCAACGGATCGAACGGATCGTCGAGGCCTTCCTCGGCGGCGGTCTTCGGCATGAACTGCGCCATCCCTTGCGCTCCGACCGGCGAAATCTCGCGGGACTGGAAGCGGCTTTCCTGCCAGATCAGCCGCGCCAGGAAAGGAACCGGAATCTCGGCATCCAGCGCCGCTTCGGCGAGCTTGGTGCAGACGTCGTCCATCGAGACCTCGACTGGCGCGGGCGGAGTGGCCGGCGTCTGTTCGTTGTCGACGTCCGCGCCGACGACCAAGGACATCAGCGTGGCGTCGGTGGCCGGTTCCGTGGGCACGGCATCCGCGGCCGGTGTGTTTGGCTGCGCGGCCTGTTCGGGAACCAATACCTGACCGTCTTCCCGCGGCGTCTGCGACTGAACTCTCAAGTCAATGCTGGCAAAAAAGAACAAAAGAGTAGCGGCGAGGAAAAGTCGCATCATGCACCGTCGTTGTGAAGAGGTGCGGCTTGCTAGTCGTCCAACCGGTGCGGTTTCGTGGGAGCAATGGGGCGAATTAAAGATTTTCTAAAACTGCGCGGAACTTTCGCGGCTTTTTGCGACAAGTGTCGCTTTGGGCTGCGTGGAACTACCGGGTTTCTTAGTTGCAACATCGGAATCTGATCCGCAGCGTTTCAAATCCCGGGTTGCGATTCTTAGTTTCGGAAATCGAATCAGAACGTCACGCCGAAGCGAATCCCCTTGTTCCAGACGATGCGGCACTTCTTGCGAATCGATCCGTAGACCAGCTCGAAGCGGCCGGGCAGCGCGGGTTGTCCGCAGACCTCGATGCAGGCGCCACCGGCGGAATAATCAATGATGCTGCAATTGATCGCGGGCGTCTTCGGCCCGACGATGATGGTCGCGGTTCTGCCCATCTGTCCGCTCGGACGAACCCGCTTGTAGAGTCGCTGCTGCGCCATGGGACACTCTGGACCGGGAATGCGCGGGCCACGCCACCCGCCTCGAAGCGCGCAAGTGTTGCCGCGAACCGTTGCAGTCGGGTGAATCCGGGTTTCACAGGCGGGTAAATGCGCGTTTACCGAACTTCACGCCCGTGCGGATCAAATGCCGCCTACCCCGGCCACAGCTGGCCGCCGCCGTCGACCCGCAGCACCTGCCCGGAGACGAATGCGCCCATCGGACCGGCGAACACCTCGACCAGGCGTGCCACTTCGTCGACGGTTGCGATGCGGTCCAGCGTGCCGCTCTCTGCGAGGCGCGCCGGGTCGACGGTGCGGGTGTTGACGAAGCGCTCGGTGCGGGTATCGCCAGGGGCGATGCTGTTGACGGTGACGTCATAGGGCCGCATCTGGTCGGCGAGACAGCGCGTGAAGTGCAGCGCGCCGGCCTTGGCGGTGGCATAGATCGAGGCGTTGGTGCGGCCCTTGAACGCCGCGACCGAGCCGATGGTGATGATGCGCCCGCGACGCCGTT